>Ga0307426_1000448_pt1 | contig 28280 bp, 22 predicted proteins | sample SalMarWE160340MG_FD_202165 | JGI IMG/M metagenome (GOLD analysis project Ga0307426, IMG submission 202165) | Salt marsh sediment microbial communities from the Plum Island Ecosystem LTER, Massachusetts, United States - WE1603-40 | ecosystem: Environmental > Aquatic > Marine > Intertidal zone >...
CTTCTTTCTCCTAAAATCGGAAAGCGCGCGTAGTTTTCTTCGATCTTTTTCCGGACACGTTTTTTGTCCCGGCGGAAGGTCCAGGCACCCAATTCAAGATTCTCCTCAACCGACATGTCACGAAAAATCCCGGGCTGCTGTGGGATGTAGGCTAATCCCTTTTGGATGCGCTTGTAGGTAGGTGTCTCAAGAATGCTCCGCCCTTTGAGCAGAATCTCACCCGCATTGGGTTTCAGAAAACCGAAGACGGCTTTGAGCAGGGTGGACTTACCGACGCCATTGGCGCCTAAAATCGTTGATATTTTGCTTTCCCGGGCAATCAGCTCGAGATCCTGCAGGATATTGAGGTCTTTGTAGTAACCCACGTACAGATTCCTGACCTCCAGCATCTTTTGATCGTCCCGGCCTGCTTGGTTGGAGTGCATTAGTTTTCCATTGATCTTTTCGGTTTGGCGAATATCGAACAATAAAGAGATGAACGTCGAACATCGAACGTTCAACTTCGAATGTCCAATATGGATGGCGCTATGCTTTATCTATTTTAAAAAAAGTGAACCGAAGCCTGGAACGCGCTCAGCCGAGTCGGATTTCGAATGCTCGATTCGATTGCGCAGAGCAGGCGTTTGCGCCGCGTGTTGTTCAGTATTTTTTTAAATTGACAGAATTCAATATTCGATGTTCGACGTTTCACGCCTTGGCGTGATTCGATGTTCGACGTTCGTTAGTTTCTTTTTTGATCAGACCGGCCGTTGTTTTGGCCGGCGGCTGGGCTGACACCTGAAACCTCAAAAAAATCAAAGCACTCGATAACATCGATAGCCAATTGTCGCTTTATTAACGAACGCCTAACCCGTCTCCGGCGGAATAATTAATGATAGAATTCCTCAAATCTTCAATTTTCAATCTTCAATCTTCAATTCTATTGTTCCTCTTCATCCCGGCCGAGATAGGCCTCTATCACGACCGGGTCTTTTTTCACAATCTCCGGATCGCCATCGGCAATCAGATCGCCGTAGTTGAGCACAAGGAGTCTTCTGCAGAGCGTAAAAATCGTTTCCATATCGTGGCTGATGATGATAATCGCTTTGCCCTCTTCATTGACCCGGTATATGTACTGGTAAATAATTTCCATCAGCTTCGGATGCACGCCGGCAAACGGTTCGTCGAGAATCATGATGTCCGGATTCAGCATCAGCAACCGTCCGAGCTCGAGCAACTTCTGCTGGCCGCCGGAAAGCGCCTGCGCGTATTCATTGCGCAGATGCTCCATGGTCAGAAACGTAAGTACCTCGACGGCCCGCTTCCGGAAATCACGCTGACGGGCTGTCGGGTTCATCGCAAGTGCCGGCACATAGAGATTCTCCAGAACCGTCAGGCGCCTGAAGGCGCGGGTTACCTGAAAAGTACGCCCGACACCTGCCTGAGCCGCTTTGTAGGGCGGCAAAGGATCGATACGCTTGCCATTCAAATAAACCGTGCCGCTTGTGGGTTTGATCACCCCATCAAGAATATTGGTCAACGTGGTCTTACCGGCACCATTGGGTCCGATTAACCCGATAAGTTCGGGGCCTTCAACCTTGAGAGAAACGTCCTTCAAAACCTGCAGCCCGCCAAAATTTTTACAGACTTTATTGATCTCAAGTTGAATCATACCGATTCCTCCGTTGGCCCCCCGGCCCCGTCCGGGTCGGCGTCCGTCAAACGCTTGGCCACGGTTTCCTGCTTTGCGCCGGCACGCGAAAACCACAACAGCAAAGGATAAATAAGTCCATTGCGCCAAAAACGCAGCGTAAGCATCAATAGCAGCCCAAAAATCACCAGCCGCCAGATGGTCATATCAACGGTGACCGGTCCAATGGTAAAGCTACTGCGCAAAAACTCGAGGGTGAAGGATATGATGATCGCACCGACCGCTGCACCCACGATGCTCTCCAGACCGCCGATAACCGCCATGGCGATAACGATGCTCATTTGCAAAAGGATTAGAATGTTCGGTGTGATGATCCCAATGTAATGGGCCTGCACCGCGCCTGCAGCCGCGGCCATCATTGAGGTGATGACGAAAACAAGAATTTTGTAGCGTACTGTATTGACAGCAAGCGCGGCGGCCGCTTCTTCATCTTCTCGGATTGAACGGATGAACAGTCCAAATCGTGATCGCACCAGCCAGACCATAATTGCTATGCAAAACAGGAACAGAAACAGCATCAAATAATACGGCGGTACTTTATCGATGGCACTGTATGTGCGGCCGAAAATCGTCAGACCATTACTAAACAAAGGTTTCAGTCTCAGGCCGGCCTGTCCGCGCGTTATAAATATCTCGGCGCTGATCGCAGCCCGCAAAATTTCCGAAAAGCCGATCGTAAGCAGCGCCAGGTAGGCAGCCCGCAGGCGTAGAACCAAGGCACCGATCAGAAGGCCGAAAACGCCGCCCAGCAGAATACCCAACAGAATGCCCCAAACGATGGAGGGCTGGGTAACGATCACATCCACCGGCCAGCTTTGTTTGGCCAGGTCCAGGCAGGTCAGTTTGGTCGACGTCACGCCGATCGGCTCAAGAAAAACAAGATAGAAGTCGCCCAGTTTGAACTCGGTACAAACATGGGTCGGCGCGCTGGCAAGGTAAACATAATTACTGAACAGACCGGTGGCATAGGCGCCGATGGCCATGAAAGCCATGTGTCCGAAAGAGAATTGACCGGCGTAGCCCCCCAGCAGCGACCAACTTGATGCAAGAATGGCATAGAAAAAAGCTGTAATCCACAGGTGCATCATAAAATCGTAATCCGCCCGCGTGTAAATAAACGGAAAAGCGAGCAGAAAAACAACGGCCAGGACACCGGTGATATGCGGAATCCGTTTTTTCATTGTTGGCGTCCGAAGAATCCCGTGGGCTTCAGTAATAACACCAGTATCAGCACAATCATCCCATAGGCGGGGATGTAGGCGGAAGCCCGGGTCGGGTCGGGAACACAGCCGGTACCCGCAGCCTCAATAATGCCGACGATTAAACCGCCAAGGAAAGCGCCGGGCAAAGAGCCCAAACCGCCCAGGACGATAATGACGAAAGACCGCAGGGCGGGAAGCATACCCACCTGCGGCACCCACGAAAAGGCCTGCACCAGGGTCGCACCCGAGAGCGCAGCCAGCATCCCGCCCAGTGCAAAAGCCAGCGTATTCATGAGTTCCGGATTAATGCCGGCAACGGCCGCAGCCTGACGGTCCTGGCTGACCGCCCGCAGCGCTTTGCCGGTCCAGGTATGGTAGAGGAAGTACAGCAAAAGTCCCAGCATGAGCACTGAAATAAGCGCGGCGGTTAAACGTGGATTGGAAATCGACACGGTATCCAACAAGGTCAGGTTGCCTTTGCTGGTCTTTATCAGCCAGGGATCGGCCATACTGGGAATTCTGAGAATGGGAAAATCAAAATAGCGTCTGGCTTTCACCGGATTGGCCCCGGCAATCGCCTGCACAAAGTACTGAATGAAAAAAGCCAGGCCAAAGGTTACCAGGATGCCATATTCGATGGGCCGATCGACTTTCCCCTTGTACATGGGCTGCAAAAAAATGCGCTCAAATGCAATACCGATGGCAAAGGTGATCACACAGGCGGCGACAAGCCCCAAGATCGGGTGACTTCCGGGAAACCAGCTCGTTGTAAAGTAGTAAACCACCATGCCGCCGACCATATAAAATTCGCCATGGGCAAAACTGACGACGCCAAGTATGGAGAAGATCAGGGACAGTCCCAGCGCCATGAGACCATAGATGATTCCCATGATGAATCCGTTGGTGAGCAGGGAGGCGACAAATCTGCCATTAGTGATACAGGCATTGTGGGGATCAGCCAGTGCAAAGGCCCAAGCCAGAATCGCGAGGATTGTCGAACCCGCTAAAATATTCCAGCTCGTTCGCAACCGTGGGGCAAAAATCCAGAGCGGCAAGAGCCCTATGGGACCTGTTGCCGCTCCGATGCTGGCACCGGCCAGTCCCGCACGGGATACGTCGAGATTTTTACGCAGGAAAACCCGCGGCGTAACAATCCCTCCGACCGCACCCCAAACGATCAACCACAAGACAACACTCCAAAAAAAAGCTGCATGTTCCATTATTTTACAAACACGGCGTCGCCCGTCTTATATTTGGCAGGATAGACCACGGGGGCTTCGGTGGAATCCTCGCCACTCTTTTGATATTGCACCATCGTCACCGCCGGTTCGGGGAACTGATGCCACCATTTGGCATCCATGTTGCTTTTTTCAGGCGGATTGCTCCGGTTGTAGGGAAAGGTGATGGTGCCAAGAGCGCCCTCGTACTTGATTTTTTCAAGGGCGCCAATGATCGCTTCGGCATCGGTGCTGCCGGCTTCCCGGACGGCCTGAAGAAGGATGCGGATCGAGTCATAAGCTTCAAAAGCATAGGATTCAGGCACTTTTTTTCCCGTTCTTTTCTTGTAACTTTCCAAAAATGACTTGGCTACCTCGTTATAAAGTTGGGGCGGCAATCCCACGCGCATCATGAAGCCAAAATTTCCATCCGGAACATTGGTCCAGTACGCCTTGCTTTCCAGGGCCACCTGGTCGCACAGCATCGGCAGGTTCTGGGGGCCGATTCCGGCATCGGCTGCCTGCTGAACAAAATTGTAGCTTGCCTCGCCCGTTAAGATCACAAAAATCATATCCGGACTTTGGGCCTTTATCCGCTCAACGATGCCGGCAAAATCCTGCGTGCCGATGTCAACCGTGAACATGGCAGACTTAATTCCTGCTTTTTCCAGCACCTTGACCGAGGCTTCGGCATTGGGTCTGCCAAAGTCGGTATTCTCAACGATCATCGCGACCGTTTTTATGCCGGGAACCGTCGTTGCAAATTTCGACTGGAAATCGGCAACTTCGGAGCTCAGCGGCGCGATGCGGAAAACCTCCGGCAGCTCGCTGTTCGTGATTTCATCACTCCATGTTTCGGCAAATACCACGGGAACGCGGTGATTGTGAGCAACTCGTCCCGCTGCAACACCGACCGAGCTGTGATAGCCGCCACCGACCGCCACCACATTGTCCTGGCTGATGAGCTTCTCCATCACGGCGGTGCCCTTTTCCGGCAGACCTTCCGTGTCGGCGACGATAAGTTGGACCTCGCAGCCGAGCACACCGCCCTGAGCATTGATCTCATCAACTGCGATGTTCATTGCATCCCGCATGGCTTCGCCGCCCGTCACCGCTCCGGGGGCTGATAGCGGCGCCAACCCGCCTATTTTAATGGGGCAATCCGCAGCCGACAGGCTGCCACCCCCAAAAGCGAGGATCACAGCGCATAAAATTGCCAAAAAATACAAAATTTTGAATTTCTTCATTTTAATTTTCCTCCTTCCGATTTTGGTTGGGGTTCAGGAGCGGTCTGTTATTTGATCGTTCCATGCAAAATCCGGTTGCTTGCCTTCGGCCACATATACCCGTGATTGAACGGCGTCTGATGTCAGGCGAAACACCGCCGTGGCAAGGGTATTCTCGTTGTCCGAATCTTCCGGATCCATGCGGTAGATAGGCAAATCCCGGTTTTCCATATCGCCAAGCATCAGGCGGATGTCAGCCGGCCCGGTTGAATCAGTAAGTTTGCTGCAAAGTTTATCGATACGAATTTGGCGTGCCGCCGATGATGGTGTTATCCGTTGTTTTGAGTCTTGCAGCCGCGGGTGAATAAAATGATTCGCATGACCGTATGGACCATGCAATCTTAACAGACTCACCTCTCGCGGGGTATACTCAATGCTGAGAATATCTTTTTTACCGGTTTGAGCCAGCAGGTGATGGAAACTTCCGGCCCGGTCACAGCCTTTAAGGATTGAAAAAACATCATCCAGGCTGCGGCAGTCGAGCAGCGCTCTGGAAAGCAGCTGACGCGGGACCCCGTCACCATATTCGAGACTTCGGATATTGTCGACAAGTTGAACGATTCCGGCGGAATTGACAGAGAATGTATGTCCATTTATGGAAGCCGGATAGGTGAAAGCGAGATAGCCTGAATTCTTGCTTCCAGGTTCCCGCTTCGAGATGAAGCAGTGAGGGCGCAGATTGGGGTCACCGTCTTCATTGTGGCCTAACAGGACACCGTCGGGAGAGGGTGCACAAACGGTGGTGCAGCCGTCGCTGACAAAAGGGGAGATATCACCTCGCGAATTCCAAAGGAAGACATGCGAAAAAGGAAGTTTGCATCCGTCTGCGATGCCTGCCAATTCATCAACGTAGCGGGGAAAGACGGCGCGGGCGGCATCTTCCATATTTTTTAACCGATCGCTGCCGATCCAAGTCTTCAAAGCTTGCCAGGGCTTCGAAGCCAAAACATACTCATGCATTATTTTGCGGGAACGCTGCCCGATGATGTAACCGGCCCGGTAATGATCGCAAGGTAAGATGAGTTCTTCGTACATTGATGGACTCTCAGGCCTCAAAAAAGATTTTCAGGTGGTGGGTGGCGGGGAAAACAATAAGGGCATTCGGTTTACCTTCTCCAACGAATTGAGCTTATTCCATGGACAGGTTTCATGCCGCTTGGGCGAAACGCGATTCATGAATCACGCCGACCATCATCATTCCCCCGGCAGCGACATTGTGGATGCCGCTGAGCACTTCAGAGCCGAAATGCCGAAAACAGCTCAAATTCAGCGCTAGCACAAACAAAAATAGAAGTCAACCTCTATTGCGCGGGAAAATTGTTACGCATGTTTTTTTGCTCACGAAGGCAAAGTGGGGGGCTGAGGAACGGTATTTATTCCAAAGTTGAAATCCTGGCCCGGGGGGCCAGGATTCTCTTTTCGGAAGCCGTTCTCAAAATGTTCGGTTTTGAAACCGGCTTTCTACTTAGAAGAGCTTTGCATATTGATCGTAGCCCTCTTCTTTTAATTTATCCTGAGGAATAAATCGCAGTGCCGCCGAGTTGATGCAGTAGCGCAAACCCGTGGGCGGCGGTCCGTCCGGAAATAGGTGGCCGAGATGGGAATCGGCGTGTTTGCTTCTGACTTCGGTGCGGACCATAAACAGACTGCGGTCCTGGTGCTCCACGATATTGCCGGACTCCAGGGGTTTGGTAAAGCTGGGCCAGCCGGTGCCGGATTCGAATTTATCCGTCGAGCTGAACAACGGTTCACCGGAGACAATATCGACGTAAATTCCCGGTTTATGGTTATCCCAGTACTCATTGCGAAACGGCGGCTCGGTTCCTTCCTGCTGGGTAACCTTGTACTGCATGGGGGTCAATTTTTGCTTCAACACGCTATCGTCGGGTTTCGTATAGCCGGTTTCAGCCGTACCGGAAGGATTTTGCATTTTTTTTGGGACAGACGTTTCTTCTTTATCCCAGACCCGCTCCAGGAATTGGTCGCGGCCGGAGCCATAACGGTAATACTTATAGCGTAAGGGATTTTTCTTATAATAATCCTGATGATAGTCCTCGGCCGGATAAAATGGCCCCAGCTTGACAATTTCGGTGACAACGGGTTTGTCGAACCGCCCGGATTGCGCCAGCTTGGCCTTGGATGCTTCGGCCAGACGTCGCTGCTCAGCGTCCTGATAGAAAATGGCGCTGCGATACTGGGAGCCGCGGTCCACGAACTGTCCGCCCGCATCGGTCGGATCAACGTGTCGCCAGAAAACATCCAGCAGCTGCTCGTAAGAAACCTTTGCCGGATCATATATCACCTGAACGGATTCGATATGTCCGGTAACGCCGGAGCTCACTTCCTCGTAGGTCGGATTCTCTTTATGTCCGCCGGTATATCCGGATATAACTTCAACCACTCCGTCCACTTTTTCAAAGTCCGATTCCGTGCACCAGAAACATCCGCCGGCAAAGGTGGCTCGTTTCAGGTTTTTGTCGTTGTATAGTTTCTCCATATCGGTAGTTGCATCCTGTTTTTGACTTTTTGCTTGTTGAATGCCAATCAGCACCAATCCCAAAAGAATGATGATGGCGACCTGGATTGTTGTTTTCATGTTAATCCTCCTATGGCCCAGATCTAAACTGAGCGATCTTGTCTAAAAATAATAAGCAGTGGTTGCGGTCAATTCAACCTACTTTACGGTCCCGATGTAGGTTCCCGCTTTTTTCAGAATTTGCTCCATCTCAGCCACGCTGATCAGCGACGGATCATAATAGACCGTGTTTATCTCTTTGAAATTATGGAACCCTTTTTCGATCTTTTTTACTCCCGGCAGCCCATCCAGGGCTGCTTGGCCCACATCATATCATTGGACATAAAACACGGTTTTGGCGAATGCCGGATCCTCGGCATCGGCTTCTGCATAAGAGCCGATGATGATAAGCGCAATGACAGCCGCCATGGAGCCATATTTCCAAATATGTGTTTGCATGGTTTTATCCCTTCGATGGGTGTTATCTAAGACTGACTATGAATCTAATCAGGGAGGTTCACAGGATCATCACGAAATTATAACTTTTCTGTCACAAATCTTGTTGAATCGAATTCAGGGACGGGTTCCGGCAGGAAGATGGGCGGGCAGGGTAAATGTAAAACGGGTACCGTTCCCCGGCGTGCTTTCGACCCTGATGGTTCGCTCGTGCAATTCGAGAATGCGCCTGGCAATGGCCAGCCCGAGCCCGGAATATCCCGTTTTGCCGTTTTGCGTTTGATCCCTGTGATAAAAACGGTCAAAAATAAACGGCAGATCTTCCGGCGGAATACCGCAGCCGGTATCGCTGACACGCACGGCGATGTCACCATTTTGCGGACTGCAGGCCAGCCGGATCGAGCCGCCGGCAGGGGTGTGGCGCACGGCGTTCTCGAGCAGGTTTTCGATGACCCGCTCAATCATGGCGATGTCGGCGTTTACGAAAGGCAGGCTTTGATTAAGGTCGATCTGAATGGCAATTTGTTTTTCACGGGCGGATAATTCGAATTTTTGCACCACGTCATGCGCCAGCTCCCCGATGTTAAACGGTTCATAGCGGGCCTTGGTCTCGTGCGAATCCAGTTTGGCGAGTTCGAAAAGCGCATCAACCAGTTTGGCGAGCCTTTCACAATGCCGGATGGCAATCTCAAGGTGCTGTTTGCGTTCCTGCGCGGTCAGGTTTTTGTCTTTGAGAAAAAGCGTTTCGATGTAGCCCTGCAGCGTCGCCAGCGGTGTTCGCAGATCGTGGGACACGTTGGCGACGAGTTCGCGGCGCGACATATCCGCCTTTTGCAATTTCTCCATTTGAATATTAATTCGCTCAACCAGCTGTTTAAACGTAAACGTCAAGCGGTCGATTTCATCGCCCTGGTTCCGGTCCTTGGCGCGAATGGATTGCAGCCGTGGCGCCGTCTGCGCCACGTCGAAAGAATCCATAACGGAGGCCAGGCGTTTCAACCGGCGGGTCAGGTAGGCAAACAGCAGCAATCCTGTAACCAGCGCAAAGAAAAGGCTGGCAGCAATCCACCAGACGCTTAACCGCAGGATGTAGCTGCCTTTGAGTTTCTGGACGATGCTGTCAAAAATTTCTCCACCCAGAATAATGTACAGATACCCTTGTAACGGACCCTTTTCCGGAATGCGGGCGACGGTGAAAACTTTTTTTCTTCCCGGATTGCGGGGATCATCGCCGGTCAGCGGATAAACGACGTCATCTTCAAACCAGGTCTTTATCGGCGCCAGATCAACCCGGTCCAGCTTGACTTTGCCGGCCGGAGCCGAGTAGGCCAGGATGTGCCCGGCGGGATCAAGCAGGTAAACCTCAATGCTGGGATTGACCACCATCAGCATGTCAAAAATTTCTTTGAGTCCCTTCTCATTGATGCGATGCGCCTGCATGAGGATCTTTTGTGCGACGATTTGTCGTGCCAGATTGCGGTTGAGTTTCTGAACGACTTCCTGCTGGTACATGTCCGAGGCAAACTGGGTGACAATGACAATCGACACGCCCAGCAAACAAAAGACGCCCAGCAATGTTATCGCAAGTTTTGAGTAAAGGGATTTAACCATCAGTCGGATTCTTCCAGCCGGATTCTTTCAAAGTTTCGCTGTCAACAAACTTGTAGCCGACCCCCCATACGGTGAGAATATATGCGGGATGAGCGGGATCCTTTTCGATCTTGGCGCGCAGCCGATTGATGTGCGAGTTGACCGTATGCTCGTAACCGTCGTGCCCGTAACCCCAGACCCGATCCAGCAGCTGGGACCGGGTGTAGACCTTGCCGGGGTTGCGGGCGAAATGCAGCAGCAGGTCGAATTCCTTGGCCGTCAGATCGACGCTTTGGCCCCCGCAGCGGGCAATTCTTTTGGTCGGATCAATCTCCAGGTCGCCGGCCCGGATGACGGCCGGCACCGCCTCACCGGCCCCGTCTGTTAATTCCTCCACGCGCCTCAAAATGGCCTTGACCCTCGCCAGGAGTTCTCTGATGCTGAACGGCTTGGTGACGTAGTCGTCCGCCCCGATCTCCAGCCCGAGCACCCGGTCCATTTCCGAGGACTTGGCGGTCAGCATCAAGATGGGCAGGTAAGCGGGCCCGCGGCGCAGGCGCCGACAGACTTCCATGCCGTCAAGACCCGGCAGCATCAAATCAAGTATAATTAAATCGTAATTATTGGAATTCGCTCTGGCAAGCCCTGTGGGACCGTCAAAGGCCACATCGACCTGAAATGCCAGGTCCCGCAGATGATTTTCAAGCAGATGCGCCAGGTCCCGGTTGTCTTCAATGATTAGAATCTTTTTGGTCATGAGAGTGGTTAATTGATTGATTATTGATGATTGTCGATTGACGATTTAGGAATTCAATCGCTTTTAAGCTTATAAAATGCCAAATTACCTCAAAAAAGTAAATAAAAGAATATTTTTTCATTTGACAAAATTTCTGTATTCAATAATCTTGTTCGCAGATCGATCCAAGCAACCTTTAAGCAAAGGAGGATACCATGAGCAAGAAAGGATTTACCCGCAGAAAATTTATCAAGACCGGGCTTATGACAGCCGGTGCCGCAGCGCTGGGGACCGGAGTCCTCAAACCTCTGGGACTATGGGCGGCCACGCCCAAAATTAAAGGTCCGATCAAAGTCGGATACCAGTGCGTCCTGTCCGGCACCCTGGCCGGCTACGGCGAATTCCATAAAATGGGCGTCACCATGGCCATGGAAGAAATCAACGCCGCCGGCGGCATTGCCGGCAACAAACTGGACATCGAATACCGAGACTCCACCCTCAAGGCCGACGAGGCCATTAAAAATGCCCGTTATTTTGCCGACAGCTGGGAAGCCGACTTTCTGGGCGGTATCGATTCTTCGGGGCAGGCGCTGGCACTGGCGCCGGTGATGGCCGAACTGGACCGGGTGCTCATGGTCACCCATGCTGCCACGGAGAAGTTGACCGAACAGCAGGTCTTTAAAAACGGCATCAAGCAGATTTTTCGCATCTCCATGCCCACATACCAGGACGGCAATGCGGCCGCCTTCGTGGCCAAGGATCTGCCGGCCAAAACCTGGGCGACGGTGAGCCCCAAGTACGAGTACGGCTACACCTGCTGGGCCATGTTTAAAGACACGCTGAGCAAGCTGAAGCCGGATGTGTCCTTTATTGCCGATTCCTGGGCGCCCTTCGGCACCACCGACTTTCGCTCGCACATCAACACCATTATGGATGCCGCACCCGAGGGGTTTTATTCCGTCGAATGGGCCGGCGAACTGATTGCATTTATCAAACAGGCCAATCAGGCCGGCATGTTTGACAAGATCAAACACGTCATGTTGCCGGTCGGTGCCGCCATGGACGTCCTGGAGGGAGTGGGCATGGAAATGCCGGACAACATCTGGATTTCCGGGCGCTATTTCTTCATGTATCCCAATGATGCCCGCAACAACGGATGGGTCGCAAATTTCCACAAGCGCTGGAATCACTATCCCGCTTACGTCTCCGAAACCGGTTATTCCGCCATGTTCGCTTTCAAAAAAGCGGTCGAAACGGCCGGTTCCAAGGACACTAAAGCTGTTGTGCAGGCCCTGGAAGGCATGACCCTGGCCTCCCCGGCGGGAGATCGCGTCTTTAGAAAGGAAGACCATCAGGCCATGTATGAAGTGCCGTGGGGCCTGACCGTGTCCAATCCCAAGTATCCGTTTAAAGTCATGGGCAAACAAATAGTCATCCCGGCCAAGGAATGCTTCAACCGGCCGCCCTTTGAAGGGCCCAACACCAAGCCGCCGTTCTGACTAATTGGAGGAAATCATTGGATCTGAAATCCATTGTGCACGTGTGCCTGGCCGGCCTGTCCACCGGCATGTTCATCTGGCTGGTGGCCAGCGGTCTGACGCTGATCTTCGGGGTGCTCGGGGTGCTGAATTTTGCCCACGGCAGCTTTTACATGCTGGGCGCCTATTGCTGCTTCACCGTCCTGAGCCGGCTGGGCAACAATTTCTGGCTCGGACTGCTGTTCGGACCGCTGGCCGTGTGCGTCGTCGGATACGTCATTGAAAGGTTTTTCCTGCGCTACGTTTACCGGCTCGAGCTGCCCTACCAGCTGCTGCTGACCTTTGCCTTTGTGCTGCTGTTCGATGATCTGGTCAAGATCATCTGGGGCGCCGGTTCGCTGGGCTCTCCCAGCGTGTCGGGCCTGGCCGGCTCCGTGCCCATCCTGGGACGCAACTTTCCCACCTATAGCCTGTTTATAATTGCCGTCGGCCCCCTGGTCGCGCTGGGGCTATGGGCCCTGATTGAAAAAACGTGGTACGGCCGGATCATCCGGGCAGCATCCTCCGATCGGGAGATGGCCTCGGCCATCGGCGTCAATGTGCCCGTGTTGTTTACCGCCGTGTTCATATTCGGGACCTGGCTGGGGGCCATGGGCGGCGGTCTGGCGGTGCCCTATGTCGGTCTGCTGACACCCGGGATGGGTGAGGCCATTATCATCGATGCTTTCGTGGTGGCGGTGATCGGCGGGCTGGGCAGTCTTAAAGGGGCCTTTTTGGGGGCCCTGATCATCGGCCTGCTGTCCTCCTTCGGCACGCGCTTTATACCGGCCTTCGACATGTTTTTAACCTTCATCCTGATGGCCGCGGTTCTCCTGTGGCGGCCCCAGGGATTTTTCGGGGAGGCGACCTGAATGCAACGCGCCTGGAATATTGCTATAACGTGTCTGGCACTGACGGTCCTGATCCTTATCGGACTGTTCGCCGGCCGCTTCACCGTGTATCTGACCTCGCGCGTAATGATCCTGTCCATATTCGCTATGGGCTACAACCTTCTTTTCGGGCGCACAGGCCTGCTGTCTTTCGGCCATGCCGCTTTCTATGCGGCCGGCGCCTACGGCCTGGGGCTTTTTTCGCTGCATGTGTCGCCGCACCCGTTGATTGGAATACTGGTGGGCGTTGCCTGTGCCTGCCTGCTGGCCGCTGTTATCGGTTTTTTCTGCGTACGTCAGACCGAGATTTATTTTGCCATGCTGACCCTGGCATTCGGCATGATGGTATTTTCCCTCATCTGGAATATGCGCAGTGTCACCGGCGGCGACGACGGCTTGGTGGGGATCATGCGCGCTCCCATATCGCTCGGTTTTTTCAGCATCCCCATCATAAAGCCCAAATACTACTATTTTCTGGTACTTTTCTTTCTGGCAATGTCGGTGTTTTTGATTTACCGAATTCGCCGTTCGCCCTTCGGTCTGGTGCTGGCCGGTATTCGCGAAAACGACCGGCGGGTTGAGTTCGCCGGGATATCTTTAAAAAATTACCGTCTGGGAGCGTTTATCATCTCCGGAACATTTGCCGGCCTGGCAGGCGCCCTGGGCACCCTGCTGGAAAGCAACTCAAGCCCCTTTTCGGCCCACTGGAGCCACTCCGCCGAACCGGTGCTGGTAAGCCTGATCGGCGGAATTCAAACCTTCACGGGCCCCCTTGTCGGCAGTGCGGTGTTTATCGTGCTGCGCGAAATTATCGAACGCTTCACCCACAACTGGATGCTGTGGTTCGGCCTGATACTGCTGGTCATCATCATGGGGTTTCGGGGTGGTATTGTCGGAGCCCTGTCGGGATTCAAAAAATAGCCGGGCAGGTGCGCTGCCGCCCGGGGAGAAAACGCTATGGCTGCATCCCTGTTGCAAATTGAAAATCTGAATAAGTCCTTCGGCCGGGTGCAGGCCGCCGTTGACATCAATCTGACCTTCCAGGAAGGTGTTTTAGCGTCCATTATCGGACCGAACGGCGCCGGCAAGTCCACCCTCATCAACATGCTGTCCGGTTCCATGCCGGCCGACTCGGGCCGCATCGTTTTCCAGGGCATGGATATCACCGATATGCCGATTCATCGCCGGGTGCGCCTGGGGCTATGCCGATCGTTCCAGGTTGTCAACGTCTTTCCGGAGCTGAGCGTGTTCGACAACATTCAACTGCCGGCTCTGGCCGTCGGCAACCGCACGCGGCGCCTGTTCGGCTCGCTCGCCAATGAAACCGCAGTCCACCGGGAAGTCAATGAAATTTTAGAACTGATCGGCCTGGCCGCAGAAGCCGGGACCATTGCCAGCGCCCTTTCACACGGCGATGCGCGGGTGCTGGAGGTCGGCATTGCCATGGCCGCCCGGCCGAAACTGCTTTTTTTGGACGAACCCACCGCCGGGATGAACCCGTTGGAACGCGTCCGGATTTTGGAAAACATCCGCCGTCTGTCCGATCAGGGCCGGACAACCTTCGTCATCGTGGAGCACGATATGGACATCGTTTTTTCGCTGTCACAACGGGTGATCGTGCTGCACTACGGCGAGGTCATCGGCGACGGCACGACAGAAGAGGTCAAAAGCAATCCCCGGGTGCGCGAAGTGTACCTGGGAGAAGAGGTAGCCGCATGATACTGCAGGTGGAATCGATCAACACCTATTACGGAAAATCACATATCCTGCAGGATGTGTCCTTCGATGTCGCGCCTGGCGAGGCGGTGGCGCTGCTTGGCCGCAACGGCGTCGGCAAGACGACGACGTTGCGTTCGGTGATGGGCTTGAGCCCGCCTCAGGGCGGATCGATTCGATTCAAGAAAAAAGAAATCCGCGGCAAGCCGGCCCATTTCATGGCCAGGGCCGGTATCGCTTACATGCCCGATGATCTGCGTATATTTCCGGATCTGACCTGCGAGGAAAACCTTGAAATCGCCCGCCGCCTGTCCAAACGCTCCGGTTATTGGAGCAAAAAGCGGGTCGAGGAACTGTTTCCCGTCCTGGGCGAGCGGCGCAGGCAAATGGGAATCAACCTGTCCGGCGGTGAAAAGAAGATGCTTGGCGTGGGACGGGCGCTGATGGCCAATCCGGACATGGTTCTGCTGGACGAGCCCTCCGAGGGACTGGCTCCCATGATTGTGGCCAACCTGGCCCGGGTCATCGAGGAAATCCGGGACAAGGGCATGACCATCCTGATGGCGGATCAGAACCTGAAATTCTGCCGCCGGGTCTGCAAGCGCGGGTACATTCTGGAAAAGGGCCGCATGGTGCATTCGGACACCATTGAAGGCATTACGGCGGATGATACCGTGATTAAAAAATATCTCGCGCTGTAGAGACTCTGCAAGTGAGACCTCTGCGACCATGCAGGCAGGTATCCCCATAAAGCGCTAAGCTGTGTCTGCGTGAGGGGAGCTAATAAAAGAACGTCGAACATCGAACGTCCAACATCGAATGTTGAAGGGAAATAGATGAAAAACAGACAGCTGGTGTAAAACTTCACCTGGGCGGAATAGCGAACCGCAGAATATCGAATATCGAATATTCCGAAGGCGGATCGAAGGATGGAATCGATTCGCTAAGTCTTTTTTTAAATTAGACAGAATTCATTTATTGGACGTTCAATGTTCGATGTTCGACGTTCATTTCTTAGAAACAAGCCCATAAGGCATAAGTGCCACCAAATCATCCATCTTCAGAAAGGCAGATCAATGGGACTTGAAATATTTGAGCTTAAAGGAAAAATAGCCATGGTAACCGGCGGCACGCGCGGTCTGGGCGAGGTCAGTGCCAGGACGCTGGCCGGCGCCGGGGCCGATGTCGCCGTATGCGGTCGCAGCACCGAAGACCTGAAGCGGGTCACCGGCGAGATCCGCAAACTGGGTCGCAGGGCCGAAGGGTTTTCCATCGACGTCACCTCCAAACAAAGCGTTTCGGAGGCGGTCGATCGTATCCTGGAGACGTTCGGCCGAATCGACATCCTGGTAAACAATGCCGGCGTCAATTACCGGGTTCCGGTGCTGGAATTTCCGGAAGAAGAATGGGACCGCGTGATCAGCACCAATCTTAAGGGCTACTTTCTGGTGGCCCAGGCCGTCGTACCCCAAATGCTGCAAAACGGATACGGCAAGGTGATCAACATGAGCTCCATTCTGGGGACGGTCGGCCTGCCGCACCAGGTAGCCTACGCTTCTTCCAAGGGCGGTGTCGACCAGATGACCAAGGTTATGGCCCTCGAATGGGCCCGACAGGGTGTGCGCGTCAACGCCATCGGTCCCACCTATTTCGAGACCGAACTTGTTACCCAGATCCGCAACGATCCGGAGCGCTTCAATTTCATCAACGAACGCACGCCCATGGGTCGGTGGGGGTATTTGCCCGAACTGGAAGGTGCAGTGATATTTCTGGCCTCTCCGGCTTCGGATTTCATCACCGGGCAGACGATCTACGTCGACGGCGGATGGACGATTTGGTAGATTTTTGTTATTAACCTATAACCAATAACTAATAACTTATAAGTGGAGCCATCATGAAACTAAAAAACGGGGCGGAATATATCGAAAGTTTGCGTCAACTCAAGCCCAAAATCTACTATAAAGGACAGCGCATCGCGGATGTCACGCGTAACCCGGCCACGGCACCGCATGTACGGGCGGCCGCCATGACCTATGCGCTGGCCGCCAAGCCGGAGTACCGGGATCTGGCCACCGCGACATCCCATCTGACGAACCGCACCATCAGCCGCTTTACGCACGTGCATCAAAACATCGAAGACCTGATCAAAAAGATCAAACTGCTGCGGGTGCTGGGCCAGAAAACCGGCACCTGTTTTCAGCGCTGTGTGGGATTCGACGGCATCAATGCCGTATATTCGGTGGCCTATGAGATCGATCAGAAACATGACACCGATTATCTGGAGCGCTTCACAAGGTGGCTGATCGAGATTCAGGATGAAAACCGGATGGTGGTCGGTGCCATGACCGACCCCAAGGGCGACCGCTCCAAAAGCCCGGCCCAGCAGCCGGATCCGGACCAGTATGTGCACGTGGTCGAACGGCGGCCCGACGGCGTGGTCATTCGGGGCGCCAAGCTGCACATGACCGGCGCAGTCAACTCTCACGAAATTCTGATCATGCCCACCACCGCGCTGGACGATCGCTCAAAGGACTATGCGGTGGTGTGTGCGGTTCCGATCGACGCCCCCGGCATCACCTTGATATTCGGCCGCCAGGCGGGCGACGACCGGCGGGACAAACAGGAGTGGATCGACTCGGGCAAGCCGCGCTTCGGCATCGTGGGCGGCGAGGCCGTGATCGCATTTGAAGATGTGTTTGTGCCCAATGAGCGGATTTTCTTAAACGGCGAGACCGAGTTTACCGGCCTGCTGGTCTATCGTTTTGCGGCCCACCACCGGGCCAATTACGGTGCCTGCAAAACCGGCCTGATGGATGTGCTGACCGGAGCGGTCAGCTACCTGGCGCAGATCCAGGGGGCGGCCCAGAGCTCCCACATCAAGGACAAGGTAACCGAAATGATCCATCTGAGCGAGACGCTGTACAGCTCATCGATCGCCTGCTCGGCCGAAGGGGTGCCGACCCCCTCCGGGGCCTATATGGTGGACACGATGCTGGCCAACGTCTGCAAGCAGAACGTGACCCGCTTCCACTTCGAAGTGGCGCGGCTGGCCACCGACATCGCCGGCGGTTTCATCGCCACCATGCCCAGCGAGTACGACCTCAAAAGCGAGGATGTCGGCCATCTGGTCAAAAAGTATTTTGTCGGGGTGTCCGAGATTCCGGTGGAAGACCGCATCAAGATCGGCCGGCTGATCGAGGCCATGACCGGCGGCACGGCCATGGTAGAATCCATGCACGGGGCCGGCTCGCCCCAGGCCCAGCGCATCATGATTTTTCGCGAGGGCAAACTGGCCGAGAAAATCAAGCTGGCCAAAGCCCTGGCGGGGATTCCCCAGCACAAAAAAGGGGAAAAGGATTCGCAATGACTTCCTACTACAACCAGAAGCCATGGCTGTCGACCTATCCCGACTGGCTGCCGGACAAACTGACCGTTCCGGCGGTCAGCCTGCTGGACGATTTTTTACAGTCCGCCGCAGCCTATCCGGATGATCCGTGTCTCCACTATTTTGAGCGGACCTTCAGCTACCGCGATATTCACCGGATGGCGCTGGGGCTGGCCGCCGCGCTGGCGAGGATGGGACTTGCAGCGGGGGACCGGGTGATTGTCGTCATGCAAAATATTCCTCAGGCGGTGGTGGCCTTTCTGGCCGTCTGGATGCGGCGGGCCGTTGTGGTGCCGCTCAATCCGATGTACACCGGCCCCGATCTGAAACACTATCTGGCGGACAGTGGCGCGCGTCTGTTCATCTGCCAGGATGATCTCTACCCGCAGCGGGTGCAAACAGCCGTTGCCGATCGCAGCGACATCCAGGTCATCACCACTTCGGTGCTGGATCTGCTGCCGAAAGGCCTACCGCGTCCTGAGCAGTACGCAGACCTTAAAAAGTTATCTCTGAAAGAGACCCATGATTTCATGGAATTGATCACCGGCGCGGCCGAGTCGGAAACCGAAGTTCTGCGTTGCGAGCCCTCGGATTTAGCCTACCTGGTCTATACTTCCGGCACCACGGGACCGGCCAAGGGTGCCTTGATCCGCCACAGCAACGTGGTCCACAATGCCCTGGTGTACGAAACGGCCTGTCGTCTCGATCGCAACGACGTTGTGCTGGGGGTGGCTCCGTTTTTCCATATCACCGGGATCGTAGCGCATCTGGCCATCGCCTTTCATCTCGGTATTCCGCTTGTCGTCTTCGGCCGGTTCGATGCCGGCGACACCCTGCGGCTGATTGAACGCCATCGGGTGACCTTCACGGTGGCGGCCATCACCGTTTTCATCGCGCTGTTGAATCATCCCGACCTGAAACAGTTCGATCTGGCCGGTTTCCGCAAAGCCTACAGCGGCGGAGCACCGGTGGCGCCAGGTACGGTTGAAAAGTTTCGCCAGGCGATGGGTATCAACATTTACAATGTCTACGGTTTGACCGAAAGCTGCTCGCCGGCAACCATTACTCCCCTGGGCATGGAAGGACCGGTCGATGAGCAATCGGGCGCGCTGTCGGTGGGTCTGGTGGTTCCCGGTCATGAAGCCTGGATTGTCGACCTGGAAGATCCCGCAATTGAAGTGCCCCCGGGCGAAGAAGGCGAGCTGCTGCTCCGGGGACCTGCTATCACGGACGGATACTGGGAAAAGCCGGAGGAAACGGCCAACGCTATTCGCAACGGCCGCCTGCACACCGGCGATGTGGCCAAGTTCGATGAACACGGATGGTGTTTCATCGTCGACCGCAAAAAGGATCTTATCAACGCCTCCGGGTTTAAAGTCTGGCCGCGCGAAGTGGAGGACGTACTCAATCAGCATCCCGGCGTCAGAGAAGCAGCCGTGGTCGGCGTGCCGGATGCTTACCGGGGCGAAACAGTAAAAGCATTTGTTGCGCTGACGGACGAGTACAAGGACGCCGTCGCCCCGGACGACTTGATTCGCTTTTGCAAAGAGCGGATGGCAGCCTATAAATATCCCCGGATAGTCGAAATCATCGACGAAGTTCCCAAAACGCTGACCGGAAAATATTTGCGGCGCAAATTGCGCGAGGTATAAAGCAAAGAATCCTGCGGAAATCTTAGAAACCCAGACCAAAGAATTTGATAAAAAATCTCTCGGCACATTTTTGAAGAACGGCATAGGAATAATGCTTTAAAGCAATATCATAATTCGTATTCACCATAATCTCTCGTCGGTCAGGGGAAGTTAAAATTTCTTTGATCCGTGATACGGTTTTCCGGTTTAGATAGCCATCCATGGCAATCAAATCGAATCCCTTGGGCTCAATGTCTCTGACAAAAGTCGCATAACGATTGATAAGCAATGGTTTCCTGAAATAAACGGCATCAAGAAAAGCATTGCCGAAACCCTCATACAGGCTTGGATAAGTAATGAAATCGGCGTAGGGGTAAACATCCCACAGAGAAATCTGATGGGCATGCGCCTCAACGCTGGCGGGGTCGTCGGAGCTCGTATTTACCATCCGCAGATCCACGCCTCTTTGCTGGGCATTTTCCTGCAGCCAGCTTCCGTACTCATAAGCTTCGGCTTCAACTGCATGGGTTATAAGCAGTTTATAATGCGGGTCTTCTAATTCCTCCACCAGTTGAATGGCGTGTTCGATACCTTTGCGCGGAATAATGTGGGTCGGCTGCAGAATAATGACGTCATCCGATTTGAATCCCAGCGATGCTCGGAATTGCCGGTTTTGTTTTTGATCGATTATCGGGGGGTTTTCAAAATCCTGGACATTCGGGATGATTGTCGACGATATTCCTGCGCGCAACGCCAGTTCCTCCTGAGCCGCCGAGTTGATCACCACGTGTTCTATATTGGGCAAGTTCGGGGGAAACGCCATTCGCAGGTAATCTCCTACGGCATTTACCAGAAAACGGGGTCTCTCCCAGTAGAAATCGTGATGGTGTGCGACGGTGGGGATTTGGGTTTCGGCGATCGTTTCGGTCAACGCAACTCCGAGCGGAATGTGAACGGGATTGGTCAGGACATTGTGGGCGATGACAAGGTCTATCTTGAAACGCCGGATAAATTCCTTGAGCTGTTTCTTCAAACAAACTTTCAGCTCGTAAATGGTGTCGGTGACCGATGAATCGCGCCTCTTTTTCCCGAAAACCTGCTGATCGATCCACTGGTTTTTTTCATGCTGAATAGCGGCTTCCGGTACCAGAAAGCTCTTATCCGGCGCACGATCCAACATACCGCCAAACCAGAAACATTCGTGACTGTTTCTTTCCAGTACGGCGGCACATTTACCCGCTTCAAGGCTGACGCCATCGATCCCTGAAAATCGGGTTGCGATAAATCCTATATGCTTGCCCATAACTTTTTCGTGAGTCTCATATTATCCGGTGGGAAATTTAAAGACCATTTCAGCAGGAACAGATTCGGATCAGATAGAGATAGAGGTTCAGATTATTGAGTAACTATATACACAATTCTGATGCACCGGGTCAAGTAAAGAATAGGGTTATAAAAGGCCGTCCCGCAAAATAAAGGAACGGCCTTTCGTATTGCCTGCAGCATAACCGCACGAGATACTTTAGTCGAAGGCCATCTCCGTTTTCCAGGCCTGCCAGACTTTTCCGACCAGATCCGGACCCGGCTTGAGCGTCAATTTGCCCGGCTTCCAGCCGGAGGGGGTTGCTTCCTTGCCTTTTGTTTCTCTAACAAGCTGGAAGGCCTGAACCTGCCGAATGGTTTCCCCCACGTTGCGTCCGACCGGCGGCGTCAGCACCTCATAGCCCTGAATCACACCGTCCGGATCAATGATAAAGCGGCCACGGTTTTCGACCCCGGCTTCTTCATTGAAGACGCCATATACTTTTCCCACCTTGCCCCCGGTATCCGACAGCATGGCAAAAGGAATTCCCCCGTCCACCATCTTTGACAACTCGTTGTCATCCCACATCTTGTGAACAAACACACTGTCAATGCTCATGGATATAATTTCAACTCCCAGCTTTTGAAACTCCGGGTATTTTTCAGCAACTGCTGAAATCTCCGTTGCTCAGACAAAGGTAAAATCGCCCGGATAAAAACAGAGCAATACCCATTTGCCTAAAAATTCCGACAGCTTTAGCGAAATAAATTGTCCCTTTTGGTAGCCCGGTGCCGCAAAATCCGGCGCTTTTTTGCCGACATGGATCATGGCTGAAGCCTCCTTGCGAGTGATTGCGGTTTCGTTTTTGATTTCTTCTTCGGCACTTTCACCGACCGGCCCGCCGGTCGGTCGTGCACAGCCGACATCCATCTTTTCCGCCATAATACCCTCCTTTCATTTTCAAATATGAGAGAATGTTCATAACTATATATCGCAGCATCATTCTGATGTCAAAAAAAAAGTTCTTAGTCTGCCAGGCCAATATTTTTACCCTGCTAAATCTTTTTCCACATTTAACCGCGGCCGGTATTCCATTACCCCATAGCTTTTAATGATGGCATAGCCCGTTATCTCTGACCCGGCCCGGCTTGCGGGTCGGAGAGCCTGTAGCTTGGAGAGAGCGAGGACAAGGTTTTCAATGTTGGAATAAGTACCCGTCCGGATTCGGCATAACCTGATATTCAACCATGACAAACACCTTGGGATGCATTAAGTTTAAGGCTCAGTTTTGTGCCGGGCATATTCCTGTTTATGGGGTTGTGTTTGACAGGTGGTAAATGATTTGACTATAACCCAAGCAGAGAATCCCGGCCCGCTTCCGCCCGGCGCTCTCTCTGCTTCCATTGCATAGGGCTTACGGGCCGGCTTCCGGCTTGCGGAATTTTAGATTATTAACCTCGGATAACGACACATAAGCCATGAAAGATACCGACACAATCGCTGAAGAAGCTATCCGTCTGGCCACCCGGTGGCAGAATCGCGCCAATGAACTGCAGACCCCGCAGGAAAAAAGGCGCCACCGCAAATTCGGTCGGCTATTTATCAACCCAAGAGATAAAGTTATTCTGACCCAGTTGATCGATCAGAGTTTTCGAACCGCCAATAGCCGGCGGGTGGCCGACCAGATCCATTATTTGCTGACCGCCTACGGAATTCCCTCTTTTTTTTCACTCCCTGAAAAAATTCTCATGCTCCTTTTCATCCATGCCGGACGCTACCTGCCCGGGATTACCGTACCCCGCATCATCAACAAAATGCGGCAGGACAGCAGCCACATGATCATTGCGGGCGAAGCGGAGGCCCTGGAGGCGTTTTTGCACCAACGCAAGCGCCAGGGAATTAAAGCCAATATCAATCATATCGGCGAGGAAGTGCTGGGGGAGGAAGAGGCCGCTTCCCGTCTGGATTTGTATTTGAATGACCTTAGAAATCCGTCTGTCGAACACATATCCATCAAAATTTCAACTATCTTTTCTCAGATTCAGCCGTTGGCGTTTGACCATAGCGTTAATGTCCTGCAAAAGCGCCTCTCAGAGCTATATCGAACCGCAGCAGAAAATGAATTTGTGAGACATGACGGCACCCGGGTGCAAAAATTTGTGCACCTGGACATGGAAGCGTACCGCGATCTGGCAATAACCGCCGAAGCGTTCATCCGGACGCTGGATCAGACGGAATTTAAAAATTTCACGGCCGGTATGGCCTTGCAGGCCTATCTGCCCGACTCCTACCATATCCTGCAGGAAATTACCGCCTGGGCGCGCAAACGGGTGGCCGGCGGCGGCAACCCCGTTAAGATACGCATCGTCAAGGGGGCCAACATGGAAATGGAGCAGGTTGAGGCGGCTCTCTTCGACTGGCCCTTGGCACCGTTCGACAGCAAGGTGGAAACGGATGCCAGCTGGAAACGCATGGTTGATTTCGGCATGCAGCCTGAAAACATCAACGCCGTGCGGCTGGGAATCGCTTCGCACAATCTGTTTGACATCGCCTATGCCTATCTGCGGGCCCGGGAAAACCGGGTCACCGACTATTTTACCTTTGAAATGATCGAGGGCATGGCCAATCACGTGCGCCGAACCGTTCAGGAGACCGGCCAGGATATGGTGGTGTATGCACCGGTGACCACGCAAAAACAGTTCATTCACGCCATCGCCTATCTGATACGACGCCTGGATGAAAACACGGGCCCTGAAAATTTTCTGCGCCATTTAAACCAGCTGCAAACCAAAACCAGATCATGGGCGTTTTTAACGGACCACTTCAAATCATCCATCCGGCAAAAACGTCAGGCCCCAGCCCAACCGCACCGCACCCAGAACCGGCTCACCGAAAAATTTCCGGACAAAATGGGCACTTATTACGAAGCCGAATTCAAAAATGAACCGAATACCGATTGGTCGCTGGCCGCCAATCGGAAATGGGCGGATAAAATTCGAAAAAAATGGAAAAAGGGACCCCAGGACAAGCCAATGGAAATTCCGCTGGTGGCCGCCGGCGAAGAAATCTTTGACGGCCGCCGGATACGCGAAGTTATTGATCCATCACAGATTAATCAGAAAATCTTAGTCGCCCGCTTTGCCCTGGCCAACGCGCAAGACATTGAAAAAGCCGTTGCGGTCGCCCATCAGGACCCGGACGGCTGGCGCAGCAAAACCCACCGCCAGCGTCACCGGATTCTCTCCCTGGCGGCCATGGAACTGCGCAGGGCGCGCGGTGATCTGATCGGTGCAGCAGCAGCCAATACCGGCAAGATTTTTACCGAGGCCGATGTAGAAGTATCCGAGGCGGTGGATTTCGCCGAATACTACCCCTACTCCGCCGGTGATTTTTTCGAGATGAACCATATCCGCTGCCGCGGCAAAGGCGTCGGCGTGGTGATTTCACCTTGGAACTTTCCGATTGCCATTCCCTGCGGCGGGATTGCGGCCGCGCTGGCAGCCGGCAATACCGTAATTTTCAAACCCTCATCCGATGCGGTTCTGGTGGCCTGGGAGGTGTGCCGCTGTTTCTGGCGCGCCAGCGTGCCTCAAACGGTCCTGCAATTTCTGCCCTGCTCCGGCGCCACCACCGCCGCCAGGCTGACCGGTGATCCTAATGTCGACTTTGTAATACTGACCGGCGGCACCGAAACCGGACTCGCTATTTTTAAGCAACGGCCCGATATTTTTCTGGCGGCTGAAACCGGCGGAAAAAACGCCACTATCGTCACCGACATGTCCGACCGCGATCAGGCCATCAATGATGTCATTTATTCGGCCTTCGGCAACTGCGGACAAAAATGCTCGGCAACGTCTCTGCTCATACTCGAACCCGAGGTTTATAAAGATTCAGATTTTAGGCGCCAGCTGGTCGATGCCGCCCGCAGTCTGGGCACCGGGTCAGCATGGGATTTTTCCAATAAGCTGGGTCCGTTGATTCATCCACCGCGGGAAGATCTGGCCAAAGCGCTGACGGAACTGGAACCCGGTGAATCCTGGGCGTTGAAACCGGACAATATTGAAGACAACCCCCATATGTGGACCCCGGGAATCAAGTGGGATGTCGGGCCGGGCAGCTACACCCATTTGACGGAGTTCTTCGGTCCGCTGCTGGCGGTGATGCCGGCCAAAGATCTCAAGCAGGCTGTCGAGATGGTCAATCAAACCGGATATGGGCTGACCTCGGGCATCGAAAGTCTTGACCGGCGTGAGCAGGATTACTGGAAGGCGCACATCAAAGCCGGCAACCTGTATATCAACCGGGGCACCACCGGAGCCGTTACCCTGCGCCAGCCCTTCGGCGGGATGGGCAAATCCGCCCTGGGGGCCGGCATCAAGGCCGGCAGTCCGAAGTATGTGGCCCAGTTTATGTCGTATGAAGAAACCGGAATGCCGGCGGTGGGACCCATTCGAAAATCTCATTCACTGCTCAAACTGGTGCAGCAATGGCAGCGCAAACTGGACTGGGGCAGATTTCAAGGGATCGAGTCGGATATGCAGAAGAGTATTCGGGCCGTTAAAAGCTACCTTTATCATGTCGAACAGGAATTTTCCCGCGAAATTGATTACTTTCACCTGCGCGGCCAGGATAACATCCTGCGCTATCTTCCGGTGGGCAAAGTGGTCGTGCGCCTGCACGCAGACGACAGTCTGTTTGAAACCCTGGCCAGGATTGCGGCGTCAAAGATAACCGGGTGCCGTCTGTGGATCAGCGTGCCCAAAGGATTAGACAATCCGGTCACCCGTTTTCTTCACGCCAAAGAGGGACAGCGGCTGGTCGCGAAGGCCCCCATTTTTTATGAGCTTGACCAGGATATGCTGAAAAGTTTACCGAGTATCGACCGGATCAGGTACGCCGCACCCGCCAGAGTTTCCCCTGAAGTATTTGAGGCCGCGGCGGAAACCGGCTTCTATATCGCGCGCACGCCCGTGATGATGGACGGTCGCCTCGAGCTGCTGCAGTATTATCGACAGCAGAGTATCTGCCACAACTACCATCGCTACGGCAATCTCGGCGAACGAGCCCTGGAATGAAAGCCTGGTAATACTTCATGATAAGCGGTTTCAGGATACTCCGTTGAGTGTGCATGAATCGATTCTAAAATTAAAATAAAATTCCAAGCACCAAATACCAAATCTCAACCAAATCCCAATGACCCAAATTCAAAATTCCAAACAATTGATCCGTCTCCAGTTATTCCCGAAGGCATCATCACCGGCATACCCGTGTTTGCGAAGCAATTCGACAGAACTTCGGCAAATGTTTTGGTCATTGAATATTGAGATTTGAAATTTATTTGTAATTTGGAGATTGAGATTTGGGATTTGACAGTTTTAAAAATTCTTTTGATGCAATTGGATCAAAATTTACTCTACCGTTGCCGGGGTATTATATTACTATACTTGACATACCATCCGGTATTGGCCATACTTGAGGGACCTTAGCGAAAGCGTTCAAGAGATCAAAAGCTGAATGATCATGCCGGACGCTACCACGCCGGCATTTGAATTTTCATAAAATAATTACTGACCCGTAAAGAAGGTCAGGTCGGACAATCAACCTTGAATCCCGCCTTGGCGGGAAACCCTGATCCTTTGAACCCATAAAATCTGAACCTTTTAACCCATAAAAAAAGGAAATCCTTCATGCCAAAGCATTTGGATGCCCATGTATTTGATTTGCCCGTCCAGGAATTGCGCCGCGGATATCTCAGCGACATTTATTTCTGGCGGGAGAAGATTACCCTTGAAAAGCACAATCTGCACCCTGAAGTAACCATGCAGGTGTTTCAAAAAAAAGACGCCGTGCTGTGCGGGGTGGACGAGGCCGTGGCGGTGCTAAAAGTGGCGGCCGGCAGGTATACGGATTACGACAAAGCTTATAAATTGTTCGATAGGCTGATTGAGCTCAAAAGCAATGCCCGCCGGCAATTTCTCGGCAATCACAAAGCCTACCTCAAGGACATCGAACAAAAAATGGAAGTCTCAAAGCAGCTGGACGAATTGTGGGAAAGCGGTTTTGAAAAGCTGAAAGTTGAAACCCTATACGACGGTGCACGCATCTCACCCTGGGAAACGGTGATGCACATTACCGGAGACGCCGGCCTTTTTGCCCATCTGGAGACGGTCTATCTGGGTATTTTGGCGCGCCGCACCAAGATTGCCAGCAATGTACGCAGTGTGGTGGAGGCGGCCAACGGCAAGATCGTGCTTTACTTCCCGGCCCGCTTCGATCATTGGGCCTTGCAGGGCGGCGACGGATATGCGGCGCACATCGGAGGCGCAACCGGTGTTTCCACCGATGCCCAGGCCCAGTGGTGGGGTGCCAAGGCCTCCGGCACGGTACCGCACGCATTAATCGCAGCCGTTGGCGGCGATACGGTCAGGGCCATAACGCTTTTCGGTGATACGTATCCCGAGGTTGACCTGGTGGCCCTGGTGGATTTCGACAACGACAGTGTCGGCACGTCTTTAAAATGCTGCGAAGCGCTGGGGGACAGGCTCTGGGGCGTTAGGCTGGACACATCCAATACCCTGGTGGACAAGTCCATTGTTCCGGTCATGCAAAACTTCAACCCGACGGGAGTCACCCCCCGGCTGGTGGAGATGACGCGCAAAGCATTGGACCAAGACGGCTTTAATCACGTCAAGATCATTGTGTCCGGCGGATTCAGTCCGGACCGCATCGCCGAGTTCGAGAAACTGCAGGTACCCGTGGATGCTTACGGGGTCGGCAGCTACCTGATGCGCGGCGTCAACGCCTTTACCGCCGATGTTGTTCTGCTGGAAGGCAAACCCTGCGCCAAGGTCGGCCGGCAGTACTCTCCGAATCCCCGCCTGGAGTTGGTAAAATTCTAAACTTCGACCGGGATTCCGCTCGGTAGAAGTGGCCTCCTGCGGGGCAGCAAATTTATCGCAACGTCATTTGAATGGGTTTCAGGTGTCTGGTGTCAGGTGTCAGCCGCTGTCCGTCTAAGTTTACTCGCCTTTGGAGGGTGTTCAGTTTGATAGAAATGAAGACATGCCACATACCTTCAACCGTATGCCCTGTTCCAGGCGCCTTGCACCAGAAAGCTTATATGAAACTTCATCTGATCTATGGTTA
>Ga0307426_1000450_pt1 | contig 28228 bp, 29 predicted proteins | sample SalMarWE160340MG_FD_202165 | JGI IMG/M metagenome (GOLD analysis project Ga0307426, IMG submission 202165) | Salt marsh sediment microbial communities from the Plum Island Ecosystem LTER, Massachusetts, United States - WE1603-40 | ecosystem: Environmental > Aquatic > Marine > Intertidal zone >...
TTGAACAAATCCTCAACGAGTACGGCCTCATAACTATTTTCAATCTCAGAGATTCCGATACAGGTCGAGAAACTCTTGTAATATAGTATATCGAACGATTCGTTTATTTCTTAGTTTTCGCGGTTGTATTGCAGCTTGCTATGGATCGATTGGGACGGGAGAATGTTGAGATTCCGGTTCGTTACCGGCACAAGTCCGAGCCGTGTCCGCATTGGAGCATGTGCCGGTTCGGTGGAGAACAATCGTTTCGTGAAAATCATAAAACACACAATGTGCGTGTTTAAATTTCGGGATTTTCGTATATCATATTTGCCCTGTTATGAACAGGCTAGAAAACAAGCTGGACAACGAGGTAAACGAATACCTCTCTCGTGTCGAGGGGATGAAAGAGGTGAGGGCGCTTCTATCGGAGGAGGTGTCGCGGGACGATTACGTCAGGTTCCTGAAGACGTTCTTCGCCATAGAGCACTTAAGCCGCAGAGCGGTGCTCAAGGCCGCGGACAACACGGAGAAGACCAATCCTTACCTGAGCGCACGTTTCAGGGCATGCGCCAAGGGCGAGCAGGGCCACGCGGAGATCGCGCTTAAAGACCTCTCGGCAATGGGCGTCGAAGGTGTGGATATCGCCGACATACCGTTTGCCGATGAGTATGACGACCTGCTCATGAGCGAGGCCGACAGCTTTCCGCTCGGTCTTTTGGGCCATTCATATCTGTTCGAGAACGCCTCCGGGATAATGTTTCCCAAGCATAAGAAGCTCCCTTATCCTTCGAAGTTCATCGAAGTCCACGCGAAGGAAGACCCCGGGCACTCGCTTGCAATAAAGAGGACAGTGAGGGCGATCCAGCCCGACGTGAACTCAGAGCAGCAGGAAGATATTCTGGGTTTCGCCAGGAAGAGCGGGGACTTGCTTCTGAAGCTTTTTAACGGCATGACCGCCTGACCGCTTCCATTCGTTTCGCTACCATTACATTTGTTCAATTACATCTTTATACCGTTCGGGGTTAGAAATAGAACCGGGACTGAGCCGGTGTATCCGTAATAGCTAAGCGTGAAGTTCGCAGAGTGCCCATAGAATCACACTCAGTGTGTGTGGCGGAGAGGGAGGGATTTGAACCCTCGAAGGGGTTTAAGGCCCCTTACTCGCTTAGCAGGCGAGCGCCTTCGACCGTACTCGGCCACCTCTCCGTAGTGGTTGATTTCTGTCTGGTCAGGAAAATAAAAAATAACCGTGTAGAGGGGTTGTGTCAACGAGAGTGAGGAGCGGAGGTTCGGTGGAAATTTCTTCTCCGCGGAGACGTATCGGCTTTAGCCGCCTTTGTGGAACATAGCTCATTAGCGGGGTGCGCAAGAATGCTCTAAAGAAAGGAACGCCAGGGTCATCTTCTTTCGAAAAATGACCCTGGCGTTTAAGGGGGGGTATGGGGTTATCAAAATGGGGTCTGGGTTGGCATATTTTATGTCGGGTCTCATTTGACCCTGGTGTCGGCAGCCAGAAATAATTCTCTAAGCTGCCGACATCAGGAGGCTTGCCTGATTTCAAAAAATGCCGAAGTATTGCCCGGCTCCGAAACCAGAACGCCGTCCTGCCTGAGACCCTCTAAATGCAGGCGGACGGAGTCGAGCATCAGCTCTTTCGTCTCTTCCAGCGTGTCGCCAACGGCGACGCAGCCCGGAAGATCGGGACAGTATGCTGAAAAGCAGTTCCCGGATTGTTCTATTGTTATTTCGTAATGTTCCTTGCTTATTATCTGCTGTGTTTCGAGGCAGTGCTTGAGGGAATAGAACAGGGCGCCTTCGGGGAGGTCCTTGTCCATCTTGCAATTAATCGTAAGTCTGGATTTTTTGCTTCTGAGCTTGAATTGCCGGTGACTCCCGCAAATCCTCACGAGATACCATCCGTTATTCTCCACCAAGAATTTAATTACCTCTCTCACAGTCATGGTGCATCCTCTCTTTAAAAAAATTTGGAACGTAACGCGCTCAATCCTGTCTGTACATAAGCACGTTATCGAATTCCTTACCAGTCATGTGCTTTTCGAGATAATCGCTTATTGCCTCCTCGATTATCTTCGATTGGCTCTTCCTTGAAACGAAAGAGAACAGCCTGAGCCTCTCATACAGCAGGGCGGGTATATAAAGAGATCCCCGGTGCATCTTATTCGGGTTGGCCCGCTGCTGAATGGTTCCTGCCGTCATGTACTCATTTATAACATCATTACGTAATGATGTCAATACGGTTTTTTGTGAATGTGAAAAATAGCCCGAAATCACTCGATTTTCTCGGAAATCACAAGCTTTTTGAGATGTATCTAATTAATTCAATATAGTTCTAGCCCCCTCTTTCTGAGGGTTCTGTGCGCTTTAGGCGCGATGAATGCAATTCCGTATAAGGAATGAGAATTACCTATAAGAGGTTATAATTCATACGGAATCTTCGGGTGAGATGTTGTAGAGGGTGCTTATAGACTCAAAGTCACGGCCTGCGGAAGCCTGATTATCGGAATATGCGAATGACGGATACATCGAAAATAGATAGTTGTCTTAAAGCCGCGGTGGAAAGTGGCGATATACCCGGGGCCGTAGCGATTGTAGCGGACAGGGAGCGAACTCTCTACAGCGGCGCGTACGGGCTCATGAACTCTGCTGATAACATACGGATGAGGCCGGACACGATATTCGAGATATTCTCCATGACGAAACCGTTCACCACGACCGCCGTGATGATGCTCATCGAGGAAGGCAGGATGGAGCTCGACCAGCCGGTATCGGACTTCCTGCCTGAATACGCAAACCCCGTAGTGATTAGCCGATTCGACGAGGACACGGCCGCTTACGAAACCAGGCCCGCGGGGCGGGAGATAACCGTGAGACATCTCCTGACCCATACCGCGGGATTCGGATACAAATTCTTTAGCCGTACTGTGAACCTGCTGAGCGAGAAAACGGGCAAGAGCGCGATAGAGCTTCCGCTCCTGTTCGAGCCGGGGACGAGGTGGATGTACGGGCCTAACACGAGAGTACTCGGCAAGGCGATAGAAAAAATATCCGGCGCGACGCTCGAGAGCTTCCTGAAAGAAAGAGTATTTGATCCACTCAAACTTCCGGATACATGCTACACGCTGCCGGAGGAGAAACGCGGCCGTCTCGCCACGACGCACAGGAGGAAAGACGGAGCGCTCGTGGAGGATGCGGCAGGTGAAAAACCGTCAATTAATATACTCGGGGATACCGGAATCTATTCCACGGCCGGAGATTATATGAGACTATTGCACATGTTCTTAAACGGGGGGGTGCTTGACGGACGGAGGCTCATTAGCAAGGACTCCGTGGAAATGATGACGAGTAATCAGATAGGGGAGTTCGTGGTCGAAAAGCTTCCCGGCGTAATACCCGCGGCGGCAAGGTCTTTTCCCCTCGGAGCCGGTCGGGATAAGTTCGGACTCTGCTTTCAGATAACAGTCGGAGACGGGCGCGACAGGCTTCACCGCTCGCCCGGGAGCTGCGGCTGGGCCGGTATGAAGAACACCTTCTTCTGGTTCGATCCGCGAGAGGGAATTGCGGCGGTGTTGATGATGCACGTAATGCCGTTTTACGACGACGTCTGCATTAACGTGTTAACCGGCTTCGAAGAGGCCGTCTACGGGGCGCTCCGCTGATGCGGACTAAATACCGGGCGAATGGTCAAATCCATCTACGGGCTGTCTTTTTGTATTTGGCGTAACTGCTTCCGAATTTCCTCTTGAGATACGACTCTTCACGCTCAATAACTCCCTTCTGCATCACTCCGATGAATACTGGAGTAAGAATGAGTATCCAGAGGTTGTTCAGCAGTAGCGATAGGGCAATGAGCAGCAAGACCATGGCCAGGTACATGGGGTTTCGCGTGTAACGGTACACGCCGCCTGTAACAATTACGTTCGCGGGCTTTCTTACGTTCGCGTTTGTGCCGGCCTTCCTCATAACGGCGTGCGCCGCGATTACAGTGACGCCTGAGACGACCAGGAAAAGCGCGCCTGCCGCGTATCTGAATGCACCATGCACGTAGCGGAGGGGGTATATGAAATTTATAATCAGGCCCGCGGCGATGAAGGCAAGCAGTATGAAGGGCGGCATGGCGACTACGCCCGGATTGTCACTGTGTTCCGCGCTCATCTCAGTTATCTCCGTCAGGGCCGCCGGGGCGTTTATCCTGCCCGCCGTCCCAATTGTTCCATCCGCCGTGCGGCGAAGGCCGGTGGCCGTGCCTCCTCTTGATCAGCTCTGAAAGCATTATTCTGTCCTTCTGGTCGAGATTGGAGGCGATCTTCCTGGCCGCCCCGGCAACCTCCGACGCAAGCTCTCCCATCAGGCCGTGGAGCTCGGCGACCTTTTGGTCAAATAACGCCGGGTCGAACTCCGGAGCGGTCAGCACGTCCATTATCTCTTTCCTTTTCTCATCGACTTTTTTCTTGGTCACGCTTGTCTCGCTCTTTAGCTCCTTCAACGTATTCCTGACGAGCTCCTGTTTGTCTTCCGGGAGCTTCCCGATTACTTCATTCATGTGGCTCCGCATCTGAAAAGGCCCCGTGAACCTGTGCGAGAACGAGCCTATCAGTACGCCTACAAGAAGGACGTTCAGAAGCACCGAAACGGCAAGCATGATTTTTATAGTCTTACTCATAATATCCCTCCTCATAGTACAGGAGCTGAGCGAGCTGAGTCCCGTTCGTGTCGGTGTCGGCGTAATTGGCGTAGATATACCCGGCCGCGATTCCGAGAACCAGGAGGATCGGAAGCGCAAGCGCAGGCCTTGGAAGCGGAATCGCAGAGAATACGGAGCTCAGGATGTCGAAGAACGATTTCCGTGCGGGTGCGGGCTTTTCCCCGGCGGCGTCGATGATTCTCCTTGCCAAATCCGGGGAAGGCTCTTCGTATTCTCTAGTGTTGAGCGCTTCCTCGAAAAGCTTTTCCTCTTCGAGCGTGTCTCTCAACTCCCGCGAGGACGAAAGCGCCGTGTGAGCTTCTTCCCTCAGTTCCTCGGGCCACTTTCCGAGATCTGCCCCGTAAATGGACAGATAATCAATGAACTTTTCCTTATCCATTTAAAGTCTCCTCCGCCCCGATGTTTTTCCTTATCCTGGTCCGGAGCGCAGCTTTCGCGCGCATAAGAAGCGACTCCAAAGCCTTCACGCTCACTCCCATAATCTCCGCCGCTTCCCTGTTGCTTACGCCCTCGTAAAAACATAAAATGAGGGCCGTTTGCTGTGAGTCCGGCAGCTCCGCGATGTGTCTTTCCATATCTTCTCTCTTGTTCCTGCTTTCAAGTATTTGCTCCGTGCCCATGCCCGGGTCGGGCGGGTCGAAATCCTCTCCGGGAATTACTTCCCGTGCTTTCCTCTTACGGTCGAGGCACGCGTTGGCGACAACCCTGTAAAACCAGGTCGTGAATTTAGCCTTCCTGCCGCTGTCCCATTTACCGGGGCTGGCCCAAAGCATGAGAAACGATTCCTGCACTATATCCTCCGCCTCTTCCCTGCTGGCGAGCATCCTGTAAGCGAGACCGTAGTATTTGCCGGTGTGCCGCGTTACGAGCTCGGAAAACGATGCACGGTCGCCATTTTGAACCAGCTCCATAAGTTCTTCGTCCGTCCGGGCTCGGGCATCGATGTTCATAGGGATCGGCTGTCTCAGTATCGCTGTCGACTCCATAACAAGATAACACCCGGACGCGCGGAAGTGAACAGGCATATTGCCCTCGCTCCCGCGCGCCCGTGAGAGAGTGATGAATTTTATTTTCCTCTTTTGCCGTGTCTTCCGCCCGGCGCGAGGCTCGCCAGTATTTCCCTTTCTTGCTGGTTGAGCTGCGGTGCGAGCTCTGCAATGGCTTCGGTATATGACTCGAAACCCTGTGTCATGAGCGAATGCAGAACCTCGGCCTGTGCTTCAAAAGCCGCGGCGTCGAACTCTTCTGCAGTGAGAATGTCTCTCAGGTCTTCGTGCGCCTGTTTAATCTGTTCTCTCAGGCCCTGGTTTTCTTCCCTGACGGAATTGAATGTCTCCAGTACAAGCGCCTGAGTTTCATCGGACAGCTCGCTGAATTGCTTGAGCCTGTCTACCGCAAAGGGGCCGCCTCCAGGCGGCATGGAAAACACCGGTATGGATGCCGTGAGTCCAAGTCCCAATACTGCTGCCAGAATCAATTGTTTCTTCATTACTAACCTCCTGTATGGTTATGTGTCGTATTCAAGCATGCTCTGTGTGTATATACGCATACTGAATGAAAACCCTTCGGAAGTTTGTCAAAGAGATGGTTGTTTTTGGATTTAATATTGGTATGGCTTGAATTGACTCAAATTCGGAATTGAAACAGATTCATCAATTAAATGACTGATAGACTATTAGAGTTACTTGTAGTTGGTATTGTATGGTGATATTGATATGTTCTACTCGAACTGGCAACAATCGGTGTTTATAAAATACTCAGCTTAAAACCCATCAATTTGATTCTCTTGCGCTTTCTGCTGTGTTTCTAATTCTTTCTTGCCCTTCATGTTCGAAATGTCCCTCTCGTATTTTTTGTAAATATCAATGACGACATAGCTAATAGTGATGGTACGGTGGTTGAAATCGGATCTAAAAGATATTTCGACTCCATCAGAAATCCATTGTCTTGTTACAGATTTTTTTGCTTTGAGCTTTTCATTTTGTGATTTTGCGTATTTGTTGTCTAGATAGTTTTTGTATATTTCTTCAATGTCTGCGAATTGATCAGCATTTATTTCGTCGGAATAGAGGAATGAACACCCAACACCAAAAAGAACGTTATCATAAAATCCTAGAGCAACTATAGGTGGATCACTAAGTAATCTCTCGTAAGGCGGATTTGCGTTAATATAATTACTCGTTATATATGAAACACTAGATGGCAAATCGGAATTAAGACTATCTTGAAAAGATTCCGCAATAGCACTTTTCTTAGTAGTAGTGTCTTTTTTTTTGATTGTTTCTTCTATTGCAAATTTACATGAACCTAATTGATATCCTAGCGCATCAAAGTGTATTTCAGCAGTAAGTGGTTTGCATTTAGTTTCTTTAGCAGAATTTTCCCTGGAAAAAACATTTACAGGGAAAGATGTAACGATAATGATACATAGTATGAATAGTTTCACATTCATAAGAGTCAAAGTACTTTTCTGGTTTAGGTTCTACACATGGTTCAAAATCTATGATCTGAAGGAATTGATTTTTTGCTGAAGAATAGCACATTTGAAGGTTGATGTGCAGGGATTGCAAATTAATTAGTTAATTGTGACTCACATACAAGATACTTTTAGTGATATTTTTCAAAGCTAATTCAAATAATAGTTGTTCCTGTTCCTGCGGAGCGTTATATTTTTTGAATACGCGCGGTGTGCCGCGTTTTGCAATAGGAGTTTAGATATGTCCAGACCTACACTCGTGATCGGCAACAAAAATTATTCCTCATGGTCGCTCAGAGCATGGCTCATGCTCAGGCACCTGGGAGTGGATTTTCAGGAAGTGCGCGTTCCTCTATATACGGACGGCTACAAGGAGAAGATTCTCGAGTATTCACCCGCGGGCAAGGTCCCGGTATTAGTAGAGAAGGGCGTCACCGTTTGGGACAGCATGGCCATAATCGATCATCTGGCCGAGGAGCATCCGGACGTATGGCCCGGCAACGCGGCGTCGAGAGCATACGCCCGCTCAATCTGCGCAGAGATGCACTCTGGCTTTACGGCATTAAGGAACGAGCTTCCGGAAAATATAAGGGCTATGGGAAGAAAGGTCGAGGTCTCTCAGGCGGCTGAGCGTGAGATATCGAGAATCGAAGAGATCTGGAAAACATGCAGGGATGTCCACTCTAAAGAGGGCTCCTGGCTCTTCGGGCCTTTCACGGCTGCCGACGCGATGTACGCTCCGGTGGCGTTCAGGTTCATAACTTACGGCATAAGGGTAGGAGAGACGGCAAAACAATATATGCATACCGTTTTGTCAGATCCGCATATGAAGGATTGGATAAGAGAGAGCGCCGCCGAACCCGAATTCATCGATGAGTTTGAGGTCGGACTGATTTAACCGCTTTTTCCTTCGGATTTATTCCTCTATTACTTCTATGTCATATGTATCTACGCTGTAGCCAACTTAAAGCAGGTTCCCGGAATTTTTAATAAGGAGAGCCGGACCCCTTCGGTTAAGTTGAGAGTAGATGAGGGTTTACACGGTCTGGCTCCCGAAAGTTTAGTCCAGTGTCGCATGCATGTTAAGGATTGAAGTTCATAAGCTGCTGAAGCTACTTTAATAAGGGGAAGCCGGGCACATCGGTTAGCTTGGAGGATGATGCTTTTATTATTTTTCCCGGCTCCCCCCTACAAAAGTTCCCCTTCTCTTTCCTCCCCCTAACCGCAAGATTTGGTAATTTACAACCATTAGATGCCGGAGCGCGTGATTTCTTGCGGTCTACTGAAATAAAGTCTTAATTGTGAAAATTTTCATTCTCGGGTTCTCTAACTTATCGGAAGTCCGAAACAGACATTCGACTTTCAAAAGCATCGGCGGAATCGAATTACAGAACAAAGAGGTGTGAAATGGAAGATAGAAATATAAGTATCGCGGTAATCAAGGGCAGCGTGAGGCCGGGAAACTATACAGGCATGGCGCTTAATCTCGTCCTCGACGAGCTGGGGAGGCACGGCGATGTGCGGGTGGATCTTATCGATCCCGCTGCTCTGGACCTGAACCTCCCCGGAGTCGATCAGGGTAAGGATGATACAGTGAGGATGAAGGAGCTAGTGGGGGGAGCGACGGGATTAATAATTGCGACCCCGGAGTATCACGGAAGCTTCAGCAGCGTCGTGAAGCTCGTTATTGAAAACCTGGGGTTTCCGTCGATGATGTCGGGAAAGCCGGTCGCGCTTTTGGGAGTCGCGGCGGGCTCGATAGGGGCGATCAAATAGCTCGAGAGCCTTGCTAGCGTGTGCCAACATGTGGGCGCGATAGTGCTCCCGGGCCCGGTGTCGGTGGCTAATTGCAGGGAGGCGTTCGACGAGGACGGCAACTGTCTCGATGAGAGGGTTGAGTGGAGGGTGCGCTCCGTCGCGGATAACTTCATACACTATATAGAGGACAACATTTGCCCGAGGATTTCGCTCGAAGCTCTCGTGAGGGAGAATGAGGCTCTTCTCAGGGACTGACGTTGTTAGAGTCTATGTGCGGACTGAGACTTTGAGGTGCGGATTTTTGCCTAGCATCATATGAGCAGAGAAGTTCTGTATACGATTACATGGATGGGGCAAAAGGAATTGCTTCTTTTCCTTGATGAAAAGAAGCAAAAATCATCCGACTAAACAGAATATGGCTAAAAATATCTTGTTTCGGCTAAATCTTATAATTCCGCCCCAGCCCGCATAAGATTTTTAACGCCTCAACAATTTATTTTCTTAACGCCAATTCTGTAATGTCGAAAAGTTAGAGAAAGATTTTTTAAGCTGCGTTCAAGAGTCCAGCCTCAAAAACGTTTATTATATAAAGGGAAGGTGAGTTAATGCAGGGAGGTAGAAAATGAGCGAGGTCAAGAGGAGCCGGTACATATTAAAGGCGAAAGATATAGAGGGGATGAAAACGAAGTTCTCTCATCCATGGAATCCGAAGTCCGAGATACTGGGGGCGAGGCTGGGTATCGAAACCGGGCTCAGGAGAACGGGAGTAAACCTCGCGACGATACCGCCCGGGAAGGAATCGTTCGTGTACCACTCGCACCAGTTCGAGGAGGAGTGGATATACGTCCTGTCAGGAAAGGGTATAGCCGAGATAGACGGTAACGAATATGAGGTGGAGCAGGGAGACTTTCTCGGATTTCCGACGCCCGGCGTGGCGCACAACATGCGGAACGACGGCAACGAGGATCTCGTTTACCTGGTCGGCGGCGAGGCGAAGGAATTCGAGGTGGCGGAGTATCCCAAGCTCGGGCGGAAGATGATACGCACGGGGAAGAAGGTCGAAGTTCTGGACATATCGGACATAAAGGACTTCTATAAGTTTTGGGAGTGAGGAAGAATTAAGTGAGCGGTATGTAATTTACGCTCCTCACAGTATAGATTTCATGTTGATCGAAACGCGATAATTGTTATAGGAAAAACCGACACAATTTCTTGCTTAAGCAACTTTACGAATAATGGCCGAATAGGCGTTGGCAACGGCCTGTAGGTAGAGGAGCAGCTCCAGCTTCCGGGAAGTTATGGTTTGTCTAACGGCTACAGGATCATGAGTGTTTTTCACACGACTGAGCAAGCTTGAATAATGTGTGGTTATCTCCGAGTTGTTCCCGTATTTTTCAATAACGGCAATCGTCTTGTCTATATCCTCGAAAGAGGCAGAAGGTGATTCTTGCTGCAGGAAGTAATTTATCACCGTCCAGATAAATCTTTTTTCATCAATGTCCTCTAACGTATTGAATAGTTCACAGGACTTTGCCCCTACAAATGCCCTGATGGCTTCGATGTCCAGACTTTCCGAAACCAGCTTCTCCTCGACGTGCATCAGGATATTTTCCATGTAGGGATCATTACAAGATATATATGACATATAAGGTATTGTCTTGCCGTCCTGTAATACATCGAGAAAAAAATAGCCGTCCCCGGACTTTCGAGTTGGAAGTAATTTTTCACAATAATGAAATACATCTATTTGATCGCAGTGGGTTACCAATACAAAATCCAGGACAGGTTTGATGACTTTCTCGATTCTTGCCTTCTGTATCTGTTCCCCTATCATAAACAGATCTATAATTCCACTGACAATACCTATTTTACCTGCGGACGCGGTCATCGCTGTTGTCATTATCCGATATCTCCATAGCCATCATTTTCGTGAGTGATATTAGTCGATTAAGTTTCGAAAGTATCTCCAATTATATCACCGGATATAGTTAGGTCAATAACTAGTTGTTTTATTATATAGTTCCGGCTCGTTATTGCTTGCACGTAATATAATTTCTAACACTCAAAGAGTTAGCGCAATTGAGTAAATCAAAAATGTATTCTCGGTTATGGATAGTCCCGGAATATTCAAAAACAAATTCGTCGGATTATAGTTTTATTCTATTCTGCCTCGAACCCGTAACTCCTCGGGTCGTTCAGGACCTGTATTTTGAACCCGGAGTAAAACTTCTCACGCCCGAGTCTCTGCGCTTCCAGATGTACCGGATGGTTTCTCCATTCCTCGTGTGCTTCCACCGTTTCAAACTCCACGATGGATACCCTCTCACCGTCCCCGGCGTAAAAAGTCTTTATGGAAACGAACCCCCGTATAGTCCGTGCGAGGGCCTCTGTCCGTTCCGCCCATTCGTGATATTCTTTTTCATACTCCGGCCTCAAGCGAGACCTGAAAATCGTCACTATCATTTCCCATACCTCACCGTAAGGATCACGTTCACTCGACACATCTATATTGCAAGCATGATTAATGATGACAGAAGTAAACTCGAATGTAAAAAACGTGGCAAAATTCTTGACAGTCATGTAAAATAATATATATTGATTTTGACATTGATTTTCATTTGGATGGGTTCTTTATCTTGACTACAGAGGTAAAAAGCTATGACGATACTCGATCTGAATAACAATTCCGAAGCGGTTTTCACGGGAGCCAGGGATTATCTGCACACTTATAATAAACTGCGCTCGATGGGGCTTCAGAAGGGTACGCGCATCAGGATAAAGAGGATTCAGGGCAGAAATATCATACTTCATATCATGGACTTGGGAGTCGAGCTGGTTATAGATAAGGACCTGGCAGGAGTAATGGAGGTCTCTTAACTCTGATTACGGTCGGACTCGCGGGTAATCCCAATGTAGGCAAAACCACCATTCTCAACAAGATCGCCGGCAAGAACCTGAAGGTAGGTAACTGGGCCGGGGTCACGGTTGAGAAGTCCGAAGTTTATTTCACGTATAAAAATCACCAGATCCATATAATCGACCTTCCGGGAATATACGACCTGAACGCGACTACTGACGCAGAGAAGGTCGCCGTCCAGTTCCTGAACGGGGAAGAGCTGGACGTGATCGTCGACGTCGTAGACCTTTCAAACTTCAAGCGAAATCTCGTACTCACGGCCGAGCTTCTGGAGCTCGACAAGCCGACAGTCCTCGCGCTAAACATGGCGGACGAATCGAGGAAGAGCGGGATCAACGTCGACGTGCCCAGGGTGGAGGACATGCTGGGCGTTCGCGCCTGCTTCACAGTCGGCAAAACGGGAGAGGGCGTAGACACTCTCCTGAAACATATAGTCGAATCATACGAGGAGAGAGCCGGGTCGGGAGCCGCCGGAAACGGCGCCGGAGCGCACGCTCGAGCGCATGAGGCGGACTCCGAGGAAGCCAAGGACGAGCGCTGGAGGATCGCCGACAGGGTGGAGAAAGAGGCAACCAACTTTTCTCAGAGGAAAACGAGCGGGCTTACCCACGCGCTCGACAACATATTCCTCCATCCCATAATCGGGATCGCGGCATATATGCTCCTCTTCTACCTGATGTTCAAAATCTCATTCGATTTCTCCGCCCCTTACATGGACTGGATCGACGGGTTCATGAACGATTTCCTCTCTGCCGGATTCACCCAGCTCGGCGTCACGATCGGCCTCCCTACGCTCCTTATAAGGTTCGTGACCGAGGCCATCATAGGCGGTGTGGGATTCGTCATTACGTTCGTGCCGCTGATAGCGATTCTGTATTTCTTCATAACGTTCTTCGAGATGTCGGGCTATCTGCCGAGGATCGTGTTTCTGATGGACAGGTTCATGCACAGGCTGGGACTGCACGGCAATATGATGACCCCGCTTCTCCTGAGCTTCGGATGCAACGTTCCGGCTATCATGGCGACAAAGAACATGGAGAACAAGACGGACAAGATACTGGTATCGATGATGATACCGTTTATGAGCTGCCCCGCGAGACTTGTCGTATTCGCGTTCTTCGCGTTTATTTTCTTCGACCATCCTGCGCTCGTAATCGTCTCACTCTACGGTATCGGCATTATCGTTTCACTCCTGACCGCGCTTGTGCTGAGGCGTTCGTATCTGAAGGGTACGAAGTCGAATTTCGTCCTCGAAATGCCGCCGTACAGGCTGCCTTCCTACCGGACGGTCTCTTCAATCGTATGGGCTCACGTAAAGGGCTTCCTGTACAGGGCCGGCACGGTGATATTCGTGATATCTATAATAGTCTGGGGGCTTCTTAACCTGCCGCCGAAGATTGAGGGACCTGACCAGAGCATCGCGGCTTCAATCGGCAAAGTCATTACTCCCGTGTTCAAGCCTATCGGTCTAAGCGACTGGAGAGCCACGACCTCTCTTATCCCGGCGTTTATGGCGAGAGAGGTGGTGCTAAGCTCTATGGCTGTCATTTACAAGACTTCGAAATCGGACGATTCGGCTGAAACCGCCGATCTGCCGGAGCTCGTAAAGGAGCAGGCTGTCGGTCTTCTGCACGCGGTAAAGGATTCGATCCTCGCCGTTGCAACGTTCGGGTTCTCGTCGCTTCAGGTGGACGATTCGTCCGAGACTGAGGGACTTAAGAATTCCATAAAGAACTCCTTCACTCCCGCTTCCGCCTATTCGTTTATGATACTGCTGCTCCTCTATAATTCATGCGTCGCGACGGTGGCGATCATGATCCGCGAGGTGGGGAAGAAGTACGCGCTCGTCTTTCTCGGCGGAAGTTTCGTCATAGCCTGGACACTTGCCTTTATCGTCTATAACGTTTCCAAAGTGCTGTGAGGGGTCTTTACTAACACTTCCGTATTTTATATCCTACCCCTGTGCCAGAAGAACAACTCAAAAAGAAGCCCGGAATTTTCCGCAAAATCGTACTTGTAATCGTTTTCCTTGTTTTTGCCAACGTGATACTTCAATTCCTGTTCGTCGAAATAACCGGGCGGAAACCCGTATATCCCGTCTCCCACCGGGGGGCGGCGGCAATCGCGCCGGAAAACACCATGTCGGCGGTCATGTCGGGGGTGAGCGCGGGAGCTCCTTTTGTGGAGATCGACGTGAGGCTCACGGCGGACAGGATTTTCATCCTTATGCACGACAGCACAGTCGACAGGACGACCGACGGCGAGGGTCCGGTCAGGGAGCTGGAATGGGATTACATCAAAGGTCTCGACGCCGGGGGCTGGTTCGCGTGGGCGTTTAAGGGCGAGCAGGTTCCCGCTCTGGATACGGTTCTGGAGTACATGAAAGGTAAGCCGTCTACTCTGGTGGTAGAGGTCAAGGATCCGGGTGATCGTCCCGGAACGGCTGAGGCGCTCGGCAGTCTGCTGAGGATGTACGACATGGAGCAGGAAGTCGTGGTCGTATCGTTCGACGGCGGGTGGGTGGAGGATTTCGGGCTTCTATCGCCTGTAACCGATCTCGGCATCCTTTACATATATCCGTTTTCAACTCCGCCTTCAGAGGAGGTCGAGTACGTTAGCGTATTCTGGCCCGCTTTCTTTCTCGATCCTTCGCTCGTGTGGAGGCTGCGACGCGCCGGTCATACAGTCTGGGCATGGAACGTATACTTCCCCTTCCTCGTGGATTTCCTGAAATGGAAAGGAGTCGACGGGATAGTGGTCGACAGTCCGGGGCTGGTGAAGAGGTAGTGATCGCCCTTCGACAGGCTTCCGTCTTCGCCATAAGGCTACGCCGTATCACCCTACGGCTCATAGCCTACGGGCGACGTGCCGCAAGCAGGACGGCGGACCTGGCAGTCCGCTGACTGAATGGCAGTGAGTGACCTCTATATAGCCACCCCTACGTCCTGAGTTCAATCGAAGGACGGCTAGTTAGCAGCTAAACAATTGGCGGGTACACAAACCCGTGCTACTTCTCCACGGGGAAACCGCTTTCCTCCCATTCCGTGATGCCGCCATCCAGGTGATAAATATTCACGAAGCCAGCTTCCTCCATCTTCTCGGCGGCTTCGTCGCTTCTCCTTCCCGTACGGCAATACACCAGATACGTCTTGGTCTTATCGAGCTGGCCGACCTCTTCTTCGAACGTCTCAGACGTGTAATCGATAACGGCTGAATCTTTCAAGTGCCCCTGAGAGTATTCCTCCGCCGTTCTTACGTCCAGTATCACGAAGTCGGGATTATCCTTGTTTTTTTCGATAAGCGCGTGCGCTTCGCCGGGATCGACATTCTTTACGGCTTTGGTATCGTCCTGCCCAGCTTGCGTAAACAGCGGGAATATAAACAACGAGAGTAAGACGGCTGTAACCAATTGCAGCGAGTATTTTCTCATTTCGATCTAGACCTCCTAGAATATGGTTGTGTTTTAAAAGTCTAGCATATGCCTGAACCAGGCATAATCAATTTATACACCGGTTTAAACGGTTAGGCGTTTACTTCATCTGACGTATAAAGCGGACAGCCGGAGCATCGAATTTTATCGGTCATAACCGATCAAATAGCGGCAAATTCCGTCAATGTACCCTTGGAACAAGCGTTATCACGAAGCGGGCGGGCTCCTTACTGTACATTGAACCCGGATGTATATATAATTAGCGGGTCGGTAGGAACAAATGGAAATAAAAGAGTCTTTGCGACTTCCCCGCAGGATTTCAGATAACCTAAAAATTCTCATAAAAATCGTCGAGACGGTACATAAGTCGACGGATTTGCATGAGATTTACGACACCGCCCTCGACCTGGTGACCGAGCTCGAGAAGGTGGACATGGCCGCTATCTATCTTGTCGATGAAGCCTCTGACGAAGCCGTACTCCAGGCGCAGAGAAATTTTCCCGATGATTACGTTGAACAGGCTTCGAGAATACCGAGACCGGTAGGCATAACCTGGAAAATCATCGACAGCGGAAGCGTTCTGAACATTGATGATATCAGCAACAACGGTGATGTCGGGCCCGCCGGACTCGAAGCGGGATATAGCGGTATTCTCGGCGTTCCCGTGATGCTCGACGGAAAGGCGATCGGCGTTATATGGTTTGCCAGATACAGCTATGAGAAATTCACCACCGGGGAAGTGGAGCTGCTTTCGACGATAGGAAACCAGATCGCCATTGCCATTGCCAGGGTCAAGCAGAAACAGGAGCTTGAGGAAAGGAACAAGAATCTGTCTTTGTTAAGTAAAGTCACGGAGAGGGTTCACGCATCTGCGGATCTGAAGCTCATATACAAGACATTCCTCGAAGCACTGGAAGAAATAAGTCTGTTCGAATTGATGTCGCTCTATCTCGTGGAAGAAACAGGTACGGGAAAAGAAGCCGTACTTCAGATACAGAGAAACCTCCCTCACGAATATCTGGAAAAGGCTTCCCGCATTGCCCGTCCCAAAGGCGCTACCTGGAAAGTCATAAATTCCGGAGAAGCGCTTTTTTACAGCATATACGACAAGAAGAATCCTCTGGGACCGGCGGGCCGTAGTCTCGGAAAGCGGTCCGTTCTCTCGATACCGCTCAAGTACAGGGGGAGAACGGTAGGCGTTATACACTTTATGTCCGCGGTTAATAAAGTCTATGAAAAACAGCAAATCGACTTCCTTTCCTCTCTAGGTAACCAAATAGGTACCGCTATTGCCAAGGCTATGATGTTCGAAGAGGCGAACGAGCGAGCCAAGGAGATGGAAAGGCTTTACGAAAACCTTCAAACCACTCAGGATCAGCTCATACAGACGGAAAAGCTGGCCTCGCTCGGGCAGCTTGTTTCCAGTATAGCGCACGAGATCAATAATCCTCTTACGCCTATTCTGGGGTACTCGCAGTTACTCATGTCTCACGCGGAGACCGATCCTGTGAAAGTGCAGAGGTTCTACGAAGTGATAAATCAATCCGCGGACAAGGTGAAGAAAATTGTGGAGAACCTTCTATCTTTCGGCAGAAGGGACGCGCCGCGAAGAGACTATCAGGACATAAATAATATATTGGAGAGGGCCGTGGATTTCAGAGAACTGCAGCTCGGCCTGAACAATATTGCGGTTGTAAAGGATTTTGGTTCCGGCATACCGAAGACGATGGTCGATCCCGGTCAGCTTCAGCAGGTGTTCAATAATATCATACTGAACGCCCATCACGCGATGAGTGCATCGAGCGAACCGGACGGCAGGCTTGAGATAAGCACCTCATGCGCGGACGGAGACAACATCGAAATCCTGTTCAGCGATTCCGGACCCGGAATACGAAAAGAGATTCTCGGCAAGATATTCGATCCGTTCTTCACGACAAAGGCGCCGGGCGTGGGAACGGGTCTCGGGCTTTCTGTGTCGTACGGGATAATCAAGGAACACGGCGGAGACATACGGGTCGACAGCCAGGAAGGCAAAGGCGCGCGGTTTACAGTACGAATACCCGTACGCGATTACCGGCACTATCTGAACGACACGGAACACGATGTACAGCCGGCGGCGGAGTCGGATGAAGAGAACCCCCCCTCTGATTCGGTTAAAAGGGTTCTCATAGTCGAAGACGATGAGTTGATAACGTCCCTTATGCAAGGTGTTCTCGAAGCAGAGGAATTTATGGTAGATCTTTCCTCCGACGGTGAGCAGGCTCTCGAAATGATAGACGGCAAGGCTTATAACTTCATAGTATGCGACATCAGGATGCCCAATATGGACGGCAGGGAGTTCTACCGGAAACTGAGCGAGCGGAACAGCGGGATAGCCGGGCGGATATTGTTTATTACGGGCGACCCGAGCGAGGAAACGCTTGATTTCATTTCAAAGACCGGGAACCGCTTTCTGTCGAAGCCCTTTAAGGTAAACGAGTTTAAGGAAGCTGTGTCTAAGATATCTTGAGGCTTGAAGTTGTTACCCTGGGTATTTTATTGTTCCTGCCAATTACGATCTAATTATTACGATAACTTTTTAAACGGGCTGTATAATTCCGTATGAGAGATATTATGGGAAACAGATTAACGAATGCGGTCTTCAAGTCGGTTTTGCTTCTGATATTACTCGCCGCTGCCGCTAATGAGGCGCTTGCCGGTAATATCTCCTATGAGAATTTGTACAGCGGAATTCTTCACGAGCGTCCGGATGTCGGAAGCTCGCTGATACGGGACGAAGAAGCTCTAGCCGAGGCGCTTACCGCTATTGGCGGGGATAAGACACTGGCGGAGGAAATCGATTTCGGCAGGGATGCGCTCGTTCTGATTACGGCGGCGGGAGGCGACGGCGGCGTTATCAGAATCACGGACGTACGGGCTACGGACGGTGTTCTGACGGTGAGGTACGTAAACGAGCTAACGGGGCCTGTGTCCGAAAACGGACCTGAGCCCGTATACCCTTTCCTGCTGGTCAAAATCAAACCCGCACCGCTCCCGGGTACGGCAGCCAGATTCGTTGACTCGGGCAGTGACAAGGGGCTCATCGCTTCAGGCACCGGTCTGGGACAATTCGAGCCTTATACGAACGTGCTCGACGGAGGCGCGGGTAGTTCAATTGCCGAATACATGCCGCTGGAAGAAGGAAACACATGGACCTACAGTACAAATTCCGAAAACGACGCCAGGGAAATAACAAACACAATCGTTGCTGAAGCAGACGGATGGAGCGCGTTCGAAACGTTCTTTGGAATGCCTTATGTGGGTATGAGAATCACGCCTGACGGAGAGATACTCGTCAGGACAGGTTCGTCCACCAATACCTTCTACACTGCCGATGTCGTAAGGGATTTCATCAGGAAAAAGGTCGTCACTCCGGCCGGTACTTTCGAGGACGTAATGGTAGTGAGTAATGCGGAGGGCGCGAAATTCTGGTTCAGGGACGTATATGCGAGGGGAGTAGGACTCGTGCTGCACGAGCAGAGATCACCTGAGGGGGAGGCGGAGTATTTATTGATCACTGCCAAAGTTGGTGCCAGGAAGTACCCCGCTCGGGAATAACGTAAGTGCTCCGGTGCGGCTCGTGACCGGGTAACGGTATTGTTGGTTGACTTAGTCGCGATGCGTTCTCTCGGGCTACCCTGCGACGGTTGATTCCGGGAACATGCAAGCGGAGACGGGCGCGATATTAATAACCCATACAGTCCGCAAGGGCTTGTGTCCTTCTCCAAGTTGGAGATTCGAGTTACAGGCAATCTCAGCATATTAATGTCTATCTAAATGTCTGACCGAATACATTTTTCACCACGGGGTACATAAGCTGAAAAATACCAGTAAAATATAAAAAGGGGTTTGTAGTTTTGTAGAAGGAGGCAAAAGGCAGGTGAAGATTAAATCTTCAACGGCAGAAGGGAGCCCGCCGCAGTTTGATTTCAGAAACATTTCCTGGGGAATGACCAAGGAAGAAGTGAAGACAACGGAGTCAGGTCCGCCGAACAGCGAAGGCAAGGACTACATCACTTACAGGGACAGTGTGATGGGCCTGGACGCGATTGTGGGATATCATTTCTACAACGATTCACTCGTAGAAGCGGGTTATGCATTTCGCGATAAGTATCAGAGCGTGGATTTATATATAAAGCAGTACCGGAATATGAAAGGCGCTCTGGATGATACCTACGGGCAAGCCCCGATTGACAAGGACCTTGAATGCAAAACCGAACACGCGCCTGAGAACGACAGGAACTCGGTTATGCTTTTGTCGGAATGGCTTACCCAGCGCTCGGTGATAAGACTGGTGCTGATGGGACAGGGCGGTGATTGTGATTTCGGTCTCCTGCACAAATCGATAGATCACGCTCTGCTTATCGACGCAAAATATGGAATCGGCGGCGTGGAAAGTCAATAGAGCGGCAATCGTTTCCCTGCATCGTAATTCGGCAGGTATGATCCCCGGCTTGAGATTTCAGCGGCTTGTACCACCTGATCCGGTTTAAGTATCAGTCCCGAATGCCCGAATCATCCGGAAAAAGCATTACATACATTCTTTAGTATGTATAGTATATAAAGTATATACTTTTTACTCCAGGGCGCGTATCGACGAGAAACCCCCGGGTGAGTCCCGGGGAGTGCTTCAGGCGTATAGTTGGCTGCGCGGGTACTTTGTTTTACATCTTTTACTGCCCGGCAATTCCGGTTTCGTCCGATTAGTGGGAAAAATCCGGTTTTATTTCATACCCGTTTATTTTATAGTTTTATGAGAGGCGCTTCGCAGTTCAACTTTAGAGGAAACAGGGAGGACAGTGATGAAAACGATATGCTCGATTCTGTTATTAACCTTAATCGCGGCGGTTACCGCTTACGGTTCGTCAAAACCGGCCGACGTCGATGGATGGGACGGGGTCAGGTGGGGCATGACGGATGAGGAAGTAAAGGCGGCTTTCGGAAGCGAAGCCAGGATTATGGAGCCGAGGGAAGACGCGAAGGAGGGGCTCTACAGCAACATACTGCTGAGCAGCGTAAAGCTCGGAGGGCAGGAGTTCAGGGCCAGCCTCTGGATGGATTCAGACACGAAAAAACTGAAGAAAATAGTGTTCGTCCCGAAAGAGCAGCCGGAAGGATACGAGTGGGCGGAGACGTTCATAAAACTGGAGGAGAGTCTGGTCGGAAAGTACGGCGCTCCGGACGTGGAGGAGACTTCAAACGACCCCGGAACCTCCGCCGAGCGGAAATGGGTATTCCCCTCGACCCTTATAGAAATGTCATATCTGCGGATTCAGGATACGGAGCTTTTGCTGCTGGTTTTTTCGGATAACGAAAAGGCTCGGAAATAGATTCCCGGCGGATTGGCCCGCGTCCGGATTATTTGCTTATCTGCTGGAGTGCCTCCGCGAGCGGAGCTCTGAGCAGCCTTCGCGCGTCATCTGCGCCGGGGCCGTAATCCGAAAGCAGATCGTCCAGGACCACGACTTTTGCCGACATCTCTATCAGCTCGGTTCTCTGCTCGCGGAACGAGTCTTTAGCTCCTTCGATCAGGAACCCGAGGACGAGAGCCGCCATCGTAGCGACGATCCCCATACCCAGAATCACCATGTTCTTCGACTCCTCGCTCATGTGGCGCTCGGGCAGAAACGAGCGTGTCGCCATGGCGCTATTATTGACATTTCGCAGCCGCCCTTTACATTTACCGCACCGCGTCCAGACACGAATTGTCAAAGTACCGCCGGACCAAATGACGACCGTACATTCCCACAAATGGCTCACACTTATCGCGATGACCGGCTCGCTGTCGATGATATTCGTGGACCAGACCGTTGTCAGCGTGGCGCTTCCCAGGATACAATCGGACCTGGCCGTCTCGCAGACGGGTTTGCAGTGGATCATCAATGCGTACGTCCTGTCAATCGCCGCGACCGTAGCTCTAGGCGGGAAGCTCGGAGATATGTTCGGCAGGGTTCGAGCGTTCGTCTCCGGAGTCATACTTTTCGCGCTCGCCTCCGCCGTGTGCGGGCTCGCCCCGAACGAGGGAGTCATTGTAGCCTCCCGCGCTTTCCAGGGGATGGGGGCTGCGCTGATGGTGCCTTCTTCCGCGGCTATCGTCATCGAGTCTTTCAATATAAGAGAAAGGGGCACGGCTATGGCCATATACGTCGGGGTGGCGCAGGCCTTCCTCGCGGTGGGGCCTCTGCTCGGGGGGTTCCTGACCGAATATTTTTCCTGGCGGTGGGTTTTCTGGATTAACTTACCCGTGGGAGCGCTGGCCTTGTTAATGACGTATATCTCGAAGCCGGTGGATATTATTCCGCGCGGCGAGACGGTGCGTATCGGCTTCGTGGCGCTTCTGATTGCCGGCATGTTTTCACTCGTATTCGGTCTACAGCAGGGGCACGACTGGGGATGGTCGTCTCCCGTTACTCTCGGTCTTATCCTCGCGGGGATCGTGCTGATCGCCGCATTCGCCTATATGCAGGCAAGGGCGGAGAACCCTCTCATACAGATAAACCTTTTCAAGAACCCCGCGTTTACGGTGGACAGCGTTTTAATGTTCTGCATACAGTTCGCTATGATAAGCATCATCGTGTTCGGCGCCATATACCTGCAGAATGTAATCGGCTTCACGCCCCTTCAGGCCGGATTCGCGTTGATGCCGATTATTTTCGCCGTAGTGATTATGTCACAGGTCTCGGGACGCATTTTCGACAGGGTGGGCGTCAAGGTGCCCGCTCTCATAGGCACGTTTCTCATAGCCGCGGGTTTTCTTTCCCAGGCACCGTTTTTGGTCAGGGCTGAATTCTTGTGGATAATGCCGGGAATGATAATAATGGGATTCGGCATAGGGTTTGTCATGGTCCCGACGAACACGGACGCTCTCAACCGCGCTCCGAGCAAATACAGGGGACAGGCCTCCGGCGTCTTGCAGACCATAAGACATACGGGAGCGACGGTGGGTTTGGCCTCGATAGGGGGTCTCGTGTCCACGGTTGAGGGATGGCAGGTCTCAAAGATAGTCAGCCGTTACGGGGAAAGCTTCCCTGATAAGGAACGGCTCGTTTCGCTTACGAAGAACGCGCTCGAAGGGCAGGCGGCGGCGGTCAGAGAGCTCGCGTCCGTATCGCCCTCACTGGTCGCGGAGCTTAAAACCGGATTTGCCAAGAGCATAGCGGCGGGCTATTACTTCGCGGGCGGAGTAGTCGTGCTCTCGTTCTTTATAGTTCTGATATTTATGCGGTTCGGAACGCAGACGGAGGACGAGTGAGGATTATCCTGCAGACGGGAATATTCTGATTCACGATTGAATGATAGTTCCGGCCCGTTTCATTTCTTATCGTCATTACACTTTATTGCATAAATTGTCACCCTTCCGCAAGTTTATCGTCATAAAGGTCATCTAATACGTAAGATCAAGACGTAGAGTGTTGTAGAGCGTATCGTGGCTTTGTACAGATACGCCGAAATTCAATAAGAGGGAGTGAAGCAATGCATAATGCGAACGGAAAGTTGTTGAGCTATTTTATGTGCTCATCTTTATTTTTTCTCGCGACGGTTATTTACAGCGACGCTTTTGCGCAGGACCGAAGAGACAACGACGGAAACAGCGTCTCCCCAGCGAGGAGGATCGATCAGCCTCCGGACAGGGTCGAGCGCGGACGCAGTGAGCAGGACAGACAGGGGCGGAACGGAAGGGATTCAGACGTAAGGAGTATAGACGGAGTGGGCAATAATGAGGAAAACAATCAGATGGGGGCTGCATTCTCGCAGCTGGTAAGGATGATGAGCGCTTCTTACAGCGACGGCGTATCGGCTCTCGCCGGGGCCGACAGACCGAGCGCAAGGGCTGTCAGCAACGCCGTTAACGCTCAGGATGACCTCGTTCCCAACCCCGACGGGGCGAGTGATTTTCTCTGGCAGTGGGGTCAGTTCGTCGATCACGATATAGACCTTACCGACGGCGCGGACCCGCCCGAGCCCGCGAACATAGCCGTACCGGCGGGCGACCTTTTTTTCGATCCCGACGACACGGGAACGCAGGTGATACCGTTTAACCGGTCTGTTTACGACAGCTCGAGCGGCACATCCGCGGACAATCCGCGTCAGCAGGTTAACGAGATCACGGCCTGGCTCGACGCGTCCAACGTTTACGGGTCGGACGAGGAAAGGGCGGCGGCGCTCAGGACTAACGACGGTACGGGGAAGCTCAAAACGAGCGCGGGGAACCTCCTGCCGTTCAATACTGCCGGACTGCCGAATGCCGGCGGGCCTTCCGATACCTTGTTCCTCGCCGGTGACGTGAGGGCTAACGAACAGGTCGGGCTGACGGCCATGCACACGCTTTTCTTAAGGGAGCACAACAGGATTGCAAACCGGCTCGCGCGTGAGCACCCGGACTGGGACGGGGACAAAATATACGAGAAGGCGAGGGCGATAGTGGGCGCCCAGATACAGGTGATAACATATAACGAATTCCTGCCGGCGCTTCTCGGACGCAGCGCGCTGACACGTTATGACGGATACAGACCGGAAGTAAACGCGGGAATTACGAACGAGTTTTCAGGCGCGGCGTACAGACTCGGACACAGCATGCTGAGTCCCGTGCTCCTTCGCTTAAACGCGGACGGGAACGTAATTGCCGCCGGGAATCTTGAGCTCAGGGACGCCTTTTTCGCGCCCCGGAGAATTATCGACGAAGGCAACATAGCCCCGATATTGAGAGGTCTAGCCAATCAGGTCTGCCAGCGTATTGACACCAAGATAGTCGACGACGTGCGGAATTTCCTTTTCGGCGATCCCGGAGAGGGGGGATTCGATCTCGCGGCGCTCAACATTCAAAGGGGCAGGGACCACGGGCTGCCCGGTTATAACGACGCCAGGGAAGCGCTCGGGCTCGGCAGGATCAGTGACTTCAGCGGCGTGACTTCCGATAGCGAGATTCGGGACCGGCTGGCATCCGTTTACGAATCGGTGGACGACATCGATATGTGGGTCGGAGGGCTTGCGGAGGACCCGGTTGAGGGCTCGCTGCTCGGGGAGCTTTTCCATACGATAGTAAAGAGGCAGTTCGAGGCGCTCAGGGACGGCGACAGGTTCTGGTACACAAGAACGCTCAACCGCGACGAGCGGAGCGAAGTCGAGAACACCAGGCTCTCGGACATTATCAGGAGGAACACCTCTATCGGAAACGAGCTTCAGGACGACGTATTCCACGTTGCTCGCTAGCCGTAGAGTCCGGATTGATAACCGGACTGACCCGGTTGCGGCTGACATGTATAAAAACTGAACACAGGGAGACTCAAGTACAATGAAGAAGAATATCAACTTTTTACCGGCAGTATTTTTCGCGGTCTTTTTTACGGGATTGTGTGTCGTATTACCCGGCAGCGAGGCGTATGCCGCCGGGCATCTTGTCGTCGCGCAGGCCGACGGCACCGATGAGCCGAGCGGGAGAGGGCATCACGGACCTCCTCCCGAGGCGATTAGCGCCTGCGAAGGGCTGAGCGAAGGGAATACGTGCTCATTTACGTCGAGGCGTGGAGACGAAATTGAAGGTACATGCGGAACTACGAGGATCGGGGACTTTGCCTGCATGCCCGAAGGCGGGCCTCCCGGAAAAGGAGGGCGCGGACCGAAGGATATGCCGCCTCCGCCTTCTGATGACAATTACTGAAACCGGGTTTTACACAGAAGCGTTTTAAAAATCATGCAAATTTCCGCACATAATCGGGTATATTGTTCTGCAGAGGAGATTGATATATGAGTAACAAAACATTTTTAAACGCTAAATACACGGTTTCGCTTTTTGCCGTTGTATTGTTTGCAATTGCATTTGTAACCGCGGGCTGTTCCTCTTCGAATAAAGAGGAAGAAGCGGAGGTCACCGAGGAAACCGTCGAGGTAGAAGTACCGGAAACACCCGCACCCGAGGCGAAGGAGGCCGAGCCTTCCCCCACGCCTGCCGGTACTGTTAACTCCGGCCCTCCCCAGGAGGTAATAGATGCGTGCGTCGGTCTTAATGAAGGTGATGACTGCACTATAACGTTATCCAGCGGCAGCATTGCGGGTACTTGTAAAGCGCTCAGGACCGGCGGCCTGGGGTGCATGCCCACGCCGCGTCCCGGCAAAGGCGTACAGAGGCCCAGCAATATGCCTCCTCCCGGACACTTCGAGAAGCCGTCCGACAGAAACGGCGGTCAATAGCTCGAGCTTGTTCCGTTCATAACAAATTTGAGATAAGATCGTATAAAGACCGGGCGGGGTTTTGTGCTCCGTCCGGTCTTTATATCAGCGGTTCCTATCACTGTCAGAATTTCGAAAGCGGCATGATCTCAGAGCCGCCTCTCCGTGATTTCTCAGCCAAACCGTCCGGATGACTTGCGGTCAATTGTTAAGATTTTATGAATCCTCGGCGGTTGACTGTATAATTTCCCCTCGAACCCGGATTAAGTATCTGTAGTTGCAATTAACAGCTTCCAAACGCGGGAGCTTTAACGGAGAAGGAATGAAATATCTGCGCCTGCTACTGTTCGCGGCGGCCGCGCTAGGCGCGGGACTTTTTTTCGGAACGCGTATTAACGCCTTTCTTTCGATAACGCTGTCGGACAAGGCGCTGGGGGAGGTCTCTCATAAGGAGCATCCCGTGGAGTCTGCGCCCCTTCCGTTTAGAATGGTCGATCTGGGTGGTGTCGGCATCGAGGCCGACAGGGCGGACTGGGGCAAGGACTACTCACATAACACAAGACGCTTTCAAAAGCTGTTCCTCTCGGATGCGCCTTTCGTCAATCAGACGGAGCTCGAAAGGGTATTCGCCAAGTACAGGGCGTATATCGACCGCATGGCGGATCTCGGATTTAACGCCGTCGAGTTTCAGGTCTTTCTCGAGCTGATAGATTTCGACAAGCTGGGCGACGGGTACGAGGTATATTCCAGAGACAGCGTGTACAGAAGCAGGCACGAGGCGGTCAGGAAGCTCTACGGGAAATTCTTCGAATACGCGCGGGAAAAAGGATTGCGCGTAATACTGAGCACGGACATGGTGGCGCTCACGCCTCCTCTCGAAGAGTACATGAGGACGCGCCTCGGAAACATTGACGTTGAGAGCGGCGAGTTCTGGAATATATACGAAAAGGGACTCGAAGAGCTGTTCGAGATAATGCCCTCCGTCGGCGGAGTGATGATAAGGATAGGGGAGGCGGGGCCGCTTTATAACAGGAGCGACTGGGATTACAGAAGCGAGCTGATGGTAAGAAGCGTAGCGTCTGTCAAGCAGATGCTGCGCTCTTTTCTCGAAGCGGCCGAGAAATACGACAAGTACGTGATATTCCGCACCTGGTCCGTGGGCGTCGGCGAGGTCGGCGACATGCATACCGACCCGGCGGTATACGACGAGATACTGGGGGATATATACTCGGAAAATCTGCTTGTCTCCACAAAGCTCACAAAAGGGGACTTCTGGAACAACGTCCCGAACAATCCGACTTTATACACGGGAAGGCACAAGCGTATCGTGGAGCTTCAGGCGCGGAGGGAATTCGAGGCCTTTAACGTGATACCGAACTATCTGGCTCCGACATACCAGTCGGCGCTCGCGAGCTTCATGAAGGAGAATCCGAATATCGAGGGCGTTTGGGTATGGACTCAGGCCGGCGGGCCGATAAGGCAGGGCCCGCTCATGATCTACCCGTTTCACGGCATGTGGCTCTGGACAGACGCGAACGTTTTCTCGACGGCTATGATCGCACGGGACCCCGGTCAACCCGCCGAGACATGGACGCGTAAGTGGGTGCGGGAAACTTTCGGAGGGGACAAAGAGGTGGAAGACGGGCTTACGGAGCTGCTGACGCTGTCTCACGGTACCGCCGTCAGGGGACTCACGATTCCCGAGTTTGCGAGGGAGGAGGTAACGGGCGTCGGAATGGAGATACCTCCTGTCATATACAGTTACTGGGACCTGGTGGAGACTTCGACCTCGGTGATGAGCCTCGTGTATACGACGGTAAAGGGAGACGTGGACGGCGCCGTCGCCGACGGTTTTCAGGCTGTCGAGGACGTGAGGCGAATGAAGGCGATACTGGCGTCCGTCGAGGGCGGAATCGAAAAGGGACGTGAATGGATCCCCGGCATGAAGGCTTCGCTCGACTACGAGGAAAACCTTTTTGAAACGCTCGCATATCATAAGAAATTCCTGCTTGAATATTACGAATGGCTGGATCTGGGAGGAAAAGACAGAAAGGCGGAATGGGAGAACGCGCTTGACGAGTACCAAGCCGCGAAGTCGGTGCACATGGAAAAATACGGGAACAATCTGTCTTTCCCGGCATACAATTTCGAAATGGCGGACACAGGGGCAATACAGGCAAAGAGGACGGACGTAGCCGTTTGGGCGGCGCGGGCGTTACTGGTAGTGCTTATTTTATTCATTGCGCGCGTATTGTTAATCCGAAGCGAATCTAAATCAGGGATAAAAATTCCGGCTTTCCTTTCGATATTTACGTTCGGCATGCTGGAAGCGTTTACGTCATTCGGGGCGCCGCTTTTCGTTCTCACTACCGGTGTGCCTGTGCTGCTGTACTTCACCGGGCTCAGGTTCTTAGTTTTTAGCGGCTCCCGACGGAGCGGATATGCGCTATCTCTCATACCGGTGCTGGCGCTCATGGGAATTGTCCTCTCCGTGGTGTCGGTCAGGGGGCCTTACTACTTCTGGTACAACATATGGACAAGCGGGGGATTCAGGCTCGCGCTTGCCGCCTCAGCGGCGTTTTTACTCCTGTCGCACTTCTATCTGGTGTATCAGCTCGCGGGGCGTACGCTCCGGGCGCGGGCGCTTACGGGCAGGATGCTCTTTCTCACGAGCTCCCTCGTTACGCTATACAGCCTTGTTTATGTTGTGTTCGGGATCGATAATGTGATGGGCTA
>Ga0307426_1000452_pt1 | contig 28190 bp, 22 predicted proteins | sample SalMarWE160340MG_FD_202165 | JGI IMG/M metagenome (GOLD analysis project Ga0307426, IMG submission 202165) | Salt marsh sediment microbial communities from the Plum Island Ecosystem LTER, Massachusetts, United States - WE1603-40 | ecosystem: Environmental > Aquatic > Marine > Intertidal zone >...
AAACAAGCACCGCCTGGTACAAACTCAGATCTGGCGCCAGGGTCGTGCCGTAATCACCCGCATACCCGAGATTGCCGAGTATCGTATGACAAGCAGCACCCGGCGCCGGCGTGGGATCAGGATTCCAAATATAATAATGCTTTTTACCAACGACAAGATTGATATTTAAGGTATCTAAATAACTATCGGCAGTGATGATCAGATCAAAATCTACCGTATATCCGATCGGCGTTGACACAGAAGCATAGATCGTAAAAGGATCCGTGTCATTTGTTTTTTCCGAATCCGGCAAAATATTTCCATAATAACCCATCGAATCAATGACTGTAACATAGACATCACTCGTTACAAGCTTACCCTGTGCATTATCAGCTGAAACCATCCCGGAATTTCTTAAAGTTATGATAAAATCAGCGGTCTCTCCTGGCTCAAGCAGACCGTTATTGCCATCTTGTATTTGATAACCAGTTATTAGTAGATAGGGAGCATTTACTGCGGCTACCCCATGGATGGCGTCAAGATCAAAACCGGCATATTGACCACTTGAAGAAGTACCATCATCATTGATACGTATATAGCGCGCTTCACTCAACCCTGCGGTCGACAGATCAAAACTCGCCGTACCTGTGGCACTACCGCATGAAGACCATGAACCATCCCAGGTATTGCTGGCAAAAACTTCATAACCCTCGGCTGAACCATCATTACCTTCGTAGACAGTAAAATCATCACCCGCTGAATTATGTATCGGCGTATCAGCACCCATATCGATGACTATATAACCGTTCTGCCCGAGCGAAAAAAAGATATCGTCTTGTGGACCGAGTGCTGCCCTGGGACGAGTCCTGTTCGATTGTTCCGCATGATTTGCATAGCGACAAAGCACTGATTTGAATGCATGGAGATAGGTCGAGTCCGGCGCTAATAAGACATCACCGAGTGAGATACTGCCTGTACCTGGTACCGTAACACCGCTGATAGTCTTCGGTGCATAACCATTGGCTGAAAGCCTCACATCATATGTGCCCGGAGCGATCATCTTATGGAAATCCCCCAGTAGAGGATCTGTGTACACATCAATCCTATCCGGATTGAGTATCTCAACACGTGCATATAATGGCGTCGATGCAAGTGAATCTTTAACAAAACCTTCGATCCCCCAGCCAGCTCGATCACAGACTTCCATTAAAGCATCGCGATTTTCATAGCATATTTGATCGATCGCAGCAGAACCAGCGGGTTGTTCGGTCTCGATCGTTGCGGCAAATACACCACTTGTGCCGATCGAAAAATCCTGGAGCCCGCCAGTAGTTTGATACCAATCATAGCCATTAATGGCCGTCAGATTCGCGGCACTTGCATAGATTTGCGAAATATCTAGTATGTGCTGACTATCAGGCGGATCAGCAGGTGAATAATCCCATGGATAGTTCACGTATTGAGCCACTGAGTGATAATTATATTCCAGCGATATATTGTTTTCGGCAAGATGCTGCATCATGCACTTATTTTCGATCTGGGAAGAAGGACCAGGACTGCCGCCTTCACCGCCCCAGAAATAACCATAGTCACGGTTGAGATCGACATTATTAGCATTTCTTCTGGTGTTGGCGACTTTGCCGTCAGGATTGATCGTCGGCAATACCCATATCTCACGGTTATTTACAAGATCCTGGACCTGAGGATTGAACGCATAATTTTCTAATAGATAACGTAAGAAATAGAGCGGGACTTCAGTACCGATATGCTCATCACCATGCATATTCCCAGGCAATCTTATCTCTGGCTCGTTCTCTTCTATATCCGGATTATCAGTGACCCGCATCGCCCATATCGCCCGTCCTTGCACACTGTAACCGATCGTATCAAGTCGGCATATATTCGGATAATTATTTACAAAAGAATCGAGGACCTGATAGACTTGATCATAGGTATGATAAAAACCCCGGCTGAATATTTCATCCATGTATGCCTGGTAATCCTCAATGAGAATCGTGATTCGGTATCCGGCATTTTTCAGTTCAGTGATATTCTTATCAGTCACAAGGGCTTTGGCAAAATCCTGACCAGCATCGATCACTGTTATGTCGAACTTCCTCAATGTATAAACTGCATCGTGGTCAATCAGGTCGATCCTGACCAGTCTCATCGTTTCACCAGAGTATGCTGCGATAACATTCACGATCAGAAATAATATGATAATAGATCTTCTCATCCTGACTCCTTTATAACAACTATCAAACCCCGGTCGATCTTACAAATGAAAAGTTCACTTTACCAAAATGACTTTTTCCCAATGTCTAACTGCATCTGCTTCAAGCGATACAAAGTAGGTGCCAGCAGGGACCAGACGACCATGATGGTCTGTGCCATCCCACACGATTTGGTCGGATTGTCTTATCGTCGAATAATCCCATTGTCTAACTAAACTTCCACTTGAATTATAGATCTTCAACGCGATGCTCTCTGAGCTATGCCCTGTGTTAAATCTGATATTCGTAATCTCTTTAAATGGATTTGGATTTATCGTAAGAGCCAGTGTCTGAGTCTGGATATCATTAACCGGAGTTTCGTTGATCCCTATTACGATATCAACTTTTTCCAGACAAGAATAATCGCCCCAGCCATAATCAGTATTATTACCTCTTATATAAAAATAGAACTCCCCTTCGGCATGGTCAGTAAATGAATAAGATGTGTCGGCGATAGCCGATGATACTGTGCTCACATCATTGAACAAACACACCGGTGATATATCGTCGACATAAAAACCTACATTCAGAGTATTGCCGTCAGTCATGCACCGAAATCTGAAATATACTGATTTACCTATCCAGTTTGCGAGTGAATATGCCTTTCTAACCCAGCCGCCTGAGTTTGAACTATATCGGTCATCCAGGCAAAACCATTCTTTCAGGTTCTCTGATATCTCAACGACGGCAATATCATAATTTGTTTCAAGATTATACCAGCACCAGAAAGTTAGTGAATCGCCGGACTCGACCAGATGGGGATGGAGAGTACGAACTGCATGGTTCATGTCGTCCTGGTTACCGGAGAAAAAACTGTGTGAACTTGAGTGTGATTGAGCCGTAGAAAGAGTAAAGCCCTCTAATACCCAGCGGCTTGTTCCGGATTCAAGGTTATCTTCAATAATAGAAGGGCTGGAAAGTTCAACCAATTCCCAGTGTGTAGGATGATTATCAAAACTATTCACCGCATGCCAGTAGACCGTAAAATTACTGCCGACTGTGCCGAGCGGATAAATCATCGGCGGTGCGACAAAACCATCTTTAATAAGGATCAGAGAATCGGAAAAACCAGCGAGGTATTTTGCCGCCTTAAAGACCTGAAGAGAAATATTATCTAACTGGCTTGTACTCTGATAAAAAGAAGTACCTATCTCTGAACCATAAAACAATGCGGATAAACCGGCGATATATTTGCTATATCCGTAAACCCAATCTCTTGTATTTCCGCATGTTGGATAGGGATTATAATATGCCTGACCAGGTGTATATGTGCCGCCGTAAAGACACTGCATCATACTCGCCATATAAGCACCCTTTGCATCGTAAAGCGTGGAATCGACCGTACCCGCACCCTTGTATCCCCACGGATACATGACCTGTTCACCGTAGCTGTGCAGGGAAAAACCCGTGGTTATACCGTGTTCACGAATAAAAGACGAATACGCCCAGATCTCATCACCAGAATAGGCAAAAGCACCCGGGAATGTCTCTCCAGACGGCATATGGCTGCACTGTCCCTCATCTGCTGCTCCCCAATAACCATCGACATCGCCGCAGCAACCACCACCGTAATTACGGTTTGGATCAGTTCCAGTACTGCCACCAAAGGGCTCGCGGTCCTTACGCCACCAGAGCTGACCCGGGTAATCATAATCATAGCCGTCGACATTTATCACAGGCCAGCAATAGATCTCGGTCGTATTGATGATTTCGGTTATCTCCGAAACTACGCCATAGGAAACAAGCATGGAATCAGCAAAGAACAAAACTGCCTGAGGCGTTGCCCACTCGCGCGAGTGGTGACAACCATCAAGCGTGAATTTCGGCTCACCATCCTCTTCAATATTGACATTATCAGATATTTTAATGCCGTAGATCGTCCTGCCCAGGTATGTTGGAATAGGTAGTGAATCGAGCTTACAAATACTGGAGTAACTGGCTGCAAGATACTGGAGCGAATCTACCATTTCATTATAGGAACAATAAGAACCACGGTATTTGTCTCTCTCGTGTTCCAGACTGTACACCGTGATCTCATAGGGTAAACCTGATGCCTTGACCTGGTCAAGGCCACTTCTATCCACAACCAGATCATACCATTCGCCATAATGTCCTGCGGCGACATCCAGATCAAATTTCGGTGATATACGTGCCAGATCAGACCATAAAGACACATATACCCGTACGATCATATGCTGAGCAAAACCAATAGTCGCGATCAGCAATAGGACAACTAATATTTTCTTCACCCGACCTCCTTGAGGTTCTTTAATTCTTAATGATAGACCACCCATATCAAGCCTTTACGAGACTTAAACCTATAGTGAGAAATTATCATTAATATATATCCCCACTATTAATCTAATATACTCTATAATACCTGATCTGTCAAGTATTGATTAATAACTAAATCTGCCTATAATTACAGAATGCATTACACTATTCCAGTACATCTTATAGGAGGTACTGACACGTGAAATTCCTGCACACAGCTGACATCCATCTGAAGAAGGGCGATAAAAAAAGAGTCGAGGTTCTCAAATGGATGGTGGAAAAAGCTGACCAGGAAAAAATAGACTATTTCATCATTGCCGGTGATCTCTTCGATTCAAACACAGATGCTATTGAGCTTAGACCAATCGTGAAGAGTATATTTGAAAGAACAAAAATACAGTTCCTGATCATACCGGGGAATCATGATGCCGGATCATATGACCCGGCTCATGATTATGGGCAAAACGTCACCCAGTTTTATAAGAGCCCATTTGAAATAATGGAAGAACAGAACATGATCATATGCGCAGTACCGTATCAAAATAAGAAGTTCAGCGAATGTATCAAGAACATCCCCACAAAGATCGATCTTTTGCTCTGTCATGGCACACTTTATGATGAATCGTTCATCTACTCGATGCTCGATGATGAAGAAACATCATATATGCCAATTTTCCCAGGCAACCTGGAGAATATCTCTCGTTATGTAGCACTAGGTCATCTTCATGCACACACTATTGAGAGGAAATATAAAAACACCCATGTTGTCTATCCAGGCTCGCCCGTTGCGATAGATACCAAGTGTACAGAAAAAAGATATTGCTATATACTTACGATGGAAAACAATAAATTGGAGATAGCGCCGCTGGAGATCGAAATATCGCCTTACTGGGTAAAAAAAGATTTTTTCGTCTTTCCCGGCAACGAAAATGCTTTGCTTGCGAATATTGAAACCCACATCAATGGGCTAAAAGGTCAAAGAGTCATGCCCGATATAACAGTGCAGGGTTATATCGCGGAAAACGACAGAGCATTCAGTGAACGCATCATGTCGCTCAAGCATAAATACGCCGATGATTTTGAAGAACTAAGAATAGAATCAGAGATCAGTACATGGAGTTCGATCATGCAGAATCAAATGGTAAGGAATTTTGTCCATAGAACTGCCGAGCTCGATAATGATCTACGCATGAAGATCTTTGAAATAGTTTTTCCAATATTCAATAAAACCCTGAAATGAAAATTAATAGAATACTTGTTTCCAATTATGGTCCTTTGAAAGATATTACGATCACCCCGGAAAATTTCGAGTGTATCTTCGGATTGAATGAAACAGGCAAAACCGCTCTCGTTGAGGTCTTGAGCTATGTACTTTTTAAAAAAACTGCGGCTACGCTGCGTTATAATAAGCCCAAAGAATTCGAGATCAAAGTCGATGATAGCGGCGAACTCTATACGCTTCCAGCCAAAAAACAAACGATTGAGTTACCGCCTGCAGACATAGCGGCTTTACTATACGTCCAGGCATCTGAAAGTGCGGTTTATGATGAAAGTACCGGCGAAAAGTTCTGGGACCGATTAAAGACTATGTTCACCAGCATCGGAAAAGGGATAACATTTGCCCGGCTTGATGCCAAGATCTTCGAAGCAGTTAAAATACAGCCAAAAAAACTCGATTGGGAAAGAGACAAGCAGTCACATATCGAGCAGCGGACACAACGTGAACAAGCGCTCAGTAAGTGCATAAAGGAAATCGGGGATATCGAAAAACAACAAGATCAGCTTCAAAAATTGAAGACCAGTCAACAGCATTTAGCCGATCGCTTACAATCTATCGATGACTTCAAAAAATTCAAGGTATTCAGCGAGGTATCCAGACTATACGAGGATTATTTAGCGGACAAAACCCATGTCAAAGACTATGAGCGCTACAAGTACGAATATTTTTCAAGGTGGCAAGAACTGAATGCTCAAATGAAAGCTGGTCAGAGTGATGAAGCGCAGCTTAACGAGGTTAAAAAAGAAATCATCGAGTTAGAAAAAGACATGATGGAGCTCAAAAGAAAAGAAGATTTTATCTCATCTGAAGGCCTGAAAGAGTGTATAACAGCAACTCCGGAGAAAGTGAGTGAACCGGCTGTTTTATACCCGCTGGTGATCGTCGCGGTCAGCTTTATTCTTGTGCTTCTATCTTTTATTACCGGCATACCAAAAATCCCGTCTTTGATCATTTTCATCATAAGCCTTACTGTTTTTGCTTTCTTTATATATAGAAAACACATGGCTCGAAAAATAATGACAACAAAGCATAAATGGCTGAAAAAAGCAAAACGCCTGTATCCAGATATTTCTACTCTCAAAGAACTCGCCGAACGGATCGAAGCTACTGAAAAATTGAAAATAGAAAAGACGATTCTTCTTGACGAAAAGAAAAAAATAGAAAACCGCCTTTTGAAAGGGCAAAGCGCAGCCGATCTTGCAGTGGAAATTTCCGGCCTGCGCAATAAAACCGGTCTTGCTGAGATCGATGACCTCAAGAAAAAACTTGAGGAAAAAAGGGAGATCGAGGATAGACTCAATGAAAAATATGGCAAGATATGCGGTATTCTATCGGAGAAAGACGACAAGAAATGGGATAGAATGATAAGTAAAATGCGCGTAAGATCTCAAGAGGCAGAGCCGGATCTGTCTTCTGAAAATGAAATAAGTGATGCTCTTCGAAAAATCACTGAAAAAATCAACACCATCGGGCAGAATATCGAGGTTTTCAACAGGACCCTGAAAGCGAGTTTCAATATAACTGATTATCGGATTGCGTTTATCGAATACGATAACATACGTAAAGAACTCAGGGGATATGAACTTGAAAAGAAAGCTGCAATGACCGCACGCACAATACTAAAAGAAATGAGCAGCGAACTCGATGAATACATCCACAACATAATAAAAGGAAATCAAAGTCTGACCGAGTACTTCGAGATCGTTACTGATACATATGTTGAAGTCAGGGTGAAAAACAAGAATTTCATGGTGGTGAACAAAAAAGGTGATATTTTTTCTATAAATGATCTATCGAGTGGAACACAGGATCAATTACTCTTATGTTTTCGGATCGCCGCGCTAAAAAGACTTTACCCTGACGGCTGCTTTTTGCTGCTCGATGATGCATTTATTTTTGCCGATTGGCCGCGCCGAAACAAACTCGTTGAGTTGCTTAAAAAATTCGCCGAGCAGGGACATCAAGTTATCTATCTGACATCGGATGACCACACCCGCGACCTTTTTAAAAAATACGGTGCCCATATAAGGACACTGTAGTTTTCACTTATTAATGACCCGGCTAAACCATGAAGCTACCACAAGCTATTGAACGACAGATCCTTACGTTCATCGGGCTGTCTGACCTGAACTGGCAATCCCAAAAGTTCTTCCGTAAACAAATCAGCCGAATACAAAAGCAAATGTACCGATTATCTGAAGATTTTTCACTACTCAAACCGACAAAAGACGATAACTCAGATGCATATTTCGCCTACAATTTTCCAGTAAATCTCATGAAAGTAAAGGTTGTAATACAGCAACTGACATATCTTTACCGTAATATGTTGACCTATCATAATAACCTTAATATCTGCGATATCGGTTGCGGTGAAGGAGCAGGGATGTTCGGTATCTATTACGGCCTTCAAAATTTTGAAAAAATGAGATTTACCGGTTTCGATATATCCGTCACAATGCTAAGAAGATGCAGGGCGATGATGCAATTGATCAAAAAAAGCGACGCGCGGATCCATTTTAGATTGTTGCGTCAGGATCTTTCGCACGGTCTTTTAAAAAAGAAAAACGACAAATACAATATCATAATCCTGGCTAATTCACTTGCTGAAATGTGCATGGATCAAAACATACCGGTAAATTTCATAGAACGTCTCTTGAAGAGTTGTTCAGATAATGGAATTATAATAATAATCGAGCCGGCCACAAAGCTATTATCGCGACGGCTCATGGTACTACGCAACAGCATCATAAGCAAGAACAAGGCTCAGATTCTGTTGCCATGTTTGCACAATGAAGAATGCCCGCTTATGGATGTCCGTCAAGAAAAAGATTGGTGTCATCAATCGATTGTCTGGCATGTTCCAGAATACATGAAGATTTTGAATCAGGGACTGAATCGGGAGATCGATCGATTAAAATTTTCATACCTGGTCATTGCTCAAAAAGATTTTCCAAAAAAACCAGTGGATACGTATCTCGTTATCAGTTCACTTCTTCGGGAAAAAGGCAAGCAGCGCTGTTATTTATGTACGCAAAAAGGCCGAATTGAACTTGTCCGTTTGAAACGAGATAAAAGCCAGGCAAACAGAACGTTCGACAGGATCAGAAAAAGTGACGTCATCATACTTGATAAAATCATTAAGAAAAAACCGGATTACTGGCAAGTTGTCGACAGCAGTGAGATCAAGATAGTGAATCGTTTGATCAATAAATAAGAAAACTGTATTGAATGTATATCCTGGATAATGCTAGTGTGCTATGACTACTTTTTCGATATGAACACCATCTTCAGCGCGCAGTTCAACAAAATATACACCAGCTGATACTTTCTGACCGAGATGATCCGTGCCGTCCCAACAAATCCGCGTATTGTGTAAGGCGTCGAGAGTAATGCGAAAATCTTTAACGAGCCGACCATGAATATCATAGATAGTCAAATTAGATTTTTCGTCGACATATCTGCTTGCCGTGAGGTCAATATGAAGTTTTCCCCTGCATGGATTCGGATAGACTGACAAACAGGGCATGTTGACCGTTTCTTCTTCTTGCTCTTCCTTGCCAATGATCACATAATCAACAATCAATGCGGCATCGAGCAATTCGTCCGCCCAAAAAGCATAGAAGAAATGCATGCACGGCTCACCAGAACCACGCGATCCTTTATAACCGAATCCAAACCAGCTGCTCGTCTGCCAGGCAGTAGCAAAATCATCTGCAGCCTGAGTTCCCGTCAGATCAAAGTATGTATATGCTTCGGCATTAGTGCTTACTGCTTGATTCGTTAGATATATAGGTGCTGTACCGCCGCATTCATCCCAACCCGGGGTATTAGAAAATACGCGGTTAATATCGATCTGAAGACCAGCACCGCCAGTATTATTACGCAGCCTCAAGGTAAGATCACTTATATGGGTTCCTGCTCCTGGATAGCCACCCAGGGTAAACTGATTGTAGCCCCGGTATTCCATTGAACTATATCCAGCAGCAGCCATGCCCTGTGAATGATTAGGACCCACCGGGCCGAATAGCCAAAAATAATACCCCCAATCCCAATCGCTATAAAAAGTCTGTGTCGGTGCATAAAGGAATAAAACCGGTAAAAATAGTACAATCAGTCTCCTCATACCACCTCCTGAAATATTATAAAGATTCTCAGTGACCCGTCAAGACTTAAGTATTATGATGAGAAGAAAAATGCAGACCGGCTCTACATGCGCTTATTGCTCTGTTTTCTTTTCTTCCTTGGGTGCATAATGCGAGAATTGCATCGTTGCAATACCATGCCCCTGGCTCACTGACCTGAGATCTGTAGCATATCCAAAGGATCTGGCCAAAGCTAAACTTGCCGTAAGTATTTTTTCTTTCTTGTTTGTTTCGATATTGAGTATCTTCCCTTTACGGGCATTGAGGTCGTTTATCACATCGCCGACATATGTGTCCGGGATGATTATTTCCAGAGACATTATTGGTTCAAGGAGTACTGGCTTGCCGCGCATAAAACCATCCCTGAAGGCCATCTGAGCCGCGATTTTGAAAGAAAGCTCTGATGAATCCTCTGAATGATAGGCGCCGTCAAGGACCTCGACTTCCACGTCGATTACCGGATACCCCCAGTATACGCCGATCTCGCTCTGCTCATGGATACCCTGTTCGATCGACGGAATAAACTGCCTGGGGACAGTACCCTCGCGGATTTTGTTCTTGATGATAACACCTTTACCTCTTTCTGCAGGAACGATCCTCAATGTCACAACACCATACTGACCCTTCCCGCCGGTCTGTTTAATAAATCGACCTGTGGCGGTCACCGGTTCAGTCAATGTCTCGCGATAAGAAACCTGGGGTTTGCTGACATTGCAGTCAACTTTGAACTCTCGTTTCAAACGATCGACTATGATTTCAAGGTGCAGTTCGCCCATACCTGATATGATCCGCTGACCAGTTTCTTCATCAGTCCTTACTTTGAAAGTCGGATCTTCGATCTGCAGATATCTGAGCGTATTATCGAGCTTTGAATCATCCATTTTTGTCTTAGGTTCCAGTGAAACAAATATCACCGGTTCAGGAAATTTCATCGGTTCAAAAGATATCGGGTGTTTCACACTGCAAAGCGTATAACCGGTCTTGCACTCTCTTATGCCGATGACCGCCCCGATCTCACCAGCGGAAAGAGTAGGGGTCTCCTCTTTCTTGTTGGCATGCATGAGAAGCAGCCTGCCGATCCTGTCGATCCTTTTTGGCGGATAAACAAGCACCTTGTCACCGCATTTCACTTCACCTGAATACACTCTAACATGATAGAGCAAACCGAGATGTGGATCAGTCTGTGCCTTGAACAGAAACGCCGAAAAAGGCTCCTCAATTGATGGTTTCCTGGATTCTTCTTTTAAAGTTTTTGGATTGAACGCTTTTACCGGCGGCAAGTCAACTGGGGACGGAAGAAAATCTAATACAGCATCGAGAAGTTTCTGAACACCCTTATTCTTCAACGCACTACCGCACAGAACCGGGAAAAAGCTCAAATCAATAGTACCCTTTCTGATGACTGATTTAACTTTTTCGAATGAAAGATCTTTCTTTGCCACATAATTGTCAAATAGCTCTTCATCATGTTCTGCAAGCACTTCACACGTCTCGGTACGGTAAAAATCAACCTGTCCCTCATACTCAGCGGGAACATCAAGCTCCTTATATTTGGCACCGAGTGTCTCCTCTTCCCAATAATAGGCCTTGTTTCTAAGGATATCTATAATACCATAGAACTTATCGTCCCCAGTAATGGGGATCTGAAGAACCAATGGACGCAGCGATAATTTATCCCGCATCTGTTTGAGTACACGCTTAAAATCAGCACCGATCCGGTCCATTTTATTGACAAAAGCGATGCGCGGTACATGATACCGATCTGCCTGGTGCCAGACCGTTTCGCTCTGTGGCTGTACACCTCCGACCGCACAGAAGATCGCAATCAGACCATCGAGTACTTTCATAGAACGCTCGACTTCGACCGTGAAGTCCACGTGACCCGGTGTATCAATAATATTAATACGGTAATTTTTCCAGTAGGAAGTCGTTGCCGCCGATGTGATCGTAATGCCGCGTTCTCTCTCCTGTTGCATCCAATCCATGGTCGCCGAACCTTCATCCACTTCGCCCATTCTCCGTATCTTACCGCTATAGAAAAGTATTCTTTCCGTGGTCGTCGTCTTTCCGGCATCGATATGCGCAGCGAGCCCGATATTTCTTATTTTCTTCAAATCAGTCATAGTGTTTAGTATATTAAATTTTGTCGTTTAGTCAATCACGAAAAGATTGGAGTTATTACGTAATTTAGTAATTATGTTATTCATAAATTTAAAATCTAAAATCTCAAATCAAGAGGGTATTCTTCTTTGCCTTTTTACCGTGGATTTTATTTCTTTACCATTGTACCGACCTATAGCGATCGGAGTGTTCTTATATAAAAGCATGACAAATCCACGCTCAAGTAATGAACCTGGCTCTATTCTAACGATCTCTCCTCTTAAGAATCTCTTTATCTGATATTCTTTAACCTCATAAAAATTCTTTGCCGGAGTCCTTCCAAAAAGCTGAATAAAATCGTTATCCGGTTTTATTTCCTGGTCATATATTTTCCCGATCTCAAGACCTTTACGCAGCGTTTTCATTTCCCAAAAAGAATATACTTCCGGGGTTGCGATATACGCTAAACCATCCTTTTGGAAAACCGAGAAACCATCGAAGCGTTTCGCCTTGATGTTAAACCTGCGGCAAAACAGCTCGATCGCAGCCCCCTCGAACTCGATCTTCCCCAGATAATCAACACGCCGCCGATTTACTCCCATTTTTGTTATCTTGGCGATAAAGAATGGAGCGGTATCGTTATCTTGAGGAAGAACGCGCGCGCAATTGACTATTCTACTATCAAAGCTTTCATTCTGCCATCGTGTGATACCGGGACGTTTTTTAAAATGCAAAATTGATATCGGCATAAGGTCAGCTTCAGGAAACTTCCCGAGCAAATAATCAATGACCGCTTCATTTTCTTCAGGTGCGATCGTGCATGTGGAATAGACCAAAACGCCGCCCGGACGCAAGGCGCGGAATCCCGAAACTATCAAACCCTTTTGAATCTTTGCCATATTTTCAATATTTCTCAATCCCCAATGAAATAAAACCGCTTTGGATTTCCTTATCGTACCCTCAGCACTACAGGGAGCATCGATCAATATGCGGTCGAAATAATTCGGCAACACACGGTCTATTTTTTGCCCGCGGAGACTTATCAATGCCTCATTAAGTAAACCGCACCTTTTCATATTACTGACCAAGCCAACCATCCTCTTCCGATTCATCTCATTGACCACGAGCAACCCCTTATTATTCATGGCTTGTGCTATCTGCGTTGTTTTCGAACCCGGTGCAGCACACAGGTCGAGCACTACTTCCCCGGATTTCGGATCCAGGACAACGACCGGCAGCATCGAGGCAATTTCTTGAGCGTATATCAAACCCAGCCCGTGTGCAACGTGATTGCCCAGCGGATATTTTTCCTGAAGAACAAAACCATCAGTATAAAAAGGCAGCTGCATCATCTTTAAATCTCTAAAAAACTGCGCTGTACACCCACGGTCCATTTTGAGCGTATTGACGCGGAATGATTTTCGGAGCGGTTTATTCACAAACTCCATAAATTCTTGGAAATCAGGGATAATCTCTTTGTAGCGCGAAAACAGCTTATCTATCTTCACGCGTCCTCAACTCCTTTTTCAAACGCATCAGCTCATCATCGGTCAAACGTCTGATCTGTCCTTGTTGTAGACTGCCTAACGCCAATGGCCCAATAGCAACACGACGGATAGCCTGCACTGGATGGCCGATTCGCTCAAACATGATTTTTAATTGATGGTGTCTACCCTCTATTAAAACAACTTTGAGGATAGTGCTATTTTCATTCACACGTGCTTTGTCTATTCTGGCCGGTAATGTCTTGGTACCTGATATCGTGATCCCCTTGCACAGTCTTGCCAACGCCTTATCAGTGGGGCATCCTCTTACCTTGACGCGATAGGTTTTTGGCAAATGCGCACGCGGATGCATGACCTGGTTAGCTAACTCGCCGTCATTTGTCAATAGCAGTAAACCATCGGTATCCCAATCGAGCCGACCGACTGGAAAAACATGTTTGCGTATTCTATTTGCGCGAAGCAGATCCGCGATTGTCGTTCGGCCCTGAGGATCAGATAGTGAAGTGATCACGTGGACTGGTTTGAACGCAAGAAAATAGTTCTTTGGTACTGCCATTGGCTGCAGTAATTTTCCATTGACTTTTATATGATCTTTGCTCGCATCGGCACGCGCTCCGAGTTTATCAATCACTTTACCGTTAACCTTTACCTTACCGCTCGTTATCAATTGCTCGGCTTTTCTACGTGATGCAATACCAGCGCCGGCGATTATTTTCTGAAGTCGTTCAAGTGCCATTCAGGTCTATTCTAATAGCAAGTTACTAAAAGTCAATATGTCATATTGAAGATAAAGAGTCATTATATCATTGAGTTATTTTGTCATTAAAAGCCGTTTGGTGTGTTAATTACACAGTTACTCAATCACATAATTACCCAGTTGTTTTTTCTTCTTAGTTCCTACTTCCTAGTACTTACTGCTTTGCTTGCTTGACTTTGCCTGAAGCACAGGTAGAATTCACAGAGCAAAGTGAAGATCAAAGAGATCAGAGCGAAATCAATATTACGCAAACATAGAAAAATAGATTCCTGGTTTGTTTCTCGGTACGGTATGAACCTCTACCGTGGATGTACACACAACTGTGCGTACTGTGATGGGCGAGCAGAAGGGTACTATGTTGATGGAGAATTCGGAACTGAAGTTGCGGTGAAAGTAAACGCACCAGAAATCCTCGCTCGAGAATTAGACCCGAGGAAAAAACGTAAACCTCTTGAGCAGGGTTTTATTCTCGTTGGTGGAGGAGTCGGCGACAGCTACCAACCTGTCGAGGGAAAATACGAATTGACTAAAAGGGCACTGGAAACAATTTACGAACATGGATTTCCTGTTCATATGCTCACAAAATCAAATCTTATAAAAAGGGATATCGATATTCTGAAAAGGATCAACGAACAGAGCAAAGTAATCGTGAGTTATAGTTTCTCTTCAGTAGACGACAAGACCAGCTCGATCTTTGAACCCGGTGTTCCGCTGCCATCGGAAAGGCTCGAGACACTCGCTCTTTTTAAAAAACATGGTATTACCTGCGGTATGTTCCTCCTCCCGGTCATTCCTTTTATCACTGATGCGCCAGAAAAAATAGAGCAAAGTATTAATGAAGCAAGTCGGGTCGGTCTTGATTTTGTTATTTTTGGTGGAATGACGCTAAAATCCGGTAGACAAAAAACACATTTCACAAATGTGCTCAAAGAACATTATCCGAAATTGCTCTCTGAATATGAGAACCTTTATACCTGGGACAGGTGGGGAAATGCCAAAGCAGAATACTACAGCTCATTGAACCATGTTTTCAATATTATTGCCAAAAAATACAAAATGCCAAGGCGTATCCCGATCGGTCTTTTTCAGCATGTGTTAAGCGATAATGATCTCGTCGTTGTTATCCTTGAGCAGCTTGATTATTTCTTGAAATCAGAGGGAAAAACCTCACCCTACAGTTATGCGGCTTACTCGGTTTCCCGCCTGAAAGAACCTTTGGACACGATGCGAAACAGTCTAAGAAAATTAAAAGGAGTGGGTCCAACAACCGAGCGAATCATCCTTGAAATACTCAGGACACGAAAATCATCTTACCACCAGCAACTTGCTCAAGGATAACACTATCTTAAAAACGGCACAACTATGCGTAGTACTGTGCCGTCATAGACCACCCTGGCCTTTTCCGCGATCACCGGTTGAGAAAATGCCATATACTTAAGATAGATCCTATGAGCAGAAGTCGCTTTCATATTCAGACGATGTGCATTTATTTTCAATTTTATATTTTCTTTTTCAATACCGGGCAGGATAATTTCGACAGTCAACTCATTCAGCTGTTCATCAATGTACATGCAGACATCAGGATCTACATGAGTTTGACTGCCAACCATCATGATCCTCTGATCATTAAATATTTCTCAAGGTAGAACGACGAGTTTTCTTGACACGTTTTCCCCAAGTGCTTCAAGACGAAGAATATACACACCAGCTGGCAACCGTTTCCCTAAATCATCTTTCCTGTCCCACCAGAGACAGCTATTTGATACCTGTTCAAAGGACAATGACCTGACGAGTCTTCCTGCTGGATTGTAGATCTTTATGGTTGTGCTCGCTATATCCTCATCGAGGATAATGTGAACCCGATTCTCGAATGGTACCGGCTGCAGCTGTACAAGGGCTTTTAAGTCAGGTACGCGCTGTTCAAATATCCCTACCAACACTGTACCCTCTTCATTAGCACCTGTATAACCACTGTGAAAGAGAGTCTGACCCCCGACCGCATAGAGGTTACCGTCGATAGTATCGGCAACGAGTCCCCAGCGCGCGGTCAGCATTGATGTCTCACCTGACCAGGCATCTGACGATGGATCGTACGACTCAACGACTGCATATATCGATGACACCGGGGCAAACCCGCCGAGCAAATATACCTTCCCATCGATAACTCCTGAGGCCAAACCGTACCGGGCAGTCGGCATGATCGTTTTAAGAGTCCATTCATCCCCTGACGGATCGTATTCCTCAACGGTACCGCACGGCGTGACACCGGTAATGCAGCCGCCGATAGCATATATCTTATCACCGACATTTTGTGATGTCAGATTTGTACGGGCTGCAGACATGGCGGTCTTTGTCACCCATATATCATTAATTGGATCATACTCTTCAACAGCATTCAGAGTATTAGCACCGTCATCACCACCGATCGCATAGATCTTGCCATTGACAGCAGAAGCGGTCAATCCTGATCGAACCGTGGGCATTGAAGCTTTGGCGACCCAGGTATCAGTATCCGGAACATACTCGAATACCGAATCAAGAACATTAGTCCCATCGTAGCCACCTATTACATAGATCTTTCCGTTCACTGTGGTCATAGCGAATTCACGGATAGGAACCGGCAAAGAACTGCCTGTTGACCAGGAATCACTTATAAAATCATAGATCTCCAGGGTCGATGATAAACCGCTACTGTTCCGGCCGCCAACGACATAGAGACTTTCACCTATCGTTGCCGCGCCACAAAAACTCCTGATCGTCGGCATTGCAGCTTTGGCCTGCCAATCAATAGAATATGACAACGAACACAGAGACAGCACCAAGGTACATACCATGTTACCTTTCAAATTGTTTTTCATAAAATTCCCCTCTTTTGTGCCCGCTTTAAAGACACAGATGCACTTTTATTTTAAGCGAACGACTTTTCTAATAAAATGCTGATTACCCGTATCCAAACAGAGGAAAAATATCCCCTGACTGAGCCCATTCATTGCGATCCTCAAAGAATTATTACCTTGTTTCAACTCGTGATTACTCTGTCCAACGACTCTCCCGCTCGCATTCAAGATATTCAACTTTAGCGCTTGCCCGGCATTCACACTGATATTGAGGATCATCACATCACCTCGCACCGGCGTTTTATGCGATACCCAATTGATCATGTTGTTATCGACTGCACTTTTCTCCTCGTCAACACCCACCACAAACAACAACCCCCTGAACACATCGCCATTAGGACCGGTCGCAGCAAAAAGAAAGGTACTGTCTTGCCTGAACCCGGCTTTTGTCGCTTCGATAAGTTTGTACACGGTATTAGCCCCGGACAATACACCGGTGCTGATCCAGGTATCGCCTTTATCTACCGAGACAAAGACTTCCGCATTTGGTGAAGTACCAGCGTAAATAGCTCCGTCTGAGGCGTATAGCAGAGACCTGACCGCAGTCGTCGTATTGAAGTACCCATCTCCTTTTTCAATCCAGTTATCGCCCTGGTCAGTAGTCATAAAAAGTCTGCCGATATCAGCACTGGTGCCGGCAAAAATTGTATCATTGCCGACTTCAACAATGGAATATGTATCGCTGATATTGACTGGTGGTGTTGTTGCCGTCCACGTAACACCATTATCAGTTGAACGGTGGATATAATCACTCCAGGCGCCAAAGTAGATCGTATTGTCTGACGCTTGAAAAAAACAATATTGTTCAGCATTGTAAGAAAGACCGCTTGGCACTTCCCAGTTACTACCCCGGTCAGTGGAATACCGCGGGCACCCGGCACTCATGCCCCAGTAATTATTGCCAAGGTGTAAATTGCCCAGATTATCCTCTAAGAGAGCGCAGACCCGTGACCCAACTCGATATGTCCCGTAGGAATTTATCGAACTCCAGGTCGCACCACCATCGCTTGATTTGTGAATACGCGGTACATCATCGCTGTGGTATACACCAGTCCCAGCAAAAAGCGTATCCCCTGCACCATTTATTAAGGCATAGACTCCTTCTATCGTATCCCCAACAACCCAGGGGATCCCTGAACATCTTTGCCAATTCCACAGATCCTGCGATACGAATACTCTACCGCAGTCAAGTGATGTCGAATCGATCTTTGTCCCGGCATAAATATATCCGTTCAAACCGACCGTGATATCGTAGACATAAAGAGCATTCTGTAACTCACCGGTGTTTTCCCAGGTGATCGCTGACAATATGTTAAGAAAGATACTACAAGCTATTACGATCATATTTCTCCCCTTTTGCTTTAATAAGAACCAGCCTTATATCACATGCTGAATTTACACCTCAGCTTATTTATCCGCGTGCTTCTCAGCAGGTTCCAGAACGCCGGTATAGTAGAAAAGCTCTTTGCAGTCATTGCATTTAAAAACATACTTATTCGTATTTATTCGAATCATATCTTGATGGTCTGATCCAAGTAGGTCTGACAGATCGATATATTCGACATTGAAGTTACCGCAGTAAGGGCACTGTTTTTTGCTCGTAAATTCGATACGTTGCATAAAACCCCCTTTGCACACCACGTTTAAGCAAAGCCATCCGGTGCGCTTTAATGTAATTAATAATATGATGATACGGTTATTTCTACGTTATTTATTATCTAAAAGATCACGCTTTCTTGGTCTGGAGTTATCTACTGTAGGTACTTACCGAAATCTCGGGGTCTTTTCTTATCGCCAACTGCAAGAATTCCCCGGCTCTTTCCTTGTCTGACAACAATATGGTATTCATTATCCGGGCTACGATGCGGGCATATCGGTCGCGTGCCTCGAGCCGGTATGTCTCGTTCCATGCATCGTAGAGGTTATCGGCAAGAAGAGGACCCCGGTACAGTTCAAAAGCTCTTTCGTATAATCTAACAGCTTCCCTAGTATTTTTGTCACGCCATTGTTTATCGCCTTTTTCAATTGTATCGTTGAAACTGAATAGATCGATATCCAACCATTGTCGAGGATAGCGGAATTCGTAAATCCCGACTTCACGATGGATAATATTTTCAGCATCAAAACCACACTCTTGCAATGATTTACGTAGCAAGAATATCACCTGCCGTAAGGAACTGAAAGATTTTTCTGGTCGCTCCCCAGGCCAGAGCATCTCCATCAACTTATCTCTCAAAACGCTCTGTTCATAATTCAGCAAGAGTATTTTAAAGAGATCCCCTACCTTTTTCCGGGCGATGAGAACTCGCGTGCTGTCATCTTTAAATGCCTCAAACCTCCCAAAAAGTCTGATCCTAAGATAAGGTACAGCTTTTTGTTCCAGGGATTCAAGGACGGTCACCGCTTTTTTGGCGATCTTCGGTTTTAAATGCCAGATGCGTTCCTGCACATCGTCTTTAAAACGCTCAAGTCTTAATTTTTCAACCATAGAAAGACCGATCTCCTGGCACTTCACAGATTCATGTTTCAGAAGAAAATCGATCAAGCCTTCATCGTTTGTAACAAGACGTAATAATAACATGCGCGGCACGACAGCACGTTTTCTTTTTAACGCATATTCACAGACTATCGGTAAAAAGAATTCCTTTTCGCGCAGGAGAATGGTATCATAGCCATGCTTCCAGCAAATCTTTAGAAGGGAATCAAGACCCTTCATATAATCATCACCCTTTTGTTTTTGAATATAATATTGTATGAACCTGCCGATGGTGTGTTCATACTTTCTATCGAGTGTCTTTTCAATACCCCTTCTGAGATAAATCTGTGCCGATTGTTTTTCACCAAGAAGCCAAAGCGAAAACGCCATCTCCATAAGAAGATACCCTTGATCGAGCTTCTCTCCGGTCTCATTCATTATATTCTGTGCCTTGTTTAGCTGCTCTAAAGAGAGCTTGTGATTCCCCTGCAATCTTGCCATCACGCCCATATTCAGGTGAACGTAGATCTTCTCAGTGTACGACATGCTTTTCTCAAGTAGCTCGAAAGAGTTATTGTAATATTCTTTTGCTTTGTCATAATTGTGTTCATCGCGTAGAATGCTGCCGTGTATCCAGTACGCAGCACCTTGTTCAAAGTTCAAGCCGGCTTCTTGTGCAAGGTTGCAGCACCTTGCCAGAATATCCATACCGGCTTTCCATTCACCGTTTTGCCAGCACAATTCGCCAATATTGAGCATAGCATATATCTGCAACCTCGTCGCATGTTCGTTTTCGCATAAGTGCAATGCATTGTGTAAATATATTTTTGCTTCAAAAAAATTACCCTGCCGCAGTGGAACAATGCCAAGATTTATCGACGATTTGAGAAAGAGTGCGGTGTTGTTCGATTTTTTCGACAAATAACTCGCTTTTCTATAGCACTGCTTGGCACGTTCAAGCTTACCGAGCATCCAGTAATTAACCCCCTTTGCATTCCAGATATCGCCAAGCATGCTGTCCTTGCTGTGCATCATCGTGAAACAACGGTCAAGGTTGCGGTTCGACGCAAGATATTCTCCTTCTCGCTGCAAAACTCTCGATTTTAGCAACAATACCTTACAGAGTAGGACCTTATCTCTTGATGTTATCGGCAGGATATTTTCGCAAAGTCCGAGTGTTTCTGAAAGTTTGCCCTTTAGAAAATCCAGACACGCAGTGACATACATTTTCTCGGCGGGATAATCAGCGTCGCTTATTTTGTGGCCTAATTCCTCGAGTGCATTGAGGTCACCATCCCGGGTATATTCATCTGCCAGCTGCAGAAAATTTTTTTCCATGTCCTACGGTATGATAATGTATCGGGTGGTCAATGTCAAGGAACGTAGAGACCGCCTGTGAACCTTCAGTCGAGTTGGATCATATTCACGAATCGCGCGCGAATACGCCGATATGATCGCATGTCCTTATGCTTTTGACAACATTGCTCGAAATGCTTGATCTCTGATTCAATCAGGTTGAGCAAAACACGTCGCATATTCTCAGACCAATCATCATACATCCCGGCAAAAGGTGGTTTGCGAAATAATCGGAAGGCCTGTAGATATTCTCGTTTTGCATAATTCCATTCACCAGCTCTTTCCAGCACTTTTGCTTGAGCGAGTGTTTCTGAAAAAAGATCAAGATCAGTGGTGAAAAATACTCTCCAGTATAGTACACCCTGACGTAATCTGATAAGGTATGCCGGCAGGACAAGTTTTTTCTTCAAGCGCAATAGGAAATGTGACAGGTTCCTCGATGGCTCATGACTCTTTGACCAATAATTACGGTATAATCGATCGAGTGATATCCGGCGTTCTTTATTTATCGACATATGGATCAGAAAGGAGGCTTCTTTGGGTGTCAATCTAAGACGACTTAGCGCAATACCCCTTTTCCATACCCGCAGCTTACCGAGGAATCTCACTTCATAGACCGGTGTTTCAATGCGGAAAACCGGCATCTCAAGGAATGTCCGGGGCAAACCTGGATTTTTCCCTTTACTCAGAAGATGCACTATCGGTTCAGAAAAAAAAGGTGCAATACGCATGAACAATCCAAATAGCTTCTTATCGATCGCATAACAAAGTGCCTGACGATAATCCTTCGCTCTTGTAGTCTGCCTAGCCCTGTGCAACAAATATGTTAATCTGAGGCTCGGAACCGCTAAAGCTACTTTTGGTATTCTTGTATCACCAAGGATGAGCCGTCGTTGAAAATAATCTTGTAAAAGCCCATATTTTTTTAACAGGGGATTGAGTTTCCGGAGCACCTGGATTGCTTTTTTATCCTCCCCTGCAGCCTGGTGACAACAGGCGATGACGAGTGTCGCGGGATGGAGAAATCTCCTCACCCCTTCCTGTTTAAGCTCCATTAGCGTGTCAACAGCATGGGCTGACGCCTTTTGAAAATCGCCCTGGTCAAGATAAGCAAAGGACTTTATCATGCTCATGCGTGAACGGAAACCCCACTCCTTAAGATTACTTTTTTTTAGAACGCGTAAGGCGCTACGATAATCACCTGACACAGTGAGGAAACCGGCAAGATTGACATAGAGCTGTTCGCGATAGCTAGGTGCAGCTCCTTTAAGTGCTTTGTGTGTCCAGTATAACGCTTCGCGAAAATAGCCCATCATCGAGTATATCCCTCCAAGACCGCCCATAAAAAAGAACGGATTTCTCGAATGTCTTATAATAGTCTTACAAGCATCAGCACAGGACTTTGCCTGTTCGATCTTCAGAGTACTTGCTTTTGCCTGGCCTTCTAAAAGCAGCAATAAAAACCGCAGTCTCGGATCATGCATACTCCCGATACGTTTTTTCAAAACTGAAACGACTTTTAAAACAGCCTGTGGTCGTGCTGACCACATCAAAGCATAGCACTGGGCTACGCCAACCCACAGTGATGAATAGAGGAGATCATTCTTTTCCAGTCTCATCCGCAACCGAGCTGCTTTCTTTATATAACGCGGCAATGGCATTTTACCAAATTCCGCACGTAAACGGATCACCTGCTTACGCAGGGAAAGCATGCGTGCGGGGATATGCAATATTATTTCATCAAATGGAAAGACCGGTAAAGCATTTATGATCCCAGCAGCTTTCTTTAGTTCCTTTTTGTTTACGAGTTCATTTATTGCCGACATTATATCTTGAGTTACCACAGTATTCAGATATTCCTCGTAGGTGTCAGAAAGTTGTTCCTTGGCAAAACCGATAAGCCCAAAACGTTGCCAGATCCGCCAGATGCCTTTCAATGAGATCTCCATACCCCGTTTTTTCAACAACTCTTGTGCTTTGCGTACGGTCAACGAAGGTTCTGCTTCTTTAAGAGCGACCACCGAATCCTCGGTCGCTTTTGGTAATCGACGCCAGTGTCTTGTTCCAGCGTGTATTCTGTGCAGACCTTTTATACCCCTCTCTTTGTAGGACTTTACCCAACGCCACAGGGTATTGCGATGGATACTGAATTCCTTTGCAGTCTGCTTTAGGGTTCCGCCTTTCAGGTAACGCTCGACCGCCCTTATCTGAATATCTTTATCGATCTCGTTCATTTCACTATTAGATGGAAACATTGTACACATCTTAAAACTTTATGTCAACAAAATATTTCATCTAAGGAATGCTTTATTTATCAAGGACTTACGCGCGGTCTATAATGGGGTCTTTTACACAGTTATTCTTATAATATAACAGAATGATTTTGCATACGATATTTTGCAAAACAGGGGGAGAATCATGAAGAAGATTTTTGTCAGGTATGCAGTGACCGCAGCCTTGTGTATGATCTGCGGTTCGATGTTGTTTGGACAGGGGATATTGGAAAATGATACATTATATATAGGAAACGTTTCAACCGGTGCTGGTCAACAGGTCGAGGTACCGCTTTACATAAAAACCACAATGTATTATCAAGGATGGACATTTCCTTTGATTTTTGGCGACGGTACATCTCCATTAACCTGCGATTCAGTAAGTCTGGCTGGAACGACTATGGAGAGTTGGGCATGGAAGAGCGTTTTTGTCAATAATAATCAATGGGATAATATACAAACCTGCGGCGGGACCGGTATTTATGCATGGTTTGGTGATTCGCTTTCACCTGGTTATTATCTTGCCATGCGATTGTTCTTTACGGTCGACGCCAATGTCAATCCTCCACTTACCATCCCGATCGATACAACGACATGCTCGTTCGCCTCAGGAGGACAGCAGAATGGTTTCCTGGTTGTAGTAAATACCCAGAGTTGGTTCACCATCGTCGTCCCGGGATCGATTGAAATAGGACTACCGGGTATCGACGAAAATAATGAAAACGCGGTTCAATCCCAGCTCAAGGTTTCCCCGTCTGTCGCTCGTAACGGCAGCATAGTCAGAATCAGCTGTGCGAATCCACAAAGGTCATTGAACAAAATATCATTATACGATATCAAAGGCGCAAAGATCGATGAATTCTATCAGGGAATACCAGAGCAAGAGACTGTGGACATTGATTATCGAATAAAAGATCTGGCCAGGGGTGTTTACATCATCTGCCTTGAGGATGAATCAGGAACACAGTCCAGGAAAATAGTCATCGATTAACTAAAGATTTGCGATGTTAGACTTGCATTGTGCTACCTTAATCGGTTCAGGATGACGCCAATCGTCAATGAATATTTCTGAGCTCACGTGCTATCTTGATCGCATCGGCAATGGATTTGATGAAGACTCAAATCTTGCCCTTGAGGAATTGCGTGATGTTTCGGAACTAATCGATGGTTCGATCCCATATCGTGACGGTCATGCAAAAAGAGTGGCTGATTACGCCCTGAACATTGCTCAATCACTTTGTTTTAAAGAACGTGAACTCGTCAGGCTCGAAGTCTCGTCGCTGCTACACGATCTGGGTAAACTCATACTCGACGATAATATCCTCCTCAAACAAACAGATCTTACCGCGACCGAAAAACAGGTAATTCAAACACACCCTGTTTTGGGCTGTTGCATGCTTGAGGGATCGTTTAAATTCGATGATGTTTTAAATGGCATCAAACATCATCATGAATGGTTTGATGGCTCTGGTTATCCATCGGGCTATGCACGAAATAAGATCCCGCTCAATAGCCGTATAATAGCAGTGGCTGATGCTTATGATGCGATGACTTCATGGCGGCCATATCGAAAGCCAAGAACCAAAATAAAGGCATTGGAAGAACTCATATCTTTTGCGGGAACTCAATTTGATCCGGTCATTGTCGCACTCTTCATCAGGATTGAACGTCCTAAGCATCGAAATCAGAACGGCAATAAATAAATGTTCTCCTAAAGTCCGGCGGATCTGGATTTTAGAATTTTTTCATAGCTTGCTTGAGCCGCTCGCGTGTTTCACCGGCATACCATGCTTCAAGGAAAACGTCTTCTTTCTCCTTCAGTTTTAAGCGGATCTGCGCAATTATGGATTCGGTACGGCTGCGTTTGATCATTGCGAATGCATTTTGAGGATTGCTCCCTAATGATGCGATACGTTCAACAGCTTTGGTCTCGACTTCTTCTAAGGGTAAAACTTCATCGACCAAACCCATGCCCAATAAAATCTCGGCTTCGTAGAAATCACCGGCATCAGTTATCTCACGTGCAACACGAAAACCCACAACATGGCGGAGTATGCAATCGACAGGATAGGGTATGGGCACGCCGAGCTTTATCTCGTTCAATCCCATCTTTGTCCTGCCCGCAGAAATGTATCGATAATCGCAGCACAAAGCGAGGATACAGCCCCCGGCAACTGCGTGCCCGGTTATCGCCGCGATTGTTGGTTTTGGCAAAGAAAAAAGGTCGATGCATAACCGATTGAATGCCTTATAAAAAACCTTGAAGTCCTTTTTTCCCAGAGCGAAAAGTCCGGGGATATCAAACCCGATAGAAAAAAATTTTTCATTAACACTGCTGAGAACCAGACCGTGTATTTCATTATCCTGTTCTGCCTTCTTGATAATATCACTCAATTCACTTATAAGTTCAAGGTTTATTGCATTGGTAACACCCCTGTTCAATTTAGCTATTAATATTTGATTCTTTTGTTGTACCTGGATCATCGTATGAAATTATAACCATGAACAGGAGCGGTGCAAGACTCTGTGTCACCGATAAGTATGTCATCCCCTGGTTTAACCAGGGGATCCAGTAAAAATCGAAGGGTTTTGACCCCAACACATGGGCATAGTACAGAGTCTTGCACCCTCGTCGCAGCTTGACAGCCGTTTTACCGCGCCCTATAATATAACGTGCACTATTTGATACTCCTCGTTTTAGTTTCCGATTTCTCAGGTCGAAGTTGTTATATTCCAGCACATGTGGGAAAAATTGGTCAAAATTCAGTAAACACTCATAAGGTTGTGTTCTCCTCCAGGACGGGGTATAATTAAGAGCCCCGAAGGAGGTAAAATGGATAGCACAACACAGAGAGAGCAAGAACACCCACGTGCAGTCCACTTATCTTCTTACGTCTTACACAACCTGGCACGGTGCAGGTCACGGTCTAAAAGTTTATATGGTGTGCGTAGTAGTAGGATATTGGGTAGTGATACTGATTGACAGACTATTCTAGTGTGTGTATATTTGCATGGTTTGATATGAGAAGGTATGTGCCCCAAGGATATCAACTGGTATCATGAGGGTATTTAATACAATGGATGTATAAAAAGGGAGGATTTATGAAATACGTAAAGACACTCTGTGTAATATGTGCTATGGTTGCTCTTACGGTTTTAGTTTTTCACGGTTGTGCTGCTATTTTCAAAGGTAGTTCAAACGCGGTCGATTTCAGTTCTGATCCTGGAGGAGCTAAGGTTTATGTCAATGGATCACCTATGGGCACAACTCCTGTTCGTCTCAAACTTGAGTCAAAAAGAACGTACAATATAGAATTCCGCAAAGAAGGTTATGAACCAAGCACCTATACAATCACTAATCATGTGGGAGCTGGATGGATTGTTCTTGATGTACTTTTTACTGGACTTATTGGTATTGTTGTTGATGCTGCAACAGGATCATGGTATGAATTGGATCAAGATAATGTTAATGCCATGTTAGAAAAACAACAATAAGAAGATAGACTGTAAAGCAATAATGACAGAAGCAACTCGTCTAGTATCTAAACCACATAAGAACGAAATGACGAGAAGCTATGTGCTTCACGGATATCATAAGATATCTTGAGAGTAAACAACTAGTTGTTTTGTAGAGAGAAGGGGGAAACATGACAAAGTATACCGTATACGCTTTGATGGCATTCGTCATATGCATGAGCATAATAAACTGTGGTGAAACAGACACAATATTGGATGTACAGTTTTTTTATCATCCAATAGGGGGTTATGATATAACCGAGGTAGACTGTGCTTTCACAGGAGAGCTAATCCAAGGGAATGAACCAATAACTGCCTATGTGGAATGGTGGTGGGAAGACGCATATGGGTCGAATGACCAGATGGTCTGGAGTGGATATTATATTTTTGATAGCGATGAACCTGAATTAGCTACAACTTATTTTTCCGCTCCAACGGGATATATTTTACTTAACTACTATTGGGTAAAAATCCATTGGACAAATGAAGATGGATCATCAAGAGAAATAGAGAGTAACAAAGCATATTGCCATGACTAATAAGGAGGAAGGATGAAATATCTAAAGATCACACTACTCATATTGTTATTCAGTACCAGTCTTTTCGCCAAAGTGGGACTAAATGCTAAAATCGGCTATGGTGCATCAACAGTTGAAGGTGAAACTGAAGGTGTTCTCTGTTACGGTGGTGAGGCTGTAATCTTCTCCGATATAATGCTATGCAGCAGCATCGGGTTTGACGCCTGGCACTGGAGTGATGAAGAAGCTGGCATTGAAGGTTCACTTACCAACAGCTCGATAATCGTTTCGCTAGGTGTCGCTTTTCCAAAACAGAAACCTGTTGCCAGCATCCGTGGCGGCACTGGTTTGGTTACATGGTGGAAGGCTTCCTTATCATCCGGGGGATCGTCGATATCAAATACCGAGACAATGACTTTCAAAGATTTCTTTGGAGTCTTTGATCTGTATGTGCCTATCAGTCGGCAGTTTGACATCCTGTTTCAAGGCAAGTTCGCACACCAAACGCTCGACTACGAATTGGGTGGATCAGATAGCTGGAATACATTTTCCGGCAAGGCTGGCTTTCAGGTAAAGCTGTAATAGAAAAGGGAACATACCTGACCTAAAGCATATAGAATTAGTTTGAGTAGCTGCTATGCTATAGCCACCGGGGGGGAGCTTTGATGCTCCCTTCCCGGTAGCCCCGTAACCCTATTTGCTAATAATCGTGCCTTATACGCGTTGTAGTGGGGTTATTTGCAATTCCCTGAAAATCGCACTCATAATCTTGCTGTCATTTGTGTCATCACTTGGTTTGAAAAACCGAAAAACCTCTCAAAACCCGTGGTTTTTTCGAAACTGAG
>Ga0307426_1000453_pt1 | contig 28161 bp, 27 predicted proteins | sample SalMarWE160340MG_FD_202165 | JGI IMG/M metagenome (GOLD analysis project Ga0307426, IMG submission 202165) | Salt marsh sediment microbial communities from the Plum Island Ecosystem LTER, Massachusetts, United States - WE1603-40 | ecosystem: Environmental > Aquatic > Marine > Intertidal zone >...
CCACCAGCATCGTCCCGGCCGCGAGACCCAGAACGAGGCTGGCAATGGCAAATCTCAGCGTGGCGCGCATGGCAAATGGGCCCCCTGTGGCACGGACGCACAAACCCGTTTCACAGAAGCTATAACGGGGAGTACGGACCCTGCCTAGGGCCCACGTCACAAATGTGTGCAGGACAAAAACAGCGAAACCGCGGCGCCCGTTGCCTTTTAGTTCATGTAGGGGGAATCGCCCCCGTTCGCCCTGATGCCCGAGTCGAAGAAGAAGCCGCTGTCGAACGGCCCCGCCTGGGACTGCTTGTTGATGGTCGGATCGATATAGCCCCCGTAAAGCTGGAAGTAGCGGGCGATCTCCTCAGGCGTGGACCCGCTGGGGGCCTGGCGCCGGTGGGCGCGGCGGCGGCTCTTGGCACCCTTCTTCTTGTGTTCGCCGGCGTACGCGCCCGGCGCCACGTGCTGCCGGACACCGTCCACGGCAGCCAACACGAAAACGGCCGCCATTACAGCGATCCCGGCACCAATCAGAGAACGGCTCATGATCAAACAGCCTCTTTTTTCCACCCCGCCAATTCGAAGCGGAGAATAACGTAAATTGGCGGCCGAACCCGCAAAACCATGGCCGTCCCCGCGCTTTGCCGGGGGCTTGTCACCCGGTGAACACGCCCCCGTGCCCGCTCTGCCGCTCCTGTGTCGGAGTTGCCGCGCTGCCGCACCCGGCCCTTGCGGACCGGGTCCGCCCCAATCGGCTCTGGTGACCGCGGGCGAGGTCCGACATCATCCGGGACAGTTACGAGGGAAGAGTTAACCGGGGAGCACGGCTCATGGACTATGTCACACTCGCGTCCCAAGTGCTGGGCGGCATCATCGCCGCCTTCCTCGTCGGAGCATTCTTGCGCGGTCTCGGGCTCGGCCTGTTTGGCAGCGTCATAGTGGGCGTCGTGGGCGGGGCCCTCGGCGGCCTCGTTCTCACCGACTACCTGAGCCTGGCGCCGGCGGGACACAGCGATGGCACCATGGCCGAGCCCGTAGCCGTTATCGCGCAGATCGCCAGCGGCGGCGCCGGGGGCGCCGTCCTCGCGGTCCTGACCGGGCTACTGAAAGGCCTGGTCAGGAGTTGATCGGCTTCGCAGAGGAAGCCGACGGGCTCACGACGTCTTGCAGATCCTCGCAACGCCTTTGCAGTTGTAGCCGAGGCCGCCTTTGGCGCACCTGTAATTCGGGCTGACCTTGTAGCCGGGCGTCGATCCCGTCGCCATGTAGGTCGCCCACACACCCCAGTCGAAGGACTGCAGCAGGGCCTCGTACACCTGGAACTTGGCGCTGGACATGGTCGAGCCGGTGCCCGACGCGGCCTTCTTGAAGCAGCGCCCGGCCTCGGCCGGCGCCCCGCAGCTCAGCGAGAAAACGGCCGCAGCGGCAACTGCAAAGGCCACGCGATGAGATCTTGTCATGTTGGGTGCTCCCGTCGGCATCTTCGCTAAGAGAACCGTGAGCTTGCCGCAGAAGGGCGTCGTTGCCCATCATTCTGGCGGCAAACAGCGAAAAATGACGTGGGTATCGTGGCCACCGAGTGACGACTCGGCGTGCCGACGGCTCGCAAACCGGAATCGGCCCGTCCTTTAGGCGGAGGCCTCGAGATTGACGGCCTTGGGCCCCTTGCCGCGCTTGTCGGGCTCGGTCTCGAACGAGACGCGCATCCCTTCATCGAGATTGGGGATGCCCGAGCTCTCCACGGCGGTCACGTGCACGAACACGTCCTTGCCGCCGTCGTCGGGCGTGATGAAACCGTAGCCCTTCTGAGCGTTGTAGAACTTGACGATGCCGCTCTGGCGCATTGCGAAGTCTCCTTAACGTATGCACTCCTCGACACTGGCGCGGTTCGAGCGAAACCGGCGCCGCAGGCTCGGGTGCTTCTTCGCAATTCGGGAGGGGGCTAAGGCACGTGAGAACGGCATGCGCGCGCAAATCTCTAATCCACGCAAAGTCTCTCCGCCGGGTCGCTCGTTGGCCCGAGCAGCACGAATTATCGGGGAAATACAGTCATCACGCAAGGGCTCAGGCAAGAGCCGAACTCGCGCGGCGGTTGCCGGACGGCACCGCTTATCCTGTCTCCATTTCAGCGGGCCTTCGGGGACGGCTCGACTGCGGAATGCGGCAAACCGTGCTGCTTGCTCGGTCCCGTATGCTCAAGGTCGATGGGGCCCGTCAGCGTGCCCAGAGCCAGCATGATGCTTCGCATGAGGCCGTTGTCCTCACCGGGCATGCCCTCCTCCACCGCCACGCCGAGCTCGGCGGCATCGTATTGCCAGCGCCAGAGGATCTCGATCTTCTGCTCGCGCGTGAGCTCCTCGCGCGCGAGCACCTCCTCGGGCGCGGCAAAAACCGACGACGGCGCCTGCAGGGCCGTCTCGATCTGCGCCGCGGTCAAACGGCCGGGGGTGCTTGCAATGCTCATTGGCGACCTGTGCGCGAGGGCGGCATGGAGCCTGCCACGGCTACCAGCAGCATTCTCGCCCTGCGCGTTAATTTCGCCTTGATGCAGATCATTGTCGACCCTCACGCGCGACCGCCCGGTCCTCACGCGTGCGACCAAAGGCTCGTCTCGGTCGCCACGTAGTCGACGCGGCCCATCTGCAGCGCCTTCAAGGCCTCCTCGGGCCGATTGATGATCGGCTCCTCGTGCACGTTGAACGAGGTGTTGATCAGCGCGGGAATGCCGGTCAGCTCCTCGTACTGCTCTAAGATGTCGTAGTAGAGCGGGTTGGTGGCGCGATCGAGGACTTGCGGGCGCGCGGTGCCGTCGACGTGCACCACCGCGGGGATCCTGTCCTTCCACGCGTCCTTGACGTTGCACGTCACCGTCATGAACTGGGCGGTGTACATCAGGCATTGCGGCAGATCGAAAAGCTCCGCGCACCGCTCCTTGCGCACGACCGGCGCGAACGGCATGAAGTCGGTCCTGTCGAGCCGCTTGTTCAGCCAATTGTTGATCGAGCGGTCGACGGCAGCCGCCATGATGGAGCGCGCACCCAGCGAGCGCGGGCCGTACTCGCCACGCCCCAGATAGGTGCCGACGATGTTGCCCCGCATGATCAACTCGGCGACCCGCGGCACGAGATCGTTGCCGCCCGCCGGCATCGACACCTCGGCCTTCGCACCGCCGGCGCGAAAGACGTCGTCGGCGCTGTCCATGTAGTCGCGCCCGAAATAGACGTCGGTGAGCGGCGTGCGCTCCTCAAGCCAGCGCTCGCTGCCATCGCGCTCTAAGAGGTACTCGAGCGCGCCGCCAGCCGCCTCGCCCTGGTCGGACATGGCCGGATAGACGAAGATCTCGTCCAGCGCGAAGTGCTCGGCAATGCGCTGCGTCAGCTTGACGTTGGCGAAGACCCCGCCGCACAGGGCCAGACACCGCGCCGGATGGCGCGCGAGGATCCGTTCCAGCGACTTGAGCGTCAGCACCTCGACGACCTCCTGCACGGAGGCAGCGACATCCTCGCACCGTCCGAGGCCGACGATCTCGTGCACCTTCTCGACGATCGCGCGCGGGCGCACCTGCGCCTTGATCTGCCCGTCCGTGCGCACCTCGTAGAAAGCGAACAGCTCCTTGGCGAAGATCGGCCGGCCGAAGGCTGCAAGCCCCAAAACCTTGCCTTCATGGCGCAGGGGGCGGAAGCCGAGCGCCTGAGTCGCGTGATAGTAGAGGTGGCCCATGCTGTCGGCGCGGGTCTGCGGCCGGCGGAAGGCGCGCGAGTCGCCCTCACCGCCGAACACATCGATGATGCGCCCGTCCTTCAGATGCCTTGCGGAGTAGAACGTGCGGTCGCCGCCGCCGTCGGAGGTATAGATCAGCGCCTCGTCCCAGGTGGTGTGGAACAGCGCGCCGGTCGCGTGCGCCATATGGTGATTGTAGAAGTAGACCTCTTTGGGATCGAGGCGGTAGTCGGCGAGATAGTCGCGCGCGTTCAGCGCGGCCATCGGATCGGCGACGAGGTTGCGCGCCATGACTCGGATCAGCTCCAGCTTGCCGTTCTTGGCGCTCTGGGGAAACGGCAGGTGCGCCCTCAGCTTGTAGAACCGCTTGGGGTAGTTGGAGCGGGGCAGGCACACGACGTCGATGTCGCCGCTGTCGAGCCCGGCTTGCTCGAGGCATTCCTCGACCGCGGCGAGCGGGAAGCTTCCCCCGTCGCCCTTGCGCCGCGTCGACCGCTCCTGGGCAACCGCCGCGATCAAGCGGTACTCGTCGAACACCGCCGCGCACGCATCGTGCTGATTGTAGATGCCGAGGATGCGCATGTGCTCTCGATGGTTGTTGGCGCGACGGGGAGGCCTGCGTACGCGCGGAATGGCGCAAGTGCCAGTGCGCTTAGGGTTAGCGCGATTCGGCGCAAGGCGGGGCTGCATCGGTAACACGGATAGCGAGTAAAACGCTGAAGCGGGCTTGCCTCGTGCCGCAGATGGCTCGCGGGGCCGCAATCACCGGGCGTCCGTGCCGCTGACGGCGCAATCACGATTGCCCGCAGCCCTGAACCATGCAATTCGCGCAGGCCTCAGGCTTTTTTCTCCCAGCGCCCCGCCGCGCTCTGCTGCCAGTACGTCACCGGGCAGCCGGTCCCTTTCGCCGCCGTCCATTGGCCGCGCGCGCGCGCCACGGCGTCCGCGTCGTTGCCGTCGAACAGATAGACGATGCGCACGAAGCCTGTGAGCTCCTCCGCCTCGGCGCCGTCGACGAGAAAGCGCACGCCTGCACCGTTGGGCGTTTCGCTTCCCGTCGTCAGGTAGACGGGCTGCTCGGCGGCGTGGCCGTCCTTCGCCTGGCCGTGCGCTAGGAAACTTTCCTCTTTGTACGTCCACAACGCGAGATCGATGGCCGACAGCCGCTCCTGCGAGCCGGCTTGAACGACCGCGCGCCAACCGCGCTCCAGCGTCTTCTCGACCAGGCTCGGCAACACCTTCTCCAATCCCTGACGCTCCAGGTGATAGAAGAGGATCTCGGTCTTTGCTTCAGGCGTCTGCGCGGCCACCGGCGGCGTGCTCCTCGTTGCAGTGCGAGATAAGAAAAATTGGCGAAGCGCTACCGCAGTCAAGTTCAAAAAGCACTTGCGCCACGGCCACGCGCAACCTAGTTGTGACAGTCCGGAACGGCGCCAGACGTGCGGCTGTCGTCCGTGCGGGCGGTGAGCCTGGCGGCATCTTCGGGTTCGCCGCCGCTCCCGTCCGCTGCATATGCGCATACCTCTTTCGTTCTCGAGACTTCGACCGTGCGCAGGCGCCCTCACCGCTTGCGCGTGGCATACGGGTTCTCGCCCTTGCGCAGGTTGAAGCGCAGCGGCACGCCCGGCAGGGCGAAGGCCTCGCGCAGGCTGTTGCTCAAGTAGCGAATGTAGGATTTTGGCAGCTCCTCGGGCCGCGAGCAGAAGGCGACGAACGTCGGCGGGCGCGCCGAAGGCTGGGTCATGAAGCGGATCTTGACGCGCCGGCCGCGCACCGCCGGCGGCGAGTGCTTGACGAGTGCCTCCTCCAGCCAGCGGTTGAGTTCGGAGGTGGGAACACGGCGGTTCCAGGTCTCATATGCATCGAGCACGGCCTTGCTGAGCCGGTCGAGCCCGCGCCCGGAAAGCGCGGAAATGGGTACGAGTGCCACGCCCGGCACCTGCGACAAGCAGTTGGCGGCCATCGCGCGCAGCTCTTTGAGCGTCTTCTGCTTGTCCTCGACGAGATCCCACTTGTTTACGGCGATGACGAGCGCACGCCCCTCCTGCGTGACGTGGTCGCCGATCGTGAGATCCTGGTGCTCGAAGGGATGCTCCGCATCGATCAGCAACACCACCACCTCGGCGAAACGAATGGCGCGGATCGCGTCGGAGGCGCTGAGCTTCTCGGCAAGCTCCGTCACCCTGGCTTTGCGCCTCAGGCCCGCGGTGTCGTAGATGCGCACGCGCCGGCCCGACCATTCCAGATCGCTCGCCACCGCGTCGCGCGTCAGACCGGGCTCGGGGCCCGTGATCATGCGCTCCTCGCCGAGGTAGGCGTTGACCAGCGTCGACTTGCCCGCGTTGGGGCGCCCGACGATGGCGACGCGGATCGGCCGCTCGGGAACGAGTGCTGCGGCCTCGCCCGTTCCCTCGGCGTCCTCGCTTGCCTGGTAGGTTGCGCTCAACCCCAACGCCGCCAGAATGTCGGTAACGAGATCGCTGAGACCCTCGCCATGCTCGGCGGAGACGGCGACCGGCGCCCCGAAGCCAAGCTCGTAGGCGGCATAGAAGCCTTCCTCGCCGGCCTTGCCCTCGCATTTGTTGGCGACGACGACGACCGGGCGGCCCGAAGCGCGCACCAGCCGGCCGAAGACCTTGTCGGCCGGCGTCACGCCCTCGCGCGCGTCGATCACGAACAGCACGAGGTCGGCGTCTGCGATCGCAGCCTCAGTCTGCTGGCGCATGCGCTCTGCGATCGAGCCGCGCTTTGCCTCCTCCAGGCCGGCGGTGTCGATGAGCGCCAAGTCGTGGCCGGCAAGCTCTGCCACCTCCTCGCGGCGGTCGCGGGTGAGGCCCGGCATGTCGGAGACGAGCGCGGAGCGCTTGCCCGTCAGCCTGTTGAACAGCGTCGACTTGCCGACGTTGGGCCGGCCGATAATGGCGATGACGGGTTTGGAGTGCATTGCGGGCTCGGCCGGGATGATGGGGCGGGCGCCCTTATCGCGCATTCGCACCCCCGATGATAGACTTAGGCTATGAGCAAACCGCTACCGCAGCAGCGCATGACGGTCGAAGAGTTCCTCGCCTGGGCCCAAACCCAGGACGCGGGGCGCTACGAGCTGCACGACGGGCAGATCATCGCCATGTCGCCGGAGCGGGCCGAGCACGTCGAGATCAAGCTCAATGTCACGAACGCCCTGAAAGCAGCCATCGGACGAGCCGGGCTCCCCTGCTTTGCGTATGTGGATGGGCTCGCGGTGCGCATCGATGCATCGACGACGTTTGAGCCCGACACCCTTGTCGTGTGTGGCGAGCGGGTTCCCAGCGACGCCGTGGCGGCCGCAAACCCCATGATCGTCGTCGAGGTGCTTTCCCCTTCAACTGGATACAATGACCTCGGCCCAAAAGTGGAAGGCTACTTCAAGGTCGCGAGCCTCCACCACTATCTGATCATCGATCCCGAGGTGCGCCGCGTCATCCACCATCAGCGCGCAACTGGCGACGCACTCGAGACACGCATTATCTCCTCGGGCGCGGTGCGCCTCGATCCGCCGGGAATTGAGATTGCGGCTGAGGACGCTTTCGCCGGCCTCGCATGACGCCCGCTAGTTGAGCGCGATCAGCTTGGCATTGTCGGTCAGGATATACATGCGCTCTTGCGCCACCACCGGCGCAATATAAACGGCCCTGCCGAGATCCTTCTGCACCGTCGTGCGCCCCGTTGCGGCATCGACGCCGACGAGCTTGCCCTTGGCCGAGGTGAGCCACAGCGTTCCGCCGGCCAGCGTCGGTCCCGACCAGTTGGTGTTGTCGGGAAGCTTGATCGTCCATTGCACCTTTCCGTCCTGGCGCGAGATGGCGAGCAGCTGGCCTTGAATGTCGACGACGAACACGCTGCCACCCGCCACCCACGGCGGCTGCATGCTCGGCACGTTGAGCGACCACAGCCGCTCACCCGTCGCCACCTGCGTGGCGACCATGCGCCCGGCGTGACCGACGGCGAACACCGTGCCGTTGTCGATCACCGGACGCGCCGCATCGCTCATTGAGGTCAGCTGCGAGGTGGTGCGCGTGCGCGAAAGGCTTTCGGACCAGGCCGACGTGCCATCGGCAACGTTGAGGGCGACAAGGTCACCCGAAGGATAGGGAACGACGACGATCTCGCCGTCCACGGCAGGGCTCGCGTTGGTGATCAGACTCGCCTGCTGCGGCAGCCCGCGCACCGACCAGAGCTCGCCCCCATCGGCACCGGCCAGACAGTAGAACCGGCCGTCGAGCGTCACCACGAAAACCCTGTCGCCGGCCGCCGTCGGAGAGGCGCGTGCGGGTGCTTCGAGTTGCTTCTCCCACAGCTTCTTGCCGGATTCCGGGTCGATCGCGATCACGTTGCCGAACCCGGTCGCCGCAAAGAGGCGACCGCCGTCGACGGCAAGGCCGCCGCCGTAGCCGCCGGCACTGCCCCCGCCGCCCAGCGAGAACCAACCGCTGCTCGCGTCCTCACGCTCCGGTTTCAGCGAGACGCGCCACAGCGACGCACCGCCCGACGCCGAGAAGGCGCTCAAGTTCCCTTCCGCGTCGAGCGCATAGACGCGGCCGCCGTAGACGATCGGGCTCGCCGAGATGCGGCCCTCGCTGCTCGACCCCGATCCGGCGTCGGCGCTCCAGACCTCTTTTACCGCACCGCCGTAGCTCAAATGCCCAGGTGCGTTGCTGGGCACGCCGCCGGGTTGCGCCCAGTCCTGGTTGGCATGCGGCGGCGGGAGCACGATCGGCGCGCTCGCATCGGCAAGCTCGCCGGTGATGCCCACCTGCTTCTGCATTACGGGAATGCGCTTGCCGGGCAGCGGCACGGCCTTCTCGGCGAAGGGGTTGAGGTCGGCGAACTTGGGCAGGCTGGGGCCCTCGGCACAGCCGGCGAGCAGCGCGGCAGCGCAAAGGCACCCGCCAACAAAGCTCCACCCCAGAATCCCACCCTTCATTGCGTCTCCCTCTACTCCTTCTTGGTGCCGGCTGCCGCGCCGTCGGCCGAGGCGTCTTTGGACTGCGTGGCCTCAGCGGGTGCGCTCTCGGCCGAAGCGGGCGTTTGCGGCGCGCTGCCGGCCTTGCTGGCCAGCTCCGCCGCCGCGATCTGCGCCAGCACGATCTGCACGCGATCGTTGATCGTCTGCGGTGTCTTGTCGTCCACGAGCAACGGAGTGAGGATCGCGCGTACCTCCGTGCCCGGCTTGCCGGCCTGGAACGCCGCCAGCCCCAGCAACTCGCGGGCGCTGAAACGCCAGGGGCTCTCCTCGCTCATCAGAGGGGTGAGCCGATTCTCCATCTCGGTAAAGTCGGCCTCGCCCAGCTGCACGGCCGCCGCCTGAAGGGCCGCGTAGTCGCGCAGCATCTTGTCGGCGCCCTGGTCATTGGCAAGCGCATCGTAGGCGGCGAGCGCCTCCGCCTTCTTGCCCTCCTTGAGCAGCGCACCCGCCAGCTGCAGGCGGGCCAGAGCCGGATAGCCGCCGGTGCCATCCTCGGCGATGGCCTCGAACTCTCTCGCGGCACTGCCTTCCTTGCCCTCCGAGGCCAGCGCCAACGCAGCCTCGTAGCGCGCGCCCGTCGTCTCGGCCGCGACAATGCGCCGGTTCTCCAAAAACTTATAGCCGAGCACGCCGAACACGATCAGGCCCGCCGCAATCAGGATGTATGTCCCGTACTGGCGCCAGATCTTCTCGAGGCGCTCGCGCCTGAGCTCTTCCTCGACCTCGCGGAGAAACCCGTCGTCCTGGTTTGCCATGCCGGTTTATTGCCCCTGGATCTTTGGCGTTCTTGTTGTCGGAGACCCGCTGGCGGACATCTCCAACCCAGCATAAACAGCCGACGACCATGCTAGCGCAAGTACTTGATCGGCCACGGCCTATCAAGGCCCGCCTGACACCCGCCCCCTCATCCTTTGCTGCTGGGGGTTTTCGGCTTTTTCGTGGCTTTGAGATCGGCCGGGCTCACGCGCCGGCCCGTACGCCGCGGCGCCCCTTCCATGGCATAGGTGTGCTCGGGCGTTGGGAAGGCCCTGGCGCGCACGTCCTCGGCGTAGGCGCGGATCGCCCCTTCGATCGCCTCGCCCACCTTGCCGAACTTCTTGACGAAGCGCGGCACGCGCGGGCTCAAGCCCAGCATGTCCTCCATCACCAGGATCTGGCCGTCGCAGGCGCCCGAGGCTCCGATGCCGATGGTCGGCACGTCGATCGAGCCGGTGATGCGGGCAGCCAGCGGCTCGGTGATCGCCTCCAGCACCACACCGAAGGCACCGGCCTCGGCGATCAGCCTGGCATCGTCCTCGATGGCCGCCCACTGCTCCTGGCGGCGCCCCTGTGCCTTGAAACCGCCGATGACGTTCACCGACTGCGGCGTCAGGCCGATATGCGACATGACCGGGATGCCGCGCTCGACCAGGTAATGGACCGTCTCGGCCATGCGCCGGCCGCCTTCGATCTTTATCGCACCGCAGTCGGTCTCCTTCATCACCTTGGCAGCGTTGCGGAAGGCGACCGAAGGGCTCTCCTCGTAGGAGCCGAACGGCATGTCGACCACGACCAGCGCCCGCTTGGCGCCCCGCACCACCGCGCGCCCGTGCATGATCATCAACTCGAGCGGCACCGGCACGGTCGTCTCGTATCCGTGCATCACCATGCCGAGGCTGTCGCCGACCAGCAGGAAGTCGCAGTAGCGGTCGGCGATCGCCGCGGTGTGCGCGTGATAGGCGGTAAGCGCGACGATCGGCTCGCGCCCCTTCATGGCGGCGATGTCGGGGGCCATGAGGCGCTTTTGTGAGGTGTGAACGGACATCAGGTGAGCATACTCGCTTTAACGGGCCGCGTCCGCGCCACCCTAGCGGCGAACGGCGCAAACGGCCAGCAAGCCCCGCTTATGCACTGTTTTGGCCGGTCGCGAGGCTGGACCCTTCTGCTAACCAATATCGAGGGTTAAGGCCAGCCCGCCGTTCGCTTGGCACGTCCAGCTAGCCGAGCGGCGACACCCCGATCAGATACTGATGGGCCCACAAAAGGAATACGACATAGAGCCCCGTTCCGATCACCACGACGATCCCGTCGTTGAGCCACGATCCCGTTCTGGTCCCCAGCGGCCCCAACGCCCCCCGCCTCTTGACTGAGATGCGGTCATAGACGGCGAATGCGAGAAAGCTTCCAAACAGCAGCAGCGAGCCCAGGTCGCCGTTGGCGAGAAGGTGCGCCAAGGCCCACAGCTTGATGGCGACCAGCATGGGGTGCTTCAGCGCCGTGTGAATGTGCGACGGCACGTAGGCGGCGACCAGCGCGATCATCGCCGGCAGCATGATCGCCAGTGCCACGTGCCGGGTCCACAGCGGCGGGTACCACAGCTGCGGGTTCTTGCCGGGGTGCAATTGCAGCTTGGCGAACCCGACGATGATGAGCACCAGGCCGATCAGCGAAACGATCGAGAAGATCGCCTTGTAGCCGGTGTCGCCGAATCGCGCGACGAGCCCGTTACGCAGCTCCACGTTGGATGGAACCGTATGGATCGCGAAAAACACCACAAGCCCGATCACCAGCACCAGCACGGCTCACCTCCACCGGTTGTTCATGGCAACCTCTACAATCATTGCCACGCTGTGGCCATCACTGTGCGCTTTTGTTGAGTCCGGGAGCGGCGGCCGCCGGCCCTTTTGGTGCCTGATTGATAGGAGCAAAGCGCGGCCGTGCACCCTGCAGAGGTACCTTATGCGTGCGCGCGTTGTGCCACCCCGTGACGCGTTCGTTGCGTCGCCACCCGTTCAATTCCCGCAAAAGCTGCGTCGCCGCTCACTCATGCGTGCGCTAGACGGAATCGTGAATGGCGTTTCCCGGCCTCAATCAGAAACACCATGGAATTTCACCGCGATGCCCGCACACGCCCCTGTCAAAGAAGACGAGCCACGCAACGATCTGGAGCGCGACCTGGCCGAGGAGATCGCCCGGGCCATGCAGCGCCGCCCGCCTTTGATGAATCGCCTGGCTGAGGTCGGGCCGGCTCCGGCCGGCGCCACGGACCACATGCCCCCTCTCTCGATAACCGAGGAGAGCGCCGATCCGCCGCACCTGAACGGCGCCACCTCGGCGCCCATCGAGCAGCTCATGGAGGAGCTGGGCGAGCCGGTGACGACACCGGCGAGCACGGCGGAATGGCTCGGCAAGGCGCGGCGCGAGCGCAGCCGGGCCCGCCTGCGCAACGCAGCCGCCTGGCTCGCCACGCTCATTATCGGCGGCAGCATCATCTCGATGACGGTGCTGATGCTGCACCCCTGACCGCGGTCAGGGCAGGAACCCCTTGTCCAGATTCATCGATTGCCGCGCAAGCTGCCGCCCCTTGGCGTCGTGCTGCGTGACGACCCAAGCGACGTGGGTGCCGGCCTCGACCGATGTGCGCGAGCGCACGCCGATGGCGACGGTCTCGCCGGCCTTTGCCGCGATCGGCGACAGCAGCGGAAAATAGAGCTGCTCCCAATGGGTGGGCGGATCGCCGGGCGCCGTCGCCAGCGTCACACCCGGCGTCAGCTCCGCCCGCCACCACGTCGCAAAACCGTAGACGTTGGCCGGCGCCTTGAGCCGCCAGCGCGCCTCGCCCTTGCGGCTTGAGCGGTTCGTCGCGGCAAAGTCCACCTCGTCCCACGCCGTCGCGCTCGCACCCCCGTCGAGCAGCTCCTTACGCGCCAGCGTGCGCACGTAGATGTTGTTGAGGCTCATGGCCTTGGCCGCCGACAAGTCGAAGCCGGTGGCGTCCCAGGCTCCGAGCTCGCGATCGATGCGGTCGCAGACCACGGGGGCGGCGAATTGCGTGAGCCGGCGCGGGATGATGGTTCCGCCCGGCTTCAGGAAGCAACGGCGCGCATCGTTCAGCGTCTCGATGATGTGCTCCTCGAAGGGGTAGTTGCCGAGCGTCTCGGAGACGACGACGTCCACTTTCGGCGGGTCGACCATCTCGGTCGAGTGGCAGGGAATGAGATGGCAGTTGCGCGCCCCGTTCGCTTTCAGAACCTTGGCCGCAACGCCCGCCACCTCGGCCGCCTCGTAGAGAAACACCTCGCGCGCGCCGAGTTTTGCCGCCATCAACGCAATGAGCCCGGTGCCCGCCCCGATGTCGGCGACCGTCGTCTCGCCGTTCTTGATCACGGCCGCGAGCGCCCGTTCGAACGCGGCATTGCGCACGCGGTCGGCGATCAGGGTGCGGTGATATTCAATGCGCATGCGTCACAGCGTCAGGTGGGGCCCGCGGACCTGATAGAGCATCAGCGCGGTCGCCACCGCCAGATTGAGCGAGTCGAGCCGCCCCGCCATGGGGATTCTCACAAGCCGCGTGCACGCCTCGGCAACCGGCGCCGACAACCCGGGCCCCTCGCTGCCCATCACGACCAGCACCGGACCGCGGTAGCCGACCTTGCGAAAATCATCGCTCGCCTCGAGATGCGTGCCGACCGCGTCGCCGCGCCAGCCGCCGGCCCAGCCGAGGAACGCCTCGCGCGTCATCTTGACGAGCGGCACGGCGAACACGGAGCCCATGGTCGCGCGCACGCACTCGCGCGCGTAAGCATCGCAGCTCGTCCCGATCAGAATGACACCTTTGGCGCCGACCGCATCGGCGGTGCGGATGATGGTGCCGAGGTTGCCGGGATCGCGAACCTCCTCCAGCGCCACCCAAACGTCCGCGTCCGCCACCTTGGCCGCGTCCGGCGCGGCGGCCCAGCGCTGGCGGAACACGCCGAGCATGCTTTGCGGGTTGTCCTTGGAGGCGAGCTTGCCGAGCACCGCCTCGGAGACCTCCAGGCACTCCGCGCCCGATTTGAGCGCCGCATCGATGAGCGCGCGCGCCGCGCCGCCTCCCGCGGTCCCTGCCTTGTAGACCAGCGTCTCCGGCACGAACCCATGCTCGCGCGCGGTGATGAGCACCGAAGCCCCCTCCGCGACGAACAGGCCGGTCTCCTTGCGCACCTTGCGCATCTCGAGGGCGCGGATCGCCTTGACGCGCTCGTTCTGCAGGCTGGTGATCTGCTTGGGCGCCGGCGTCATCCGATTGCTCTCCGAACGTGGGCCGTTCGCGATGCACGAGAAGCGCTGGCGTCGAGCATGCTGAGACTTGCTTGGGTCCCGGCCTGCGCCGGGAGGACGTCTGCAATTGGGCAAGACGGCTCGACAAATTCTACCGTCATCCCGCTGAAGAGCGGGACCCACGCCAGCTTCAACAAGCTCTCCTCGCGGTCGTGATTGGGAACCTCGCAGCAGGCCCATGCGGCCACGCCGTCTGCAGGCGCGAACCAGCGCTTGTGTAGCGATAGCGGCGACTTGCGTGGGTCCCGGCCTTCGCCGGGATGACGGGAGGGAGAGATCTCACCAAAGCAGTTCTCCGGCAGACCGCGCCCTTTCGGCGTGCACGTCATGACACCCACTGGGTAAAGAGCGAGGCCGGCAGCGCGCGCGCCCCGTCCGCCTCGCGGATCGCAAGCTCGCCCGAGGAGAAGGCCCCGCCGCGGTCTGCCAGCACCTCGCGGCAGAGCTGATCGAAGGCGAGCGCGGAGGCGCGGATCGCATAGATGGTCAGCACCAGGGCCGCGCGATCCGGATCGAGCAGGCGCGCGCAGTCGCGCATGAGCGGCGCCAGGTGCGTGAACAGGTCCCACACCTCGCCGTCGGGCCCGCGCCCGAACTTCGGGGGATCGACGAGCACCATGTGATAGGTCTTGCCCCGGCGCACCTCGCGCTTTGCGAACTTCTGCGCATCGTCGAGCATCCAGCGGATCGGCGCGTCGCCGAGCTGCGAGGCCGCCTGGTTCTCCTTGGCCCAGGCGATCGCCTTCTTGGAGGCGTCGACGTGCGTGACCTGGGCACCGGCGCGCGCGGCGAGCAGCGAGGCCGCGCCCGTATAGGCGAACAGGTTGAGCACGCGCGGCGGCTCGCTTCTGATGGCGCCGAGCTGATCGATCATCCACTCCCAGTGCGGCAGCTGCTCGGGAAACAATCCCATATGGCGGAAGCTCGACAGCCGGCACAGCATGGTCACGTCGCGCAGCCGCACGGGCCAGCTTTCGGGCACGGGCTTGTCGATGCGCCAGCGGCCCCTAGTCTTTTCAGTGTCCTCGTCCTCGCTGCCGGAGAACACGGCGTGCGCCTGCGCCCATTCCGGCTTTTGGCGCCGCGGGCGCCACAAGGCCTGCGGCTCGGGGCGGTCGACCACCACCTTGCCGAAGCGCTCCAGCTTGCGGCCGTCGCCGCTGTCGATCAGCGCATAGTCGGCAAAGCCGGCGGTCTCGAGCAGTTGCAGTCGGGCGGTCGGGTGCATCTTCTCTCTATCGGGCAAGACGGCAGGCTTCTAGCACGGCGCGGCCTTTCCGCCACTTACAGCTTGCCCCGGTCGCGACCGCCGTGCTCGCGCTGGTGCTCGCGCGTGTAGCTCAGGAGCTCGCTTACTCCGAACAACAGCAGCAGCACCCCGCAGATCACCTCGATCGAGGTGAGCACGCGGGCGGCATTGCTCGACGGCACGATGTCGCCGTAGCCGACCGTGCTGATGGTCGCCACCGAGAGATGGATCGCCTCCGAGTAGGTGATGGTGCGTCCGACCCCGCCGACGCGGAAATGCAGCTCGGGCGAGTAGTGCGACAGGATGCAGTAGGTCGCCGCGAAGACGATGACGAGCAGCGAGTAGAAGGTCAGAAAGGCGAAGGCCGGCACCGCCAGCCGCGACATGCGGTGGAAGAACTCCTCAAACAGCAGGCCGGCATCGACGAGGAAGACCGCCACGTCGCGGCTGACGGCGAGCACGATGAGCCCGATCAGCGCCATGGCGGCGAGGAAGGTCACGTCGGTGTTCACCAGGGGCTCGGCGATCAGCGACGCCAGGAACACGGCAGCGCCCACCAGAAACACCGGCAAGAGCCAGAGCAGGGCGCGGTACAGCCTGCGTCCGCCGCGGATGTCCGGGTTGTCGACCACGGCCTGCACCTCCGCGCGGCGCAAGCCGCAACCCGCCAGAAAGAACACGATGGGCAGACAGAAGCCGAGCCCCGACACGGCCGGCCCGACGTTCTGAAACAGCTCCTCCATGAAGAAGGCGAAGATCGACGCATAGAGCGCGATCAGGTTGGCGAAGGTGAGCGAGAAGAAGGGCGCGTCGGGAAACATCCAGCGGATGAACGCCGTCGCTACCCCCGCGGCTACCATGACGGCCAGGAACAGCACGAAGGTATCCCTGGCGATGGAGATGGCGACGAGCGCCACGAGCCCGAGCGAGACCGCGAACAGCGCCACCTCGCGCGGCGCCGAGTTGTACCTGCTCGTGCGGATGGGCATCTGCTCGCTCCGGCAATCTGCAACGGCGTCGCCCGTGCCGACCGCCGCGCGTGCCACTGCACCTCGGCGTCGGGAATGCGGGCATCCTGCGCCACCGCGAGGCGTTGTTGTAGGGTACAGGATACGGCGCCTGGGCCGGATCGTCAGCAGCGGGCGGCGAACATAAACTGCCCAATCGCCGCAGAGCGGGGAAGCTGGTTAACCGGCGCGGCCATCGGCTTGCGACGCCGGGCCACCGCTCGGCTCCCCACCGCGCGGCACCGTCCTTCACGTGTGCTTTTGCTGATCAGCCGAGTATGACGCCGGCAAGCGTGTGGCCGCCCAAGTAACAGATGACGGCAAAGCCGATGCTCATCGCCGCCACCGCGAGCACGGAGCCGCCGGCCGCGGCCGTGGCATTGGCTCCTGCTAGCGTTGCGTGGCCCTCGGCGTAGTCAAACAGCACCGAGCCGAACAGCAGGACGGCCGCGATCAAGACCATCCACCACGGCGCGCCCACGAAACCCAGGCCCGTCACTGCCGCCATTACCGCATACTGGTAGGCGCCAAACCTGCGCGCGGCACTCTGTGGCAGCATCTTCCTGCTCCCGCACTTCTGCAATATTGAGCAAGCTCGATATTCGATTCCACTGTCCACGTCGATGAATCGCGCGAAGATACTTGTGGACGAGCGAAGCGCGCCATCATTCTCCGAAAACTGATTCGCGCCTGCACCCTCTTGTTTGGCCGCGCCCAGCGGTTTGCGCTATGCCCTGCACCGGCTATAGACGCGGTCTGCATCGGTATTGGACCGCCTGCCGCCGGACGGCACCCCGCAATTGGAGAGACCGCGATGGCTGACGATGAGGTGCCGTTGAGGCCAGTGGAGCCGGCGCTGCTGTTGACGACGTCGCTGTCCTTCATCGCCGGCATGGTCGACGTCGTCGGGTTCGTGGCGCTATTCGGTCTCTTCACCTCGCACTTCACCGGCAACTTCGTGGTGATCGGCCAGGAGATCGTCGAGCATTCCCTGCGCCTCATCGCCGAGCTGATCGCGCTGCCGATGTTCGTCATCGTCGCCGCGCTGACGCGCCTCCTCGTCCTCTACTGCGAGCGCGCCGGATACTCTGGATTTCGCGCCTGTCTCATCATGGAGACGGCGATGCTCGTCGGCTGCATGGGCGTGGGGCTCGCCGCCTCACCCCTCATCGATCCGGCCGCCGTCGGCTCGGTCGTTGCCGCGCAGCTCGGCGTGGCAGCCATGGCCATCCAGAACGTCATTTGCCGCGTGATCTTCCCCGCGCATCCCCCGACCACCGTCATGACCATCAACCTGACGCAGGTGTCGGTCGACCTCGTCGACATGAACCGGGGCGTGCCCGGCCTGAGCGAGGAGGCGCGCGCCCGCTTCGACCGCACCGCGCCCGTCATCGCCACGTTCTGCGTCGGCGTCATCGTCGGCGCCTACGGCTATCTCTTCGCCTCGTTCTGGTGCCTGGCGCTGCCCATCGCCGGGCTGCTGGCGATCATGGCGCTCGCCTCAGGCACCAGGTCCTCCGCCCACGCCTGAGCTCCGGCTCGATTTTCCCGTTTGAGGTATGGCGCAGACACGTACACATCCCCATCTCGTCAATGGACGCTCCCGGGCCCACGTGAGGACACGTCATGACCAGGATGACAGACTTCACCAGCCAGAACTTTCAGCGCGATCCCGCCAGCGCCATCGACCGCATGCGCCAGTTCGGCCCGCTGGTCCAGGTCAAGTTCCCCATCATCGGACCTGTGTGGATGACGACGACGCAGGAGGCGACCGGCCGAGTGCTCAAGGACAGCGCCAATTTCTCCCTGCGTAAGGAGGGCAGCGTCGCCGGCGCACCGTGGTGGCTGCCCGGATTCATGCTGTCGCTGGCCGACAATATGCTGACCTTCGACGAGCCGGACCACACGCGGCTGCGCTCCATCGTGGATGAGGCCTTCCGCCGCCGCGCCGTGCTCGACATGGAGCCGCGCGTCGCCGAGATCGCGGCCGAGCTCGCCGGCGAGCTGTTCGCGGAGGGAAGCCCAGCCGACCTCGTCACCCGCTATGCGCGCAAGCTGCCGCTGTCGGTGATCTGCGAGCTGCTCGGGCTGCCGATGGCCGACCGCGAGAAGTTCATGGCCTGGGCCAGCCGCGCCACCAACGTGACGGGCGCCTACAGCTTCCTGCGCATGATCCCCGGCATCTACGCCATCAAGCGCTATCTGGAGAGCCAGATCCAGTCCGTGCGCGATCACGGTGGAGAAGGCTTGATCGCCGAGCTGGTGCGCGCCGAGAAGGCCGGCGCCGAGATCAGCCGCGACGAGATGGTGGCCATGGTGTTCCTGCTGCTGTTGGCGGGAAGCGAAACGACGACGCATCTCATCAGCGGGTCGACGTTCGAGCTCCTGCGCGACCCCGAGAAGCGTCACTGGCTGCAGGAGGACCCGAGCCGCTACGATCTGGCGGTCGAGGAGTTCCTGCGCTTCGTCTCGCCGGTGCAGTTCTCCAAGCCGCGCTTCATACAGCGCGACATCGAGATCGAGGGCGTCAGCTTGAAGAAAGGCGAGAAGGTCATGGCCATGATCGCTGCGGCCAACATGGACCCGGCAGCCAACGCGTGCCCGCATAAGCTCGACCTGCAGCGCAAGCCCAACCGGCACATCGCCTTCGGGACCGGCATTCATTTCTGCTTGGGCCATCAGCTCGCCCGCATCGAGGGCAAGCAGGCGATCCGCGCGCTATTCGACCGCTGGCCAAACCTAAAGCTGGCGATCGAGCCCAGCGAGATCCGCTGGCGCGAGCGCCCCGGCCTGCGCGCGCTCGTCGCGTTGCCGGTCGTCGCCGGTTGACACCGAGCGCGGCTGGCGTCGCGTTCGCCCCCGCCAACTGCCTAATCTGTAGGCAGGAGTGGCGATAATTGAAGCTTGGATCTGTCGCGCAAGCCCGTAGTCTTTGCAGCAGCCATGAGCTTCGTTCTCGACTGCTGCAATGAACTGCCGGAGGTGCGTCTGGAGCCGGGGTCGGTTGTCCTCGCCGAAGGCACGACGTCGGGCAGGCTCTACGTTCTGATCGAAGGCGAGATGCAGGTCTTGCGCGGCGACGTGGAGGTGGCGTCCGTCTCCGAGCCGGGCGCCGTGTTCGGCGAGATGTCCATCCTGCTCGGCGAGCCGCATACCGCCACCGTTAAGGCGCTCAGCGAAAGCCGCCTCCATGTCAGCGAGGACGCCGGCGCCTTTCTTGCCGCCTATCCGCAGATGATCCTGCATATCGGCCGGCTGCTGGCGCTCAGGCTGCAGCTCGCGACCGGCTACCTCGCCGACCTCAAGCGCCAGTACGCCGAGCACGAAAACCATCTCGGCATGGTCGATACCGTCTTGGAGACGTTGCTGCACCAGCAGGAGCCGGGCTTCACGCCCGGCGGGTCCGACCGCGAGGCCGAGCCCGGAGCCTGATCAAGTTCTCAAGCCCACGTCGGCAGCTCGCCGAGCGCCGGCACCGGGCGCGCCAGCGGCGCATCGAGCCGCATCCTCTGCCCGAAGCTGGTCGACAGCCAGATCACGGCGTCCTCGTCGGTGCTCAGGATCACGTGCGGCAGCGTCGGCGCCATCTCGTATCCGGCGTTGAACACCCAGGCCGAGCCCACGCGATCGACCCACGACCCGCCCGTGCAGAACGGCGAGGAGTGCACATGCCCGCTGAACACGAAGTCGGGCTTGAGCTCCTCGATCCACTTGGCCAGCGTGTCGTCGCCGTAGTGCCGCTCGCCGGCCCAGCTCGTCGGCGAGCCGGCCGGCGGCGCGTGGTAGACCCACGCCCACCTCTTGCCCTGCCGCTTGCTCAAGTCGCGGGCGAGCTGCGCGGCGACGGCTGCGCGCGTCGACGGCCCGTCCCACCACGGGCAGATCGTGAACAGCACGTCCTCCACCTCGAAGGAATCGCCATCCGCGGCGATGCCCAGCTTGCGGATCTTGGCGAACCACTTGGCGACGCGCTCGCCGTCGGCGTTGCACGAGTCGAGGTCGTGATTGCCCGAGCAGGTGAAAAGCCGCGTCAGCGCGCTGAGGCGCTCAAGATACTTGAGCACAACGACGGTCTGCGCCCGCCCGTCGACGTGCGAGGCGATGTCGAGATGGTCGCCTGCGATGATCACCACGTCGAAATCGGGCGCCACGCGCAACAGCCAGTCATACTGCTTGAGCGCGTAATGCAGATCGGCGGTGATGAGGCATTTCATGGCGCGGCGTTTCAATGACTCGAAAGAAACAGTCGGCAAGCATGTCAGGGAAGCCAAATGCCGCGCGCCGGTCAAGCCCGGCCTGGCGCCACAGGCTGCCCAAGAGTCAGGCAGCGAGCAGCGCCACCCCCGCCGTGATCACGAGAACTCCGGCGAGCCCGAGCAGCACGCCCGCCCGCATCATCTGCGGAAGCGTGACGTGGCCCGAACCGAACACGATCGCGTTGGGGGGCGTGGCGACGGGCAGCATGTAGGCCGACGACGCGCCCAGCGCCAAGGACGCGCCAAGCACCAGCGGCGCCAGCTCCGTGCTGGCGCTCAGGGCGGCGACCACGGGAAGCAGCGCCGCGGTGGTGGCGGTATTGCTCACGAGCTCGGTCATCAGCACGGCAAACAGCGTGACGCCCAACACGATCAGGATCGTCGGCGCGCCGCCCAGAAAATCGAGCCCGCCGCCGAGCCAGCCGGCCAGCCCCGAATCCGCGATCGCCTGCGCCAGGCTCAAGCCCCCGCCGAACAGCAAGAGGATCTCCCACGGCACTTTGCGCGCCGTCTCCCAGTCGAGCAGGAACACTTTCCGGCCCCAGTCGGCCGGCACGGCAAACAGCGTAATGGCGCCGGCGATCGCCACGCCGACGTCGGTGACGACGCCGCCGCCCAGCGCATCGCTGATCAACGGGTGCGCGATCCAGCACGCCGCCACGGCCGCGAACACGGCGGCCACCCGCTTTTCCGCCGGGCTCATCGGCCCCATGGCCGCGAGCATCTCAGGGACGGCGTCGGTCTGGTCGTGCAGGTCGGCGGTGCGGAAGGGGAAGACGACGCGCGTCAGCAGCAGCCAGGCAAGCGGCAGCATCACGATCGAAATCGGCAGGGCAATCAGCATCCAGCCGGCGAACGTCACCTCGATCCCGGAGTTCTGCAGCAGATAGCCGGCAACCAGCGCGTTGGGCGGCGAGCCGATCAAGGTCGCCATGCCGCCGATGGACGCGGCATACGCGGTGCCGAGCATCATGGCGGCCGCGAAGTTCGCGCTGCTGCCCGAGCCGTTCCGCGCGCCCTGGCAGGTGATGGCGATCAGCGACAGCGCGATCGGCAGCATCATGATCGTGGTCGCCGTGTTGCTGATCCACATACTCAGCGCCGCTGTCGCCAGCATCACGCCCGCGACCAGGTTCAGCGGCCGCCCGCCCACGCGCTGCACGACATGCAGCGCGATGCGCCGGTGCAGGCCCCAGCGCTCCACGCAGAGCGCGATCAGGAACCCGCCGAGAAACAGGAAGATCAGCGGATTGGCGAAAGGTGCGGCGGCCTCCTTGACGTTCGCGATGCCGAGCAGCGGCACCAGGACGAGCGGCAGCAGCGCCGTCGCCGCGAGCGGCACGGCCTGGGTCGCCCACCACACCGCCATCAGGACCGCAAGGCTTGCCGTATGCCAGCCGGCCGCCGAGAGCCCTGCAGGCGGCGCCAGCGCCAGCATGACAACGCACACCACGGGCCCGAGCACCAGGCCGATGACCTGGTGCCTGCCATATGCGCGGGCGTCCTCTTCCCCCTCAGCCATGTCGGCTCAACTCGCTGGCGCGGTGCGCGACGGACCGGCGCCGCACTTGCCTCAATGCGGCAAGAGACGATGGGGCGCAAGCGGAGTTCCGCCAGCGCCTCAGACCGCCAAACCGCCGGCGTTCTCGCGCCGCTCGTTGTAGGTCATGAACGACACGACCAGCGTCGAGCCGCACACGACCAGCGCGGCGGCGGCAATGACGCCGGCGCGCATCAGCGACCCCGAGGACAGCTGCGTTGCCTCTCCGCTCGACTTTATAAGCTCATAGAGGCCCCAGCCCGACGTGCCCCAGTCGTAGAGAAAGGCCACGCCCCACAGGCCGCGCAGCAGCAGGGTCATGAACATCGATTCCCGTAAGACCGCGTGCCACGTGCCCCAGATGTCGAACGTGCATAGCAGCGTAACGAGCACGCCCAGCCCCACGATCAGCCCCGCCGCCAGCGAGATCGCCGGGGGACCGCCCAGCAGCTTGGCGGTGCCGTAGACCGTCAAGGCCCCGTCGATCAGCGCCAGAACGAAGAACGGCAGCACCACCGGCTTCACCAGGACTTGCCAGAACGGCTTGGAGAAGAACATCGTCGTCCCCTTCGCATGAGGCGCGCATCAGTGCGGCACAAACGCGCCCGGGCCACCGCCGCACGGGATCCCGGGCGTGCCGTCATCATGCCGATCCGTGTGATCCTAGCCTTGATGCATCTCAAGTGCGGCCCGGAACGCCGCGCAAGTATCGATCGCGCCGTCGAGGAGCGGATCTGGTGGCCCCAGCCGATCTCGGTCTTGCCCGCGGCCTCGGCCGCAGTGACATTGAACGCGGAGGAACCGTCCTCACCCAGCCGCACCGGCGATCCCGAGGAGCCCGTCAGTTGGCGCTGCTATGCACGGCACGCTCACTCATCACGCGCATGAACGCCGGATCATGCAAAAGCCGCTTCGCAACATACTTGGCGCCTCTGAGCATCATGTGACCATGATCGTACAGCAGGTACTGGAAGCTGTCGTCGAGCACCCTGCATTTGAATTGCGGGCACAACAGCGACAATCGATCCACGTAAGTGGCGCCGTGCTGCAGGGCTATGTCGCGAATGCGTCGGTTTAGCTTGAGCAGCCGCTTCTTTCGAAGCGTCTGGACGGCAAGACCGGCGATTCTGCGCAGATTGGGCACTGAATCGTCACCGGCAAAGCCGATGCTCTTGGCAAAGAACCGCGGAATATTGTCAAACTCGGCGGCATTTCCAAAGACAACGACATCCTTGCCGAGCAGCCTCAGGCGATCGATGACTCTCGGCAACGCCTCGACGTGCGCGTCCGACCACCTGGGTGCGATGACGTATAGATCCGCATCCCACTCCATGTCGGGCCTGACGACGTATTCGAAATTGCACTCCTTCCACCTGGCTGAGCCTCGCGACAGCTTCTCGCAGATGAAATTGGTGATGATCGGCTCCAGCTTGAGGTTCAGGCCGGTGAAATAGAGAATGTTGTAGGCATCCTTGGCGTGGCTGTTCCCTGCGACGCCGACCTTCAGTCGAGGTCTCTCCGGTAGACTTGCAGTCACCAGCGCTTCTTCCTGCGCGCCTTCGTCACGGTGATTGACATACCTCCAGCTCTTCGCTCGTTCCGCTTCTTTGTCGAAGGCGACATAGTAGGAGCTGAACCGATCCGGAAAACCCAGGTTCTTGGTGATCACTAGCCCGCCGCCACCAACAATGGCGCTGACGCAGCCCGCGGCCACAAACACGGTACGCCTCCCGACGGCATGGCAGTTTCGAAAAGGGGTCTCGATGAACCTCCATGTCAGATAGGCGAGGACGAATGTCGCTGCGATAACAGACACCCGCATCGCATCGCTGTCTGGCTCAAGCAGCAGTGCCTTGGCAAAGCTGAGCAAGGGCACATGCCACAAGTAGATCGAATAGGAGATGAGCCCAATGAGAACGAACGGGCTGGAGCCGAGCACCTTCCCAACGACCGTGTCACTGGTCGCAGCGGCCAGGATCAGCGCCGCGCCGAGCACGGGGATCGCGGCGTAGAGGCTTGGAAACGGTGTCTGCTCGTCGAAGATGACGAAGGCCCCGACGACGAGCGCGATCCCGACAAGCGAGAGGACGTTGCGGGTGCGCGTTCCGAGGACGGCCGTGATGTCGCGCTTCGCCAGGGCGATGGCGATCAGGGCTCCGATCATCAGCTCCCAAGCCCGGCTCGGCAAAAGGTAGAAATTGGCATCGGGCGCGTATCTCCACGCCCACTCGGTGAAAGCCAGAGAGGCAAGGGCGATGCATCCGATGACAACAGTAAGACGGCCCTGGCGCAGAGGCACCAGCAGCATCAGAAGGAGCGGGAAGAGAACGTAGTACTGCTCCTCGACCGCGAGGCTCCAGGTGTGCAGCAGCGGCATGTCCTCCGCCGCCGGGGCGAAATAACCGCTCTTCATCCAGAAAAAGATGTTCGAGCCGAACACGCTCGCCGCCGCCATGCTCTTCCCGAAGTTCTTGAAGACATCGGGAACCAGCAGGAACCACGCCGGAACAACGCTCACCAGCATGACTGTCAGCAAGGCGGGCAGGATCCTGCGGACGCGCCGCTCATAGAATCCCAACACCGTGAAGGTCCCGGCCGCATGCTCCGCGAGGATTATCGACGTAATGAGAAAGCCGGAGATGACGAAGAACACGTCGACGCCGGCGTATCCCCCGCCTATTCCCGAAAAACCGGCATGAAACAACACAACGGGAACAACTGCGACGGCGCGGAGCCCGTCCACCTCTCTCCGGTACGCGATACCCACCTGCCACCCCTGATGGCCAGCCCTGCCGCGTCGACACCCCAAAAATTATTGGGACGCGTTTTCGACTTGACTGGCCTCGCTCAGCGCCCGGTGCCCAATCGGCGCTGTCCCACCTGTCCACCTTCCCGCATGAATCGCGGTTTCTGGATCGAAGTCAATTGCTTCTGACTTCCGCCGACGGCAATTGGTAAAGACGCGCAGTGTGCGCAAAGCGATGCACCTTGCGCTGCTCGGCCGCGCGCCGCCGCCTACTCCAGATCCTCCACCGCGACCTGGGTCCCGCCCTCGATGCGCTGCGCCAGTGCGCTCTCGATGAAAGTATCGATCTCGCCGTCGAGCACGGCTGAGGGGTTGGTGCTCTGGGTGCCGGTGCGCAAGTCCTTCACCAGCTGATAGGGCTGCAGCACGTAGGAGCGGATCTGGTGGCCCCAGCCGATCTCGGTCTTGCCGGCGGCCTCGGCGTTGGCCTTCTCCTCGCGCTTTTTCAGCTCCAGATCGTAGAGGCGTGCTTTCAGCATCGCCCAGGCGATCGCCCGGTTCTTGATCTGCGAGCGCTCCTGCTGGCTCGCCACCGCGATGCCGGTCGGCACGTGGGTGATGCGCACCGCCGAATCCGTGGTGTTGACGTGCTGGCCGCCCGCGCCCGACGAGCGGTAGGTGTCGATGCGGCACTCGCTCTCCTTGACGTCGATGTCGATGTCCTCGTCGACGACCGGGTACACCCACACGCTGGCAAAGCTGGTGTGGCGGCGCGCGTTGGCATCGTAGGGCGAGATGCGAACCAGCCGGTGCACGCCCGATTCCGTCTTGAGCCAGCCGTAGGCGTTCTCGCCCTTGACCTCGAGCGTGACCGACTTGATGCCCGCCTCCTCGCCCGGGCTCTCCTCGATCATGCGCACCTTGTAGCCGCGCTCCTCCGCCCAGCGCATGTACATGCGCGCCAGCATCTGGGCCCAGTCCTGGCTCTCGGTGCCGCCGGCCCCGGCGTGGACCTCCACATAGGTGTCATTGGCGTCGGCCTCGCCCGACAGAAGCGCCTCGACGGAGCGCCGCTGCGCCTCCTCGTCGAGCTTTTTCAGCTGCGCCTCGCCCTCGGCCACCGAGGCGGTGTCGTCCTCCGCCTCGCCCAGCTCGATCAGCGTGACGCTGTCATCGAGCTCACGCTCCAGCTGCTGATAGGCGTTGATCGAGCGCTCCAGCTGCTGGCGCTGGCGCATGACCTTCTGCGCAGCCCTGGGGTCGTTCCACAGGTTGGGATCCTCCGCCTTCTTGTTGAGCTCGGCGAGGCGGGCTGGCGCGGTGTCCCAGTCAAAGATGCCTCCGCAAGAGGACGAGGGCCTCCTTGATGGAATCGACGTGTTTTTGCGGTTCGGCACGCATGGCTGCCTCCGGATCGGCTGGGCATTTTCTTGGATTCAGTTCGGTTGATATAGTGGGCGATGGCGCGGCTGTAAACGCGGGGCGTGCGCGTGGCGCTCAGCTCACCTCACCACAGGCCGCCACGTCCCGAGCCCAAGGTCGGGCTGCTTCGCGGCGCGGGCTGATAGTAGGAATCTTCCGGTGCCGCCTGCTCGGGCGTGCCGCTGAACCCGATCACCGAGTAGGCATCGTCGGGCTCCTCGTTGGGCTTGAAGGCCTCCATGATGCTGTCGGGATCGCTGGCGGCAGCGCGCAGGCCCGTCCGCGCGTTGATGCGAACGAGCTTGATGCCCGGCGGAATACGGAAGGGGGCCGGCGGCTTGTCGGCCAGCGCCTCGGTCATGAAGGACTTGAAAACTGGCGCCGCCACGCGCCCGCCGGTCTGGCCCTTGCCCATCGGACGCGGCGTGTCGTAGCCGACGAACACGCCCACCACCAGGTCGGGCGAATAGCCGATGAACCAGGCGTCCTTCTCCTCGTTGGTGGTGCCGGTCTTGCCCGCGAGCGGCCGCCCCAGCGACTTGAGCGACCTTCCCGTTCCGCGCTGGACGACGCCCTCCAGGATGGAGGTCATCTGGTAGGCGGTGTGCGGGTCGATGATCTGCGGCCGGTTGTCGATGATCTCCGGCTCCTCCTGGCCGGCCCACGCCGCCGCCTTGCATCCCTCGCAGGTGCGCTGATCGTGGCGCCAGACCGTCCTGCCCCAGCGGTCCTGGATGCGGTCGATGAGGGTGGCGCGCACCTGGCGGCCGCCGTTTGCGAGCATGCAGTAGGCCGTCGCGATCTTCAGAAGCGTCGTCTCGCCGGCGCCCAGCGACATCGACAGAACCGGAAGCAGGTCATCGTAGATGCCGAAGCGGCGCGCATACTCGGTGATCAGCGGCATGCCCAGATCCTGGGCCAGGCGCACCGTCATCTGGTTGCGCGAATGCTCGACGCCGAAGCGCAGCGTCGAGGGGCCGGCCGAGTGCTCCTTCTCGTAGTTCTCAGGCCGCCAGATGTCCTTGCCGGGCCCCTGGTCGATCTCGATGGGCGCATCGAGCACGATCGACGTCGGCTTGTAGCCGTTGTCGATGGCGGCCGCATAGACGATCGGCTTGAAGGACGACCCGGGCTGGCGCCGCGCCTGCAGCGCACGGTCGAACTGGCTGAGGTCGAAGGAGAAGCCGCCCACGTCGGCGAGCACGCGCCCCGTATTGGGGTCGAGCGCCACGATGCCGCCGCCCACCTCGGGGATCTGCATCAGCGACCACACGCCGGTGACGTCCTTGGGATCCTTGGGCGCCACGTAAATCACGTCGCCGGGGCTGAGCACGTCGGTAACGGAATTGGGCGTCTTCCTCGTCGTGGCGGACTTGGCCCACTTGACCTCGTCGAAGGTGAGCTCCACCGCCTCGCGCTTGTCGATGAGGGCGCCGTTGGGCTGATTTCCGGGCCGCAGGCCGACGATCGCCTTCTTGGCGTCCACCTGCAAAACGACGCCCAGGCGCCACGGCTGAATGTCGCTCGGCCCCTCGATGGTCGCCAGCACCGCGCCCCAATCGGCCGAGATGTCGATCTTCTTGACGGGCCCGCGCCAGCCCTTGCGGCGGTCGAACTGCACCAGCCCGTCGATCAGGGCCCGGCGCGCGATCTGCTGCAGGTTGGCATCGAGTGTGGTGCGCACTGAAAGTCCGCCGCCGTAGAGCCTGTCCTCGCCGTAGTCCTTCAGCAGCTCGCGGCGCACCTCCTCGGCGAAATAGTCGGCGGCGAAGATGTGGGCGCCGTGCGGGCGGATGTTCACCCCGAGCGGCTTGGCCTTGGCGGCCTCGGCCTCCTCGGCCGTGATGTAGCCGTTCTCGTACATCTGACCGAGGATCCAGTTGCGCCGCGCGATCGCCGCCTTGGTCTTGCGGAACGGGTGGTAGTTGTTGGGCGCTTTCGGCAGGGCCGCCAGATAGGCCGCCTCCTCGATGGTGAGATCCTGCAGCTCTTTGTTGAAGTAGCTCAAGCTCGCGGCCGCCACGCCGTAGGCGCCGATGCCGAGGTAGATCTCGTTGAGATAGAGCTCGAGGATCTTGTCCTTGGAATAGGCGCGCTCGATGCGGATTGCGAGAATGGCTTCCTTGATCTTGCGCTCCAGGGAGCGCTCGCT
>Ga0307426_1000454_pt1 | contig 28137 bp, 24 predicted proteins | sample SalMarWE160340MG_FD_202165 | JGI IMG/M metagenome (GOLD analysis project Ga0307426, IMG submission 202165) | Salt marsh sediment microbial communities from the Plum Island Ecosystem LTER, Massachusetts, United States - WE1603-40 | ecosystem: Environmental > Aquatic > Marine > Intertidal zone >...
CGAGCGAAAGCACCTGGATATTTGAAGCGTCGACGCCGTTCGCCAACGCCTCGGTGACGGCGGCGAGCACCGGATTGTTGAAGCCGGCAATCGCGCCGTCCCAATAAAGCACGTCTCTGACCACGGCCGGAGAAATGAAGAAGTTGACCGGTGCGTTCGTCGACGCGTGGATCGCCTCGGCAAGCGTAGCCTTTTCACGACCGGGGCTGCCGCTCGCCAGACTGTTCGGGTTGGATCGAAAGAACTTGGCGCGCAGTCGCTCATAGTTGAAGCCGCAGATGAGGAACTCGGGGCTCCTCTTTTCTTTGTTCGCCGGGTTCTCTTTGATCTTTTCCGGAATCTCCCAGAGCTCGTAGTAAGGGCTCGTGATCATTTTGCCCTCACTTGTCGTGAACACATGCTCGCTTTGCGTGAGGACCTTCTGCAAGCCGTCCAGCTTCGCCTTGGTGCGATACTTGGCGCCGACGCGCAGGAACCGGCGTGCGAACCTATGAAAGATGTATTGGAACGGTCGTCCCCAGGAGAGGGCGAACGGAATGGGGTTGAAGATCCTTTGGCATTTGGCCTGGTCGCAGAAATAGTCAAGGATCTCCGACAACGGCAGATTGGTGACGAGGCCGCCCGCCGTGATGCTGCCGCCAGAGTTGGCGGCAACGAGATCGAAGTCCCACAAGACCTTGTGGCCCGGGGCGTCCTTGCCGTAAATCTCCTGTAGGGCCATGACCTGAATGAGGGCCCAGGTGCCGCCGCCATCAAGGCTGAGAATGCGGTAAGGTCGCATGACAGTCGCTCCCCAAACTCGCCGTCGCACGAATATGCCTGAAGTGAAGTTGCAGCAAGTCTAGCGCAACGCACCGTCCAGGCAATCCAAATCTGGGCTCACATGAGCCACAGCGTGGCGAGTCCGAGGAAGGAAAAGAAACCGACCACGTCGGTCACCGTCGTCACGAACACGGTCGAGGCGACGGCCGGGTCGAAGCCCATGCGCTCGAGCCCCAAGGGTATGAAAATGCCGGCGAGTGCCGCTGCCAGCAGATTGACCACCATGGCGATGGCGATCACGGCGCCTAGCTGGTCGGTGCCGAACCAGTAGTAGGCGAGCAGCGCCAACAGGACGGCGAACGCCAAGCCGTTGATCAGCCCCACGGCGGTCTCGCGCAGGGCGACGCGCACGATGTTGGCCGGATTGAGCTCCTTGGTCGCCAGCGCGCGCACCGTGATGGTCATGGTCTGCGTGCCGGCGTTGCCGCCCATGGAGGCGACGATCGGCATCAAGACGGCCAGCGCCACCATGCTCTCGATGGAGGCGTCGAACAGCTTGATCACGGCCGAGGCGAGGATCGCCGTCAGCAGGTTGACGAACAGCCAGGCAAAGCGCGGCGGCATGATCTGGCGCACGCTGTCGGTCACCTGCTCGTCGCCGACGCCGGCCAGTAGCTTGGCGTCCTCGTCGGCCTCCTGCTCGATGACCTCGACCACGTCGTCGACGGTGACGACGCCGACCAGGCGCTCGTTCTTGTCGACGACGGGCGCGGCCATCAGGCCGTAGCGCTCGAACTGGCGGGCGACCGCCTCCTGGTCGGCCGTCGCCAGCACCTGGTGGCGGTCGGTGTCCATGATGGTCTCGACCGGGACCTCGCGCTTTGTGCGCAGCAGCCGCGAGATGTCGACGCTGCCCAAAAGGTGAAACCCTGGATCGACGATGAAAATCTCCGAGAACGTGTCGGGCAGATCCTCCGTCTCGCGTGCAAAGTCGATGACCTGGCCCACGGTCCAGAACGGCGGCACCGCCACGAAGTCGGCCTGCATCAGGCGACCGGCGGTCTCCTCCGGGTAGAGCAGGTTGCGTTCCAGCGCCGCGCGCTCGCCTTGCGGAAGCTGGGCCAGGATCTCCTTCTGGTCGCTCTCCTCCAGGCCGCCCAGCAGGTAGGCGGCGTCGTCGCTGTCGAGCTCCTCGACGCCCCTGGCGAGCACGTCGTTGGGCAGCGCCTCCGAGATCTGGTCGCGTACCTTCTCGTCGACCTCGGTCAACACCTCGAAGTCGAAATCAGACCCAAGCGCCTGAATGAGCCCGACGCGCTCATCGGGGCCCATCAGCTCGATCAGGTCGGCAAGGTCGGGCCCGTGCACATCGGCAACGAGCGCGCGCACCTTGGCCTCGTCGCCGGCCTCCAGCGCCTCGGCGACGGCGCGCACGAACTCCGGCGTGGGCACGGTGCCACGCTCGGGCGCGGTGATTTCCGACTGGGCTTCGGTCATTTAGGAGCACACTCCCGGAGGGCACGCCAAAGCAAGGCCCGGCACGCCATGGAACCAGAGAACACCTGAGTGATGAGCCTTGCGCTTAGCACGTCCCGCGCGCCGTGGCATTCTGATGCGCGAATGCAACACGCGGGCTCCGAACCCCGTCATTCGTCACGTTGCACAGACGCGCGTTTACAGGAAATGTTAGTCGATAGGGTCTTAGTATTGTCCGTGGCTGTGGCGGAAGCCACATGCAGCGGCGGTTAGGGCTCCGGGCGGACGGAAGTTGAGCAGATGCGGCGCACTTGGCCGTTAGTTGCAGGGGTAATGTTTGTGCTGCTGGGCGCCAGCTATTCGGCGCAGGCGGCCTCGCCGGCGGTCGATGCGTGCGCGACCCGCGATGATGTCCTCGGCCTGTCGCGCATCGTCGAGATCGACACCGCCAAGGCCCCCTCTTTCGGGCGCACGCCGCTCGGCGACTTCGATTTTCTCCAGGACGGCGAGATCGTCCTCACCTTTGACGACGGCCCCTCGCGCGCCCACACGCGCGCAGTTCTGGCGGCGCTCGAGGCCCACTGCACCAAGGCGACGTTCTTCATGGTAGGGCGCATGGCTGCCGCCGACCCGGACATGGTGAAGGAGGTCGCCCGGCACGGCCACACCATCGGCGCCCACACCTGGTCGCACGCGCGCCTGCAGGACCTCGATTTCCCCAAGGCCAAGGACGAGATCGAGCTGGGCTTCAGCGCCGTGGCGCGCGCGCTGCAGGGTCCCGTCGCCCCGTTCTTCCGTTTTCCGTACCTGCGCAGCAGCAAGTCGACGATGGACTACCTCAAGACGCGCAAGGTGGCGAGCTTCGGCATCGACGTGGATTCACGCGACTTCCAGACGCGCAACGGTGCCGCCGTGTTGGCGACCGTGCTGGCGCAGCTCGGCAAACGGCACAAGGGCATCGTGCTTTTTCACGACATTCAACTGTCCACCGCGCGCGCGCTGAAGGACATCCTCGATGCGCTCAAGGCGGGCGGCTACAAGGTCGTGCACCTGGTGCCCAAGCAGTCTGTCGCCACCCTGGACGACTACGACACCCTGGCCAGCCGGGAGATCGCACACCGCAAGGTTGTAGCGGCCAAGGATCCGCTCGCGTCACGCTCCGTGGTGTGGCCGCCGACGGGAAGCGCCCCCGAGGGCGCGGAGGTCCTGCCGTGGTCGCGTCCTGCAGCTTCGCATGCGCCCAAGCGGAACAAGGTGCGCGCCGATGCCAAGAGTGTGCCATGGTACGAGCAATGGTTGCAGCCATGAGCATGCAAACGAACAGTTCCCGTTGCGTCCACTCGCGATTTCCAGCCATCCGAGGTGATCACGTGACCCGTCCGCTCGTCGCACTCGCATTCCTGCTGTTTTCAGGCTCCGTGCTCTGCCAGCAAGCCGAAGCCGGCGAGGCTTGCGCCAATCCCGAGGGCGCGCTCGGCGTGGCCCGGATCGTGGAGATCGACACCAAGGCGGGGCCGCTGTTCGGCGAGTTCACGAAATACGAGAAGGAGCCGCGCTTCCTCGGCCCGAAAGAGGTGGTGCTGACGTTCGATGACGGCCCGATGCCGCGCTACACCAAACCCATTCTCGATGCGCTCGACGCGTTCTGCACCAAGGCGACGTTCTTCTATGTCGGCCGCATGGCGATGGCCTATCCCGACATGGTCAAGGAGGTGATGGGGCGCGGCCACACCGTGGGAACGCACACCTGGTCGCATCCCATGAATCTGCCCCGCCAGGGGCTTAGCCGGGCCAAGGACCAGATCGAGCGCGGGTTTGCCGCCGTGGCGCTTGCTGCCGGTCGGCCGATCGCACCGTTCTTCCGCTTTCCCGGCCTGAGCGATTCACGGCCCATGCTCGCCTATCTGCAGGAGCGCGGCATTGCCGCCTTCACCGTCGACGTCGTCTCCAACGACAGCTACATCTCGAGCCCGAGCCGGCTCGTCAAGCGCACCCTGGACCAGATCGAGCGCCAGAACGGCGGCATCGTGCTGTTCCACGACATCAAGGCGTCGACCGCCAAGGCGCTGCCCACCATCCTCGCCGAGCTGAAGAAGCGCGGCTACAAAATCGTGCATCTGCGCCCCAAGAGCACCTTCGAGCCGCTCCCCGATTTCACCGCCGAGCTTGAAGCCAAGCTTGCCAAGAAAGGCGGCAAGGACGCAGAGGACAAGCCTGGGCTCGTGCCCTTCTACGCCGCGATCATCCCGACCACGCTCGAGGCCGACAGCGAGCCGGCGGTCGTGGAGCTCGCACCCGAAGCGCGCGAGCGCATGCACAAGAGCGACGCTTCGGCGAGGGCCACTGCGACCCCGCTGTCAACTACCGAAGATCCAAAACCGGTGCGGACCCGCAAGCGGCACCGCAAGGCGAAGGTCTCCAAGTCCGAGCAGCCCGTCACCAGTCTGGGTGTCGCGGTGAGCGGACAGTACTAAGCGGCCGCCCCCGCACCCCCTCAGCGATCTGACCAATACCAAAGTCGAAAGCGCGCTCTTCAAGCGCGCTGCATGCACCTGCGCGCCGCGCAAACAAGGCAGCGCTCACGCCCCCTGTGCCTCCCTCTGCCGCGCCTCGAAGAGCCGTCCGATCGTCGCACCTTGATCTACGTCAAGGCGGCGCCACGGCCTCCGCGAAACAAATGAAGCCAACTGGCTGTCTGCAAGCTCGTCGAGAGGAAGAGGGGGAACACGATGCCGCCGAAAGATGAGGTGGGTGCCTTTTCACACGCGATGACCCTGCTCACAGCGATCGTTGGCGCGCTGCTCGGCCTCGTGATCACTTTCGCCGCCATGGACGAGGTGATGCGCCTGCACGGCCTGATCTTCGTCGTCTTCTGCGCCTTGTGCGGATACTACGTCGCCACCCATCCGCATCGCGCCGACCCCAGCGAGAAATCAAGCTACATGGACGGCCCCATCAAGGTCGCTACCATCGCCGCGGTGTTGTGGGGCGTCGTCGGGTTCCTGGTCGGCGACATCATCGCCTGGCAGCTCGCCTACCCCGATCTCAATTTCAACCTGCCGTGGACCAACTTCGGGCGTTTGCGCCCCGTGCACACCTCCGCGGTGATATTCGCCTTCGGCGGCAACGTGCTGCTCGCGACCTCGCTTTACGTCGTGCAACGCACCTCGAGGGCGCGCATCGCCGGCTATTGGGCACCGTGGTTCGTCGTTTGGGGCTATCAGCTCTTCATCGTGCTGGCGGCGTCGGGCTACGTGCTGGGCGTCACCGAGGGCAGAGAATACGCCGAGCCCGAGTGGTACGTCGACATCTGGCTGACGATCGTGTGGGTGGTCTACCTGCTCGTCTTCCTCGGGACCCTGTGGAAGCGCAAGGAGCCGCACATCTACGTGGCGAACTGGTTCTTCTTAGCCTTCATCGTGACGATCGCCATGCTGCACATCGTCAACAATCTGTCGGTGCCCGTATCGCTGCTCGGCACCAAGAGCTACTCGCTGTTCTCCGGCGTGCAGGATGCCATGACGCAGTGGTGGTACGGGCACAACGCGGTCGGCTTCTTCCTCACCGCCGGCTTCCTCGGCATCATGTACTACTTCATCCCCAAGCGCGTGGACCGGCCCATCTACTCCTACCGGCTCTCCATCGTGCACTTCTGGTCGCTGATCTTCCTCTACATCTGGGCCGGACCGCACCACCTGCACTATACCGCGCTGCCCGACTGGGCGCAGACGCTGGGCATGACCTTCTCCATCATGCTGTGGATGCCCTCCTGGGGCGGCATGATCAACGGCCTGATGACGCTCTCGGGCGCGTGGGACCGGCTGCGCACCGACCCCGTCGTGCGCCTCCTCGTGGTGTCCGTCGCGTTCTACGGCATGTCGACGTTCGAAGGCCCGCTGATGTCGATCAAGTCGGTGAACTCGCTGTCGCACTACACCGACTGGACCATCGGGCATGTGCATTCCGGCGCCCTCGGATGGGTCGGCATGGTCTCCTTCGGCGCAATCTACTGCATGGTGCCCTGGCTGTGGACGCGGCGCGGCCTTTACTCGATGCGCCTCGTCGAGTGGCACTTCTGGGTCGCGACCATCGGCCTCGTCCTCTACGTCTCCTCGATGTGGGTGTCGGGCATCATGCAAGGCCTGATGTGGCGCGCCTACGACAAGCTCGGCTTCCTCAAGTACTCGTTCGTGGAGACGGTCGAAGCCACGCATTGGCCCTACGTCATTCGCGCAACGGGTGGGACGCTGTTCCTCTTGGGCGGCATCCTCATGGCCATCAACGTCTGGCGCACCATCCGCGGAGATGAATCGGTCGACATGGCCGAGCAGCCGGACACGGCGGCCGCGCCTGAGCTGCGGCCGGGGGCGGCCGCGGTGCCGGCCGAGTGAGGGGACGATCATGAACCACGCATTCTTAGAGAAAAACTCGATCGTTCTGCTGATCGCCATCCTGATCGTGGTCGCCATCGGCGGCATCGTCGAGATCGCGCCTCTGTTTCTGCTTCACTCCACTATCGAGAAGGTGCAGGGCATGCGTCCCTACGCACCGCTGGAGCTGGCCGGGCGCGACATCTACCTGCGCGAGGGCTGCTACAATTGCCACAGCCAGATGATCCGTAGCTTGCGCGACGAGGTGGAACGCTACGGCCATTACAGCCTCGCCGCCGAGAGCATGTACGATCACCCCTTCCAATGGGGCTCGAAGCGCACCGGACCCGATCTTGCGCGCGTCGGCGGCAAGTATTCGGACAACTGGCACGTCGAGCACATGATCAGCCCGCGCTCGCTGGTGCCTGAATCGGTGATGCCGGGCTATCCGTTCCTCGCCGTGCGCAAGCTCGAGTTCGGCGACATGGCCGCGCGCATGACCGCGCTGCGGCTGACGGGCGTTCCCTACAGCGACGAGATGATTGCGAACGCATCCGCCGACGTCGTCGCGCAAATCTCGCCCGACACCAAGGAGGCGGAAAGCCTGGTCGCACGCTACCCGAAGGCGCAGGTGCGCAAGTTCGACGGCGTACCCGGAGCGGAGCCGACCGAGCTCGACGCGCTCATTGCATACCTGCAGATGCTGGGCACGCTCGTCGACTTCACCGAGTTCGATGCGGCCGGTCCCAACCTTCGCTAGAGGGCGAACATGCAATGACCTACGAATCCGCCAGCGTGCTCTCGCAAATCGTTGCCCTGATCCTGTTCATCGCCCTGTTTGTCGGCGTCATCGTCTACGTGTTCTGGCCCGGCAACAAGAAGAAGTTCGATGAGGCGTCCAAGCTCCCTCTCGAGGACGAGAAGAGCGACAAACCGGATGGAGATCGGTCATGAGCGACAAAGAGATCGATCAGGTCACGGGAGTGGAGACCACCGGGCACACGTGGGACGGCGACCTCAAGGAGCTCAACAAGCCGCTGCCCCAGTGGTGGCTCTACACGTTCTACGCCTGCGTGATCTGGGCGATCGGCTACTGGGTCGTCTACCCGGCCTGGCCCACGCTCTCCGGCTACACCAAAGGCACCTTCGACTACAGTCAGCGCGCCGAGGTCGCCAAGCAGGTGGCGGCTGCCAAAGCCGACCAGTCGCAATACCTCGACAAGATCGCCGCCACGCCGGTCGCCGACATCGAGAGGGATCCCGAGCTCATGCAGTTCGTGCTGGCGGGCGGCGCGGCGGTATTCGGCGACAACTGCGGACCCTGCCACGGCAAGGGCGGCCAGGGTGCCACCGGCTATCCCAACCTGAACGACGACGACTGGCTCTGGGGCGGAAGCCCGGAGGCCATAGAGACCACGATCCTGCACGGCATTCGCTCAGGCCATCCGGAGACGCGCGACATGGCCATGCCCAGGTTCGGTCTGGATGAGATCCTCAAGCCCAACGAGATTGCCGACACGGCGCAATACGTACTTTCGCTTTCAGGGAACGCGACCGACGGGGCCGCCGCCGCGCGGGGCGCCACGCTCTTCGCCGACAACTGCTCCGCCTGTCACGGCGAGGACGGCAAGGGCAACGCCGATCTGGGCGCGCCCAACCTGACTGACGGCATTTGGCTCTACGGCGGCAAGGCAGCCGACATCGAGAAGACGATCCGTACCGGACGTGGCGGCGTGATGCCCTACTGGACGGGACGCCTCGACCCCGTAACGATCAAGATGCTGACCGTCTACGTGCATTCGCTCGGCGGCGGCAAGTAACCGATTGCCGGTCCGAAGCCTACTCTTAACGGCAGGAAGCCGGAGCGCCGCGGGCGGTCCGGAGCCAGGCATGACCATGATCAAACGAGCCGCCGACATCGTGCCCCACCCCGCGCTCGCAACGGGAGAGGCGGCACCCGGAATCGAGCAGATCGACGTCTCGGCCGTCGCCTCGCAAGCCGCGCGCAAGGCCTATGCCGCGCGCCAGAGGATCTACCCCAAGCTCGCGCACGGCACCTTCCGCAAGGCCAAGTGGGCGGTTATGCTCGTCACGCTCGGCATCTACTACCTGCTGCCCTGGATCCGCTGGGACCGCGGCCCCAGCCTGCCGGACCAGGCCTTTCTTTTGGATTTCGCCAATCAGCGGCTGTTCTTCGGCCCCATCGAGATCTGGGCGCAGGAGCTCTACTTCATCACCGGCTTGTTGATCCTGTCGGCGCTCGGGCTGTTCCTCGTCACCTCCGTCGCGGGGCGCATGTGGTGCGGCTATACCTGCCCGCAGACCGTTTGGACCGATCTGATGATCGTTGCCGAGCGCTTCTGGCAGGGCGACCGCAATGCCCGCATCCGCCTCGACAACGGCCCATGGACGCTTGAGAAAATCTGGAAGAAGACGGGCACGCATATCACCTGGCTGATCATTGCCGCAGCGACAGGCGGCGCCCTGGTGTTCTACTTCCGCGATGCGCCAACGCTCGCCATGGAGCTGCTGGAAGGCGATGCCCCGGTCTTAGCCTACGTGTTTGCCGGTCTCTTCACAGCGACGACGTATCTCCTGGGCGGCATCGCGCGCGAGCAGGTCTGCATCTACATGTGCCCCTGGCCGCGCATTCAGGGGGCGATGTTCGACAAGGATTCGCTGCTCATCACCTATCGCGGCTATCGCGGGGAGCCGCGCGGTCCCCACAAGAAGGGGCAGAGCTGGGAAGGGCGCGGCGATTGCATAGACTGCAAGGCGTGCATTGCCGTGTGCCCGATGGGCATCGACATCCGCGACGGAGCGCAGCTCGAGTGCATCCAGTGCGCGCTGTGCATCGATGCCTGCGACGAGATCATGGACCGCGTCGGCCGTCCGAGAGGGCTGGTCGCATACGATACGTTCCAGAACCTCGACGCGATCTCGCATAACGAACGCGCCCCGCTGCGCCTCATCCGGCCGCGCACCATCCTCTACTCGGCGGCCATGGCCCTCGTGGCCGCCATCATGCTGTGGGCCTGGCTCAACCGTACCGTGCTCGAGATCAACGTTCTGCATGACCGCAACCCGCTCTACGTCCAGCTCACCGACGGGGGCCTGCGCAACGGCTACACGGTGAAGATCCTCAACAAGCTGCACGAGAAGCGCACCTTCCAATTGTCAACGGAAGGGCTGAACGGCGCCACGCTCGCCATCGTCGGCCTGGAGGGCAGCGACCCGAGGATCGACGTCGTCACCGACAACCTGCGCGCTCTGAAGGTGCGCGTCACCGTGCCCAAGGACGACGTCGACACGCTCGCGGGCGCGGCGACGCCGTTCAAGTTCGTGATAATCGACGACGCCGACGGCAGCCGCACCTACCACGACGCCACGTTCATGGGGCCCAATCATGAGTAGCTCCCCGCGCACAGGTCGGCGCCCGTTGAGCGGGCGCCATGTGCTGCTCGCTTTCGTGGGCTTCTTCGCGGTGGTGTTCGTTGCCGACGGCATCATGATCTACAAGGCGGTGTCCACCTTCGGCGGCCTCGACACGACCGATGCCTACCGCAAGGGGCTCGCCTACAACGAGCGTATCGCCGCCGCATCGAGCCAGGCCCGGCGCGGATGGCGCGACAGCCTCGACTACGTGCCGCAGAGCAAGCGGCTACGCGTTGCGCTGACCGATGGAGCAGGCGGCGCCGTCTCGGGCCTGACCCTCACCGCCGAGATCATGCGCCCGGCAACGAGCCGCTTCGACCAGGTGCTGTTCCTGCAACAGACCGGCCCGGGAACCTACGAGGTTGACGTGCCCGGACTTGCGGGCGGCTGGTGGACGGTCGATCTCAAAGCTCACAAGGGCGCGCCGGAAAACCAGGAGACGGCCCTTTACGAGTCGAGGCGGCGGCTATGGATAACGCCCTGAGGCCGCAGCTGAAAGTAGTGGGCGGACGCCAGTCCGCGGGCGCTGCCTTTCGGCCTGCGCCGGCGCCGCAGAACGTCACCCTGATCGTGGAGAACATGCGCTGCGGCAGCTGCATGACCGCCGTGGAGAAAGCCTTGCGGTCGGCGCCCGGCGTCGAGAGTGCGCGCGCCAATCTGTCGGCCAAGCGCGTCACCGCCCGCTACGATGCCGCCGCCACCGACCCTGAGCGTCTCGTCGCCGCGCTCGAGCGCGCCGGCTTCAACGCGGCGGAGGCCACGTATGCGCCCGACGAGACGGCCGCCGCGCAAGCCTCCGACCTGCTGCGCCGGCTCGGCGTCGCGGGCTTTGCCGCCGCCAATGTCATGCTGCTGTCGGTGTCGGTGTGGGCGGGTCTGGCCAGCGACATGGACCCCGCGGCCGCCGCACTGTTCCATTGGCTGTCGGCGCTGATCGCCCTGCCGGCCATCGTCTACGCCGGCCAGCCGTTCTTCCGCTCGGCGCTCGGCGCGATCAGGTCGACGCGCCTCAACATGGACGTGCCCATCTCGCTCGGCATCGTTCTGGCGTCGGCCATGAGCCTGTTCCAGACCATACGCGGCGGCGACCAGGTTTATTTCGACGCCGCCATCATGCTCACCTTCTTCCTGCTCGTCGGCCGCTTCCTGGACGAGAGCGTGCGCGTGAAGGCCAAGGGCGCGGCCGAGAACCTGTTGGGGCTCAAGGCGCTGTCGGCGACGGTGATCGGCACCGGCGGCCAGCCGCGCCGGGTGCCCGCGCGCGCGCTGCAACTCGGCATGCGCGTACTGGTGGCGGCAGGCGAGCGCATACCCGTCGACGGCCGGGTGGTGTCGGGCACGAGCGAGATCGAGGAAAGCCTGATCACGGGCGAGACGGTCCCGCGCCTCGTTTGCCCCGAGGCGACGGTGCACGCGGGCACCGTCAACCTCACCACGCCGGTCGAGGTCGCGGCCACCGCCACCGACGAGGGCACGCTCATCGCCGAGATCGCCCGCATGATGCAGGCGGCCGAGCAGGGCCGCGGGCGCTACGTGCGCCTCGCCGACCGCGCCGCCCGCGCCTATGCGCCGGCCGTGCACATCCTCGGAGCCGTCACTTTCCTCGGCTGGATGCTCGCGGGTGCAGGCTGGGAGCTGTCGCTCACCACCGCCATCGCCGTGCTCATCATCACCTGCCCGTGCGCGCTGGCGCTTGCCGTGCCGGCCGTGCAGATCGCGGCAACCGGGCGCCTGTTCGCCAGGGGCGTCATCGTCAAGGCTCCCGACGCTCTGGAGCGCCTTGCCGAAACCGACGCGATCGTTTTCGACAAAACCGGTACGCTGACGCTGGGCGAGCCGCGCCTTGTTGAGCCCGAGACGATCGCCTCAAGCGTCTTGGTGCAGGCCGCCTCCCTCGCCGCCCACAGCCGCCACCCTTACTCCAGGGCCATCGTGAAAGCGGCAGCGGCGCGCGGGCTGGCGCCGGCGTGGCGCGTCAAAGTGCGCGAGGTGGCCGGAAGCGGGCTTGCAAGCGAGACGCCGGACGGCGAGGAGCGGCTCGGCTCGGCCGCGTGGGTCGGCGTCGACGAGAACGACGCCGCCGACGCGGCAACGCTCTGGTACCGCCGGGGGGCGTCGGCCCCGACACCGTTCCGCTTCGAGGACGCACTACGCCCCGACGCGCGCAGCGTGGTCGAGAGCCTCTACGGGGCCGGCTATGACATCGAGCTGGTCTCAGGCGACCGTGCCAGCGCCGTCGCGGCCGCCGCAGCGGCGGCCGGTATCGAAACGTGGCGGGCGGGCGTGCGTCCCGACGGCAAGATCGCCCGCCTCGAAATCTTGCGCCGGCAGGGCCACAAGGTGATGATGATCGGCGACGGGCTCAACGATGCGCCCGCGCTCGCGGCCGGCCATTCCTCGCTGTCGCCGGCGAGCGCCGCAGACATCAGCCAGACGGCCGCCGACGTTATCTTCCAGGGCGAGCGCCTGACGCCGATCCTGGAAACCATCGCAGTTGCCCGCAAGGCGCGGGGCATGTCGCTGCAGAACTTCGGAATCGCGCTCGGCTACAATTCGCTGTTCGTGCCGCTCGCCATGGCCGGCTACGTGACGCCGTTGATCGCCGCGCTGGCCATGTCGGCGTCCTCGATCGCCGTCACCGGGAATGCTTTGCGTCTGCGCACAATGCGGCTTGCGGCCGTGCCGCGGCGCTCGCGGGAGACGCGGTCGTGACGGCGCTTGCCTGGCTCATCCCGGCCGCACTGTTCCTCGGACTGTTGGGGCTTGCGGCTTTTCTGTGGGCGCTGCGCTCGGGCCAGTTCGAGGACCTGGAAGGTGCAAGCTGGCGCGCCATCCAGGACAGCGAGCGGCCCGATGATCCGGCCGCGCCGGAGCACGACGACGGCGCGAACGAGCCGCGCGAGCCTTAGAAGCGATGCAGCGTCCTCAGCAAACCGCCGGCTCGCAGGCCTTGATGTCGAACTTCAGGTGGTTCTTCTTCTGCGAGAAATCGAACTCGCGCCCGTCATAGCAGCGCGCCTTGCCCGACAGCACCATCTGGTCGCCGAGCTGCCATTCCTGCACGTTGTAGGTCGACGTCATCACGCACTTCTGCTCCAGGTCGAGCTGCTGCGCCAGGACCTGCTCCCACGGCTCGGCGGCGATGGCAACGCACGCGCAAGTGCACAAACCCAGCGCGCCTGCAGCGAGCCTCATGGCGCCGTTGCCGGCTGCCGTCCGTCCTGTCGGCCTTCTCCCCATACGTCGGCCCCTTTTCAGCATGCGACCGGCGCAATGATCGCAGGCTCTGCCCAATCGGCGTTGATCCCGGTCAACCCGCCCGCACCGCCGGGTACGGCTCCACCCTGGCATCCGCGAGCTTGAGCTGCACGTTGCGAATCCCCAGGTCGCCCTCGTCCGCCTCGATGCGGAACCCCATCTCCGCGCACATCTTGAGCATGGTCGTGTTGGATGCCAGCACCTGACCATAAAGCTCTTCGAGCCGCTCCGCACGCGCATAAGCGATCAGGTGCTGCATCAGCCGCCAACCGAGCCCCATGCCCTTGGTATCGGAGCGCACCAGGATGCCGTACTCCGCGTGCGTATAATCCGGGTCGGCAACGAGCCGCGACACGCCGAGCAATTCGCCGCTGTCTGCCGCAATCGCCACGAACGCCATCTCGCGCGCGTAGTCGATCTGGGTCAGCCGCGCCAGGAACTTGAATGACAGATCGGGCTTGGCGGTAAAGAAACGCATGCGCACATCGTCCGCCGTGAGGTGCGCGAAGAACAGGTCGTAGAGCGCCTCGTCCTCGGGCCGAATGGGCCGAATGGTCACGCGGCCTACGCCGGCAATCTCGTCCTCCGCCTCCCACTCGACGGGATAGGGGCGGATGGCCATCGGCACGCGCGGATGCACCGCCGGGTCGGCGACACGCACGCGGGCATCGAGCGCGACGCAGCCCTGCTCGTCCGCCAACAGCGGATTGATGTCGATCTCGCGGATCGCCTCGTGCGCCGCAACGAGGTAGCTCACCCGCACCAGCGCCTGGGCGATAGCGCTGAAATCGGCCCGGGGGCGGTCGCGGTAGCCCTTGAGAAGGCGGTGGATGCGCGTCTCGCACATCAGCTTGCGCGCAAGCTTCAGATCGAGCGGAGGCAGCGCGTGGGCCGTATCCGCGATTGCCTCCACCGCCGTGCCGCCGGCGCCGAACATCATCAGCGGTCCGACGGTCGCATCCTCGCTCATGCCAACGATCAGCTCGTGGGCGTGCGGGCGCTCCACCATGGGCTGCACCGTGAAGCCGCGGATGTGCGCGGACGGCGCCAGATCGCGCACCTTTTCCAGCATGTTGCGTGCCGCCTCGCGCGCTTCCTCCGGGCTTTTGATTGCCAGCCGCACGCCGCCGACGTCCGACTTGTGCGACAGCTCGTCGGACAAGATCTTGACGACGCACGCCCTGTCACTCCTCAGGATATCGCAGGCGATCACCGCCACCGCGTCGGGGTCGGCCGCCGTCTGCGTGCGCACCACGGGAATGCCGTAGCTCGACAGGAGCGCCTTCGCCTCGACCTCCGAAAGCATGGATCGCTTGTCGCGCAGCGCCGCGGCGATGATGCCGTCGGCCCGCTCCCAGTCGAAATGCAACCCGCCCGGCAACGACGGCGGCGTCTGCATCAGCTCGTCCTGGGCGCGTTTGTAGCGCACCAGCTGCACGAAGCCGTTGATCGCCGCGTCGGGCGTCTCGAACGTGGGAATACCGGCCTCGGCAAACAGCGCCCGGCTGCGCGCCGCCGCTCCGTCGCCCAGCCAGTTGGTCAGCACGGGTTTGCCCGGCCACCGCGGCGCCCTGTGCTTGGCTGCGCCGGCGATGACCACCTCCGCCGCGGCCTCGCTGGAGGCGAGCGCGGTCGGGCAGTTCATGACGAGGATGGCATCGCTGGCGGGGTCGTCGAAAACGGCATCGAGCGCACGGGCGTAGCGCTCGGGACTGGCGTCGCCGATGATGTCGATGGGGTTGCTCTTCGACCACGTCGGCGGCAGCACCCGGTCGAGCGCCTCCTTGGTTTGCGGCGACACCGCGGCCAGGATTCCGTCCTCATCGGCGAGGCTGTCGGCGGCGAGCACGCCTGCGCCGCCGCCGTTGGTAAGGATCGTCAGCCGCTCGCCCGCAAGCGGTGGGGCGGAGGACAGGATCTCGGCGGCCTGGAACAGCTCGCCGAGCTCCTTGACGCGCAACAGGCCCGCGCGGCGGAAGATGGCGTTGTAGGCGGCGTCGGAGCCGGCGAGCGCGCCCGTGTGCGAGCTTGCCGCTTTGGCCGCGCTGGCGTTGCGCCCGGCTTTGAGCACGATCACCGGCTTGGCGCGGGCGGCCCGCCTGGCGGCCGAGAGGAACTTGGGCGCGTGCGTCAACTGCTCCATGTAGAGCAGAATGGCGCGGCTTTCGCGGTTGCCCGCGAGATAGTCGAGAAGATCGCCGAAATCGACGTCCGCCATGTCGCCCATCGAGACGACGTGCGAGAAGCCGATCCGGCGCGTGCCGGCCCAATCGATGATGGCGGTCACAAGCGCGCCCGACTGGGACAGGAATGCCAGGTCGCCCTTGAGCGGCATGCGGTGGCTGAAGCTGGCGTTGAGCCCGATGCCCGGCAGCAAGAGACCGAGGCAGTTGGGCCCCTGGATGCGCAGGCAGTAGGGTTGCGCGGCCTTCAGCATGGCGTCGCGCAGCTCTCCGCTGATGCCGGCCGTGATGACGACCGCGGCGCGCACGCCTTTGGCGCCGAGCTCGGAGATCACGCCCGGCACCGTGGCCGGCGGCGTCGCGATCACACCAAGGTCGGGCACGCCGGGCAGCGCGCCGACCGAGGGATAGCACCTCGCGCCGTTTATGCTCTCGTGATGCGGATTGACCAACCACAACGGTCCGGAGAAGCCGCCCTTCGACAAATTGGACGTCACGATGGCGCCGACGCTGTCCGCCCGCGGGCTCGCGCCGACGAGCACTACCGACTTCGGGGCTAGCAGCTTGCCTAGATTGCGGATGGTCATCGGGGGATCGCACCTCGCACCAAAACGTGCGCCTGACGGGGGCAGCGCAGCCGATTCTCCTCACACTTAGGTAGGGGCCAGGTTGCGACAGTCTTACGACGCGGGTGAAAAAGCCGCACCCGGCCCTACGCGGCCCGCACGGCGATCTCATGCGTCAATACGCATTCGCAGTTGCCGCGCAGCAGTATGCGGGCACCGTGCAGCTGCTCTTCCGGGCTTGCAACGCTCGCGATCAACACGAGCGCCCCCTCGGCCACGTCCTGGCGCAATTGCAGATAGATCTGGCCATGACCGTTGCGCACGCTCCCCTCGGCATGATCGCCGTCCGTGCCTGAATTGCCGCCGGCCTCCATGGCACCGAGGATCGAACGCAGCGCGAACGGTGGCGGGGGTACCGCGTCATCGCCGTCCTGCACGGTGCCATCGGGCCGTATCGCCACGATACGCACGTGGCCCGGACCATGGCCGTCCAGAGCCTTGCGGACCTCTTGCCTCGCGCGGCTCGTTATAACCAGCAAGCGATCGCTGGATACATCGGCGCTGCGCAGCTCCGCAATCGTCGCTGCAAGATCGCGCGGCCCGCGGAACACGGCAGCGACGAACCAATACCGTTCAAGCTCATCGGCCATCTCGTCCCGTTCCTCAGGATCCCTTCCCGTGCTCGGCGCGAGGTCTGGCGCGCGTGAGCGCCGAGGACCTTGCGGAGAATTGAGCTGAGCAAGACCAACGCGACTGCTACACCTCACTCTTTCACCGACCAGGATCACTTGAGCGCCTGCACCTCCCCGGCAGCCAGACGCTCCAGCGCCTGCCGGTCGCGCACCACGACGAGCTGGCTCTGGATCAGCTCGATGATCCCGCTCTGGCGCAGCTTGGTGAAGGTGCGGCTCACCGTCTCGATCGTCAGGCTGAGAAAGTCGGCGATGTCGGCGCGCGTCATCGGCAGCGCGATACGTGCCGGGTCGCAGTCACAGCGCTCGTTACGCCGCGACAAAGCCAGCAGCAGCGCGGCCAGCCGCTCCGTTGCATTGCGCTGACCAACGGTAAGCAGCAGGTCGCGGGCGGAAAGGAGCTGATCGGACAGGGCCCGGTAGAGTTGCATGCCCACGTGAGGGTCGTGCAGCGCCACCTCGTGCAGGAGGCCGGCGGGCAGGCAGCGAAGGCGCGTCAGGGTGATCGCCTGAGCACTGAACACGTGATCGCCGGGACTGCCGAGCCCGATGAGATCGCCCTGGTAGGCGAAATCCACGATCTGACGCCGCCCGTCCGGCAACGTCTTGTAGAGGCAGACCGTCCCCTTCTCGATCTGGTAGATATGGTCCTTGGGGTCGCCCTCAAAGAAGATGTGCTCGCGGGCCTGCAGGACCCTCGGCGCGGCGGCTCTCAGGCGCCGGTCCAATGTGAGACCGTTGCCGGCTTGGTCCATGTGGACGCCAAGAGCGGCTCGCTTGGTCTCGATGTCCGGCGACAAGGTCATGGCAAGCATGGTGATATCCTTTGATGAGAGCCCGTCAGCACCAGCAAACCAAGCGCACGCCACAGCCATGTGTTGCTCTTGTGAGAATTTGTGCGGGACTGTATCGGATGCGCCGGGGGCCCTCACCGGCCCGGCATTGAGCGCGCCGGCGCCCCACGACCGCGCGCGCGCAGAATTAGAGAGACCCTAGATGGCGGGCGCGGCTCGCGTTCACGTTCTGGTTGTCGACGATGAGGCCGAGGTGCGCGACTTGCTGCGCGCCGGCCTTGAGGCGGAGGGATACACGGTCATCGAGGCGGAGGACGGCGCGGGACTTTCAGCGCAGCTCGAGAGGCACCCGGTCGATCTCATCACCCTCGACGTGCGGCTGTCCGGGGAGGACGGGTTTACGCTCGCCCGCGAGATCCGCGCCAGGCACAACGTCCCGATCGTGATGATCAGCGGCAAGGGCGACATGATCGACCGCGTGGTCGGGCTGGAGCTGGGCGCCGACGACTACATCGCCAAACCGTTCCACATGCGCGAGGTGTTGGCCCGGATCCGCGCCGTTCTGCGCCGCTATGCGCCGGCCGACGCCGGATCCGCCCACGCTGCCGCTCCGTCCACCCAGGGGCGCCGCTATGCCTTCGACGGCTGGACGCTCGACAAGGAGCGCCGCGCCCTCACGACCCCGGAGGGGGCACCCTGCGAGCTCACCACCGCCGAGTTCAACCTGCTCGCCGTGCTGGTCGAGCGGCCCGGGCGCGTGCTCTCTCGCGACGAGCTCATGGACCTGCTCAAGGGGCACGACTGGACGCCGCTCGACCGTTCCATCGACGGACTGGTTGCGCGGCTGCGCAAGAAGATCGAGCGCGGAGAATGCCCGCATCTGGTGAAGACGGTGCGCGGCGTCGGCTATGTCTTCGCCGGACAGGTGAGCCGGCTCTAACCGGTCTTACGGCGCAACGCTGCGTGCACCGCTACGGCGAGATCGGCGCGGCTGTATGGTTTGTGCAGGATCTCGAACCCGTCGCTCGTTCGCGCACCGCCTGCCGCATCCGAGGCATAGCCCGTCGTCAGCAGCACCTCGACGTTCGGCTTGTTGGCACGCACCCAACGTCCGAGCTCGACGCCTGACAGCCCACGCCCGAGAACGATGTCGCTGAGCAGAAGTGCCACCTCCGGCTCCCGATCGAGGATGGCGACGGCGGTCTCGGCGTCCTCGGCCTCGAGGACGACGTAGCCCAGACCTTCCAAGCGCCGCAGCGTCAACTCGCGCACGTTCGCGTCGTCCTCCACCACGAGAACCGTCTCGCAACTCTCCGCCAGCGGAATGCCTTGCGCCGTTTCGCTGGCCTCGGCCGCAACCCCTTCCATTTCGCGCGGTAGACAGAAGCGGACGGTCGTTCCGGCACCCGGCGCGCTTTGGATGGTGACGTGACCGCCCGACTGGCGCGCAAAGCCATAGATCGTGCTCAGTCCCAGTCCCGTGCCGCGGCCTCCCTTGGTGCTGAAGAAGGGCTCGAACGCCCGTTTGCGCACGTCCTCGCTCATTCCCGCGCCCGTGTCGGTCACGGAAATGCACACGTAGTCTCCCGGCTGAAGCCCCGGCTCGGCACGCGCCGCGGCCGCGTCGATGGTCATGTTGTGCGTCTCGATGAGCAGCTTGCCGCCCTTGGGCATGGCGTCGCGCCCATTGATGGCAAGGTTGAGCACGGCATTCTCCACCTCGCTGGGGTCGGCGCGCGTGGGCCACAATGCGCGGGCGAGCACGGTCGTGAGCGTCACCCGCTCTCCCAGCGACCGTTTCAACAGCTCGGCAATGCCGAGCACGAGGTCGTTGAGGTTGAGCACCGCCGGCTCCAAGCGCCGCTGCCGCGCGAACGACAACAAGCGCGAGGTGAGCCGTGCACCCATTTGCGCCGCATCGCCTGCGCGATGCATAAGGGCGCGCTCCTCCTCACCCGAAAGCTTGGGCTCGAGCAGCTCCAGGTTGCCCAGGACGATTGTCAGCAGGTTATTGAAATCATGAGCGATTCCTCCGGCCAGCTGGCCGAAGGCCTCCATGCGCTGCACCTGCAGCAGCGCAGCTTGCGCCTGCTCGCGCCTGCGGCTTTCCTGCTCCAATGCCGCGGTACGCTCGGCGACACGCGCCTCGAGCTCCTGGTTGGCGCTCGCCAGCAATGCCTCGGTCCGCTTGCGCTCCGTCACATCGCGGACCACGGCCATGAAGGTGTCCTCGCCGGCCATATTAACCTGCGCAATCGAGGCTTCGGCAGGGAACTCGGTGCCGTCCTTGCGCAGCCCGAAGACTTCCTGGCGATCACCCATGCGTCGCGCGGCAGTGCCTGAGCCTGCGAACGCGCGTACGTGGCCGGCGTGTGCGCTGCGGAACCGATCCGGAATCAGCACGTCCAGGCGCCGGCCCAAAATCTCGTCCTTGGTGTAGCCGAAAACCGCCTCGGCCCCGCTGTTGAAGTTCGTTATGCGCAAGTCTCCGTCGAACGCGATGATGGCGTCCGCGGCGATCGCCAAGACGGCCTCGATTTTCGACTCCGACCGGCGCAGCTCCTCTGCGGCATCAGCCGCCCGGCGGTCGGCCCCGTGTCGTGGCTCCTTCCCGAGCTCTGTGCGGCTCGTCATTTCAGCCCAACTCCGTTGCCCCGGCGTCTCTCGGACGAGACCGCTCGGCGTCCACACATTGATACATGATGCGACATTCCCAACACACGGCCTTAACGCAAGGGTGTTTCCTTCACCGTCCTCAATGCCACCCCCATCATTTGAGGAGAAGCCTATGAGCAATATCGAGGTTTCCAAGTCGCAACGCCAGCCGGCGGCACGCTCGAAGGGGATCTTCGAGGACATGCGCGACGAGATGAACCGGGTGTTTGAGCGCTTCGAGGGCGGATGGCCCGGTTGGACCCTTCCGGCCGCGCGCTGGCCCAATAGCCTCATGGTCCCCGATCTCGACGTGCACGAGAACGACAATTCCATCAGCATCGAGGTCGAGTTGCCGGGCGTCGAGGAGAAGGACGTATCCGTGACCTTCAACAACGGGTACCTGACGATCAAGGGTGAGAAGAAGGCCGAGCACGAGGAGAAAAAGGAGGACTATTACCTCGCCGAGCGCAGCTTCGGCAGCTTCGAGCGCTCTCTGCGCTTGCCCGACACCCTCGATGACAGCAAGATCGAGGCGCGCTTCGACAAGGGTGTCCTGAGGATAACCGCTCCGAAGCGGCCGGACGCCCAGAAGGCCGAGCGCAAGATTGCCATAAGCAACGGCTAACGGCTGGGGCTTGAGCATCGCGCAGCGCCCCCGCGCGGCGAAGGGCGCTGCGCGCGCGTGACTGCATTCTAGCGAGAAGGGAGGCCCATGACCCGTGAAGCGCAGCCGCCCGCAGCTGGCGCGCGGACACGACACTCTCATCGTCTCCGTCGCCGAGATGGACTAAGAGCGCGGGCGCAACGCCATTGACCTCCAGAGACACCACGGCCAAACGATCGAAGGCTCAGGCCCGCGCCGGCACCGGACGCGGGCTTCCCGCGCGCATGGTGGCCATGGCGTTCCAAGCGCCCGGCGAGCCCCTGGTCCGCGTCGAGCGTCCGCTGCGCCCGCCCAAACGCGGCCACCTGCTGATCCGGGTCGCCGCCTGCGGCATCTGCCGCACGGACCTGCACGTCCTCGACGGCGACCTGCCCCATCCCAAGCCGCACGTGATCACCGGCCACGAGATCATTGGTCGCGTGGTGGCCCTCGGCGCCGACGTGCACGGCATCAAGATCGGAGACCGCGTCGGCGTGCCATGGCTAGGCGCGACCTGCGGACGCTGCGCCTATTGCCGCTCGGGCCGCGAGAACTTGTGCGATTCGCCCGGATTCACCGGCTACACCCTCGACGGCGGCTACGCCCAGTACGCGACGGCGAACGCCGCCTACGCATTCAAGATCCCGCCCGAGTACACCGACGCGGAGGCGGCGCCGCTCATGTGCGCAGGCCTGATCGGCTACCGTGCCTGGAAGCTCGTTCGCGACGCCGACCGGCTCGGCATCTACGGCTTCGGCGCGGCGGCCCACATCGTGGCTCAGCTCGCCGTGTTCCACGGCCAGGACATCTACGCCTTCACCCGCAAGGGCGACAAGGCGGCGCAGAAACTGGCGCGCGACCTCGGCGCGGTCTGGGCCGGCGCGTCGGAGTCCAAGCCGCCCAAGCCGCTCGACGCCGCCATCATCTTCGCGCCCGTCGGGCCGCTGGTGCCGCTCGCTCTGGCCGCGCTGGTCAAGGGCGGCACGCTCGTGCTCGGCGGCATCCACATGACCGACATTCCGGCGATGCCCTACGCGCTGCTGTGGGGCGAGCGCGTGGTGCGCTCGGTGGCCAACCTCACGCGCCAGGACGCCATCGACTTCCTGGAGATCGCCCCGCGCATTCCCATCCGCCCTCACGTCACCACCTTCCACCTCGGTGACGCCAACGAGGCGATCGCGCGCCTGCGCAAGGGCGCTCTCACCGGAGCGGCGGTGCTCATTCCGTGAGCGTCACGCCTGCCGCACGCAGCGCCTCGATGGCACCCTTGAGGCTCTGCGCGGGCGTGCCGCCGGCATCCACGGTGATCCAGGAAATCTCGCCGGTGTCGTAGGACAGCTGTTTGGCGACGACGGCGCGGTCCGCATCGGAGGCATCCCCGCGCCGCGCCTCGACACGGGCCATCAGCGTGTCCTGCGGCGCCGTGAGCCACAGGCCGGCAAAGGAGCAGCCCAAATCGCGCGCCGCCGCCTCGAAGGCCGCCCGCTCGGCAGGCATGGCAAAGACGGCATCGACCACGGCCGCATGCCCCGCAGCCAGCGCGCGCCGCGCCTGATCGAGCAGGCGGGCGTAGACGCGTTCCGATACGTCTGCCCGGTAGTGCTCGGGCCCCAGCCGCTCGGTCGGCGCCACGCCGAACAGACGTTTGCGCTCCACGTCGCTGCGCAGGTGCAGGGCGCCCGGCGCCGGCCCTACGTGCGATGCAAAGCCCGCGGCGAGCGTCGACTTGCCGGTCCCCGACAAGCCGCCGACCGCAACGAGCACGGGATCCGGCGGATCGAGAAACGCCGCCGCACGATCGGCGTAGCGCTGTGCGCCGGCACGCTGCGCGCCTTGCTCCGAGCCCGCCAGCTGGCCCATGCGCTCCAGAGCCACCACGGCGCGGACGCCGGCGCGGCACGACAGGAACAGCGGCAGACAGGCGAGACCCTCGATCTCATGGCCGACGGGGGCCGCACCGACGTAGGCGTTGAGCACCACGTTGGCGGCATGGCGGTCGCCGCGGCAATCGAGGTCCATCAGCAAGAAGGCGAGGTCGTAAAGAACGTCGATGGTCGCCAGCTTCTCGGAGAACTCCAGCGCGTCGAAGGGCACCGGCGCGCCATCGACCAGCACGATGTTGCCGAGATGCAAGTCGCCATGACAGCGGCGGACGGCACCGCCACGCGCCCGCTCGGCGAGCAAGGGTGCGACGCGCTCGAGCAGGGTTGAGAGGCGGTCGGGGACCGCTTGCGCTGCCCGCCTGCCGATTGTGTCCGCGGCAGCGCCCAGCGCCTGCGTCAACTGCTGCACCACCGGCGCTATTACGTGGGCGCCATCGATGTCCTGAGCGACCGGGCAGGCGCGGTGATAGCGTGCCGCCATGCTGGCGAGCGCCGTGCTCAGGGTGTCGGGCAGCGGCCCCTTGTCGGCCACCTGAGCCAGCAGCGCCTGCTGATCGAACCGGTGCATGTGGACCGTCCAGTCGACGACCTCCCCATCGCCCCCAAGCTGCAGGCGGCCGCCGGCCGTGCGCACGATCGGCACCAGCCCCAGGTAGATGGCCGGCGCATGCGGTTGATTGATCTCGAACTCGCGGGCGATCGCGCGATGGCGCGCTTCGAGCGTGGTGAAGTCGAGAAACGGCAGGTGCACGCGCTTTTTGACCTTGTAGGCCTCCTCGCCGGCGAGGAACACGCGTGCAGCGTGGGTCTCGATCACGTCGACGCGCGCAATCGACCCGGGATAGGTCGCGGGATCGGCCAGCAAGGCTGCGACCTGGCGCTCCTCTTCGTCGTCGGCAGGGATCGGCATGGCGGGCGCTCCCGGCGACTCGATCGGTTGCACCATGCTCCCTTAAGCGTTGCGCGCGCGTCAACCGCGCAACGCGCCAGGGCCGGCCCCGCTCCGGTTCTGCCGCTCAGCGCTCGCCGCGCCGGGAGAACTCGGTCTGGCCGCCGGTGGCCAGGATGCGCGCCTGCTCGATCCAATGCTCGCGCTCGATGCGGCCTTTGAAGTCGAGAATCCGGCTGATGCGCTCGATGTCCGCGCCGGTCCAGTTTGCGACCTGCTCGTAGTTGAGGATGCCGAGCGAGTTGAGCTTCTTCTCGATGAGCACGCCGATGCCGCGGATGCGTTTCAGATCGTCGACGTCGTTCAGGCGGCGCATTGACACGCTGCGCGCGCCCTCCTCGCCCAAGAGGGCTTCGGAGCGCACCGAGCGCAAGTGAGTGACGTCGCTTGGCGGCGCGGCATCGTTTGCGGCAGCCCGGGCGGGCGCGGCCGGGGCAGGCGAAGCGGCGGCGACGGGCGCGGCTGCCGCAGGCGCGGGTGCGGACGGCGCAACGTTTGCCGGCAGCGGAATGCCCTGATCGCTGCGGCGCGTGAAATGCGTATCGCCGCCGGCAGCCAGGATCTTTGCCTGCCCGACCCAGTCCTCCTCGGCGACGCGATCCTGCAGGCCCAGGGTGGCACCCAGCCCCCTGACGTCGGTTGCCGTGAGAGCGGCGATGTCCTGATAGCGGCGGAGCCCCAGCTCCCTCAGGCGGCCCTGCATGATCGAGTCGATGCCGCGGATGCGGGTCAGGTCGTCGCTCGGCCCAATGCCGCCCTCCTCGACCTTGGCCGGGGCGCCGGAGCCCGTCGACACCGAGACCCGCGGCATGCCTTGCGGCGCCTCGGCCGCTTGTGGCTTTGGCGCTGCCGGCGCTGCGCGCTTGACCGGCTCGACCTTGACGTTGGTGGGCGGCACGACGAGCTGCGACGGGGCCGCCGGCCTTGCGGGCGCGGGTGCCGCCGGGGCCGGCGCTGCGGCCGGGGGCGCAGCTGGGCGCGCTGCCGGGGTGGCCTGCCCGCTCAGGGCACGCCCAAAGCGGCCGCCGTCGGCGCCCGGTTGTGGCGCGACCTCGATCTTGGGCTGAGAGGCATCGGGCGTGGCCGGCACGCTCGCCGACCCTCCGGCAGGCACAGACTTGACCGGTGGACCGTAATAGAACTTGCGCTTCAGGCTGCAGGCCAAGACCGCGCCGAAGAAAAAGGCCCCCGCCAAAAGCAGTATCGTCTGCCAGAGCAGCTCCGTCATTCGTCAGACTCCCCAACAACAATCGTCCCACCGTGCACCAACAGCGGTGCTAGCCCTCGACCCTCGCACAGGCGATCCATGCCACCACGAACCCCGCGCCGAAGGCCGCGAGCGCATACCAGCCGAGATTAGCGATCAGGTAGTCCATTACCGGCTCCTTGCCTTGCTTACCGAGGAGGGGACCTGCGGGATGGCCGCGAGGTCCCGAATTTCAACTTCGATGCGTCGGTTCTTGGCTCTGTTCCCTGCCGTGTCGTTGGGCGCCACGGGGCGCGTCTCGCCATAGCCAACGGCCTGAAGGCGGGCCCCGTCAATGCCCTTGTTGATCAGATAGCTGACGGCGGCGCACGCACGGCGCCGCGACAGAGCCAGGTTTCGCTGCGCCGTGCCTTCCGCGTCCGTGTGGCCGCCGATGTCGAGGCTCAGATGCGGGCAAGCGCTGATAACGGCCGCAAGCTGGCCCAGCAGGGCGCGGCCGCGCCTGTCGAGATCGGCCTCGGCGCGAGCAAATCGAATTCGCCCGGCCTGGCCGACGCGCAGAACGGCGCTGCGGCACGCGGCATGCTGCTCAGCGCGCCCGCCCGGATCCGCCTGCTCGGCGGGAACGGCGGCCGTTTCCAGCGGCGCATCGGCCGCAGGCGTGCCCGTCGTGGTCCTGCCGGCCGGTTGGCCCGGCCCAGCGGAATTCGCATCGGAAACGGCAGCGCCTGTGATCTCGCGCGCCACGACCGCCACGCGCTCAGGGCGCGGCTCTGCCACAGCTGGCGGCTCCGCCGGCGCCAGGAGCGACGGCAGGGCATCGCCCAACGCGCTGGCCGCCGGCGTGTCCGCGGGCAGCACACCGGTCGCGCGCTCAGCCGGCGCGGGCCGCAGGGCGGTCAACTTAGGCTCGTGCGCAGCAAAAGCTGGCGGTTCAGTCGCCGCCGGCTCGGCGGCAAGGCGCGTGCGCGCCTCAACGCCGCGCACGCCCCACACGCCGAAAACGAGTGCGCGGGCTGCCGCAGGGTCGTGCTCATGGCGCGCCGTCCCCACCAGCACGCCGTAGCGCCCGGAAAAAACGATCGAGGCCCAGTCGTGCCCCGCCGCCGCGAGCACGGTGCGCGAGCGCTGCTCGAGGTCGTGCTCAATGCGGTCCGCCTCGTTCTGGACGGCAATCCAACTCAGCATCGCGATCGGAATGAGCCCCCAAAGCCACCGGGTCGGATAGCATTTCATGCGAACCGTGCCCCCACTTTCGGCGCAGTTACGCAGCGCTACCGACAGGCCGTGCACAACCTCTCATGTGCCCCCGCGGCGGCGCCTACCCGGGCGTCAGCGATCGCATGATCCCCAGCCACACCACCTGGGAGACCGACTATAAACAAAGGCTTTTGGCTTTCCAAGCCACCGCAGCGGCGCACACCGCGCGGCCATGGGCGGCGCTCGTGCGCTCACGCCGGCCGGCCGAGGACGCCGCGCGCGCTAGTGGCGCTGCTGGCGCCGGTGCAGCGGCTCCACGGTGGTGTCCTCCACCGAGCTCAGCTCCGCCTCGCGCAAGCGCAAATCGTGCATGCGCTCGGCGATGTAGTCGCGGGTCAGAGGCACGGCCTCCTGCCTGCGCGCGCACTGCACCTGGAACACAGCGGTGTGCTGGAAGCGGAAGGCGGCCTCGCAGGCGGCGAGATAGAACTCCCACATGCGGCAGAAGCGCTCGTCGTAGAGCTCCAGCGCCTCGGAGCGGTGCGCCATGAAGCGGCGGCGCCATTCGGCAAGCGTGGCCGCGTAGTGCAGCCGCAGGCACTCCACGTCGGTGACGATGAGACCGGCGCGCTCAACCGCCGGGATGATCTCCGACAGGGCCGGCAGCTGACCGCCGGGGAAGATGTACTTGTCAAGCCAAGGATTGGGATACCACGGGCCATCGAGCAGGCCGATGGTGTGCAGCACCATGACGCCGTCGGGCTTGAGGAGCTCGCGGCACTTGCGAAAGTAGGTGCCATAGAAACGCGGGCCCACGTGCTCGAACATGCCGACCGACACGATGCGGTCGAAGGCGCCGTCGACGTTGCGGTAGTCCTGCAGGGCGAAGCGCACGGAGTCTTCCAGGCCGTGCTCTCTTGCGCGCGCGCGCGCCACGCTCAGCTGCTCCGTCGAAAGAGTAATGCCGAGCACATCGGAGGCGCCGCCGACCTCCTTGGCGTAGAGGCCGAGACCGCCCCAGCCGGAGCCGATATCGAGCACGCTGTGGTCGGGCTCGATGAGCGCCTTGGCCGTGACGAGCCGCTTCTTGGCAAGCTGCGCCTCCTCGAGGCTTTGGCCAGGGTGCTCGAAATAAGCACAACTGTACTGGAAATCCTTGTCGAGGAAGAGCCTGTAGAGGCGATGATCGAGATCGTAGTGGTGCGCCACGTTGCGGCGCGAGCGCCAAGGCTTGTTGTCGCTGATCGAGCGGCGCTTGAGGAAGCGAAACCAGTCGAGAACGCGCACCGCCATGGGCCGGGACGCAGAAGACGTGCCACTCATGACGACGGCGAGGAAGTCGTAGATCGTCCCGCGCTCGAGGATGAGCCGCCCGTCCATGAACAGCTCGCCCAGGCGCAACTCAGGATTGACGAGCAGCAGGCGCTCCGCCGCCGGATCGGCAAAGCGCGCCCGCACCTCCGGGCCCGTGCCATCTCCGAACTCGTATTCGGCACCGCTGGCAGCGACTACCGTCAGCGCGCCACGGCCCACGAGCCGCGAAAGAACCGCAGTAAGAACTTTTTCCATGACAACCCTACCGGCAATTGAGCCAGCGCTACTACAAGGGTCCTCGCGGCCTGTGCCCGAGGAGCACCCCTGCAATATAGGTTCACGATGTTAGAATAGCCTAAATACACGGCATTTTGAAATGGCGGAGACGGAGGGATTCGAACCCTCGATACGCCTTTAAAAGCGTATAACGGTTTAGCAAACCGCCGCCTTCAGCCTCTCGGCCACGTCTCCTCCTGGCGGAGCCCCCTAATAGATGCGGGGGGGTGTGATTGCAAGCGAGCGGGCCCCCGCGCCGGGGGAGCCGGCGCCACTTGACGCAGCGCCTTCAGGGCCGCATCGTCCCGGTCTCGCGCAGAGCTGAACCAATACTCAATATAATAACGGTGACTGCCCGATGCGCATACCGATCGCCACTGCTCTTGCGACACTCGTCGTCTGCGGGCTGGCCTCTCCTGCCGCCGCCCAAGAGTACTGCGTGACGTGCTCGGGTCCGCATGCCGTCTATCGCTG
>Ga0307426_1000456_pt1 | contig 28088 bp, 23 predicted proteins | sample SalMarWE160340MG_FD_202165 | JGI IMG/M metagenome (GOLD analysis project Ga0307426, IMG submission 202165) | Salt marsh sediment microbial communities from the Plum Island Ecosystem LTER, Massachusetts, United States - WE1603-40 | ecosystem: Environmental > Aquatic > Marine > Intertidal zone >...
ATTTTCTGATGAATCATACTTTAAAAATGCTGAAACAGATACTTCGTTAGCAGATGTGGGCTTTTTTTGGTGGTATGCTGCTTATCTTGGAGATGAAAACCCTAAAAATCCCTACATTTCACCATTACTTGCAAATTTAAAGAATTTACCTCCAATATTGTTACAAGTTAGCTCAAGCGAAATGCTTTATAGTGATTCAACTCGATTTGCTGAAAAAGCTAAGAAAGCAGGAACAAGAGCTATATTACAATCCTGGGATGAGATGCCGCACGTGTTTCAAAGTTTATTTGATGAACTGCCTGAAGCGAAAGATGCTATCACTAAAATTGCTGACTTTTCTTCTGGGTTATTTGTATAGCAAATCAATACGGAATAAGGATACGATTTGGTTCAATAAGAAGAGGACTCAAATCTCATCAAATTAATGAAGAAATTTCATTTTATTATTTTGTATTATTTTTGACATGTAAATTAAAACCTTCAGATTTATCAATAATTTCACTTGTTGTTTTGTTAAAGTTGAACTTTAGTCCATACCCTGAATTTCTAAAGTAACTTTCTGCTAGTAAAATTGTGACACTTACCGTATTATCATATTCTGTGATAAATGGAATTCTGTCTTCCCATTTGGAAAAAAAAGAATATTCATCAGCTAAAAATAATGACTTTTCATAAAAGCTTGCTTGAATTGAATTCAATTTGAGTTTTGAATCTAATAGAGTACTGGAATTAGATGTAAAAATATTTTTTTTGACGAGTTTGAAGTGCATCTCCTCGTTCATCGTGTTAGTGGAATAGATATAATAACTAAAGGGAGTAATCCCGGGAATGAAACGATCAGATGAGGGCAATTTAACATTAAAATAAACTTTCATAATTATACGCCATGAAAAGTAAACTATGTAAAATCCAGAAACAAAATATGAAAATACAACTAGATTGAATGCAGGAACAACGAAAAATAGTATCACGTATGATAACGTAATACCAACGGAGATTAATAACATGTAAAAGTTTATTGCCCGATCGATGAAAAAGCGATATCTTTTTTTCGATATTGGATAAAATATAGGAGTTTTCGATGCTGCTAAGAAGTCCAAGGTAATATGCAAACTATAAAATAAAAAACCTAATGGCCAAACGTATAAAAATGGTATTTTTGTGAAAAGTGAGAATATAGCGCCTGTAATTGCTGTTAGAGCGACCGCAAACACAAAAGAGTGTGATATTCCTTTATGCCCTAAATTTTTATTTCTACGTATGAAACTCAACGACTCAAAAATGACATCAAAATCAGGAGTTATAGCCATAATGCCCATATACAGCACCATGGCGAATCCAAAACCATTGAGTGTAAAGGCACTAATTAAAAATCCTACCAAAAAATGAGTAAAAGAATCCATCTTTACAAACATTAAGTTGAAATACCTATTTTAAGATTAATATTATTTTTTATAGAAAGAACGATAAAATAAGATAATTTACGAAATTTAAAACTTCGATTTTTTTACGCATTAAGGATGCAATTCTTTGTAACGATTTAATTAACCTTTATTATATTTCATCTATTTTTACTTATTTGAACAAATAAATAGCAGTTTTCTTTATTTTCAGTTAATTTATTATTTTATAACTCCTATTAAAAAGATTGCTAATACTTAAAATATAAGGTCATGGTGAATTATGGTATATATTTCATAACCTATAGGTAAATAAATGTGATTATGATAATAATGTATAATAGACTTAATAAAATGAATATACATATTTTAACAAAAAGGAGTTGATTATTAACATTAAAACTTATGATTATGATTATTTAATTATTGGAGGTGGGATGGCTGCTGATTCTGCAGCTCGAGGGATTCGTGAAGTTGATTCTGAAGGAACTATTGGGATTATTGGAAAGGAAGAGAATCCACCTTATGCTCGTCCTCCATTAACGAAAGATCTTTGGAAAGGAGAGGAAAAGGTTGAGGATATTGATTTGAACACTTCTGAAGTTAACATCGAATTCCACTCGGGTAAAATTGTAACCAAAATCGATCCTACTCAAAAGATAGTGTACGATGATACTGGAGATAAATTTTCTTACAAAAAACTACTAATCTCAACTGGAGGGACGCCTAAAGAAATTCCAAATGTTAAAGAACCGGGAATCATGTACTACCGAACCCTTTCGGATTTTAAAAAATTACGCAAAATTGTGGATGAGAAGAGCAGTTTTGGAGTGATTGGGGGTGGTTTTATAGGATCGGAAATCGCTGCTGGAATTAAATTATATAAATCTAATGCAAGTGTTTCAATGATCTTCCCTGAATATGGAATCGGTGGTCTTATATTTCCTGAGAAGTTGAGTAAGTTCCTTAATGAATATTACCAAGAAAAAGGAATTAATGTCCTTTCAGGAGAGTTAGTAACACGCATAACTAAGCAAAAAAAAACATACCTGATTGAAACTAAAAGTGGAAAGAAGCTCGAATTTGATGCAATAGTTGCAGGTTTAGGTATTAATCCAAATTTAGATGTGGTAAAGGGCACTAATTTAAAAGTCGATGACGGAATCGTAGTAAATCAGCATCTCCAAACCAGCGATGATGATATTTTTGCTGCTGGAGACGTCGTTCGGTATTATGTCTCTGCACTTGATTCTTACGTACGTGTAGAACATGAAGATAATGCAATTAATATGGGGTATGCTGCAGGTCAAAATATGGTAGGAGAAGAAAATGTTTACGACCAGTTATCATATTTCTATTCTGATCTATTTGATTATGGTTATGAAGCTGTTGGGATGTTAAATTCAAAATTGAAGACTACCGAAGTATGGAAAACACCTTTTGAAGAAGGGATAGTATATTATTTACAAGACGATAAAGTAAAAGGAATCTTGCTCTGGAACGTTTGGGAAAAAGTAGATGAAGCTAGATTGATAATATCTGATGGTAAAAAATTATCACCAGAGAATTTGAAAGGTTTAATTGAATTTTAACTGTAATTACACCATTTTTGTGTTACTCCCACGCAGAATGCCGTAATATTGCACTAGTTGGGCAGACTCCTTCACAAGCCATGCATTGAGTGCACTCCCCAATATTTTCTGCTATTACTTTTCCGTCGACGAGATCATAGACGTCTGCAGGACACACGTTAATGCACTCTTCTGCACCCACGCATAGATCTAAATCAACTTCTACCCAATTTCCATTATCTTCCCATTTCTTAATATCAGTCATGATATCTTAAATTAAATCTCTAAAGTATTTAATTGAGATAGGATCACATTAGATTTTAAATCTTTTTAAAATGAATTATAAGGGGATCATAGCACTGCTTCTAAACCTTCAAATTTGGATAAAGATTCAAAATTAGAAATATGATTGCCAGATAAATCAATAAATAATAATCTATCTAAATGTTCCAAATTGGAGATTTCTTTAATATTATTTTTCGAGAGGTATAAATATTTCAGGTTCTTGAGATTTTCTAATCCCTCTATTTTTGTAATTTGATTATTGTTTAAGTTTAATCTCTCAAGGTTTACTAGATTTTGTAATCCTTCAATTAAACCAATATTATTGTAAGATAAGTTAAGACTCTTTAAATTTCTGAGGTTTTCTAACCCTTGAATTTTTTCAATCTGATTTCCACTCAGTACTAATTCCTCTAGTTTTGCCAAGAATTTTAAACCTTTAATTTCAATTATTTTATTTGCCTCTAAATGAAGTCTCTCCAAGTTTAAAAGCGACTTCAATCCCTCAATAATTTCTATCTGGTTTTTTTCCAAGTATAATTCTCTTAATTTGTAATGCTTCTGAAGCTTTTTGATGTCATCCAAATTTTTTATTTTATAACTTTGTAAGTTAAGCACTTCTCCATTAAAACTGATTCTCTTCTTATTGACTTTTACATATTCCATGAAGTTAAAAGGATAGCACAAACATTTTAATAAATCTTTTTAATATAATAATAAAAATACGAAATAGATCTATAAACTAAAAGAAATTTGGTTAAAATCATAATATTTTAAATAAATTAATCTTCTACTACCCCATTTATCAATATTAGTTTTATCACTCATATGCCCTGTTAGTGGATCGTTTAGGGTAAAAATCGTAGTGTAGATTACCATCCCAATGATAAATAATGGGTCAATTAAACTTAAATAATTTCAAAAGAAATTAACGTATATTAATATGAAAATTCCCGCAAGGAAAGTATTGGGAAGATATCCGAGTGAATATATAAATACCTCTTTTCTTAGTAATTTTCCAACAAAATATTTGTTTGTTTTTGATTCCATATTTTAAGAATTTATAATAAAGAAAATTATACTTTTACTTTAATGTTGTAAAAAACAATTTGGAACAATCAAATTAAAATAAATATAAATGATTCTACAACATGATTTTGAATATGCCTGAATGGAATTATAAATGGTGGCAAAAAACTACAGTCTATCAAATCTACCCTCGATCATTTAAAGATAGTACTGGTAATGGTATTGGAGATTTACAAGGGATAATTTCAAAATTAGATTATTTAGAAGCGTTAGGTGTAGAAACAATATGGTTTAGCCCATTTTTTGATTCCCCTCAACAAGATCACGGTTATGACATTAGAGATTTTCGTAATATCGCATCGGAATATGGGACATTAAAAGATTTTAATCAACTCCTAAAGGAAATGCACGAGAGAAATATGAGAATGGTTTTGGATTTTGTTCTTAATCATACATCAATTGATCATCCCTGGTTCGTTGAATCTGCTTCAAGTAGGGACAATCCAAAGCGTGATTGGTATATATGGCGTGATGGCAAAAAATCTGGTGGTAAAAAGCCACCAAACAATTGGATTGCGATGACTGGAGGTCGTGCTTGGTTATATTACGAAAACACTGATCAATGGGTTTATTTCCACTTTTTGCCGAGCATGATTGACTTAAATTATCGTAATCCTGAAGTAAAGGAGGAAATGTTTAATACAATGCGTTTTTGGTTAGATAAAGGAGTTGACGGATTTCGATTAGACATTCTTCATGCTATTTATGAAGATGAACAATTAACAAATGATACATTTAGCTGGACAATCATTCCTTCAGAAAAAAAAGTGGATACGTTTTTTCATAAGCACAAATACGATTTAAACCAACCTGAAACCTTTGACTTTGCCCTGGAATTAAGAGAAGTAATGGACGAATATGAACCTGAAAGATTTCTTGTAGGTGAGGTTGCTGGTTCCATTGAGGAGGTTAAAAAGTATTATGGTACTAATAATAATGGATTGCACATGTGTTTTTTATTCGAGTTTTCTCCCACACCGTTTGACCCTAAAAGATACATGAGCTTAATTTCAAGGATTGAAACAGCATTGCCATTTCCATTTACTCCTACTTATGTTTATGGAAACCATGATGTAGATCGTTACATGTCTCTTTTGAAAAATAATTTTGATAAAGCAAAAATTCTTGCAACTATGCAATTAACCTTAAGAGGCGTTCCATTTATTTATTATGGGGAAGAGATTGGGATGTCTAATGTTAGGTTCAAGTTAAAAACAAGTGAGGACCCAATTGGACGTAAATTTTCATGGTTTCCTATGCCGCAATTAAGTAGGTTAATCGGATTTTCTCTAACTCGAGATCGCTGTAGAACTCCAATGCAATGGAATAATGAGAAAAATGCAGGATTCTCATCTAATAGCGAAATCGAACCTTGGTTAAAAGTTTCAGATACTTACGAGAAAATAAATGTGGAAAAAGAACAAAAAAATCTTGACTCATTGTTAAACTGCTATAAAAAACTATTAAGAGTTAGAAAAGAAAATATAGCGTTGCAAGAAGGTGAATTGCAGTTTATTGAATATGGGAAAATGAAGAAGAATTATATTTCTTATACTAGAACCCATAAAGCTCAAAAAATCTTTATATATCTAAATTTTACGAAGAAAGAATTGTTAATGCAAACTTCTATAGAAAAACCAGAACTTTTATTCTCAACATTATCGAACAGAAAAGCTTTAGATACTGAAGTGTTTAATGGAAATATTAAATTGACTCCTTTAGAGGGAATAATTTTTAAATAAAAGTTTTAAACCCAATCTTTCTTAATTATTGAACTACTAATTAGTTGAGAATTATTAGATATACATACCCTCAGGAGGAGGTTTATTATAGTATGATCTTCGACTACCAAATATTTCTCTAAAAATATCCCTTACGCCTCTATTATCATAGCTTCTAAATATATCGCTAAAATCTACATTTTTAGGGTTATACCCCATTTGATCATAAAACTTTCTTTTTCGCGGGTCAATTAGAGTGTCATAAGCATTTTTAATCGCAATGAATTTTTCTTTAGCTTTCGGATCGTCTTTATTGAGATCAGGATGATATCTTTTAGCTAATCTATGATAAGCTAACTTGATTTGTTGCTCAGAAGCATCTTTTTCAATTTCAAGAATTTCATAAAACGTCTTTTTTCCATCCATCATAAATAAAGTGAAAAGGAGTACATAAAAAAGTATGCGTGAAAAATAATAGATGTTTTGGCATCTTTTTTTTTAATTTCGAGGTGCTATCTTCCTTATTATTTTAAAAGATAAGTCGATTTTTTAATTCAGAGATTGCATAAATTAACAATGATTTATTCAACTTCTCGTTTTAAACAATACCCTTTATTTTAATTCATTAATTATATGCTTTGGTATTTATGACAAATAATTTATTTAGGGGCAAAAAAGTAATAATCTTTGATTTGGATGGTACTATCGTGAAATTATTTGCCCCATGGCACGCGCTAAAAGAGTTACTTTCACAGAGATATTCTAAGCGACATGAGGAAAATTGTGAATTTAAAAGTATTTCTGCCTGTCTCAGTAAAGTTGTCAAGAACGGAGATGAGTTAGAATTATTAGAAAATTTTGAAATCATTCGAAAATATGAACTTGAAAATATAAAAAAGACGGAACTTATTGAAGAAGTAGTTTATTTCATTAAAAATATAGAGAAATTCAAGGTTGAATCTGATATTGTTTTAACTGTATTTTCACTGAATACCCGAAGAACCATAATGGAATCGTTAGATATTGCGGGGATTTCTGATAAAGTTGCGTTTATAATTGGACGAGAAGATGTAAGAAAATGGAAACCTGACCCCGAGGGAATATTTAGGATCAAGGAGAATTTCAACGTTAGTACAGAACAAATGATATTTTTTGGTGATATGGATAAGGATATGGAAGCTGGAAAAGCAGCAGGAGTAGATTTCTTTTTCATAGATAGATTAATAAAAATGGTGGAAGAATCAAAATGAAACCTTTTCATAAAGTGGGATATTAAGCAACCTACTATTCAAGATTGTAGCTATGAAACACTATAAAAAGGTTAAAAAAGGAAAATCACATGTAAGTGATTATAATATTATATCGTTTAATTTCAGAATCAGTTTTTGCTTGTCCTAATGGAGTAAGAGCGATAACATCATTGCTTTTAATTTCTAAAGTGGTTAGTTTGATATTTGGATCTTTCATGGATTCCATGTAAGGATTCCAGTATATTTCTTTTGTCATTGGGTTTGTTATCATCCATAAAATAGGATCTAAATTATAACCTATTATCCTCATTGCTTTAAAAATATAACCTACATCTGCATCGAAAGGTACGACAATTTGAGCATTTTCTTCCCCTTCGATATTTCCACAAGCTAAGCAGTCATCCCGTTTTACTATATCCAACTGGTCAAATTGACCATATACTCCATTATAATTTATATAGCTAGGATCCATTGGTTCTCCTATATCGCGACCGTGAACCCTAAATAAGAGTTTCAAAGCTTCTTGAGATTGAATACTAGCAATTATAGAACTTACCGTTTGCACTGCTGCAATTTTATTGCCAAGTATATTTTCCATCTCTTCAAATTTGAAATCTTGACCAAAAGTCTGCTTGATATTCTCTTTCCATTCTTTAATTTCTTCTATTGTCATAGTTTCTAGTTTTTCTGGGGGTACGTTTTCATTAAAAACTCTTTCCCGTAATTGAACCAATTCTTCTTGGGCGAGTTCTTTTAATTTTACCACATCATCATCCATATTCATATCTGGTTTGAAACCATATTTCTTCTCAAAATTGACTTCTGCTTTAATTACGCAATGATTTCTATTTCTTGGTAATCCTTTCAAGGTACAAGCTGCGATTAATTTGTCATCAGCAGGTGGAATGGGAATTAAACAACGATAACAAGGAGTTAAGTTTAAAACTTCTTCTGTGTGGGTTCGATCGAAATCTTCTTCTACTTTCTTACGAATCATTGCCCGGACAGGATCTATTTTTGATTGCATAATTTTCTCAATTTGGTCTTCCAGATCTTCTATCTCCCTTAAACCATTATAATAAGATTGAAATTCCATCTCATTAAGCTCCCAGAGTTTAGAATCAACAATTTTATCAATTTCCGCATCTCTATTTCTGTATTGGATTTCAGAACCTTTGGGAATCACAATCTGTACATGACCTTCAAAACCAACGGTGCCTCCTTCAACCATAGGTTTCTTCAATCTTAAACAAATTTTGTTTAGATCTAAGCGAGCATTAAAATTATCCAGAGCAGCCACGATCACATCCGATTCTTCAAATACCGAAGAAGGCAATTTTTGTAACTTTTCAAAGTAAAAATCAACATTTAAATAAGGATTCATTTCTTTAATCCTTTCAGCAGCAACTTCAGCTTTTGGTCTTCCCTCATCTCCTGATCGAAATAGCATTTGTCGAGAAAAATTTGAAATTTCAATGGTATCTAAATCAACTAATATGATTTTTCCTATCCCCATCAAGGCAAAATCTTTTGCAATTTCGCATCCAAGTGCTCCTACTCCAACGATCATCATTGTAGCGTTAGATAACGTTTCTTGACTCCAACCTTCGATCAGTTGCTGTCGAGCGAACATTCGAGATTTAAAAATCTCGTCTTTATTTTCTACCATTTTAAATAACGTGATTTTTTATTATATTAATATATAAAATATTATAATTTTTCAATTAAATAAAAGCTCTTGTAGTGATTTTGGTGAAAAGAAAGGTTCTAATAATTCTTACATTTATTCTCATTCCACTCTGTAGTATCCCTTTAGTTCATTTAGAGGGCAAAAAATGCATTATATATTCATCGAATTCCATACCCAATTCTTCAAATTCTGCAATAAATCTTGCATTTGACGCTCAAGATTATATTGGTTTATCTTCAAGTGTATGGGATGGCAATCTAACGGGAAAAGGTGTGACCGTGGCAGTATTAGATACAGGAATACAACCATATCATGATACATTTACTTATGATGGTTCTCAGAGTTGGAACGAAAGGATAAAGGTATTTTATGACGAATCTATAGAAAATACGACTTCCCCTCCATATGATCTTCAATGGCATGGTACGTGGGCAGCATCAATCTTAGGAGGAAACAGTTCATCATATACTGGAGTTGCTCCTGGAGTTGAGTTCGTTATAATGAAATTATTTTATGATGATGGATCTGAAATAATATCATCATCCCCTATTATTAAAAAAGCTGTCGATTGGTTGATTGAAAATAAAGAAATTTATGATATTAAAATCGTTAGTATGAGTTTTGGTGTAAAATCTACTCCTGATAATATAAATAGCTTGGAACAAATAGATAGTGTTGTTACTCAACTTGTAGATGAAAATATTCTGGTGGTTGCTGCAGCGGGAAATGATAATGATGCTTCAAATCAACCAACAATTAACGCTCCCGCTTCTGCTAAATCAGTATTAGCGGTAGGTGGAGTTAATTATTATGGTGAAATGTATTCACATAGTAGTAGAGGTCCTACTTATGAGGGCGTGATAAAACCTGATGTATGTGCACCGGCAGTTTCAGTGTATGGTGCTTATCCTTCCTCAAATAATAGTTATGTATATGCAACGGGAACATCAGCTTCAACTCCTTTCGTAGCTGGTTTAGCTGCATTGATGATTGAAAAAGATCCCAATCTATCAGCATTACAAATCAAAAATATAATCTCTCTTACTTCTTATCGTACTCTCTATCCTCAAACGATATCTGATAACATACAAGGATGGGGAATATCCCAAGGTTATGCTGCATTAGAAGCGTTAGATACTCCAATTATCATGACAAACAACGTTCAATTCAACATTAATCTAGATGAAAATTATAGTGTCTTCTGTCAACCTATAATACTTCATCCTAATCATTACTTCTTTGAATTAAATCAATTAGATGATCTATCGGCAGAGATGTATCTCTTTGATTCTAATCCTGATAAATATGGTTCACCTGTTTTAGTATCAAATTCAATTAATGGATTATCGATACTAGAACCTACAAAGAGAATGGGTGCCTTTGTGAGCGAAACTCACGAGTATTTCTTAGTTGTAAAATCTCTAGAACGAAAATCTGGAGATTTCACCGTGCAATTCGTAATAGAATACAGGAATGGAATTCTCATTGTTCTTGCAATAATAAATGTTGTAGGTATTGTTTATGTTCTGAAAATAAGAAAAGACACTCTTAAAAGAAATGATAATTGAATTATAAGCTATAGAAATAATCATTATTTCATTTCTTTTTCTTTCCAACCTCTTTTAGCATCCTCTTAATTTCATCAGCTTTTTCTTTATCCTTGGTAATTTGAAATTCTTCGTCCTTTAATTTCCTTTTTTCTTCTGATTGATTGATTTCATCAATAAGATCTTTCTTAAGATTGATTACTTCTGTTAAACTTTTTCTATATCCTATCGCTTCATTTTTAATTCTTTCCTTTTTCTGTTCTTCTAGTAATTTTAATTCTTTTTTCTTTATCTTTAAAATGTTCGTAATTTCGCCTGCAATATTACTCACTTCAGAAACAGTTTGACTTAGTTCTTTCTCTCTTTTCTCTGCTAACAATTTTTCTCTCCTTTTTCTTTGCAGTAAAACCTCATGAATTTTTTGAGCTTTTATTTCTTCTTCTTTAAATCTTTTTTCCATTAATTTTATGTTTTCAATTTCCTTTTGGATGTATGAAATTTCATCTTGCCAGCCAATTTGCTTGAATTTTTTAATAGCTCGCTCAAATGCGTCATATGCTGATATGAAATCATTTTTAAAAGCTTTTTCCCTTCCTTTATCAATCAAGTCTAGCCCTTCCTCTTTGAGCTTGTCCGCCTTTTTCCGTGAAATATATTGATCTCTTAGTTTTCTATCTTGCTCCTTTTTTTGTATCTCATATTCTAGATTCCTCTTCCTCACTTCTTCTTGGAAACGTTCATATTCACGCTGTCGTTTAATATTTAGTTGTTCTTCTTGCCATTTCTTCTTAAAGTATTCTGTTTTCTCAATTTCAAGATCTCGAATTAAATTGTTCAAGTTCTTTATCTCAGGTTCCCATCCAATTTTTTCTGCAAGAATATTTCTTGATTGGATATATAATGAAATAGCATTATCATAATCAGGAACTTGCTTCTTTAAATATTTTCCCGCTTCTTCCAATAAAGAGTAAGCTACTTCTCTATTCGTCATTTGTTCTTGTACCAGTCTTTCACGTTCTTTCAATGCTAAATTTCTAGCTGTTGCTTGCTCTCGTTCTTGTCTTTTTCTTTCTTCAAGTAGTAACTGAAAACGCCGATTTTCTTGGAAAGAATCTACTCTTTTTTGGTACTCAAATTCTTCATCTTGTTCTTGTTGTTTTTTCATGTCTAATAGTTTATTTATAGTTTCATTCAAGGCTTCTGTGGGAAACTGTATTTCATTTAAAATTATCATTGCATTTCTATATGCTTTAATTGCATCATCGTATTTTTTTTCTTGCATAAGTTCTTTTGCTCCATCTAAGATACTAAAAGCTTCTTCTTTCTTTTTTTCTGCAATCGCTGCTAATTGAGTCTTTTCCAACACTTTAATATGTTTACTTTCGAGTCGCTTCTTTTCCTTGGACATATCCTCAGTAATTTTTTGTTGATATAATATTTCTTCTCTTTTCTTTTGTAATTGTCTCTCTAAAGCTTGTTGTTTCTCTATACTTTTTTGTTTTTGCATATCTGATACCTTCTTAATCATTTGGGTTATAGATTCTGTGGGAAATCTTAATTCATTTAAAATGAGTTCTGCACTCCTGTAAAATTCAATAGATTTCTCATAATTCCCATTTTTCATAAAAATTTCAGCATTATCTAGTAAATTAAAAGCTTGTTCCTTTCGATTCTCCATATATCTCCTTTGTTCCTTTTGTTCTTTTAACTGGACTGTTTTCATTTTTAGTTTTGTTTTTTCTTGTTTTAAACTTTCTGCTATTTTTAATTGAAAAGCAATTTCCTCTTCTTCTTTCTTGAGAGATCGTTCAAATTCCTGTTGTTTTAATAGATTATCCTCCTGCATCTTTATCTGGATTTGCTGAACAGTTTCTCTAATGACATCAGTAGGGTAACTTATTTCACTTAGAACTAACTCTGCTTGATAATACTTTTCTATTGATTTTTTATACTGCCCTTTATCTAGTAAATATTGAGCCTCATCTATGATTTTAAAGGCTTCCTCCTTGCGTTCATTTATTAATTGGATCCATTCTTCTCTCTTTTTGATCTCAAACTGTTTTGCTCGCAACCTCTCCTGTTCTCTTTCCATTTGTTCCTTTAATTCTTTTTCAAATAATTTTTGCTCTTGTATTTCATTAATTGTTTTAGCTCTTTCCAATTCTTTTCTATTTTCTAATTCTTGTTTTTTCTGTTTAGTATATTGCACTGATTCTTTCAAGATTGTTAAATAGCTTTCACTCCATCCAATTTCAACAAAAATATTTATCGCTTCAACATATTTTGCAATTGCTTCGTCGAATAACTCATTTTTTAATAGATTATCTGCATCATCGATTAATTTAAGCGCAATTTTTTCCTTTTCTTTACCTTCTTCTTTCATTTGCTTGAGTTGTTTCATTTTTGCGCTCTCTTCTTTTAGTTTTATATCTTCTTGTTGACGTTGGAGTTTAATCTTCTGAATGAATTCTTGATTTACGTTTTCTTTTTCAACCGTTTCAATGAACTTTCTTTGCTTAATTATTTTTAATTCTTTATTCTTATTCTCTGCATCTTGGATTGCCTGATAAATGAAAGGAGCTTCTTCTAACCATCCAATGCGGGCAAATTTATTCGCAACGATATGATATATTTCGATAGCTTCATCATATTTCTTTTGAGAACTGAGTTCTTGAGCCTGATCTAATAGTTTAAATGCCTCTTCTCTCTGTGCTTCTTTAATCTTTAGTTCCGCATTACGTTCTTTTATCTTTATTTCTCTCTTTTTGAGTATCTCTTGCTCTGCAATATTTTGATTTGATAATTGTCGTTGAAACTCATATTCTTCTCTTTCGTTCTTTATTTTCTCCTGTAATTCTTGTTGTTTAATCATAAACGCATTTTTCTTTTTCATTTGGATTTCTATTATTGAAGTTCTAATAAGGTTTAATTCATCAAGCCATTGAATTTCTGCAAAAATCTCTTCAACTTGAAGATATATATCAATTGCATCATCAAATTTTCCTTGATCAACTAATTTTTTAGCATCATCCATTAAATTGAATGCTTGATCCTTACGATGTTCTCTAAATTGGAGTTCTTCTTGATGTTGTCTGATAGCAATTTGTTTTTCTCTTACTTTCTTTTTTTCCTGTTGCAAATGCAGGAGCAAACTCTTTTGAAACTCATTATTTTCCTTTTCTCGCTTGATTTTTGCTTCTTCTAACTTCTGTTTAGATATTTCTTGCTCCTTCTTTCGAAATTTTAAATCTGAAATTGATTGCATTATTAATGGTAATTCTTCTTTCCATCCTATCACTTTAAAAATAGATTCTACTTTCTGATAATCAGCAATTCCTCCATCGAAATCTCCTTTAATTACTTTATCTTGTGCTTTATCTATAAGAGAAAATGCGAGGATTCGTTGTTCCTCATGTTCTTTTGATAATGATTCCTTTTTTGTTAGCAACAAGAATTTTTGGTTTAATCTTTCTCGTTCTTCTCTCATTTGAATAGATAATTTCTTTTGGAATAAAGCCTCTTCTCTTTCTTTTTGTAATTGGCGTTCCATACCTTTTTGTTTACTTAGATCTTCTTGGAATCTTTTTTCTTGTAATGTGATCCTCGTCTCTTTTATTAAATCGGTTGGGAATTGTATTTCATTCAAAATTAATTCTGCTTTTCTATACATTTCAAAAACTTCATCATAATTTCCTCTACTAACAAGGTTTTCAGCTTGTTCTAAAATAGTAAATGCTTCTTCCTTTTTCTGTTCCATATAGGTTTTTCTTTCCTCTTCTTGTTTCACCTTTATCTGCTTCAGTTTTATCCTTTTTGCATCCTCAATCATCAGCTTTTGCATATTTTCCTGAAATTTTTTATTTTCTTTTTCTAGCCTTACTTTATCCTCTAATTCTTTTTGCTTTAACAGCTCGTCTTCTCTTTTCTTCACCTGGATTTTATGGATCATCGCTGTTATCGCATCTGTTGGAAAATCAATTTCACTTAAGATTAATCCTGCCTGTCTGTAAGTTTGAATTGATTGAACATAATCCCCTTGATTCAATAAGACTTCAGCATTATCAAGTAATTTAAATGCTTTGACTCGTTGTAATTCCATTCTAGCTTTTGTATCTTCCAACTTTTGTACTTCTATCTGTTTTTTTTGTAATCGTTCTTGTTCCCATTCCATTTGCCTCTTGATTTTTTTGTTAAAGATTTCTTCCTCCAGTTTACCTTCTTGGATTAGTTTTTCTTGTCGATTTTTTTCTTGTTCTTTCTCTACTTTACGGGTGTAAATCGAATCCAGCGTTTCCTTTAATAATTTTAAATAACCTCCCGTCCATCCAATTTCTTCTAAATCTTTGATGGATAGGGTGTAATTGGACATAGCTTCTTCGTATTGTTCTTGCTTTATCAACTCATCTGCGGTTTCTATCAATTTTAATGCCTTCTCTTGTTTTTTAAGATTTTGCGCACTAAGCACTTTTTTTCTCTCTAATTGCTCTACTTCTTTCTGAATTTTGATTTTTTCAACCTCTCTCTGACGTTTGACTTGATCTATAAATCGTTTATATGCTGTTTCTCGATTAATACCCTCTTCAAGTGTTTTTCGTTTCCATTCTTCTTTCTCAACTTTTTTATTTCCTATATCTCTTATTGCTTGGTCTATCAGTGGTAGCTCCTCTTTCCACTGAATTTGAGCAAATATGTTGGCAACTTCATGATATAATTCTATAGCTTCATCATAATTTGTCAACGATATGAGATCTTGCGCTTTGCTTATCAATAAAAATGCTTCATTTTTCCTTTTTTCTCGATATTCCAATTCTTTTTCATGTTCTCGAAGGGTAATCTCTTGTTTTTTCATATTTTCTTGTTGTATTCTCATTTGCGCGATTAATTGAGTTTGAAAAGCTCTCTCACTTTGTTCTTTTTCTAGTTTGTCTCTTAGTCCTTTTTCCTTCTTTTCTTGAACCTTACGTTTTTTTTGTTCTATTTCCAGAATTGAATTCTGTATTAGTTCGATTTCATCATACCATTGAATATCTGCAAAAATATTTACTATAGAATTATAAATTTTATTGGCAGAATCAAAATCTCCTTGCATTAACTGAATTTGTGCTTCATCCATGAGCTGAAATGCTTCTTCCTTTCTTTTTTCTCGATATTCTAATTCGTTCGCCCTTTCTCTCATCTTGATATCTTGTTGTTTCAACTTCATACGCTCTATTTCCAATTGTTTAGATATCTGTTCTTGAAATTCTTGTTCTTTTTGAAGACGAATGAGAGATTTCTGTCTTTCTTCTTGCTTAAGTTTTATTTCTTCTCTTTTTCTCAGTTCGAGTTCTTTTATAGAATTTTCGATCAGAGGTATTTCATCAATCCAATGAATTTCAGCAAAAATATTAATTGCTTTAGTGTAAGAAAGGATCGCATTGTCCAAATCTCCTTCTCTAATGTATTTTTGTGCGTTTTCTAATATTTCAAACGCATCTTTTTTTCGTTTTTCACGGATTTTTAGCTCTTCATTTTTACTCAATATTACAATTTCTTGCTTTTTTATTCTATTTCTTTCTCGCTCTAATAAGTTTGAAATTTGTTGTTGAAATATTAAATGACTCTCTTCCTTCTCATCTAGTCGTTTACGTTCTTCAAACTCTTTCTTTAATTGTTGCTCCTTTAAAATCTTAACATTTTCAATCGTTGATTTAATGGTAGTCTTATAAGATTCCCAATCTTTCCCTAATTTTTCAAGTAAATCTAAAGCTTGTTGATATTTTAAAATAGCTGCATCAAATTCTCTTTTATTTTGTAATGTATCATCAGCATCTTCAAGAATTTTTAGGAATTCCTGCTCTTGATGTTGTTCTTGCCTTCTTTGAGCTTCGTATTTCAAACGTCGTTCTTCTAATTCCTTATTTGTTTTCTCTAATACTCCACTTTCCTTAGAAAATATTGTCTTTTGAATCTTTTCGATTTCTAATTCTCTTTTTTTTTTAATTACTTCATTAGATTTTTCTAATTTCTTTCTTTCTTCAATATCTCTAATGAAATTCTTAACGGGTTGAATGTAAGAATCCCAATCTATTGATTTAAATATATCAATAGCTTGCTGATATTTCTCAATTGCTTTATCATATTGTTTTTCTCTTTCCATCCTTTTTCCGATATCAATTAGCGTAAAAGCATCTGTTTGTACTTTTTCTTCATTTAATTTTTCTACTTCAAGTTTTTTAGCGGAAAACTCATATGCTTGTTCCATTTTTTTTTCTATAAGGGTTTCGTCGGATTGAATTCTTGCAGATTTAGACTTTTGATACGCGTCGAAAGTTGCTTTATCTTGCTTTAATTTTTCGAGAATCATCTGTAAATTATTGGTTTGCTCTTGCCAACCAATTGAATTTAGTAGCTCTATAGCATTTTGGTAATTTAAAATCGCTTCATCATATTTCCTATCTTTTTCGTAGAATTTTGCATTATCAATAAAAGCAAACGCATCATTTTGGATCTGTTCTTCTTTCGCTTTTGCATCTTTAAATCTCAAGAGCTCCTCAGCTTTAGAATCATCCTTTTTCTTTCCAAATGCTCCCACAATTTGAGGTCGTGACATTTCATAAGCAGGTTCAACTTGTTGATTCTTCATTTTTTCTGATAATTGATGAAGTTTATTTCTTAAATTATCTAATTGTGTATCAGACCAACCTGCTTGAAAAAGTAAATTTATAGCGGAATTATATTGCTCTATTGCATTATCAAATTGACCATTTTTTTCAAAATTATTAGCAGCATCTATAAGCGAAAAAGCCTGCTCTTGGAAGCTCTCCAATTGGGATTTTAATTGAGTTTGCTGTAGTAATCGTTCATTTTTAAGGCTTTCTTTTAATCGCTCAACTCGTTCATAGATGTCATTAATACGAAGGGAAATATATCCACTTTTTTTCAATAATTCAGCAGCAGTTAAATAATTTTCAATAGCTTTGGTTAAATCTCCTTTCTCTTCATCAATTTGAGCGGTATCTAAAAACCTTATAGCCTCTTGGGCAATACTTTCTTTTTTTTCCATATGAATTTCAACTCATCCGACTATTATATTATAATAAAAAGAAGTTGGTTTTAAAAAAATAATCTAAATTTTCAATAAATCACGCGATTCTTTAATTAAATTTTTTATATTGCCCGAATTATAAGTAATAAAATGATTAAGAGAACGTGGATATAATCTTTCTCATTGCTAAAGATAAAAATAATACTAGATTATTCAAAAATAACATTCTGGAATTCAACGATGACATTTCATAATAAAAATATTGTTATTGATTTTGAACCAATTTCGCGAAGAATTTATTATTCCGATAATGAGACAATTTATCACGCTTTAACCAAATCTGGCATTCGAGTCAATTCCCTTTGTGGGGGAAAAGGTACATGTGGGAAATGCAAGCTCTTAATACAAAAAGGATTGAATCTTTTTAATGACTATACTAAACCAGAATTAGAAAAACTTTCAAAAAATGAAGTAAAGAAAGGATGGAGATTAGCTTGTCAAGCTATACTTGATTTGAGAAAGGTTGAACAAATGACAGATCCCCAAGCTCTACATGTGCGAATTTTTTTACCCGACGACTTGTTAATAGAAGATTTCAAAATATTAACAACAGGTGTTGATAAAGGCATTCAATTAAATCCCAACGTATTAAAATTACGAGTACATCCAGACAAGCCATCTTTGAGCAAACCAATTCCAGATTTTGAAAGAATATTATCATCTTTACCCCTTGATCAATTAAAACCAAGTAAAGATATTGTAATTGATTATAACGTTTTAAAAAACCTTCCTGATCTGATTCGAACTCAAGAAGATGAGCTTACTTTCACTATTTTAAATCAAAAACATATTATTGATTGTGAACCTGGAAATACTTCTGAAAAGAATTTTGGAATTGCTTTTGATATTGGTACAACCACGATTGTAGGTTATTTAATGAATCTAAATGATGGTAAAATATATGCCGTATCTTCACTTCTAAATCCTCAAACCGCTTATGGTGAGGATGTTATTACAAGGATAACTTATATCAGAGATAATGAAGATGGTTTAAATCAACTCAATACCGCGGTAATTAATGCACTTAACACCATTATAAACAAAACTTGCAAAAAGGCGCGGATAGAACCCTCTAATATTTATGAAATCTCAATAGTTGGTAATTCAGTAATGCATCACATCTTCTTAGGTATTAATCCAACTTTCATAGGGTTAAGTCCATATGTTCCAGCGATACAACGAAACTTGAATGTAAAAGCTAAAAATTTAGGATTATCCATTTCTACAGAAGGAAATGTTCACATCCTCCCCTTGATTGCTGGTTTTGTTGGAGCAGACACAATAGGTGTCATTCTTTCCTCTCAAATTGAAAATGAATCCGATCTAACACTAGCTATCGATATTGGAACTAATGGAGAAATCGTAATTGGAAACAAGGATATTTTAGCAACTGCTTCATGTGCAGCAGGTTCTGCTTTGGAAGGCGCTCACATTCAACATGGGATGCGCGCTGCTGCAGGAGCCATCGATACAATAAAAATCGACCCAAAAGACTTAACGGTTGATTATTCAACCATTAATCAAAAAAAGCCCCTTGGTATTTGTGGATCTGGACTAATAGATGCTGTAGCAGAATTATTAAAAGCAAGAGTTCTTACTCGTAGTGGAAATTTTAATAAAGAATTAATTGAAAATGATAGAATCATTAATACTGGAAAAGCAGTCGAATTCATTATAGCTGATAAGGATGAAACTTCAACGGGAAAACATATTACAATCTCTCAACACGATATTAGAGAATTACAAATGGCAAAAGGCGCATTTTATTCTGGAATGCGACTAATTCTTTCTTACTTAGATCGTACAAGGAACTTCCATCATGAAATTCAACAAATATACTTAGCGGGAGCGTTTGGGAATTACATTAATAAAGCGAATGCGAAATTTATAGGAATGATACCAGATATTACTGATAATAAAATATTTCAAATTGGCAATGCTGCTGGGATGGGTGCTCAACATTGCTTAATTAATAAGAATCTTCGACAAAAAGCACAAGATTTATTAAGAAAAATCGAATACATCGAAATTGCTGTGGAAAAAGATTTTCAACAAGAATTTGCTAAAGCAATGTATTTTCCTCACTTCAACCTTGATTATTTTCCTTCGCTACAAGAATATAAATATATCCCGAAGCGATGATAATCCCAAATAACAATATATTGACAAAATGATTATAAGAAAATCGAATTTTAATATAGATTCTTTTATGTAACGAAAATTTTCTTTTATAATCTTGAAAAATAGGGTAAAAATATTTAAGAAATAAAGATATTAATTTTTTATCTGATACATTGTATCCTTTAAAATAGAATAGAATTAAATAAATTCTTAAATAACTATTAAGATAATAACTTATATACAAAGTTAAATTTTTTATATATATCAAAATAATTCAAGGAAAAGATACTCCATGTCAAGTTTTAAACTCAAAATTCTGCTAACTGGAGCAGCTGCAGTCGGTAAAACAAGTTTGGTTCAAAGATTCATAAAGAATCGTTTTGCAGCCAATTATAAATTGACCGTAGGTGTTGATATATTAACTAAGGATGTAGAATTTAGACCGGGAGAAATCGCGACTCTCTCAATATGGGATATTGGAGGCCAGCAAAGATTTGAATTTATTCGATCTACCTTTTATAAAGGTGCTGCCGGGGCATTGCTAGTTTTTGATTTAACCCGTGAACAAACATATATAGAAACTCGTAAGTGGTTGACTGAAATCAGGCAATTCGCCGGAGAAAACATTCCGTTTGTCTTGATCGGCAATAAAGCAGATTTAGTCGAGGATGTGGGCGTGGTTATTGACCGTGAAGAAGCTAGAAAATTCGCTGAAAGCGAAGGAAGCATTTACCTTGAAACCTCAGCGAAGACAGGGATCCACGTCGATGAATCTTTTACTGAATTAACTCGCCGGATTATTGATTCTCGAACTCAATAAGAATTCGGAAGTAATTATTTCAAAAATTTAATATTTTTACTAATTTTCTTACAAAATACGTTTTTAGGATAATTCCTAATAACGCCGTTGCGTTGTTAGTATCAATGACCGGCATCGAAATTTTCGCCTATCTCAAGAAATAATGCGAAAACGTGGGTTAGGGAATAGGGTATTTTAGATCAAATTGCTAAAAAATAATAAGTATCTATGGTTTAATATATCTTAGAACCTTAAAATTTATAAAAGGAACTTACTATGGCAACGGAAAAAGAAAATATTTTACATATGATAAAGGAGCTCCCTGAGGATAGCACATTAGAGGATATCATGTATCACTTATATGCTAGAGAAAAGATTATCCGTGGTTTAAAAGATGCTGATGAAGGAAGAAAAGTTTCAAATGAAAAAGCAAAAGAAGTTATCGAAAAATGGTTCAAATAGAATAGACTGAACGTTCTTTAGAAGACCTAAATGAGATACATGATTACATAGCTCGAGACTCTAAAAGTTATGTAAACTTATTTATTAAGATGATATATAATACAGTTCAGAAATTAAAGGAATTACCAAATATAGGTAGAATCGTACCTGAAGTCAACATTCCATCTGTAAGAGATATAATTTTCCAAAATTATCGAATAATTTACAGAACTATGAATGATTTTGTTGAAATAATTACTGTGTTCCATGGTAGTCACTTATTAAGATTATAAAGCCTTAATTACCTATGATTAATATGATTGAAAGACAAGATGAATTTCATCTAGAGATAAAGAATAAATTCAAGAAAAAAGAACCAATTCGATTAGGAGCGGCTATATTAGCAGCAAACTTGGTTATTATCTATTTTCTAATTCAACTGTTCACTCTGATCGATATCATGTTTTGGTTTTTATTGATGATTGTTGAAATTGCGTTTATCTTCTTAGGAATTTCAGCCATAAACCAGAATATAAGATTTTTGAAGTATGTAATTAATATGTTTGAGAAATCATGTATGTAACGACTTATGAAACTGAGATGAGTTTTGGAACATTTTCGCCAGTTCCAAAAATTATTAAATTAGAGTGTAGTGGCCATGGAACTGAACTGGAGCCTTTTATTATAACTGGTGAAACACATCTACCAAAATTTTTCAGAATAGAAAATTCAAATCATTTTGTCATATTTCAAAATTCCAAAATAATAACAGCACATATTAAAAAAAGTCAAAATATAAGCTTTGATCATTCACAAATTAAATCTATAGGATTTGTCAAGTGTAAGAAATGTTCATTAAAAGACACTACCATAACTTATTCCTTAACAGTAAAGAAGTGTTCAATGATAGAGATTCAAAGATGTACAATTTCTAAGGTAAAGATAACCAAATCTAAAGATATTTCATTAGACAATAATGAAATCAAATGGCTCGAGAAATCAAGGACTAAAATTATTGATCCAATGACTGAAATTTAGAAAACTCTTAGTACTCTTAGTATATCAAAGCTGGATAGAAGTAAATTAAATTATATAAGTGATAAAAAATGGATGAAATTGAGATAGAGGGACAGTATCGGACAATTGGGATTATAGAAATGACTTTAGTTGTTATTTTTTTAATAGCATGTAATATTTTTTTTCTATTCTATACCAAATATGTATTTTGGACAATTATTTTTGCTATATCTGAAATAATTGCCTTTTTTTTAATATTTAGGTTTAGGAACCATAAAGTCTACTATCTAACTTATATTTATTTCCGACCATTATTCAGAGAGAGCGTGATAAGGATTTCAGATGAGTATATCACCGTAAAGGTTCAAAATACGCCATATTTCTTTATATTTTGGAAAGATGTTGATATGATTGAGATTAAATATATTAAACTACCCTATTTACATTGGAAGCGACTCATTCGATTCATTTCTTATGAAGCTTTGATTACTTTTACCAAAAATAATAATCATAGCTTTTTAAAGTTGAGTTCTTTCAATTTTAACAAGAAAAAGTGTATTAATATGATTTCGGTGTTGAAAGAAAGAGCAGATTTCTTACATAAAACCATTAAGAATGAATGATTTTGTACATAGAAAGAAAGAAAAAGCACGATTCTGCTTGAATTTGTTGTTAATAATTATTTTTTATGTAATTTGTTCAATAATAATAACCTTCCTTTTAACAAAATACTATTATCAAAGAATTCAACCTTTAGTTCATTATATTCCGTGGTTCATGATGGTTCAGAACTCACCTTGCGGCATTATACCGTACCCCGCAGATCCCTTAATGATACTTAAGTTATACTTAAGTATTTATGGGCTACAAGGATGGCATCTTTGACGTTTTCGTTATGAATGACTAATGATAGGTTTAATTCTTTAGTACTTTGAGACATCGCTATGACGGGAATATTTTTTTCATCAAGAGCAGTAAAAATCAATGCTTTAGTCTTGTTTTCTAATATTTTCGTGCCGGTGATATTTAGAATTGCGACCATTTCGTGGGTAATTTTAAAAAATTCGGAGAAATATCCCGCTTTTTCTAAGGCATCCAGGGCTTTTTTGGAATCTTCTTTTTTCACAATAAAAGCGGTGCTAACCTCTGAAGCACTTTGTGCAACAAGAGATACGCTTATGTTGTTCTTGCTCATTACTTTAAAGATTTTTGCAAGTACCCCTGGAACATCTACCAAACTTCCAGAAGAAACAGTTATTAATGAGGAATTCTCTTCACAAGAGATCCCCTTAATCTGACCTTTATCAGACATTTCAGAAATTCGAGTATAATTAAATTCTTCGAGTGGTTTTTGAAAATTTCGTATCTCAAGGGGTATTTTTTTCTTTTCAATTGCTTCCAAGCATTTAGGGTGGAGAATTTTCGCGCCAAAATTAGCAATGTGCATTGCTTCGTTATAATCCAAGTTTCGAATGAGAGAGGATTTTGGATCGTATTTTGGATGTATGGTCAACAATCCGTCCACATCCTTCCATAAAATAATTTTGATATCTTTATCAGATCCAACATCGTGAATGGAATGAGCAAGAATCGTTGCCGTGTAATCTGAACCACCTCTTCCTAAAGTCGTTGTATACCCAATTTTATTCCGCCCGATAAACCCCGTGACGCAAATTATTGTATTTTTCAAGGGATTTTCGAGAAGTGGAATGAGCAACCTTTGAATTCGAACGTTTGTTAAACTATAAATTGGATAAGCGTTATTAAATTCGTCATTCGTGATGATAATTTTGTTCGCGGGAATGTACACGGAGTCAAACTCATGACTTAATAAAAATTGATGTAAAATATTCGTGGATAAAATCTCCCCAAAACTCAATATATAATCTTGATAGTATGGTTCTAAGCCAAATTCTCGTATATCAGCAAAAATATCCTCTAAATCACTTAGTCGTTTATCAATGAATTCTCTTGATTTGTTATAATATTCGGAATTTTCTTCGAAAATTTGTTCGATAATATTAAAATGTCTCTTTTCTATTATAGCCATGTTTTTGTCAAGGATGGCAAGATTCGAAATATTTTGAGCGGTTGAGAACAATAAATCCGTTATCCCATTTAGAGCTGACACCACATATATCTTCTTTGAGTCTGCATAAAGCTCAGTTATCTTCAAAATTCTATGAAATGCATTTTCATCGACAAGACAACTACCACCAAATTTCATTATAACAATGGTCAATTGTTTAGATTCTCCACTTTTATTTTTAAAAAGTATGAATTTTAGCTATTAAAATTAATTATTATCTCAATTCTAATAAAAAAATAATGGGAGATATTTTATCAATCATATTATTCTTTTTCATAAAAAAGAATTATAATGGTAAAAATAGAAATATAATAAATCTACTTCACTAAATCTTCTAATTCCTTGATTTGAGCGTTGAGTTGTTGTCTAATGAGGTCAAGTTTTTTCTTTTTCTCTTCCAACTCATCTGAAGTGATTTCTCCGGTTAGTTCTTTCATATCGAAATCTAAGGCTATTTTTGAGATATTTGATTTCTTAATTTTTAGGTCTAGTAAAGATTTTTCTATGTTTGACTTTTGTTGTATTGTTATTTGTACGTCTTTTAAGGGAGTATCGAGTGGTTCCTTAATCTCTGCAATTTCTTCTTTCACAGATGGTGGAGATTTTGGTGGAGTTATAACTTTTGATTTTGGCGTAGTTAATTGAACTGGATCAATAGGAATTGGGGTATCAATCTTTTTAACTGGAATTTTAGGAGCCGGTTCTATAGAAGACGGTTCAGAAGGCGTTCCAATGGGGGGGGACTTTAAATCTGGTTTAACTAACTTGATTGGTGGTACTGGTTTTGGAGTAAAATTCTTTGATGGATTTTCTACTTGAGCAAATGGAGATGTTTTTAATTTAGTTCTTGCATCTTTTGGCACTACAGTAATAGTTTTTGGTCTTTGCTTAATCATAAAATCGTCTGGATTCAAATTTAAACCACTCTCACTGAGATCAATTATTGGTTTGATGATTGGTTCTTCCTCCTTAACATTGGCTTCTGGTTTCGTTTCCACTTGCGGTTTTTTTTTGGTGTCAATGATGCTTGGAGGGGGAGGAGGGGGTAAAGGTGAAGTCACTACAGTTTTCGTAGGAACTTCTTGAATTTTTTCTTCCTCCTCAATAATTTGTTCAACTCTTGCAAATTTAGGTGTTGTTGTTGCTTCTATTACTTGTGAGGGTGTATTCTCTATTACACGTACCGGTGATGAGTCTTTTATTATCATTGGTGGTGATTCTTTTATAGCTGCTGGTGGTGTTGGTGCTTCTTTTATGGGTGTTGATGGTGTTGGTGCTTCTTTTATGGGTGTTGATGGTGTTTCTTTTATGAGTGTCGGTGGTGCTGGTGTTTCTTTTATGGGTGTCGGTGGTGCTGGTGTTTCTTTTATGGGTGTTGATGGTGTTTCTTCTATGGGTGTTGGTGGTGGTTGGCAGCTATTTTGAAGCAAGCTTTTTATTCTCTGTGCTTTTTCATAAAATTCCCTTCCTAATGAGTCATCTCCTAATTCTATGCATAAATAGCTTATTTTTTCAAATAAAGCAGCAGCATTTTGAAATTCTGCATTTTCTAATGATCTCATTGCCTCCTCTATGAACATATCTCTTTCTAAAAGTGGTTTTAATAATGGTGAGATCTCAGCACTCATTTCTAAAATATCTGCAATAATTTGTATCATTTTATCCCTGTTTTTTGCTTCTTTAGCAATCATTGAATAAGTTTTTAATCCCAAGATCGTCTCAATCTGTTCTGGTTTTAACGAATCCTTGAGATCTTGTTTATTCCCTATTACTGCCACATGGGCTTGTCCAGCTTGTTCTTTAATTAATTCTAAGAAAAACTTGCTTTTTTCAATATTTTCTAACGATGAATCTGTGATTAAGAGAACGGCATCACTTCCCTTTATAAAATTATTCCAAAGATAACTAAATTGTTCCTGTCCAGCAAAATCCCATAAATGGAAATAAAGCTTTCCTATTTTAATTGTTGCAATATCTCCGGTTATCGTGGGGACATGTTGCATTGGGATTTCTTCTGCTTTAATTAATCTAGTGATTGTCGTCTTACCTACTCCTGAAAATCCAACAAGTGAAATCTTAGGACGTAGATTTCTATGGATTGAATCAATGGTAGGATCAAAAACCTCAAAGGTCTTAGAATCATATTTATGGTGCAAAATATCTTCAAACAAATTCAAAAATTCTTTTTTACACTTGATTAATTCTTTTTTAATATTATCGAAACTATCAGTAAGTCCAGTAACAAAAAGAAACATGAGATTAAGATCCTTTTCTGTTATGTAGGACATTCGATACTTATAATAATCATGATAATCGACCTTATTTCCTCCTTTACTTAAAGCTTCGTTGCTTAAGTCCCCAATTATTGAATCAAAAATATCTTTCTTTAAAGCTTTACCAAAATGTCTGTAATAAATTATTTCTCCTTCTTTTAAAATATATACTTGTCTTAAAATTATAGTTCACCTCAACAAATTTAAGCTCGTATTATCATCTCTAATATTATTGACTCGATATATAATTAACAAGCTCTTTGATAACTGAATATTTTTTCTCATCAATTTTTCCCTTCGATAATGATTCTTCCATATTACTAATCTCTTTAGAGAAATCAAATATTGAAAATTCTTTAATTTCATGTTCCGTTGATTCTTCACTCAGTCTATCTAATAATATTTTGATACTTGGCATAAATTTTGCCAAATTCAGATCTAATCCTAACTTAGAAATTAATATTAATTCGTCGTTAAATGTAAATAAGTAATTAAATTTCTCTGCTTCAACAGCAAAAGAATTAATTTTATTCAGATTTAGTTCTTTCGCAATATCTTTAGAATTGGATATTAAAGAAAGAATTTTCTGTGGAATAATCTTACCTTGGAAAAACTCCTTTATTTTTGATGATAGTATTATTCCATAATTATTAGCAATAGCACATTCTGAATTTAATTCTTTCTGTAATTGAGAGATTATTTCATCGTAATTTGTCTTATTCATGATTATATAGCATAAATTATTGAATAAATAATAATATCAGATTTATTTATATTTATTTAAACTAAGAATTCATTGCAAAATTTATCCTCATTGCACTTTCAAATTGAAAATATATAAAAACCATTTTTCAGAAGAAGAATCAGACGTTACAATTATCTCAGAATCGAAGAATGCTATTTTAAAGGCTAAACATCAATTTTTCTATCATCGAAAATTATTAGAAAAGTATACTGCAAAAAATTCAATTTTCTTGCGTTCATTTGAACCAATAAAGGTTTCATCTCCTCATGAGATCATAAATTTAATGGTTAGATATTCATGGATATGTAATGTCGGACCAATGGCTACTGTAGCAGGCGCTTTAGCAGATTTAATGCTCAATTCCATGAAGAAGAATGAGGAAAATTTTATTCCAGCAAGAATAGCATTGGTAGAAAATGGGGGGGAAATCGCAATTGACTCGGAGAAACTAATGAAAATTGCCTTATATGCCGGAGAAAATAAGCTTAATTTAAATATAGGATTTTTAATTGAAAAGAACGATTGTCCGATTGGTATTGCTACGAGTTCCGCTACGGTTGGTCACGCTATTAGTTTAGGTCAAGCCGATGCTGTAACTATATTTGCAGAAAATGCCACTCTTGCTGATGGAGCTGCAACACGAATAGCTAATTTGGTAAAGGGAGATGATATAGAGAAGTCTATTAAGACTGCTCTGGATGCCACTGAAGATATACCCGGAATTAGGGCAGCTTTAATAAGTCGAGAAAATAAAGTAGGACAAATAGGAAAATTACCTAAAATCTTTAAAATTATTGGGGAGAAAAATAAAATTCTAAAAGCTAAACTTGATACAATTCTTCCCGGCGATTATGAAATTTTTAAATAACCCAATACAGTGGAGAATCCTCTCCAGTATTGCTTCTTGAAGAAAAAATTCTATTTAAATAATTTAGATGGTAATATTCTTCAATTTCCTCATCAGAA
>Ga0307426_1000457_pt1 | contig 28085 bp, 18 predicted proteins | sample SalMarWE160340MG_FD_202165 | JGI IMG/M metagenome (GOLD analysis project Ga0307426, IMG submission 202165) | Salt marsh sediment microbial communities from the Plum Island Ecosystem LTER, Massachusetts, United States - WE1603-40 | ecosystem: Environmental > Aquatic > Marine > Intertidal zone >...
TGATGGATGCAAGATATCTCCAGAATCGTTTAAAAGAATTGGTAAGGAGAGATAAAGTGGAAATGTTAATTATTAAAAATAAGAAACATTGGAAATTAAAATGAGGTAAACAATAATGGCAACTAAAAGTGAAAGTTGGGATTTAAAAGCGACAAAACAACTATATCAAGAATACCTAAGCAGAAATATGAAAGAACAGAAAAAAAAAAAGATTTTACCTGTAGAAACTGTTGAAATCGATGATTTAAATAAAGCTCAAGCTCTTAAAAGAATACGTGAATTTACAGATTCTATTATAGAAAAAATTTATAAAAATGGAAGACCGTCAATTTTTCTTCCTTCAAGAACCACTGGAAATATAATATGGGATGAAGAAAATGATTTACTTCTTTTAGGTAAACAAATGATGGAAAAACAATTCCATTCGCTAGCAAGTGTAGCTGATATGACCCGTTTGATGAAAGTATTAGAAAAAGTGAATGAATTGTTACTAAAAGATCTTCACGCGACTAAAAGAGAAATTTTCTATTCAGCAGTTACACTTTTTGGAGATCAAAAAAATAGTGATAAATGCATCGAAGATGTGGCTAGTATGCTTTACACTACAAGAAATTCAACACATATCGTCGCTTCTGCTAAAGGATCTTGTGTAGGAAGACTTCGAATAAGAGATAGGAATGATATTATTGATCTTGAAGGTTTAGGTGGTGGTGGATGGACAATATCTCCAATGCTTGATAATATTGAGATTATTGAGTCTGATGCTGAATTTATATTGGTAATAGAAAAAGATGCTGCGATGATGCGTTTAGCAGAGGCAAGATTTTGGAAGAAATATCCTTGTATTCTATTAACCGCACAAGGTGTAGGAAATGTAGCAGTACGAATGTTTTTAAAACGGTTAAGTAAAGAGTTAAATCTCCCCGTCTTTAGTTTAGTGGATAGTGATCCTTATGGTCATTATATTCATTCGGTTTATCTCAGAGGTTCTAAGAGATTAAGCTATGAAAGTCCATTTCTAGCGACTCCCAAGATTAAACTTTTGGGTGTTTTGACTCGAGATTTGGATAAATATAAAATTCCAAACTCTGTTCGCATTCCTATGAATAAACAGGACATAAAAAGAACAACAGATCTCCTCAACGAAGATTTCGTTAAAAAAAATAAAAATTGGGAAGAAGACCTTAAATTAGCATTGAAATTGAAAGTTAAAGCTGAAATTCAAGCTTTTTCGTCTCATGGTTTTGAATTTCTAACAGATAGATATTTACCCGAAAAATTGACAACAGGAGACTGGATTTAATTTAGAGAGGAGAAGAAATGAGAATATTTCATAAAAAAGATGGAGGAATTGTCCAACTTGTAGACAAGGATGAAATTAAAGAATGGCCAGTTGAACTCCCTTTAATTTTTATTGAATATATAAGGAAAGATAAGTTAGCTAACTATAACGATAAACAAGTCGAGAAAGAAATAGAAATATATTTAGATGAGATTTTAACAGAAATCGCCATTCCAAGAATGATCTCGGTTTTAGATGGCGAGAATGAAACAGAAATTAAAACCGTCCTTGAAAGAATTGATGAATTAGCAAAAAAAAAAATTGATTTAGTAAAACCAATAAAACCTTACATTGAAAAATTAAATAAAAAATCAAATAAGAATGATATCAGTAAGGCTTGCGAGTCCATTTTATCTACATTTATAAAAGAAGAAAATAAAAAAGCACTCGCTGAGAAAAGGAAAATAATGAGGCAGATAGAACAAGAATTTCTTCAAGGTAAAATTAGTGGTGAAGAATACTCTAAAGCACGAAAAGAATACTTAATTATGAAAGAATAGGTTTTTTATATTGGATTGGGTAGATAAATCAAAATTTTTAGAATTTATTATTGAAAATGAAGTAGTTGGTTTTTTTAATGAACCAATCAAATTAAAATCGGGAAGATTATCGAATTGGTATGTAAATTGGAGGAATATCGCCCAGGATGTTTTTCTAATGGATCAACTTACTGATTTCATAATCTCTTTTGTTGAATTCTTGAACTTAAAACCTGATTGTTTTTATGGTGTACCAGAAGGTGCAACTAAATTAGGTATAATTACACAACTGAAATGGGCAAAAAAGCAATCAAATTACAGTAAAGGGACGTACCTATTACCGATGGGGAGAGGCAAGTTAAAAGAACACGGAGATCCTAAAGACCGATTTTTTCTTGGTGAACCTAAAGGAAAGGTAATAATACTTGAAGATACTACCACTACAGCTGGTTCTTTAATTGCAGCTATTAAATCTTTAGAAAAACTTGATGTAGAAATTATTGCTTCAATAGTTATGACAGAAAGGAATGAAATACGTGATGATGGGAAAAATGTCAAAGAAATCCTTTTAAAAGAGAATGTGAATTTTTTTACAATGAGTAATGCATTAGAAATTATCCCTTTATTAAAACCAAATAAACTCCAATCAAATATTATTAAGGATTATTTTAAAAAATATGGTACGAGGCAAATAGAACTTTAGATTCATTCAAATGTTAAAAAAAATGTTCTCCACTTTTTTATTATTTTATAAATCTTATTAAATAGTAAATGTTCTGATTTTGTCAATCTTTTTTCATCATCCAAAGAAAGTTCAGTTTTTGCTAATTTTAACAATTTTAATAACCTGCTATCAATGATATTAGTGGTATAAGAATTATATCTATCAAGATCCATTTTTGGTTTTTTCTTATCTTCTACAGCCTTTTCCATTAATGAACGAAACTCCTTAGATTTTATCAAAAAATTATCCTTATCTTGTTGGATGAGCTTCTGACTATCCCTTTCTCTAATGGCGAACCTTTGGATATCTACATTATCATATTTCTCATTTTGGCTCACAGCTAAAATTCCACCTTCAATAAATGGGATGGCTAAAAAATTTTTCATCCTATATTTTTTTCCTTTTTCAAAGGGTCCAAATGAATCTCCCAATAACGAGAAACCCTTATGATCATTTATACATTCAGTAGATAAACCTTCATTTTTAAATATAAAATCTAATCTTTTCAAAGCATCGTCTAAAGGAATTTCAATTTTTATCATATTTTTCACACCATATTTAATAATCTAAAATTCTTTTATCTATTAAATTATTTAGCAACCAGAATTAACACTTATTAACATCTTAATATATTTAGAGTGATCCACGTTTTGTTAGGAGAATTAGCGATAATAATCATATTCATAGTATTCTTTTTTATTGGTTTTTTTATTATTTACAAACAAGTAGCTTTAGTTAAAAAAGGAGAATTTAGTTTTATTGACCGGCTGCAATGTTTGTTTTATGGGCTTATATTCAGTATTGCAGTGATGGTTGTTGTAGGAATGGCTTTCATTTTTGCTGATAATGCACTCCATCCTCTCATATTAATAATTCCTTTTGCAATATGTCTTGTGTACATTTCAATCTATCCTCTCATTGATTTCTTATTTATTGCTCTTAGTGAAGAAGCAGATGAAGGTTTAACACCATTTCACAGATACATAAGTAAAAACATCATAAATAAATCAAGTAATAAAATAATCTCAGCTATAGTGGCACTATTATTATATTTCTTTTTAATTATTCCACCAATATTAATATCTTTAATGGGATTTCCTTTTCAAACCTTATGGATCTCTTGGATGCTATTTTACCCCCTCTTGATATTGACATATTATGGGTCTAAAGGATATATATCCGGAATTTCACATCAATATTATCATATACCCGATATTAAGAGATCTATTTTCTTGAATTTTGAAGATAATAAAAGAGGGTTGCGTCAATTTCTAACTGATCCCTCACCATTCATTATGCTAGGATTAATGATGTTTGTTTTTGTATGGGCATGGATCTCACTTTTCCAAACTATAGGATTCTTTTTTACTGGATCTTTAGCAATTTCTACGATGTCTTCGTATTTTGTATATGTTACTCTGTTTTTTGGAATTGTAGGATATTTTACTCGATTTTGGGGTCGAAAAATTAAGTATCGCGGAATTGATATCTATTTCGCAGCATATTTAATGGCCGCAATTGGTATAAATGTTTTAGTTAATTTTTTAATTGTAAATATTGATATTCTATCAAGTTCTTTTAATTATTGGTCTTTTACAGCAGGAATCGTACCCGTTTCTAATAGCTTTGCTTGGCCTGCTGTTATTGAGGAAACAATTTTGATAATTATAACATCCTATTACTTTCTTGTAAAAAAGAACGAGTTCAAATTTAATATTAAATATTCCAAAATAACAGAATGTGGTCAAACTTTTGATCCAATTCCACTATTTAATTTTATTAAAAATCCAGATAAAAAACTAAGAGAATATGCTGAAAATACCTTACTATTAATGTATGAACGAATACCTTTGAAGTCAAAAAAATATTTGAACGATTGGAAATTTAAAAACTCACTGATTGATGGGATATGTGATCCAAATCCTAATTCCAGAAAAATATCAATTAAAATTTTGATACAATTAGAGAGTGATGTTCCTGATATTGTGTTGCCCTGGATTGAGGAAGCTCTTGAGTCTCCAAATTATGATAAAAGCATTTCTGTCGCTCGCACTCTGTTAATAAATGATAACCAATTAGTTGAAAGATTGCCTGAAAATCTTCTTATCAATCTTATCAACGATCCCGAATGGAGGTTAAGATTAATAGGTATAAAATTACTGGGAAAAATAAATTTGCAGGAAGATGAATTAATTTCAAAATTTAAATTAATTGAAATTCTTAACGATCCAAGTGTAAATATCCAAGTAGAAGTACTAAAATTATTATCTGAGTCATCTTATCAGATCCCTCAGAAAATCATTTTTGAAAAACTCTCCTATTCACAACAAAAAATTAAAGCTGCTGCAATTCAATGCTTAAATAATATTGATATACAGAAAATTGATTTGAATTTAATATCAAAGATTATTCCTTTTATGAAAGATCCTAGGAAGTCAGTTAGAGCTTCAATGTTCGACATTATATCGAAAATCGGTAACTTTAAGAAATTATCGATTCCAATATCACCTATTTTAGATGGATTGACAGATTCAGCAGAGAACGTGAGAAATTCAGCTGTAAATGCTTTGGAAAAATACATTAATGAATCCCCAAAAGCCTTAGATTTAGATACGATTATAAATAAAATCGATATTTCAAATATGGGGGTTGTAACCAGTATCATAACACTTCTGGGAAAATTATGGCATTATAATCCTGAAAAAATATTATCCACATTATTAAAATATATAAAACTCGGAAATAATGAAGTAAAGCAAAAAATTTCATCAATTTTAACTCAAAAATCAGAGGATGAGACGCTTTTTATCTTAAAAAGACTGTTGCTCTTGGAAGATGATTCTGGATTCATATCAAAAGGCGTTGTATCTACAACAGTTTCTAAAATTGCATCTAAATATCCTGTCGAAGTAATACCCACTTTACACGAATGTTTGACATCAGAGGATCCAAATATTGTCTTAAATGCGATCCTCTCTTTAGAAAGTTTAATAGAAAATAATAGTGAAAGATTAAATTTAGCAGAAATCATTAAGATTTTAAAACCAAGATTAGAACCAAAAATTAAAAAGGAAATAGCTCAAATTATTTCTAAAATAGCGAAAAAAAACCCAACTATGTTAAAACCCGTGATGAACGATTTGTTAATGTCAATTGAAGATTTAGATCCTAATTCAAGGATAATGCTGATGAAATCGTTTCTTGAGATTGTAAAAAATTATCCTGAACTTATTCCAATAGGTTTTGTATTTTCATTTTTGCAGGATAATGATTCATTTGTCAGGGAAACAAGCACTAAAATTTTAGGATATATCGGTGATATAGATCTAGTAGAATCTACTGATGCTCTTATTAATTTTTCATTAAAAGATGATGAATGGATCGTTCGAGATGCTGCCGTGTTAAGTTTAGGAAGACTTATCAACAAATTTAAAGGTAATGAGGAAATTATTGGAAAATTGGTCATACTATTAGAAGATAAAAATAGTTGGGTTAAGAGATCAGTAATGAATTTATTATCCTCAATTTCAGGCTTAGATCCAGATAAAATTCCTTTTAATATCGTTGAGAAAAATCTAAAGAATGAAGATCCGAAGATTAGAGAAGGCTTGGCTAATCTTTTGAAAATTTATGGATTTACAAAAATTGATATGATTTTTGATTCTATCCTATTATTATTGGGTGATGAATCAAAAGATGTGCGTAATAATATGATTAACTCAATGGTTAGCATTATCCAAGAAAAAGGATTAGCTGAAATCCTATCAAAATTACTAAAAAATCTGAGTGATGAGGGATCAATTACATCACAACAATCTATTGCCATAATCTTAGGTCGAACAGCGAGATATGAAGAAGAAAAAATGAAAAAACGCATCATTGCCTTATTAAAAATTAGGTGTGAAGCATCTCAAGATCCAATTATATGTGAAACCTTGAACAAGTTAAAAGAAGACTAGATAAGGCAAATATTAAATCAATTAAATTTACTAAATTTCATCTCTCTTATTCCTTTTTTTTGTAAATGATTATTTTTACCTTAATAAGCTTAAATCATTAATATGTCTGATTAAAATATTATGAAAAATAATTTTGGTATATTAATTAATTCTCGAAGGTGAATTAAGATTACAACCCCCTCATCACAAACTGCTATACCTATACCTATTACTCAACGAATTGAAGATTTTTACAGATATTTTGAAGAAAAACCAGGAGTCTACAAGTATCAAGATAAAATCAATGACATCTTTTCTAAGGGCGGGACGACTCTCATCGTCGAATATGAGGATTTATTAGCATTTGATTCTGAAATAGCAGAAATGTTAAGGAAAGATCCAAAAACCATTTTAGACGATGCAGTTGAAGCTTTGAAAAATATACTCACGTTTCAAGGGAGTAAATTAATAAATCAAGATTATTTTGTGAGAATTTCAACTAAAGATGAAAATTGTCCTATATTTATTCCATTAAGGGGATTAAGAGCAAAAAATATCGATAATCTTATATGGACTAAAGGAATTTTGGTAAGGAGTTCTGCTATTAGACCCAAATTAGTAAAAGCTATTTTTGAGTGCAATCTCTGTGGCGCTCATATAGATGTTGAACAATACTCTTCAAAATTAAGGGGACCAAAAGGATGTACTAATACTAGATGCAAAGCTAATTCACAATCAGATTTTAGACTTGTATCCAAAATTTCTGAGTTCATTGATTGGCAAAGTATAATGATACAAGAAATACCCGAGGATTTACCCCCTGGAAGAATTCCGAGATCAGTACAAGCTATATTAACACATGATTTAGTGGATACTGTCAAACCGGGAGATCGAGTAAAAATTATGGGGGTCTACAATTCTGTATTAGCGCAATCCCCAGCAAGCATGAATAGTAACTTATTTAAAACTTTTATTGATGTAAATTTAATCGATCCTGAAGATAAAGCGGATGAGTTTATTGAACTTTCTAAAGAGGATAAAGAGGCTATTGAAAAACTGTCAAAAGAACCCAATATTCAGAAAAAAATTGCCCGATCTATTGCTCCTGTCATATATGGTCGTGATGACCTTAAATTAGCTTCTGTATTGAGTTTATTTGCGGGTACAAGAAAAAAAAGACCGGGTGGTGGTTTTAAACGTGGTGATATTCACATCTTATTTGTGGGAGATCCTGGAACGGGTAAGAGCGAAATTTTGAAAAGCGCTATTGAAGTATCACCTAGGGGGTTATATACTTCTGGTAAAGGATCAACAGCAGTTGGTTTAACGGCAGCCGTAATAAAAGATGGAGAAACAGGTCAAATGAACTTGGAAGCTGGTGCAATTGTTTTGGCAAATGGAGGAGTTGCTGCTATAGATGAATTTGACAAGATGGATACTGCAGACAGATCAGCTCTGCATGAGGCGATGGAACAGCAAACCGTAAGTATAGCTAAAGCAGGAATAGTTGCTACTTTAAAAGCTCAAACAGCGATGATTGCCGCAGCTAATCCTCGTTCTGGGAGATATGATAGATATAAAACAGCAACACAAAATATTAATCTCCCCCCATCATTACTATCCAGATTTGATCTCATATTTGTAGTAGTAGATAAACCCGATCATGCAAATGATGCCCAAATGGCAGAGTTTATTTTAAAGAATGCCATGAATGATCCTGAAAATCCAGTAGAAGATGATAGCCTAATTATAGCCCCAATTCCAGCAGATATGTTAAAAAAATATATCAAACATGCTCGTAGGACCTGTCACCCTATTCTGAGCTCAGAAGCAAAAGATCGTATTAAAGAATTTTATTTAGAATTACGAGGACAATATGATAGTGAAGATGCAGTCATATCTATTCTAGCTAGGAATTTAGATGGTTTGGTGCGTCTTAGTGAAGCATATGCCAAAATGGCTCTAAGAGAAAAAGTTCTTAAAAGTGATGTTGAAGCAATTATTAAACTCTTTAGAAGGTATCTTCAAGATACGGGCTATGATGAAACAACGGGTAAGATTGATATGGATCGCATATTAGTAGGGCAATCAAGAAGCGCTTTAAGCAAATTAGATAAATTAATGAATAGATTAAAAGGAATATTTGAAGAGAACAATTGGAGAGCCTTAGAAAAAGCCAGTTTAATTCAAATTCTTGATTTAGAAGAAGATTTGGATGAGAAATTCATTAAAAGTGCATTTGAAGAACTAATAAAAGAAGGCACTCTTTATGAACCAAAAAATAACATGATCAAATTTACAAATAAAGTTGAAGAATAATCAAAAAAACTCTCTAATGTTCTTTACTTTAATTAACTTACGTTGTTATTTATTCAATCTATTTTAAATGTAAATTTAAAAATTCAAATTTGATAGTCCTAATCTTTTTATTGTTCGAAAGTTAGGTTTCCCGGTGTTTTCATTCCAATCTCTTAAACCATAATAAATTTTTTTCATTTTATTGAATTCTGGAGATAATCCTCTTAGAGGTCCTTCTTTTAAAGGGGTTAATAATATCTCAGGAATTGTGTCATTTACCGGTTTTATTCCCATTTTTATATTAAACAACCTCTTCAAAGTAAAAATTCTTTCACCTAACATTTTAGTAGATTCAATATTCAATTTACTCCCTAACAAGTTATTTATCAATTCAATCATATATTCTGGTGGTGGATTCGCAAAGAAACATGAAATTAAGCTTGAATACAAAGATCTGTAATCCTGAAGAATGATAGTCCCCTTGATCATTTTATCATTATTTGAATTCATATCAACCTTTTCTATGCCTAAAGAAGAAAAATCTATTTCAACAGATGATCTTAACACTTTAAATCCATCAGCAGAAGTATGGCATGCACCTCGAGGGCTAAATGCATAGGTTATTGCCATTCCATGACAAAATCTTAAATCATGATAGGGTACTTCCAATTTATTTACAGTTGCTATATTATCACTGGAGATGTTAAATTTAACGCCAACAGCATTGGAGCCCTCTGCTAATATTTTACCAATTCCTTCCTTGAAAGTTGTTTTTTTTATTAATGCTAACATCGAGTCCGCTTGACCCCATGAAAGATTTAGATCGTCTACTTGTTCTTTATCGATTATTCCCTTATTATACAAATCATAAAGTAAAGAAATACTACCACTGGTACTTATGGTGTCCAACCCATAATCATTACACATATCATTAGCAATAGAAATTGATTCTAAATCGTTGTTCAATATCATAGAACCAAAACCGGCAATGGTTTCATATTCAGGACCTTCACAAAAGGGAACATCATAATTCCTATTAAGTATGTTGATGATTCTTCCGCATCCTATAGAACATCCATAACATGATTTGTTTTTGATTAAAAACTGTTTTTTTAAGGTTTCACCTGAAATATCTAATATACCATTCCATTCTCCTTTTGACCAATACTTAATTGGTATATCTCCCAATGAATACGCTCCCATTACGCCAGCGCTGGTCCCCATATCTCTTAAAATTTGCGTGATGTTGGAATTTAGTATAGAATGAAGCGTTTTCTTGATCGAAGCTTTGAATTGGTGAGGAGAATATATTTTTGGTTTAAATCGATCTCCTTTAACTATTATTGCCTTCAAGTTTTTTGAGCCAAAGATAGCACCCATACCTGTGCGTCCTGCAGATCTGCCTTCCGCATTTACATTAGCATATTTAACTTGATTCTCCCCCGCTTGTCCTATACATAGTACTTTTGATTTCGGTAATTCTAACAATTCTTTTAACTTAATTCTTGTTTCTTTTATTCCTTTTCCCCAGAACTTTCCTGCATCACATAAATTTACTTTATCGTTTATAATTTGTAAATAAACGGGTTCATCTGATTTTCCCGTGATTATAATACCATCAAATCCCGCTTTCTTCAATTCAGGTCCAAAGGTCCCTCCACAATTTGCTTCTCCCCATAAACCCGTGTACGGTGATTTTGAACAAATAACAAATCTATTAGAAGATGGTGCTCCTGTCAGGGTAAATGGACCGTTCATTATCATTATTGAATTATGAGAGGATAATCCATCAAGATCCTTATCGACTTTATCAATTAAATAGCGACATGCATAACCCGCTCCACCAAGAAAATCAATGGTATAATCCCTATTGATAGGTTCAAATGAAATTTTATCTTGGCTAAGATTCACATTCAATAAAACTCCAGTAAAACCAAAAATTACTTGATCATCCAATACCCTAAAATCTCCTATAAATCATAAATACAATGAAAAAACCATTAAAATTTAAAATTAAGATTAGCCATTAAATTTTCTTAAGTTTAATATGTGAATACAACTAACTTAAATAAAGAATTAAAATAAAAAAGAATTAACAAATCAAGATAATAATTAAATTAACTTAAGGGATCATAATGAAAGCTGCCATTTTTGAAGATGTCAAGAAAATTGTATATAGAGAAGATTATCCCGATCCAATACCTGGAGATGATGATGTTATCCTAAAGGTTCATTATTGTGGAATCTGTGGAAGCGATATTACAAACTTTAAAATTAAAATGTATCAAGTGCCACTAATTATGGGCCATGAATTCACTGGAGAAGTAGTAGAAATTGGAAATAATATTAATGATGTAAAAATTGGAGATAAAGCATGTGGAATTAACGTAAAATTAGATCTAAGTGAGAAAAATTTAGATGGAATGGGAATATTTAAGGATGGAGGTTTTGCCGAGTTTGTAAAAGTTCCAAGAAAATATCTTTTTCATATTCCTAATTCTGTATCAACAAAGGAAGCCCTTATGATTGAATCATTCGCTAATGCTGCAAGAGGAGTTCGCTTATCAAAAATTGGCCAGAATGAAAAAGTAGCAATAATTGGAGGCGGGAATATTGGATTATGCTTTTTGAAATACATTTTAAATGAAAAAAAACCTAAATACCTAGTTGTAATTGAACCGCATGAATACTTAAGGAATAAGGCAACAAAAATGGGAGCAAATGAGACTTTTCCCCCCAACAAATCAAAAATAAAGAAATACTTCAAGGACAATGGATCTCCTACATATATTTTTGATTGTGCAGGTAATGAAAAATCTATTTTGTTAGCAATTGATTTAATTGAACGAGGTGGTACTATTTTACTAGAAGGTGTATATAAAGGTAGTGTGTCATTTCCATTGTTTCTAATCAATTCAAAAGAGGTCACAATCACAGGAGTTCTTGGACATGATTATGAGGATATAAATCTAGCGTTAAACTTTTTTTCTCAAAATAGAGTAGATGCCAATGAATATATTACCGAGATTATTTCGTTAAATGAGATCCAAAATGCGTTTGAAAAATTCTTAGAGCTAGGAGAGAGAAAATTTATAAAAATTGGAATAAAGATTTAAGCTCAAATTCTTTAAAAGTTGTTTGTTACAATCTCATTCGCTAATATTTCAAATGATTTGTTGACATTCGTTCCATCTTTAGCGGAGGTATTGAAGAAATATCTGGCTCCAATATCATTTCTAATAATTTCAATTTCTTCTTTGGTGATTTCATTAATTAGGTCATTTTTATTTGCAATCAAGATAATTGGGGCTTTTTCACAATGTTCCATCAAATCAAGTTTCCAAAATTTAACAAGTTGTTCAAATGTTTTTCTTCTCGTGAGATCAGCTACCATCATCACACCATGAGCCCCATTATAATATAAATGGCGCATTTTTATCCATCGTTCTTGACCTGCTATATCCCATAATTGCATTTTGACAGTTTCTCCCGTGTGAAGTATTAGTTTTTTAGTGAAAATATTAGTTCCAATTGTTATTCTATAATCTCTGGAGAATTTTTCGGATATAAATTGTTTAACTAAACTAGTCTTACCTACCCCAGGATCCCCTATAATTATGGTTTTGATTAAAAATGGCATGTCTTTCTACTTTTAAACGATTAAATCCAGTTTTAGTTCTATTTAATTATTAAATTACAGAAATATAAATAATATTGAATCGATGCCCCCTATTAAACTAGAATTTACGTATATAGGATGTCATAAAAAAAGCAAAATTATATGTCATTATGAACTTAATGTTTCGCGGTATAATAGATTGTTTTTTAGATCATTAAATTGACATCTTACGTGATTCTTTCGCATAGATTCATTTAATATACTTTAAAAAAAAGATATATTCAAATAGTCATAAATTCTAATAAGAGGAGTATCATTAGAAAGTTATATAAAGAATAATGAAAAATCATTAATTATTAATTTAAAAAATGGAATTATGTTATTATAATGACCACAGGAATAGTATATGATGATATATACCTTAGCCATCAGATAGGAAATCATGTCGAAAGTCACTTAAGATTAGTAACAATTATGGATTTTCTTAAACAACAAAAATTATTACAAAATCCCAATTTTAAATTGGTAAAACCAAGAAAAGCAACAATAGATCAAGTCAAATATGTTCATGCAGAGAGATTAATTAATGAAGTGAAAGAACTTTGCGAACTCAGTCAAAAAACGGGAAGGATTCAGCAACTTGATATGGATACTGCAGTATCTGCTAAGACATATGAGGCTTCTCTGTTTTCCGTGGGTGGAAATTTACAAGGTATAGATGAGATCTTATCAGGAAATATTAAAAATGGATTTGCCTTAGTACGTCCCCCAGGTCATCATTCAAGTAAGTATAGATGTGCTGGATTTTGCATTTTTAATAACATTGCTATTGCAGCTGAGTATTTATTTCGAGAAAAAAACTTTAAAAGGGTAGCAATCATAGATTGGGATTGTCATCATGGAAATGGAACACAATCCATATTCTATGGCGGATCGGAAAATGGAGATTTGGTCATGATAAATTCCCATCAAGATCCTACTTATTTTTATCCTGGTTCAGGATTTTTCAATGAAATCGGTGAAGATAAAGGTTTAGGAAAAATAGTTAATTTTCCAATGCCTCCTAATTCAGCTGATGATGTTATAATGAAATATTATGATGAAATAGTTAATCCTCTTTTAAGCGAATTTAAACCAGAGTTTATACTTATTTCAGCGGGTTTTGATACTCACTGGACGGACAGGTTAACTAATATGGGTTGGACTTATCAAGCACCAGCAAAATATTTAGAAAAAATCAAGGAAATTGCCAAAAAATATGCAAAAGATAGAATTTTGCTTACTTTAGAAGGGGGTTACGAATTAGATAAGCAAGCAATAGCGGTATATAATTGTTTGCAGATATTAAATGATAATGATAATGGTTTAATTGAGGAAAATTCAAGAACATCAAATGCAGAAATTTTGAATTATGTAAATAATAACCTCATCCCAAAATTGAAAAAGAAACTGAGTGATCATTGGAGTTGCTTTTAAAATTCTACCATCGCTTTCTTGCATTAGTTTATAAACTTAGTCCACTATTTATTTATCAAGTCAATAATAAAAAAAATAAAATAAAATAAAGGTAAAAATTAATGTCTGATGAATATGAGAGAGACGACGAGGAAGAATATAGACCACCAAAACCTCCGTCCATGCCACCCCCTACAATGCCCCCTCCATCGATGCCCCCTCCCCAGGGATTACCTCCATCTCCAACCATGACTCCCCCACCCGTTGCACCAGCTCCCCCCACAGTCTACCAAACTGAATCATTTGCCCCCACATATGAACAAGAATCTACCGGATCGTTACAATATGAATATGAGTCGGCAATGTCTCAAGTTCAGCAAAAACAAAATACAATATCTCAATTACAAGAGCAAGTACAGAATGCAAATGGTCAAATTGCTAATCTAAATGCTCAACTTATCGAAAAGGAAAATTATATTAATCGATTATCTAATCAAATGAATAGTGTCCAAGCTTCTATGGAAAGTTATCAATCTCAAATAACCCAATTGACAAATGAAAAAAATCAATTACAAACAATCATTCCTCAATTACAAGGACAGTTACAAGATGTACAACAAGAAAATATGCAACTCCAACAACAAATCGGACCACTTCAAGCACAAGTTACTAAACTTCAAGAAGAATTATTATACAAAGAGAGACGTATCCAGGAATTAAAAGAGCCAAAAGCAGTAATGCCATCAAGCTTAGCACAAGGTATTACTTCTCAAGCCTCTAATATAGGAGGCACTCCTTCCTTTGGAACATCTACGGGATCCACAACTACACCCCTCCCTGCTCCATCTCCTAACATAAATCTTGGATCTGGAAGAAGAATATGCCCAAATTGCGGAGCTAGTGGTTTTGCTATAAAAGAGGTTGAAGATAAAACAAAAATTATTAGTTACATTCCTAAACCTCAATATGCGAAGAAATCTATCTGCTCGAAGTGCGGTTTTGAGTTTTAGATCTTCTAAGGCTATCCAGTAGTATAGGGATTTATAACCTATTTTTTTTATCATTTCTTAATTTTATAAAACTCCTCAATAATATCAATTTTCAAAATTTCAAATATTACTTTGTTTTACAGATATTTCAAAGATTTTGAAAATGCTAGGAAAATTATTTATATTATAATTTTAATTAATATTGCAAATTGATCACGGTATAAGTAGAATAAAGTCTTGAGAAAGCATGTCAGAATTTCGTGAAGAATTATTAGTTACAAGTATAGATAAAAAAAGAGTTATTAAAATTATTTTAGTTGCAGTTTTATTAATTGCTGCATTTGCTTTCTCAATTATATTATCTAGCTTTCTTTTTAATACACTAAGACCCTATCCAAGTGACCAACTTGCACGTGCGAAGGAAGAAACTGGCATCCAATTAACTTTACCCCCATTTCCCTACAATTTATCCGATTTCCAAAATTTGAATTTAACTCAAGACCAATTAAATAATTTACTCGATGCGTTAAAAAATATGTTTAATGGGAATATTGATAATTTGGACCTTGGGAATTTTTCTCAAAGTCAATTAGCTTTAATGGCTTCAGAAATTGAAGTATTTAGAGTTTTTAATTATACTGATTTTAATAGCATGTCTAATAAATTATGGAAATATGAATGCTTTGATGAGTACGCTGGCGATGGATGGCAATCTACTGCCGCATCGCAAATTAACGATTTCTACACTTATGCTGATTATGGAACTTATCATTCGGATAAAGACATTCTAAGAATTAAAATGCCCCTAACGCCTTCAATTGGCATTAATTCGATGGTCATCCCATCATTATTCCCTACGCCGTTTATAATGAATGGAAGTCTGACAGCAACAAATTTGGATAATAAATCTGTAAGTTTATATCGGGATGATTTTAATTGCACCACTGTTGATTTGAATTTTAGTTCTAATGAAGATGTGAATATGAGTTATGACTTATTTGGATTAAATCTTCCTTCAAACAGTCAAATAAACAGTAGTGCTTTACATGCTAGCTACACTCCTTTACCGATTCAAAATAAGTATTTACGATTGCCCCCCTCAACCCAAGCTTATTTAGGCAATAACCCTCATGTATATACTCACTTTTTAGCATTAAATAGTACCATTTCACCTAGTGATAATGCTTTTATGGTCGCAAATAAAATTAGAAATTATTTACAATTTTATTTTTCATTACCCAGTGATCCAGCTACATATACTTCGGCACCTCCTGGAAGAGATGCAGTCGATTATTTCTGTGAAACTCAAGAAGGAATGTGGGCTGATTTTGCTTCTGCATTTTGTGTGTTTGCCCGAATTTTTGGAGTTTCATGTCGTTTTGTGGATGGATTTAATTCTATAGGAATTCAGGAGATTTGGGATAATCAAGATTCCCAAAATACTTTTACTGTAAAATATAAAAACATCTATAATTGGGCAGAGATCTTTGTACCCACCGATATCAGCGGAACCGGACAATGGGTTCAAATGGATGTACTTCTTGATAGTTATGGCGTAGGAGGAAATCCTTGGAATGATCCTTGGAGTGAAAATAACTATACTTTAACTATGAGTAGTAATTTCACAAGTGGCTACAGAAATAATCAATATGCTAATATTACTGCCACTTTAACCTTGAATAATAATCCTATTCAAGGTAGCACAGTAATTTTTACGGACCATCCAGATGATAGAAACCCAACAAATGTAATTGGTCAAGCGGTGACAAATACCAACGGTCAAGCATCAATTTTAATCCCCATAGATAATGCCCAAACAGCAGGGATTCACGTAATTACTGGGATATATAACGCACTGGCTATTAGTACCACCAGTTATATTATATATGGAGATGTTCAATTAAATTTAATGAATGTAAATCCACAAGAAGTGAATACTTCTATAAGCACTCAAACAAACGTGCAAGGTTATATGATAGATCCTCTCACCAATCAAAGAATTGTTGGCGCAACTGTTGAATTTTTATTGCTTAATAAAGGAACAAATGTTAGAGTAGGAGCTCCACCTTTTGATATTACTTATGTAGATACCGATAGTAATGGAGATTTTAACGAGATAATAAATGTTGATCCTTCTGTATTAGTTGGTCAATATGATATAAGGGTTGACTTCAATGGAAGTTTTTATGGTTATCCTCTTGCTATGGGTTTTATGAACGATTCTAGTAATATAATGGATTTTAATGTTACAAAAGGTCCAATTAAAAAAGTATGGTTTTATATTGATGATGTCCCTTCAGACATTTATATAGCGCCTACATTGAGCAGGTATTCTACAATTACCCTTAAGGCTTATGTGTTAAATGAAACTAATAGTCCCCTCGCTAATCAGAATGTAGAATTCTATGATTATAGAACGGGTAGCTTTATTAATAGTAATACTACAAATATTCAAGGATATGCGACGTATGATTATTTTGTCGGAACTCAAGCTCTATCTGGTCCAAATTTGCTTTATGCAAAATTAGGAAATGTTTGTAATTATTCTTATTATGTTCTAAATGATGCTCCCACAATTCACATTTTTTCAGGACCAACACCTCTCGAAATTAATCGTACTGGGGGTGGTGGTGCAACCTCATTTAATGTTGTTGGTCAAGTCACGGATACATTAGATGGTTCAAAACCAGTAGGATACTCAACTATAACATTAAAATTATTACGTGGAGGTTCAGACTATTCTTCATATCTGCTAGCTTATGATAGTTATCCTTTCGAAACATGGAGTTCGGGGATGTTTGATCTTAATTTCGGTGTCGCTTCAGACACTCCTACAGGTAATTATACTTTAAGGATGGACTTTAATGGAAGCATCAATTTAATGAATTATCCACATCCCTATTTATTTAATTTACCCTTTTTAAGTAATTCAACAACTTTTGATTATGAATTACAAGTCACTGCACCTGAGACACTGAAGTTTGATTTCTGGATTGATGGGTTTACTTCACATGATTATAATCAACCATCAATTAATAGAAATAGACAATTGAACTTGTCAACTTATCTCGAATGGGGCTCTAGCCCAATAGGAGATGGAGAGTTGGTTGAATTTTATGATATAACTCAAGGCCAATCAATTGGACTTGCTTCAACGACAAATGGTAGAGCTTCTTTAATTTATTCGACCGGGGGTCTAACAATTGCAGGACCTCACTTGATTTCCGCAAGATGGGGTTCAAATTATAATTATTCATATTTCATTCTAAACGATCAAATAAATGTCTCATTATTATCAGGACCTTCACCAAGAGAGATTTATAGGAGTGGTGCAACTCAACGCACATTCAATATTCAAGGTTCTATTATTGATGGTTCGAATGGATCTCCAATTAAATTTCCTGAAATTCATATCGCTTTATTAGATGGTACAATGACCGATGTCTCCTATTATTTATCCTCTAGTTATTTCCAATTAGATGATACTGGAGCATTTGATCTCACAATTTCTGTAAGTAGTGGAACTCCAGCAAATAATTATACATTGAGAGTAGAATTCAATGGAGTTTTCATATATTCCTTAACAAACAATCAATATAATGAGCATAATTTTTATATACCTACTTTAAATTTCACCGATTATAAGAATGGATATTTCCCATTGAAAGTTATTGATCCTGATGCTGTTAGTATTTTGTTTTCAATAGATGGAACTCCTACTCGATCATTTTATGATGATTCTCATCTTCCTGACCGTTATTCACCGGGAGATCTAATAAACTTTTCAGTTTACGTGGCTCAAAGTGGTGCCCCAGTAACTTCTGGAACAGTTGTACTTAGGGATGTATATATCGGTTCACAAATCGGGTCTCATACGTATGTCCCAGCTAATAATGGATATCACGAATTTATTATTAATAGCTCTTTATGGCATGCGGGATTACATAGGATAGAAGTACAATGGTCAACATATTCAACTTTTAATACAACATATATAATTATAAATAAAACAATCACCATATCCGCATATTCTTCCTCATATCATATTCAGAGAGATTTTGACGCGTTCAGTGTGTTTGGTTCTGTTCAAGATGGAACAACCAATCTCAGAGGTTTGAATATTAAAATTTTGTTATTTAATTCAAATAATGTTGATGTTTCAGGATACCTTAATTTAGCAGGGAGTCAAATAATCAATGTTTATAATGGAAATTATCAATTTAATGTGAATTTTATCTCACTCAATTGTCCACTCGGTCAATATCATTTTAGGATTGATTTTAACGGAAGTATAAACGAAGCTGGAATCTCTTTAAGTGATTACATGATTCATACTAGCAGCATCCCTGTTTCGGTAAACATAACTGCAGGAATTACTTTAACTGGTAATTACGACACTCAGACCGTTAAAGATCAATTTTATGAAGGAGATACATTATATGCATATGGTTATTTATTATGGGATAATGGCACTGCTATAATTGGCAAAGAAGTAGTCATTACAATAAAAGATAGCTATGGAGCTACCATTACATCTGCAACAGGTTTTACTGACGGAAGTGGGTGGTTTAATATATCAATCTCAATTGGAAACTGGCCAAATGATGCAGAAGTGTGGGTTAGTTTTGATCCTAAAGATAATTATGTTAACCCATTTTATTATTATATTGAATATACAGAAAGAGAATTATTTAGATAAATGGTGAGATAGTTTTATGATAGTATTGAGAAAATCGTTCATTAGTATTACTTTCCTAATCAGTATTTCATTGCTATCATTTGTGTTTATTAATCAAAATCATAGTTATCAATCAGAAGATAAGGAAAACCTGAAACTCTCGGGTACTTGGGCGACTTTAGATTTAAATAATAGTACCTTTAATGGAACTGGAATTCGAATTCAAACAGGTCACCCAATAAATGTCCAAGGAAGACTTTGGAACAGAATAACAAGTGTGGGCAAGGATGGGTATACTGTAGTAATGGAAATTGACGGCATCCTTCATTCAGGATTTAACGATATCACATCAGGAGGTGGTTATTTCCAAATTGATTATATTATAGATGATTCTCTTAATGTGTTTAAAAGTCATCGATTAGAGGTTAAGGTTACTAATCCTATTCCTCCTGGTGACGTAGAATACAGAACTCATTATATTATTGATATAAATACTACTTCTTATTTTGAAACATATAATCCAAAAGATCCAAAAATACTTGGTGAAACCTTTTCATTTGAAGGATATTTAAGATATGAGAATGCTACTGGTATAGCATTTCAAAACTTTAATTATTCTTGGTACCATGGGACTACTTTACAATCCTGGGGTAATGGATTTACTGATAATATGGGTCAAATTCAAAATTCCATCCCTGTACCTGATATGGGAATTGAGGATTTATCATTAAAATTAAGTTATAAGTTTAATCCATTTATTAGTTATACAGAGTCATATATTAATAACACCAAATTATTTTCAAATGTCTCTTGTATTTGGAACATACCAACAACAATAGTCGAAAATAGAAATTTTCGAATTCGAGGGCAATTAGTTTCCAGAAGTGATCCTAGTTTATTAATCAGTAATAAATACATCAGGATATTCTATAATGGTACTCAGATTAATGCCGTAACAACTGACGCAAATGGACGTTTTAATTACACCTATATGTTAGGAGCAGGTATAGGATTAACTTACTTAGAAATAGAGGTAGATAATTTTCTTGGAAAGGATATTTCAACTCAGCATTTTATAAACATTGAAGCTGCCCCTCCAATTGTAACCCCCCCACCAGTTAGTGACCCTCCATTTGTATTATTTTTATCAATATTTATCCCTATAATTGTTGGAATAGTCGTTGGATTAGCAATTTATGGTTATTATCATTATAAAAAGCAAGATAAAGAATCTCGAGTAGTAAATTTACCTCTTGAGAACAAGATTAAAAATTTACTGATATTGAAAGATACGGGAAGATTAGAAGAGTCGCTTTCATATTTATTTAATGCAATATATTTGGATTTAGTCCAAGCAAAATTTGGGAAAACTCGTAAAGATAATGAATCAATTCGAGACTTTGCTATAATCTCTGTTAGAGAATTTAAATTATCCCCTACTAGCATATATCCATTCATTCAAAAAGTAGAAGAAATTATATATGCAAAACCGTATCGTATATCAGATATTGATTTTTATAATACTATAGAATTATTTTCACCAATTTATCATGAACTTACGGGATATAATTTCGTTTTAAATTAATTAAAAAAAATCAAGAAATAAAAAATAAGAATAAACAAAATAAAGGAAAAGAAAATGGCAAAAAAGAATAAAAAAATGATTGAACCAGAAGTCGACATTCGACAAAAGTTTGAAAACGTTCAAGTACTTGTGCAATCTCATCGGGCAAAAGAAGCTATTGCATATATATATTTGGTTTATAATGATTTAATATCTTTGAAATTTAAAAAACCACGTTTAGCCTATCAAACCATACGAGAATATGCAATCACGTGTGTTAATGAATTAGATCAAAAACCAGAATCAGTGTATCCTTTCATAAAAAAAATTGAAGATATCATTTATGGTGGAATTGAACCTACGAGTAAAGAAATAAATTTTACCGTGCAATTATTTTCCACTCTATACAATGAAGTTACTGGAAAACCACTGCCCGCAATGAGTTTTTAATTGAAGAGGTATTTGATTATTTTCATAAAAGTAAAAAAAACTATTGGGATGACATAATGTCTAGTAATGGTAAAGTCTCTGAGAAAAACGTGAATTTATCAAAGGGGATTTTATATTCATTTTTCGTGATCTTTCTCCTATTTTATGGTGTTTTTCTCACAGATTTTGTTGAGATTTATCAAAATAATAACCCCAGCCCCAGTTCACAACTTCCAATTTTCATAACGTATATTCCATTAGTATGCTATGTTGCATCAGCATTTGTTGGAATAGGATTATTGATTTTCATTAGAAAAACTAACGTTCAAAAATCACGAGAGATTCAATCACGGAAAAAAGCAAAAACAGGATCGATCTACAAGAATGCGTTATTTTTGGTCGTCTTTATATTCGTTTTTATCCCCTTATTTGGTTCAATATTTGACCAAGGTATGAATGATCAAAACTTTTCAATTTATAATGATAATTGGAATGGATCATCCTCATTTAGAAATACGATAAAAGCACAAGGATATGATGTAATGTCTATTCAATCCAGTTTGAGTGCAACAGAACGATTGAATAAATCAGTTTTGTTAATCCTTCTTGGACCAAATCAGTATTACAATGCCATGTTCGAAATCCCCTTCTTTATTAATTTTTTCAATAATGAAACAACAAATTCATTACTAATTTGTCATGATCATGGAAGCACGAGTACCCTATTATGGGAGATATTCATTGCAGGAGCTCTTGATCCCGATATAGCGGGGGCTATTCCTGTAACTATTTTCCCAAATGGTATTTTAAGAGATAATGCTTCATATGATAAAAGAACAGATTTTCCTATCATTAAATCATTTACAACTCATCCTACTACAAATGGAATTAATGAAGTAATTTTATCTCAAGCAACCACCGTTGTTGGAGGACCTTTCATTGATTATTTTGGATGGGATTTAGTAGGTTCATCCACGAAATATGGCTATGTAGATAAAAATAATGATCACATGTATAAATTTGCTGATGATCATGTTGATCTAAGCATAATTGCTGGGTTGGGGATACCCCTTCCAGACCCTCCGTGGTGGCCATTGGGGGGGTATTCTCAAGGCGTCTTTATGGCAAAAGATACTGGCAATGGACGTGTATTCGTTTCTTCTGATGCAAGTTTATTTGATAATGAACTGATTGAATTATATGATAATCGACAATTTGGGATTAATATAATCGATTGGCTAACCTATGGTGGACCAAAAGAAGATTGGGTAGTGGTGTTTGATGAAGCACATATCAGACCAGAATTTTCAAGAGATTTAACTGCAGCAGGAATATATGGATTTATCATTCAATATGTTATTCATCTATCTACAAATCCGATAACAGCATGGATATATCCAATAATAGCGATATATACGTTAAGAAAATATTTGCCCAAAAAAGACGATAAAAAACAAAAGAAAAAAATAAAAGAACAAGAAACGAAAGAAGAACAGGAAAGATTTAGGACTTCATCATTTTTTGCTGAAAAAATTCAGTGGTATCGAGAAAAAGGAAGATATGGGAAAGCGTTAATGCTTCTCTTTAGGAGACTTGAAAGAAAATTAAATAATCTGTTGAGAGGGAAAAACATAACAACTAAAAATGTGTTAGATATGGTGATTGCAAAGGAGCAAAATCTAACGAAACTCAAAATTAGACGAATAACTCGATTTATGGATCGAATAATTGCCATAAAAGAAGGAAAAAGTAAGGTTAAGAATGAAGCAGATTTTGAAACTCTATTCTTTGATATGGAATGGGTTATGAACAATATTTAAGAAAATTAAGTTAACCAAATATAATTAAAAATCAAATAAACAAAAATTAAAATTAAAAAAAAGAAGTGAATTAAAATGGAAGCTCCAAACAAAGCAAAGTATTATGAAAGAGAAGAATTGGATGTAAGTTCAATTCGATCAATAGCACAAGATGTTTTAAGTGAAGTAAGTCGCGTGATTGTTGGCAATGGAGAAATTCTTCAGCAACTTTTTATAGCTCTCCTCGTTAATGGTCATGTTCTTCTTGAAGGAGTTCCTGGTTTAGGTAAAACTGTTATGGCTAAAACTTTCGCTAAAACATTAGGAATTTCTTTCAAGCGCGTTCAATTTACACCTGATTTATTACCTTCTGATATAACCGGTACAAAAATATTTGATCAGAATGAGGGTGCGTTTGTACTTCAGAAAGGTCCGATTTTTGCCAATGTTGTGTTAGCTGATGAAATTAATAGAAGTGCACCAAAAACTCAAGCAGCACTTCTAGAAGCCATGGCTGAACGACAAGTAACTATTGAAGGTCAAACACTTGAATTAGTGAAACCATTTATAGTCATTGCAACAGAGAACCCCGTTGAAATGGAAGGAACTTATCCATTACCAGAAGCACAGGTTGATCGTTTCTTGTTTAAGTTATGGTTAGATTATCCTGAAATGGACGAAGAGGTAGAAATCATGAGGAGACAAATCTCAGGCGATATGCCTTCGATAGATGTCATCACAAATGCAGAAGAACTATTAGCAGCTCAAAAAATTATGAATATGGTTTATATAGATGAAAGAATACTTAAATACGTTAGAGACATAATAATAAAAACACGAAATCATCCACAAATCGCATTAGGATGTGGACCTCGAGCCTCACTTACGATAATGAAAACAGCGAAAGCTAGAGCTGCAATCCTTGGACGCACTTATGTCACACCGGATGATGTTAGAGCTCTCATCATACCTGCCCTTAATCATCGAATATTATTAAAAGCAGAAAGTGAACTTGAAGGTTTAGATTCAAAATCTGTGCTAAGATCAATAGTGGAAGACATTCCTGTTCCAATATAAATTTTTTTTTAAACAAATAAAATAGTAAATGAAAAGCGGTAAAATTTAAAATTAAATAATGGGATATAAATGCTTGGTGGAAAGGGTCGAACATTGATTATATTTGCAGTATTTTTCCTAACTGCAGGATTTTCATTCGTAAATTATTTTTTTATTTTTTTTGCAATTCTCCTATTATTCAGTACTATTATCAGCTTACCGCTTTTTTATTGGCAAATGAATATAGAAGAATTACGAGTTCATAGAGAACTTGAAAAAGAGAAGGTATTTAAAGATGATTTTGTCCATGTTAAGGTTATCATAAAAAATATGGGAAAAAATAGTTTTGATCTTATAGAAATTAGAGATTATTATAATCCTCAACTTTTTCGATTAATCCTTGGTGAAAATTTCATATCTACACGTATTGGTCCCAAAGGATTAATAAAATTCTCTTATGTTCTTGAACCTAAAGTACGAGGAGAATATCCCCTTGGACCAATCTCAGTAACTGTTAAGGATCGATTAGGGTTTAATTCTGTTGAAAGAGTAATCCCTAATAGTGTTTCAGATATTTTAATATATCCTCCTTATGAAGATATAAAAAGAATCGAAATTCTTGGGTCTAAACGATCTCTTCAGTTAAATTATGGTTTACAAAGATCTAAACAAATAGGTCTTGGATCAGAATTTCATGGAATGAGAAAATATGTTTTTGGGGATCAGTTTCGATTAATTGATTGGAAGGCAAGTGCACGGACTCAGCAATTAGTAGTAAGGGAATTTGAAAGTGAACGAGATATAACTGTTATGATTTTAGTGGATTCATCTAATAGCATGGCCGGGGGTGCGATTGAGAACACAAAATTCGAATATGCAATTCGAGCATGCATGTTACTAACCAAAGTGGCTCTCACACGAAGAGATAGTGTAGGAATATTTTCATATTCAGATAAGAAGAATCTACAATTCCTAAAACCACAAAGTGGAGATGATCATTTTTATAAAGTCCTGGATTTTGTTGCTAGAATAAAACCTCAAGGAAAGAGTAGAATTGTTGAAGCCATGGATTACTTCGTTAGACGTTTTCAAAAGAGGAGTTTAATATTTATAATATCAGATTTAGAAGGAAATGTGAAAGAAATATCACAAGCATTGAAAAAACTTGTTACATTTAACCATTCAATTATAGTAATTAATCCTTTTAGTCCTTGGTTCGAAATTCATGAAATTGATTTATCATCTACTGACAAAGCATTAGCTGAAGCAATTAGTGAGGAAATGATGGAACATATACTACTCCTTAAAAGGGATTTTCGCAATTTAGGAATTAACCTCATCACGACGGGACCAGATGAAATGATGGCAAATGTACTAAAAACCTATATGGAAGCAAAGAAAAAAGGGAGTGCTTATTAAAAAATGGTGCGATATTACTTATTAGGATTAAAAATAATTAAAGTTTTCATATATATTTGGATTTTGGTAATATTTTTCTCCGTTTTTCATATTGACGAGGTTTTAACGACTGATAGCGGAGAATTAGTTATAGATGCCTTTATTAAAGGAATAAGGAACATAGTAACCTATGCTTTCTTTGGAGTTGTGTATGTTTTGGCATTAGGAAGTATTCAGATGACTTCCTTTATGTTTACACCAAACCCACAATTTATGTTTAACTTTCTTGATAATTTCATGCGTAATTATTTTGGATTATGGTTTAACTTTCCTAACGGTACTGTTCCTGAGTTAACAGAAATTCCAAATCTCATATGGACAGAAATCTCTGTATTTACTGGAGATTTTTATTTATTTACTTTCCAAATTCTGTTATTTATCTCAATAATTTATTCTATCAGAGCATTTCTCCAAACAAATCCGAAACACGATATGCTAGTTATTGGTTCTCTAATACTCATGATTGTTGTTCCTCTCATGATATTTGGATATAATGATATGCTAGCCCTTTTTAACATTAACGATCCATACATCAGTTCGCTTCCTGATCCCTTGGATCCAGCGTTTTCAGTGATTCCTATAACTAATTTTTTTAAGTTTTTAGCTAGTCCTGTTATATCATTAGCTATAGTTTCATATATTTATTTAGAATTAGCATTTCAAATTAATTATATTGACACAGTTTCTAAACCATCCTTGGAAAGACGAGAAAGGCTTGAGGCTCAGCTAGAAATTCTTCAAAGTGAATCTCATTTTGTTGTAGCAAATATCGACAAGATAAAAGAGGAAGCTAAGGCACGAAAAGAAGAAATTGAAAAAGAAGGAAAAACTAATATTAATAAATTTCTCTTAAAAATGGAAGAAAGATTTTCCTACGTAAAAGAAATGATTGAAAAAAAAAAGTTGGAGGAAGAAGAGAAGAGATTAATTACTGCTGCTTCTAAAACAAGAAGATTAGGTGCATACGTAGATAGATTATTCAAGGAAGATCCAGAAGCTCGTGATACACTTACAGCAAGGACTTCGTCCCCTAAATCACAAAGCTTAGCCCTTTCAACATTAATCAACTTTTTTTCGCGTATTATCATTTTAGTCTTAGTAAGTTTCGTTGTAATACAACCTCACTGGTTTGCTCAGAATGTTTTCAACTTACCACCCGCAATTACAGAAAGTGTGGCAATGTATTCCCCAGAAGTAATTTTAGTTCTTTTATTACCAATTGTATCTATATTTCCAGCCATCTCAAAAATTATCTCTTACATAAAACATAGAAATTTAATTATAAATCTGCAACAAGAAGGTAGAATTAAAGAAATATTGGCTTCTGTAGGAGATTATGTGAGAAAAGAAGAAATCACTGAAAGCGTCAAAATAGAAGACCCTGTAGCTGAATCATCCTAATTTTATCATAGACTAATGATATCTCTCGCCAAATTTTCTTTTTTTTGAATGTTCGTCATGAGAGTGTCAAGACAATATGTTTTTATGCCCATCTCCTCAATTTGTGGTTTTAATGATTGGTCTTTATGATCAATTATAAAATGTCCAATTATTTCTTTATAGAAATTGGCGACACCAACGCTTGAAACTTCATAACCAAAAAAATCTAACATTTTATCTGCTGGTCCTTTTACTGCCGACCCTTCTATAATAGGACTAATTGCATACACCTTATCCTTTACACTTGTCATCGTGTTTTTTATTTCGTTGACACTTAATATAGTTCCAATTGAAACTATTGGATTGCTGGGACATATAATTATCTTTTTTGCTTTTTTAATATAATCTATAACACCAATTACGGGACTAGCTTTTTCAGAACCCTTGAAGGTTATATTTAAAATTTTAGGTTGAGATTTATGCTTTATATAATATTCTTCAAAATGCATTTTTCCCAAGGGTGTTTCGATGTATGTTGTTACCGGTTCATTACTCATTGGAATAAGTTCTGTTTTTATTTTTAATTTCTTACATATTTTAGACGTGATTTGAGCTTTAGAAAAACCCTTATGATATAAATCTGTACGATATATATGCGTTGCTATATCTTTATCACCCGCATTAAACCATCCAAAGTCGTAATATTTCTTTAAAATGCTTAAACAATTAAAAGTTTCATTTTCAAAGCCCCACCCTTTTTCCTTATCTACAATTTCAGCAATAGTATACGTTATTATATCAATATCTGGGCAAATAATAAGACCGAATAATTCAATATCATCCCCTGTATTAATAATTATTTTTAATTTGCTAGGAT
>Ga0307426_1000458_pt1 | contig 28083 bp, 24 predicted proteins | sample SalMarWE160340MG_FD_202165 | JGI IMG/M metagenome (GOLD analysis project Ga0307426, IMG submission 202165) | Salt marsh sediment microbial communities from the Plum Island Ecosystem LTER, Massachusetts, United States - WE1603-40 | ecosystem: Environmental > Aquatic > Marine > Intertidal zone >...
GAGGCGTCCTTTGCCAAGGAAGAGATGTGGAATTCGACCTTTGCCACGGTCTCGCACGGCGACGACCTGGCCCTGGCTTCGAGCATGTGGAACCAGGGGATCTCGCCCTGGGATTTCGGGATCGACGCACGGTGGTACAGCGAGCCAGCAGAAGCCCTGTTCTACACCGACCGCCCGCTCTATCGTCCCGGACAGACGGTGTACTTTAAGGGGGTGATCCGCCTCGACGACGACGCACACTATACGCTGCCGCCCGCCGGAGAAAATGCCGAGGTCGTCGTAGAGGACAGCCAGGGCCGCGAGGTCTACAGCGAAGAGCTGGCGCTCTCGGACATGGGCACCGTGTACGGAGAGCTGGCGCTCGCCGAGGAAGCAACGCTTGGGTACTATACGATCCAGGCCACCTACCGCGCGCCGGGCGCAGCGGACCCGACCTACTTTGCATCCCAGTTCCGCGTCGCCGAGTACCGCGCGCCGGAATACCAGGTCGACGTCGAGACTGACCGCGATCAGTACGTGAATGGCGACACGATCAACGTCAGCGCGCACGCCACGTACTACTTTGGCGGGCCGGTCGCACAGGCAAAAGTGCGTTGGGCGGTGCTCAGCGAGGACTATCGCTTCCAGTGGCAGGGCCCCGCCTGGTTTAGCTGGCAGGAATCGCCGTGGCAGGGCACCGGCTACAACGAGGAGACGATCTACGGCGGCTATGGCAAGCTGATCGCTCAGGGGACGGGCCAGACGGACGCCGATGGCCGGTTCACCTTTGCGCTGCCCGCCGACATTGGCGATCGCCCAGTCAGCCAGGCGTACACGCTCGAGGTCACGGTCACGGACGTCAACGACCAGGAAGTGAGCAACCGTGTCCAGGCAGTCGTGCATCGCGGCCTGTTCTACATCGGCCTCTCTCCGCGCCGCTACGTGGAGCAAGTGGGAGATCAGGTCGACATCGACGTCAAGATGGTCGACATCGACAGCGCAGCGGTCGCCGGGCAAGAGGCCCAGGTCGTTTTCCTAAAGCAGCGCTGGTACAACACGCAAAAGCTGGGCCCCGATGGACGCTGGTACTGGGAATGGGAGGTCGAAGAGACGCCGGTCTATACCACTACCGTCACCAGCAACGCGCAGGGCGATACTACAGCCACGTTCACGCCCTCCGAGGGCGGTTCGTACAAGGCACGTGCCACCGCCACCGACGGGCGCGGCAACGAGATCCGCTCGGCAACGACCTTCTGGGTCAGCAGCAGCGAGTGGATTAGCTGGCGGCGCGAGAACAATGATCAGATCGACCTGGTCGCCGACAAGCGCGAGTACGTCGTCGGCGATACGGCCGAGATCCTGGTCGCTTCTCCCTTCCGCGGAGCGGTCAAGGCGCTGCTGACGATCGAACGCGGCGAGATCCTCGAGTACCGCGTGGTCGACATCCTCACCAACAGCGACGTGATCCGGATCCCGATCTCGGATGCCTACGTGCCCAACGTCTACGTCTCGATCGTCCTAGTCAAGGGCATTGACGAGACGAACGAGCTGTCGTCGTTCAAGGTCGGCTACGTGACGCTCCCTGTCTCGACGGATACCAAGACGCTGAACGTGCAGCTCACCCCTGAGCGCGATACCGCGCAAGGCGAGTACTATCACCCGCGCGAGGTGGCACGCTATGACGTGCAGGTGACGGACGACCAGGGGCGCGGCGTAGAGACTGAGCTGTCGCTCGACCTGGTGGACGCCGCAGTGCTGGCCTTGACCGGCAATGACCGCGGTCAGTCGCTGCTCGACCGCTTTTACTACCGGCGTGGTGTGGGGACGGCAACCGGCGCCTCGTTGGTCCTCTCGGCCGACCGCGTCGCCGCCGAGCTGCCGGTTGAGGACGAAGGCAAGGGCGGCGGCGGCGGGGAGGTGCCCGGCGAGGGCATGATCCGGACGCGCTTTGTCGATACGGCGTACTGGGATCCGGCGGTACGCACCGACGCGCAGGGCCACGCTCAGATCGAGGTCGAGCTGCCGGATAACCTGACCACCTGGCGGCTGCGCGGGCGCGGCGTGACCGCCGACACGCTGGTCGGCGAAGGGACGGTCGACGTCATCAGCACGCTCGACGTGCTCGTGCGCCCGGTGGTACCGCGCTTTTTCGTGATCGGCGACCAGGCGACGCTGAGCATCGTCACGCACAATAATACAGAGACCGATCTGGCCGCTACGGTCGAGCTACAGGCGATGGGCCTCAACGTGTCGCCCGGCCCGCAGTCGGTGACGATCCCGGCCAAAGATAACGTCAAGCTAAGCTGGGACGTATCGGTACAGAACGTCAAGCAGGTGACGCTACAGGCCAGCGTCCACGCCAACGGCTACTCGGACGCGGTCGAGATCGTGCTGCCCGTCTATACCTACTCCACCCCGGAGGTCATCGCCACGAGTGGGCAGATCGGCGAGCCGGGCGAACGCCTGGAGGCGGTAGTGCTTCCCGAGCCGATCGATACTACGCAGGGAGAGCTGACGATCCAGGTCGATCCCTCGCTGGCGGCAGGGATGCAGGATGGCCTGACCTACCTCGAATCGTATCCATACGAGTGCATCGAGCAGACGGTCAGCCGCTGGCTGCCCAACGTCCTCACCTACCGGGCGCTGAAAGACCTCGGCATCGAAAAGCCAGAGCTGGAGGCGCGCCTGCCGGGCCTGGTCCGCGACGGCCTGCAGCGCATCTACAGCGAGCAGAAATACGACGGTGGATGGGGCTGGTGGCAGTACAGCCAGAGCAACCCCTACCTCACCGCCTACGTGCTGCTGGGCCTGGTCAAGGCACAGGACGCCGGGTTCACAGTGGAAAGCTCGGTGATCCAGAACGCGACCGACTATGTGCGCAAGCAGTTGCGCAGCCCGAGCACGATCGAGGAAACCTACCAGCTCAACTGGCAGGCCTTTATGCTCTATGTCTTGGCCGAGGCTGACGCGGGCGACCTGTCGCGCTCGGTCCTGCTCTTTGACGCCCGCGACCGGCTCGACCACTATGGCAAGGCCTACCTGGCGATGGCACTGGGCCTGGTCGACGAGACCGATCGCAGCCGGGTCCAGACACTGCTCAGCGACCTGAGCAGCGCGGCCATCCTTTCTGCTACCGGCGCACACTGGGAGGAAACACAGGCCGATCTGTGGTCGATGGGTACCGATACCCGCTCCACGGGGATCGTGCTCGACGCCTTTGCCCGGCTGCTGCCCGACGATGGGCTGTTGCCCAACATCGTGCGCTGGCTGATGGTCGCGCGCCAGTCGGGACACTGGGAGACGACACAGGAGACGGCGTGGGCGCTGATCGGCCTGACCGACTTTATGGTCGCCACCGGCGAGCTGAACGCTGACTATGGCTACATGCTGGTGCTCAACGGGCAATCGCTCGACGAGCAGGACGTCACGCGAGCCAACGTGGACGAGAGCCACAAGGTGGAGGTGCCGATCGCCGACCTGCTAGAGCAAGAGATCAACCGCGTGTGGGTGGTACGCGACCAGCCCAACCCTGGCCAGACGGGAGAAGGGCAGTTGTACTATGCGATGTATCTCCGCTACTTTTTGCCGGTCGAGGAGGTCGAGGCACAGAGCCGTGGGATCATTGTCGCGCGGCAGTACGAAGCGGTCGATTGTGACGCCGAGGAAGAGTGTCCTACCCTCAGCGGTGGTTCGGTGGGCGACGTGATCCGGGTCAGGATCACGCTCGTTGCGCCCTATGACCTGCACTACCTCGTGCTGGAAGACCCACTTCCGGCGGGGTGCGAGGCGGTCGACCGTAGCCTTCAGACGACGACCGTAGTCAGCGAGGAGCCGACCCTGGAGCGGTCACAGCCAGAAAATCAGTGGGGAGACGGATGGGGCTGGTGGTGGTTCACCCACTCGGAGGCACGCGATGAAAAGGTAGCCCTGTTCGCCGACTATGTACCTAGCGGCACGTACGAGTATACTTACCTGATGCGTGCCTCGGTGCCCGGCACGTTCTTGACCATGCCCACCCTGGCCTACGAGATGTACTTTCCCGAGGTATGGGGGCGCAGCGACGGAGGCAGTTTCGCGATCCAGGGCGAGTGAGCCCTTCTCGAACGCAAACACGCCCCTGGAGGGGACGTCCCCTCCAGGGGCGACTGTGTGGCGCAGGCACGAAATAGGGAAAGGAATGCGACGAGAAGGCGGTTATTCTCGTCCCCACAGGGGCTGAGTGGGGGCGGTCCGCCCCGGCTACGACAGAAGCCAACGACGGTCGTCGTTGGCTTTATTGGATGCGAACGTTGTAGCGCTTGGCGTACGAGCCCAGTACATTCAGGGCTTCGAGCGGCTTGAGGTTGGTCTCGAAGAAGAACCGCCAGTTCGGTGGGAGGGGCTCCCAACGCGAGTAGCTACACACGCCAAACTGTTGCAGTTCGTCCTGGATGACGTTGCAGGCTTCCCAGCCGCCGCATCCGTACACCGCGTAGAACTCGTCCAGACGCTCCATGGTCACGGTTACTGCTCCTCGGATGATTACACTCCAGTATAAGCGAAAACCCAATTCTAGTCAATACTTTCTTGACATAATTCAACTGAATTGACGGCTTGCTACTGGGTTCACCCTAATGGAACGGATGCGACCTTACTCTACTGGCGCACAGGCACGTACTCTTGAGCGACGATCGCCTGCCCTTCTGGGCTCAGGCTAAAATCGACGAACGCACGAGCAGGGCCTTCCGGCTCACGCGGGGCGACGAGAAAAAAGGGCTCGGCGAGTAAATAGTTGCCTGCCTGGATCTCTGCCGGGCTAGGATCGAGGTCCTCGATGGATACGGCCTTGACCTGTGAAGACACATAAGCCCGAGAGACGTACCCAATCGCGCCACGATGTGCTTGTACGTAAGCAACGACGGCTTGGCTGTCGACCACGACCAGGGCCGTCGGCGCGACCGGATTCCCCTGGCACGCTTCTACGCGGACGGCATCCTCGGACAAGCTCTCCGGATCGATAGCGAGGTGAGGCTGGCAGGTATCGCTGCCAGGGACGATCATAGCCGTGGCCTCGAACGCCATGCGCGTGCCACTCCCCTCCTCGCGGCTCACGACCACGATCTCGTTCACATCCCAGTCGATGCCCAGATCCTGCCAGCGCCACACGCGCCCACCAAAGATGTCACGAACCTGGGCCAAGGTGAGGTTTTCGAGCGGATTACCGGGGTGAACGACGACGGCGACCGCGTCGAGGGCAATGGGCGCCGCCCACACCTCGTCCCCCACTGCAACCGTGCATGCACCCAGGTCTGCCGCACCCTCCAGCGTCTGGCGCAACGACTGGTACGAGTTGGCGTGCTCGATCACGACCGCAACCCGCGGGTCGCGCGCCTCGAAAGCATGGGCTAACCTGGTCAGCAGCGGGATCATGGCCGACGCAGCAGAGATCTTGATCGATTCCTGCGGAACAGGCGGGGTCGGCGCCGGCGTGGCACACGCCACAAGCGCGAAGGAGACGACGGAGGCGACGACACACAGAAAGGCAGAAACGACCTGCCTGGGCCCGCTATGTCGGCATGCACACATCGTTGTCTCTTACCGGAAGAGAGAGACGAGCAGACCCGCGATGCCAACCAACAGGCAGTAAGCAGCAAAGGGATAGAGCCGGTGCTGGCGCAGATACGCCAGGAGGAAGCGGATACTGGCATAGCCCACGACCGCAGAAACGCCGAGGCCAACCAGCATGGGTACCAGGCCGGCCTGCCAGCCCGCGCTCTCGAACAGGTCTTTGAGCTGCCACACGCCCGCTCCCAGGATCACCGGCGTGCTGAGCAGAAAACTAAAGCGAGCGGCCTCCGCACGATCCAGGCCACTGAGCAGCCCGGAGGCGATGGTCGCCCCAGAACGCGAGATGCCGGGCGCGATCGCGACCGCCTGTCCCAATCCAATGCCTAGCGCACTGGACCAGCCCAGATCCTGCAGCACGTGCTCTCTCCGCCCATACCACTCGGAAAAGGCAAGCATTCCTGCCGTGACGATCATGAGCAGCGAGACGACCGTCGGGGTGCCAAACAGCTTCTCGAAAAAGCTCTCGAACAGCAGGCCCAGTACGGCAGCGGGGATGGAGCCCAGGACGAGCAGCCAGGCCAGGCGGCCTGCCGCGTCCTGTTGCAGGCGCGCGCGAAACCCGTCCAGCCCACCCACGCGCAGCCCGTCCAGCGTTCGCAGGCCACCCAGAATCAGTGCCACGAGATCGCGCCAAAAGACCGCCGCTACGGCGACCAGCGTCCCCCAGTGAGCCATCACATCGAACGCGTTCTTGAGCACCGGATCAAACTGCCAGCCGAAGAACCAGGGCAGTAGCGTCAGGTGCCCCGAGCTTGAGACAGGGACGAACTCGGTGGCGCCCTGGATCACCCCCAGGAGAAATGCCTGCAGGATGCTCATGGGTGGCTAGACCCTCCATCGATAGGTAGCAACTGGACGTGCGTCGCGACAACCGGCATAGTATACCCGGATCCGCGACGGCGCGCCACATGGCGGTTTGACTCACTAGAGATCCTGCCCACTCGTGAGTCAAACCGTCGTGGCGGTGCTGTCTCGCAATTCTCCTCTGTCCTCGTCGCTGGCGCAGTATACCTATTTGTTCCCGAGCGACTCGAACTTGCCCACTCCGGTGGATTGGGTGTCGGCCTGGGGCGAGCCATAGTAGCGGACGTTGCCGCCGCCGCTGATGATACCGGTCAGCTCGCCGGTGACCCAGACGGTGGCCGATCCCAGGCCAGAGATGGTCACGTTGGCGGTCTGGCACTCTAGATCGCCGTTCTGTACGTCGCCGGCACCAGAGATCTCGATCTGCTGCTGGGTAACTTGGCCCCCGATCTCGACGCTGCCCAACCCGCTGACGGTGATGTCCACGCTGTCGGCACTGAGCGTGCTCAGCACCACCTTGCCCGCGCCGCTCATCGTCACCGCCAGCGTGGAGGTATTCAGCGCATCCATCTCGACGTCGGCCAGCCCGCTGATGGTCACGCCGGCCAGGTCTTGGACGGTGATGTCAAAGGTAAGCACGTTGTTGCTGTTGGTGCCGGTGATGTTGATCGGCCGGCTGGTCTCGATGGTGAGCACGCCGTCGCGGACGGTGGTCGTGACAAGCGAGACAATGTTGTCGCTGCCGGTGATGGTCAGCGATTCGTTGTCGTCCTGCGTGAGAACCACCTTGCCCAGAGTGCGCATGTCGAGAGCGGTGAACCCGCTCACATCGCGCGTCTCGCTGACGATCACGCCGGAGGGCCTAACGCCTCCGACATTTCCGATCCTCCCGATCCTCGGAATGATCGGGCCCAGGTTGCAGCAGCCGCTCAGCAGCGCTACGACGAGACAGAGGGAGAGCAAAACGGTTGTGGTCTTCATTTGGACTCCTTTGCTGTGTCTATGCGTTCGTGAACCAACAGCCTGAAGCATGAGATCGAACCCCTTTACCCGCCTGGAGCGATCGACCCCGCGGCCATAAATGAAAAGATGAGCATGTCTTGGACGAGATGAAGGCTATCCCTGCGCATATGGCCAACAGGCCGACCTTGGTCCACACCAGCCACGCCGGGCTGCCACCTGCGAACTCGTACAACAGGGCGTTGGGCAATCTGCTGGCACACAGCATGACCGCCCAGGCCGTGGTCAGCACGATACGGTTCGTAGAGGCCGGTTACTCGCTCGTCATCTCTCTTCCTCATTCGCCGATGCGCCTATTGTACAGGGAAGCGCCCCGCCTGTAACCTATCAAAAGATAGGGTGATGACAGGATCACCTATACTTGAGTCTGTGAAAGGGCAGCTCGCAACGCGCAGATCAGCGCAATGCGCTCGTTGGCAGTCTGCGTCACCTGCTGCAGCATCTCGGCATCTCGCGTAAAGCGTGCGGTCTCGGTCGGGACGCCCTCATAGTAGAGGACCAAGTCGTCCAGCAACGCGTTCAGGTGCGGCAGGTTGGGTGGCAGCGTGCCCTGTTCGAGACCAGCGCTGAGCGCCGCCGCGGTCCGCGCCCAGTCCTGGAAGCTTTGCCCGGCCTTAGCCTTGAAGCCCCGGCGGGCAAGGGGACGCACAAAGACCGGCAAGCGGTCAAACTCGGCCCCAGTCTGGGCGATGATCTCCTCGAGCCTGCGGCTCAAGTCGAGCGCCTGGGCCGGTAGGGGTACGGCTGGCGCCTGTGCCGCCGCCGGCCCTTGCGCCGCCGGGGTCCGCAGCGCGGGGGCCTCGATGACGCCAGCGTGCTCCAGCACCGTGTAGCCCGTCACCACCTCGCCGTGGAACTCGTCGGCCAGCGCAGCAACGAGATAGGCGGTGGCTGCTCCGGCATACTCGGCAGGCATCAGACCCTCGAACGCCGGATGAAGCGGCACGTGCAGGAATGCTTCCTCGGTCATGCCGAGGCGAGGAGCCAGCCCTGTTGCCACGCTACGCATACCGGGCGTGTCTACCATGCCGGGGCCAAAGGGAATGACGCGCACTCCCTGCTCGCCCACCTCCAGGGCCAGCGATTGGCTGAACCCGATGATGCCTTGCTTGGTGGCGATATAGGCCGCCAGGCCCGGCATGGCCTCAGTAGAGACCATGTTGACGATGGTGCCACGCCGCCGGGCAAGCATGCCCGGCAAAAAGGCCTGGCAGGTCAGGAACGTGCCGCGCAGGTTGACGACCATCGTGCGATCCCAGTCTTCCAGGCGCATCTCGGCCACGCTGGCCTCGTGGATATAGATGGCGTTGTTGACTAGGATGCTGGCGTCGCCATAGGCGGCGTGGACCCGCCTGGCCAACGCAGAAACCGAGGCCGGGTCCGACACATCGGTCCGTACAAAGAGTGCTGCGCCGCCCTCGCGGCGAATAGCCTCCTCAGCCTCTCCTCCCAAGTCCGGGTCCAGCTCAGCGAGGACGACCTGTGCCCCGAGCCAAGCCAAGGCGCAGGCCGCCTCGCGCCCGATGCCGCGCCCTGCGCCGGTGACGATGGCGACCTGCCCGGCCAGGGCGTCGCGAGGCAGGCTGGTGCGCGCAATGACCGGGTCGACGTTCATCTCGTCTCTTCCTCTACTCTCCATCGGTGAGAGACGATAGCCTATACCCTCCTCTCCCTCCTCGCTGGCGCCGCCGAGCCTCGACAGCAAGATGCTCACGATAGGCGACAGGCCCCAGATGATCTGCGCCAGCACCGTGCTGAACAGGGCAAACGGGATGGAAAGCAAGAACGTGGCAGGCCCACTGAGGGCACGGATCGACGTAGCCCGGATCAACTGCGGATCGAGGCCCTCGTCCACCAGGCGGTGGTCGTGGGCAGCGTACCACCACAGCGCCGCCGTGGTCAACCCTAGAGCCGCTGCGGTGAGGGCATAGGCGATGTTTGCCAACGGCAGATATGCGTACGTGCCAAGCAGGTTGGTGACAAAGGGTAGGATGCCGATAAAGAACAAAAAGAGCAGATTGAGGAGCATCAACCGGGTATCGTAGCGCACGATGTAGCGGTAGTAACGGTGGTGAGCCAGCCAGTAGACGCCGATGATCGCAAAGCTGATCACGAAACTCGCGAATTCCGGTGCCATCGACAAGAGCTCTCGGGGCAGCTCTGTGGCGGCAAGCGGCCTGGCGATTTCCGGTACCTGGATCTCGACGGCGAGCAGGGTAATGGCGATCGCCATGACGGCATCGCTGAAAAAGATGATGCGCTCCAGGCCCAGATCTTGTTTGCCCGGCGGCATCTGGTCTTGCTGATCCGTGGATGACATGCTCATACAGCCTCAAGATGAGACGCACAAGGTCAGGATCGCAGGTTAGAGCGCTTAGTCGCTGCGCATGGGCAGATGCGCGCCGCAGTAGGGACAGTCGGCAGCCTCTGGCCCCACCCATTTCACTTCAGCGCTGCGAACCGGCGCACCGCACCGCGGACAGGCCGACGGCAGCAGCTCGGCGCGATGTTCCGGAACGGGCGGTGCGGACGATGATGGCGACGCACCCGCCGCTGGGGCTGTCGTCGAGTCGGCTTCTTCGAAGGCATGGGGCGCGAATCGCATCAGCAGGGCTTCGATCAACATGCTGATCGCCACCAGGACCAGGATCCCAGGCCAGAACCACCCTCGCCAAAACAGGATTGCCAGGCCGATCAACCACACCGCAGCATGAAGCCGCCGCCAGGGACCCACCAACTCTCGTTTCCGCTCGCGTTTCTTCATTCTAAACCTCCCCTATTGGAGACCCTCAATGTACCGAGTCTACTTTCTCTTGGTCCTGCCGCAGATATCGCTGTCCTGGGCCTCGCTTGCGCGTACGATCATCACTTCCCCTTCGAGTCTGGATCCGCACCCGTTGTACTGGACAGCAGTTCCGTTGTCGCCTATCAGAGGATAGGTTGTGCCTTTTCCCTCACACCTCGGCGTACACCCACAAGCCAGGTCGAGACCCGGTCACTTGCTGGCGAGTGTGCCCATATGGATCATGCCGGTCTCGGCAACAAGTCAATGAACCCAGCACCTATAGATAGAGCAGCGACGAGTGTTCCCAACCCAAAGTAGAACAACTGCAGGACGAACGCTATCCCGGGCGGAGAACCAATGGCCAGTACTTCGACGAATTCAAAGACCATGATGATGATACCAGCCCCAATCGAGAATAGAAGCGCGAATCGGCTTTTCCGTATCAGCAGCACTGCCGCCAACGAGGCGCTCCCACCCACGATCACGAACAACGAGAGGCCCGGAATGGTATAGTCCTTGAATATGGAGCCCTGTAGTTCCTCTACGCCCGGCGCGTTGAATCCTGCCAAGAGACCTATTCCGCCGAGAAAAGCGGTTGCTGCCAAAAAGATGTTGAGCACGATCAGAGCGATGGATATGACCTTTCCCAACTGCTTCACCTGACTCTCCTTGGTAATTGGGTTTGCTGCACGCGCTTCACCCACTCGGCGACCAACGTGGTCTTGCCAAAGCCAGCGAGGACAACGACCAGCAACAGCCCGGCTCCCAGACCGGCATCGAGGCATGCCGGCACCCTCGATCATACGTGGGCGGATAGAGATTATAGCACAATGCATCCGCGCTGTCACCAATCTGTGCAACAAGGGCCCGTAATGCATTCTTTAGCCTGTACAACTGCCGCCTGCCCGTTGGATCATAAGAGATCCATAAGAAGATTCAGCCCACACTTGACAGTATGGCTACTTTGTGTTATCATTTTAGCACTCTATATATGAGAGTGCTAAAATGAGTGAGGGCATCGACATCCTGACGCCACGCAGGCAGTTCGTATTGGGCCTGGTTGTGCGCAGCTACATCGAGTCGGCGGCGCCGGTCAGTTCCAAGGCGGTCAGCTTGCACCCCGAGCTGGACGTCAGCGCAGCGACAGTACGCAACGAGATGGCGTACCTTGAGGAACACGGGTACCTGACGCACCCGCATACCTCGGCAGGGCGCTTACCGACGGAAAAGGGCTACCGCTATTTTGTCGAGCAGCTGATGGAGGACGTCCGCTTGCCGGTAGAGGAACGGCGCATGATCGTGCACCAGTTCCACCAGGCCGAGCTGGACCTCAACCAGTGGATGCGTCTTGCCGCGACGGTGCTGGCGCATTCAGCTCGGGGTGCGGCCGTGGTCGCACCGCCACACGTGCATCGCTGCCGGTTCAAGCACCTGGAGCTGATCTCGACACACGGACCGCTCGTGCTGCTGGTCATCGTCCTGCAGGAGGGGCTGATCAAGCAGCAAATGCTGACGCTGGCGAATCCCCTCGGCCAGGAGGATCTGAGCCGCATCTCACGCTGGTTGAATGACGTCTTTGCGGGGCTGGAAGGCGACGAGATACGACAGCAACTGATCTCCTTGCCCGAGTTCGAGCAAGAGATCGGCCTGCTCGTGTCCAAGATGATGGGTGAAGTGGATGGATCCAGCGGCCCCGTCTACCGCGATGGGCTGGTGCACGTCCTCGCTCAACCCGAGTTCGCCGAGAGCGGGCAGCACGTGGCAGAAGTGCTGTCGGATGGAGGGCCGCTCGACCTGATGCTGCGTGATATGCTGTCGGTCGCTGCCGAACGAGGGAGCGTACAGATCGTCATCGGCGGCGAGGGGCAGCGCAACGAACTCTCCGATTTCAGCCTGGTGCTGTCTCGATACGGCATCAACGGCTACGCCACGGGTGCGCTGGGGGTATTGGGGCCGCTGCGCATGCACTATGCGCGCACTGTATCCGTGGTGCGGTTTGTCTCTCAACTGTTGAGCAATCTCGTGCTCGATATGTACGGGGGCGAGCTGCAGAATCCAGAGTAACTGACGTTCCGGGAGCTGTACCTTTCCCGGGATGATCTGTGTCTAGTGATCTTGATGTCAAGGGAAGGCTGCAGAGAAGATGAACGTAGAAGACCAGAACCGTGCGGTGGGCCAAGAGGATGCTGCTAAGGCGGGCGCTGAGGTTGTTGCAGACGAGGGGCAGGAGGCGGAGCTGACCATCGAGGCCGAGGACGAACTGGAGACGCTGAAAGCGGCGCTGGAGGAAGCAGAGGCACGTGCGGCCGAGTATTTAGATGGGTGGCAGCGTGCGCGTGCCGAGTTTGCCAACTATCGCCGGCGCCAGGAGCAGCAGCGGCAGCAGATGCAGGCTTTAGCAAAGGCAAACCTGTTGCTTCAGTTGCTGCCAGTGATGGACGATTTGAGACGCGCTCTGGAGACCGTGCCTGAGGAGAGCAAAGAGGAGCCGTGGGTGAGCGGCGTCGAGCAGGTCCAACGCAAGTGGCAGGCGACATTGGAGAGCCTGGGGCTCTCGATCATGCCCGTCGAGGCAGGGGAGGCCTTTGATCCTGCCTACCACGAAGCATTGACGCACGAGCCGAACGAGGAGGTGGATGCGGGCCACATCATCCAGATCGTACAGCCCGGTTACCAGGTCGATGACACCGTCCTGCGTCCTGCGCTAGTTCGCGTTTCGAGCGGCAAGCCGGAATTGAACCAAGAAGTAGACGAATAGCAAGCAATCCTAGTCTTTGCCGGGCCAAGGCAGGCGATCGTAGCGCTGACCGTTCTGGCATAATAGGGAGATCATTGAAGGAGACGAACGATGGCCAAGATCATCGGTATTGATTTGGGGACCACTAACTCGGTCTGCGGGATTATGGAGGGCGGCGAGCCCACCGTTGTTCCGAGCTCGGAAGGGGGACGGCTGTTTCCCTCGGTCGTGGCCGTCAACCCCAAGACCGGCGAACGTATGATCGGGCAGGTTGCCCGACGACAGGCAGTCACGAACCCAGAGAACACGATCTTCTCGATCAAGCGCTTTATGGGACGCAAGTTTGACGACCCGGAGGTCAAGCGTGCGATCGAGCTCGTGCCCTACAAGGTCACCGCGGCACCTAACGGTGACGTCCGCGTGTGGATGGGTGGCAAAGAGTACTCGCCGCCCGAGGTCTCAGCGATGATCCTGCAAAAGATCAAGACCGACGCAGAAGCCTTCCTGGGCGAAGAGATCACGGAAGCCGTGATCACGGTCCCGGCCTATTTCAACGACTCGCAGCGACAGGCGACCAAGGACGCCGGCAGGATCGCGGGCCTCAACGTGCTGCGCATCGTTAACGAGCCGACGGCCTCTTCGCTGGCGTACGGCATGGATCGAAAGGCCGACGAGACGATCGCCGTCTATGACCTGGGCGGCGGCACGTTCGATATCTCGATCCTCGACGTCGGCGATGGCGTGTTCGAGGTCAAATCGACCAACGGGGATACCTTCCTCGGCGGCGATGACTTTGACCAGCGGGTGATCGACTGGATCTGCGACGAGTTCAAGCGCGACCAGGGGATCGACCTGCGGCGAGATCGTATGGCCCTGCAGCGGCTCAAGGAGTCTGCCGAAAAGGCCAAGATCGAGCTGTCGACGGTGCTCGAAACTGAGATCAACTTGCCCTTTATTACGGCTGACGCCAGCGGGCCCAAGCACTTGCAGATGACGCTGACCCGGGCCAAGCTGGAGCAATTGACACAGGACCTAATCGAGCGCTCGATCGAGCCCTGTCGCAAGGCACTGGCCGACGCCAGTCTCACTATATCCGAGATCGACGAGGTGATCCTGGTCGGCGGCATGACGCGTATGCCGGCGGTCCGCGAGACGGTACGCGAGCTGTTTGGCAAGGAGCCGCACCTGGGCGTCAACCCGGACGAGGTCGTCGGCCTCGGCGCAGCAGTGCAAGCCGGCGTACTCAAGGGTGACGTGAAGGACGTGCTCCTTCTGGACGTGACGCCGCTGACGCTGAGCATCGAGACGCTGGGCGGCGTGGCCACGGCGCTGATCGAGCGCAATACGACCATTCCGACCAAAAAGAGCCAGATCTTTTCCACGGCAGCGGACATGCAGTCGCAGGTCGAGATCCACGTCGTGCAGGGCGAGCGGCCAATGGCGCGCGACAACAAGAGCCTGGGCCGCTTTATCCTCGATGGCATCCCGCCCGCGCCGCGCGGCGTTCCGCAGATCGAGGTCACCTTTGACATCGACGCCAACGGCATCTTGAACGTGAGCGCGGTGGACAAGGCGACAGGCCGGGACGCGCATATCACGATCACCGCTTCCAGCGGCCTGTCTGAATCGGAGATCCAGCAGATGGTGCACGACGCCGAGCAGCACGCTGATGAGGACCGCCAGCACAAGGAAGAGGTCGAGGTGCGCAATACGGCAGACCAGGCGGTCTATTCGGCGGAAAAGACGCTGCGTGACATGGGCGACAAAGTCCCCGACGACGTCAAGAAGGATGTCGAGGCCAAGGCCGAGGCGCTCAAGGCGATCAAGGACTCGGGAGACCTCGCCCAGATCCGCCAGAAAACGCAAGAGCTGGGCCAGGCACTGCAAAAGGTGGGCGCTGCGGCCTATGAGCAGGCTGGTGGCCCCGGCACGCCGCCTCCAGGAGGCGCGGACGGCGGGCCGTCTGCCCCACCCGACGAGGACGTCGTCGACGGCGAATTCAGCGAAGCCTAGCTCGGGTTCACGTTGAATGGAAGGGAAGGGCGAGGAACGCTTGCCCTTCCCTTTCTTGTGGTGTATACTCGTGCGTTAGTGTTATCAGTGATGGGGCTACTGTCGCGCCCCTGGATCTGGAGATGAAAGCAAGCAAGTTGGTTCTAGATGAGTAGCAGAAGAGACTATTACGAGGTGTTGGGCGTCTCGCGCAACGCGAGCGCGGACGAACTCAAGCGTGCCTACCGCCGCCTGGCGCGCCAGTACCATCCTGACGTGAACAAAGACGATGGGGCGGAAGAGCAGTTCAAAGAAGTCAACGAGGCCTACGAAGTCCTGAGCGACCAGGAAAAGCGCGCGCGCTACGATCGGTTTGGACATGCCGGAGTACAGGGCGCAGGTTCTGCGGGTCCCTCTGGTTTTGAGGGATTTGGTTTTGGCATCGACGACATCTTTGAGAGCTTTTTCGGGGGCACGCGCCCCGGCGCGTCGACGCGGAACCGGCCCCAGCGCGGGGCGGACCTGCGCTACGATCTGCGCATCTCTTTCGAGGAAGCCGTATTCGGCTGCGAAGAGGAGATCGAAGCCTCACGCCACGAGACCTGTCCCACCTGTAGCGGCTCTGGCGCAAAACCAGGTACCACGCCGGTGCGCTGTCCCGAATGCAATGGCACCGGCGAAGTACGGCACGTACAGCGCTCGCTCTTTGGTTCGTTCGTCAACGTCACGACCTGCCCGCGCTGTCACGGCAGCGGTGAGGAGATCACTTCCCCCTGTCCCGAGTGTCACGGGCAAAAGCGCGTGCCCAAAACGCGCACGCTCTCGGTCAAGATCCCGCCTGGGGTCGACGATGGAACGCGTATCCGCTTGACAGGCGAGGGCGAGCTGGGGACGCTGGGCGGGCCGCCCGGCGATCTGTACGTCTTTATCTCGGTCGAGCCGCACGAGTACTTTGTGCGGCGAGACAATGACATCATTCTGGAGCTGTCGCTTAACGTCGCCCAGGCCGCACTGGGCGATCTGATTGCTGTTCCCACGCTCGATGGCGAGGAGGAACTCCCGATTCCCCCAGGAACCCAGACGGGCGAGGTGTTTCGCCTCAAGGCGCACGGTGTACCCTATCTGCGGCGCCCGGGCAGAGGCGATGAGCTGGTCGTCGTCACCGTCGCGGTTCCGAGACACCTCGATGCGCGGCAGCGCGAATTGTTCGAGGAATTGGGAGAGACGCTCGGCAAAGAGATCATCGCCCAGCACGAGCGGGGGTTCCTAGATCGGGTCAAGGAGGCCCTGGGATTATAGCGCCCCGGGGATCACGGCAGGTCTATCGATCGGGTATGCACGAACTTCCAGAGCCACGATGGCTTTGGAAGTTTGGTTTTGGGTGAGCAGGGGACAGACATGGCGGAAGGAATGCAGGCAACAGGCAGAGAGTGGCTCGAGGTCAGCGTGCGCGTCGACGGCGAGGCCGCAGAAGCGGTGAGCGAACTGCTCAACAGCTACGGCCGTGGCGGGGCCGTCATCGAGCACCGGGTAGCCGGCGGGCTGGGGGCGCACGACGACGTGGACGAGATGCGGGTCAAGGCTTATATTCCGGCCGAAGATGGCGCGCTCAAGCAACGAATCGAAGAAGCGCTGTGGCACCTGGGGCAGCTCTATCCGATCCCCGACCCCGAGTTTACCGTGCTGGGCGAAGCCGACTGGGCTGAGGCGTGGAAGGCCCACTATGGTGTGCTGCACGTCGGGCAGCACACAGCCATCGTACCGGCGTGGCAGTCCTACGAGCCTGCCCCAGGCGAGGTGGCGATCGTGCTCGACCCGGGCATGGCCTTTGGTACCGGGACGCATCCTACGACGCGCCTGTGCCTCGCGGCACTCGAAGAGCTGGTCGTGCCCGGCATGCGCGTGTTGGACCTGGGCACAGGCTCGGGCATCCTCTCTATCGCCGCGGCCAAGCGCGGCGCAGCCTCCGTACGTGCGGTGGATATCGACCCGATTGCCGTGGCCTCGGCACGAGAGAATGTAGCTGCTAACGGCGTAGCCGGCATCGTCCACGTCGAGAGCGGCTCCCTGGAGCAAGCGCGAGCGACCTACGATCTGATATTGGTCAACATCCTCTACAGCGTGATCCTGGATTTGCTCGATCGAGGACTGGCGGACGCGCTGCGCCCGAACGGGACCGTGGTTGCTTCGGGCATTATCGATGACCAGGAAGCGGACATCGTGGACGCGTTCGTGACGCGTGGGATCGAGGTGACCGGGCGGCGCGGGGAGCGCGACTGGGTGGCGCTGATCGGCAGGCGGGCGACCTGAGATGGCGCAGCGCTTCTTTGTCCCTTCGAGGTCGATCGCCGATGACGTGGTGACCTTTGGCCCTGATGCTACGCACCAGTTGCGCAACGTCCTGCGGCTGCATCCCGGCGCGCAGGTGATCGTGCTCGACGGTTCGGGAATGGAATACGACGTGACGCTCGATCGAGTGGGACTGGATGTGGCGACGGGCCACATCGTGTCGCGGCACGCGGCGGAGACAGAGCCACGAGTAAAGGTGACCCTCTACCAGAGCCTGCTGAAGGGTGACCGCTTTGAGTGGGTCCTGCAAAAGGGGACAGAGCTGGGTGTGTCGCGGTTCGTGCCTGTCTTTGCAGAACGCACGGTGGTGCGAGGGGCAGCGTGGGCAGAAAAGCGGCGCGATCGCCTGGAGCGCATCATCCGTGAGGCGGCCGAGCAAAGCTGCCGCGGGCGCTTACCGGACCTTGGCTCGGCGCTGTCCTTCGAGGAAGCGTGTGTAGACAGCGCAGCGGCGCACGATCTCTCGATCCTTCCCGCCGTAGCTGTCGGCGGCGAGGAACTCGCTACAGCGTTGCAGGCCGGTTCAGCGATCGAGCGTGTCGCGCTGCTGGTGGGGCCGGAGGGTGGCTTTGCACCGGAAGAGGTAGCGCTTGCCGAGGGGCACGGCCTGCACGTGGTGACGCTAGGACCGCGCATCCTGCGCGCCGAGACAGCGGGGGTTGTCGCCCCTGCGCTCGTGCTCTATGCGCTGGGTGACATGCGGTAGCTACGGCCCTGTGATTTCGGGGGTCATAGAAGGAAGCGGCGTCGAGGTCTGCGTTGGTGTCGCGGTCGGGGTAGGCGTAGGTGTGCGCGTGGGCGTTGCGGTAGCGGTGGCGCTGGGAGTGGCGATGGGTACCCCCGTTGGCGATGGCGCCACAGTCGCGGTCGCCGGCGTCGCCGCGACGACGGTCTCTGTAAAGGTGGGGGCTACGGCGGGGAGCGGGGTGGCAGTCGACGGAGAGAACCACTCCTCCAGGATCTCCGGCCTCCACACCGCGATGGATATCCCGCCCAGCGACAAGACGAGTAGGACCAGCCCGAGGCGTACGCCCCACTTGCGTACCGGGGAAATGGACCTAGGAGGGAGCACACTCTCCCGTAGCACTGTGCCTGGTACGGCCGCCTCTACCGGCGTAGCGACCGCGGGGGAAGATGGCTGACCGGACGACTCCTCACGCCCGGCCTCTTTCGGGCTCGCCTGTGCGACGAGGGTGACCTCGTTGTAGACGTCGCGCGGCAGCTTGAGCATGACGGCGGTGATATTGTCAGGGCCACCATAGCGATTGGCAAGCTCGACCAGCTCTATCACGGCCTCGTAGGGCGTCTCTTCCGCGATCACGCGACCTAGCTCATCTTCAGATACCTGGTTGCTCAAACCGTCGGAACAGAGGAGAACAGCGTCGCCCGGCTCCAGGACGTGCTCGAAGGTGTCGACCTCGATCTGCGGGTTGTGGCCCAGGCAGCGCGTCACGACGTTGCGATACATGTGGTTCTGTGCCTGCTGCTCGGTGAGCAACCCAGCCGTGACCTGCTCGGCGACCCAGGAGTGATCGTGCGTTAGCTGCTGTACGGCCCCATCGCGGATCAAGTAAGCGCGACTGTCGCCCACGTTGGCGATGGTGACCCACTCGCCGTGCGCTACGGCGGCGACGATGGTGGTGCCCATGCCAGCCTGCGACGCCGTGATGCCGGCTTGTTCATAGATCTGGGCATTGGCCCGCAAGATGGCCTGTTCGAGGCGCATGGCTGGCGACATCAACGCATCGTCGCCGCCATAGTATTCGGCAAAGAGCGTCTCGATCGCCAGTTGGCTGGCCACTTCCCCTGCCGCATGGCCACCCATCCCGTCTGCCACAGCAAAGAGCCGTCCTCGCTCCTCGATCAGGCTGCCCAACTCTGATTCGTCAGCGATGCGCCAGGCATCCTCGTTCAGCCCTCTGCGCTGTCCAGGATCGGTCCGTCCTGCGACGATCAACTGTGGGGAGGGGTCCGCAAGGCCCAAGCCGGCTCTCCTCGCTCAACAGGATGCTCGCCGATCGCACGTAATGGTTCTTGGCGACCGGGTTCACGGAAGCAAGCGGGCGGTATTGTAACACGGAACAAGGGGGTGGGCAAATGGTTTGCCGAAATGCTAGGCGCGGTCACAGATCGGGATCGCCTTCTTCTTGCGTGGAGGGCCGGTATAGAAACAGCAGATAGAGCAAGGCCAGGTAAGCGCCAATCAAGAGCGCGTAGAACCAGCCAGCGCTGAAAAAGGCGGGCTTGTCCGTGCCCAGCCTGTCCAGGAGGGCACCGGCCTGGGCCCAGGGGCCGAGGTCGTACCCGAGGTGAAATTCCAAGTCCTCGATCTTGCCCTTCCCCCACATGCCGGGCGTCAAGACGGCACGTCCATCTGGATAGGTGTCGCGCACGGTGCCGATGACGGTGATGGCCTGGGCGAGATCCGCTTCTGGCGCGGCCAGGCAGAAGGTATAGTCCTTGCCCGCCGAGTCCTCGATCGGCGGGAAGCGCAAGGCATAGTAGGTATTGCTGTTTACTTCGTAGGCGTCTCGGGTGAGGGTGACGATGGCTCGCTCATCGTCCGGGGAACGCTGCAAGGTAAAGATGAACGTGCTCCGGTTGCGCCGGCCGAGGTCATCGAGCAGCACTTTGACCTGGTTCAGGCCGTCGTGCGCGGCGACAAAGGTCTGGCAGGCGCGATAGTCGGCGACCAGCTCACCCGCGCCTTCGCGCTCCCCCACGGGTGGCCCGGCATCTGGGTCGTGCAACGTCTTGTACGCCCCGATCGCACCAACGAGGACCACCATGCCGACAACGGCGAAGGCACGAAGGTGGGATCTCCACGCCAGGTGTGGGGTCATGGCTCTCGACTCAGTGCCTATCGAGCACGGTCTGCTGGTACCACGCCCAGAAGCGCGCCACGCCCTCCTCCACCGAGATGTGTGGATCGTAGCTCAACAGCCTGCGCGCCTTGTCGATATTCGCATAGGTGTAGGGAATGTCCGCGTCAGGCATGGGGCTCGGGACGAGGGTTGCCTTCTTTCCAGCCAGATCCTCGATCAGCCCGACAAAGTCGCTGAGCAGCACCGGCTCACCGCGTCCCAGGTTTATTGCCTCGTATCCCAATGGGCGATCCAGGGCAGCGATGATACCGGCAGCGATATCCTCCACGTAGGTCCAGTCGCGGTACATCTGCCCGGCGTTGTACAGCGGGACCTCGCGATCGAAAAAGATATTATCCAGCACCTTGTAGGCCATCATATCCGGCCTACCCCGCGGCCCGTAGACGGTGAAGAAACGAAGGGCCGTGAAATGCTGCTCGTAGAGGTGGTGATAAGAAAAGCCGAGCATCTCGGCTGCCCGCTTGCTGGCCGGATAGGGCGCCAGCGGATGATCGCACGGATCGCTCTCCACGAACGGGATCTGCTGGGTATCACCATAGACGGAGGAGGTCGAGGCCAAGACGAAATTCCCGATCTCGTGGTCGCGCGCTGCGTCGAGCAGGTTGAGCGTGCCGATCAGATTGACGTCATAGTAGAGGTGTGGGTCCTCTGTAGAAGCACGCACGCCGGCCATGGCCGCCAGGTGAGCGATGGCATCGAAGGCATGCTCTGTGCAGAGCTGAGCGATCAGCGCCTGATCCCGGATATCCCCCTCGACAAAGCGAAAGCGCGATGCGTCGCCGACGCCACCCCGCACTTCGTCCAGGTTGGCCTGCTTTCGGGCAGGGCTGTAATAGTCGTTGAGATTATCGAGGCCAACCACCGCGTCCCCGCGTGCCAGCAGTGCGGCGGCAACGTGGCTTCCAATGAACCCGGCAGCACCTGTAACGAGGACTGTTTTGTTCAACTGCATCCTCCCTGAACATCAGAATAGAGCGAGGACAAGCCCCTCTCTACATACGAGCAGAATAGAGCACGAATGGCAACGTCGAGCAATCTAGTCGAACATCAACTCGCAGATGTCGGTCCGTGCCACAGAGCCCACGATCCGGTTGCCGCGGACCACCGGGATGTGCGAGGAGGCTTTGAGCAAAAAGAGCGAGATCACGCGCATGAGCGGTGCATTCTCGTCCACGCTCACCGCGCCACGGACCATGATACCCCTCACCGAGTCATCCTGTACCTCGGTGGCGCGATCTTCGAGGTACTCGAAATCCATCATATAGTGCAGATCGTCCTGGAGCTCCGCATAAGAGGGCAGCATCGCGCGCAGCAGGTCCGCTTCATTGACCACGCCAACCAACTCGCCTTCACCGCTGATGACCGGGAGCGTGGTTACGCCAAAGCGCCGAAAGGCACGGCTCAGTTCTCGCAACGTCGTCGATTCGGAGACACTATGCACTTCGGAGCGCATGATGTCCTTGGCTCTCATCCTCGATGCTCCTTCCCCTCGCTCTCCCGCCAATGAGCCGGGGTACGATTGTAGGAGTGCCTCCGGGCCGGCCTAGTGGGCTGTACCGGAGACGATCTCTAGCATCTCTTGGGTGATTTTCTCCTGGCGTGCGATGTTATAGGTGCGTTGGAGCTCGGCAGTGCGATCGTCGATGTTGGTCTTGGCTGCGTCCATGGCCTGCAGACGCGCGCCCTGTTCACTCACCATGGATTCTACCAGACCCAGGTACAGTTGTAAAGCCAAGTGCTCTACCAGCAGCAGGCGCTGCAGTTCAGTGGCATCGCTGCCTAGGATCGGCATATTCTCTGGCTCGAGGTCCAGCGGCGTCAACTCGGGCGGCAGCAGGCGGACCAGACGCTGTCTATAGCTGCCAAAGGAGATGAAATAGTTATAGATCAGGTACAGCTCGTCGATGTTGGCTTGTGTGTACAGCGTCTCGATACGCTCCCAGATCTCCCGCGTCTCTAGAAAAGAGACGGCGTGGGTGAGCGGAAAACGGTGCGCCCATAACAGCGCGCACATTGCCTGCTTGTCACAATAGTAGCGTCGCGTATATTCGCCGAGCGCGATCACCTCTACCTCGCGTCCCTCGCTGCGCCAGCGGTTGATGTGGACGTCTGCCGTGTGGAACAAGACCGCGTTAAAGGGACCACACAGGCCGTGATCGCTGCCGATGATCGTCAGCGCGGTGCGGCGCGCAGGTGAGGCCTCCCCGCTCTGACCGCGCACCAGGGGAGTAGGATAGTTGGCGACGAGAGAGAGCTGCCGCTGCACGCGCTCTGCATAGCGCTGCGCCGCATAGAGCCGGTTCTTGGCCTTGCGCCAGCGGATCGCCGACATGGCGCGCATCGAGCGGATCAGGTGCTCGATCGTGCTCAGGTTCTCCAGTCGCTCGCGGATCGTGCCGAGGTCTGGCATGACGCCTACTCCTCAGTCTCCCTGTTCAGGAAGGCCTGCTTGCCTGCGGCGACGGCTTCGGGCAGCTGCTCGCGTACCTGGCGCGACCAGTCGCCGCGCTCGAGGAAATCCATCAACGCCGCGTGACGGGCGTCTATATACGCGATCAGGTAGGCCTCAAAGTCGAGCACTTGGTCCACGGGCAGGTCGTCCAGGTGCCCTTCCCCGGCAGCGTATAGGAGCAGCACCTGGTGTGAGACAGGCATGGGCTGGTACTGCTTCTGGCGTAGGGCTTCGCGCACGTGCCGGCCGCGCGTGAGCTGACGCTGCGTCTCCGCATCGAGCTCGGTGCCAAAACGGGCAAAGATCTGCAGTTCGAGGTACTGCGAGATATCGAGCTTGAGGTGGCGCGACACAGCGCGCATGGCCCTGTTCTGAGCTGCGCCCCCGACGCGAGATACCGAGAGCCCGACGTCGATCGCGGGCTTGATGTTCTGTTGAAACAGGGTGAGCGACAGATAGATCTGCCCATCAGTGATCGAGATCAGGTTAGTGGGGATATAGGCTGCCAGGTTGCCGTCCTGGGTCTCTACAATCGGCAGTGCGGTCATCGATCCGCCTCCCAGCGCATCGTTGAGCTTGGCGGCGCGCTCCAGCAGCCTCGAGTGCAGGTAAAAGACGTCGCCCGGGTACGCCTCACGGCCCGGCGGGCGGCGGAGCAGCAGCGACAGCTCGCGGTACGCCATCGCTTGCTTGCTCAGGTCGTCATAGATCACCAGGGTGTGCCCGCCGCGATACATCACGTCTTCGGCCATGGCGCATCCGGCATAGGGAGCCAGGTACTGCATCACTGCCGGTTCGTCGGGCCGGGCGACGATCACCGTCGTATACTCCATCGCCCCATATTGCTCGAACGTCTCGACGATGCGTGCCACGGCGCTCATCTTTTGCCCCACGCAGACATAGAAGCAGCGCACACCGGTCCGCCTCTGGTTGAGGACGGCGTCGACGGCGATCGCCGTCTTGCCGATCTGACGGTCGCCAATGATCAACTCGCGCTGCCCACGCCCCAGCGGGATGACCGCGTCAATGGTCTTGATCCCCGTCTGCAGCGGCTCCTGTACGGGGACGCGGTCGAGTACATTGGGTGCCTCTGCCTCGACGGGATGATGCCGCTCACTCTCGACCGGTCCCTTGTCGTCGATCGGCTCCCCAAGGGCATTGACCACGCGCCCGGCAAGCGCGTCGCCAACCGGCACCTCGACCACGCGCCCGGTGCGCTCGACCAGGTCACCAGCATCGATCCCCCGCTCCGGACCCAGCAGCACGCAGCCGATCTCGTGTTCGTCGAGGCTGAGCGCCAATCCGTGCACGCCTGTTGGGAAGAGCAGCAGCTCGTCGAGCATCACCTCTGGCAAGCCGGAGACGATGACGATGCCATCCCCCACTTCCTGCACGACGCCTACGTGGCGCACGCGGAGGGCATAGCGCTCGCTGTCGATCAGCTTGTTCAGCTGTTCCAGGCTCTCGGCGGTCCTGAGACCGTTCGCGCCATCTGTGCCAGAGGGGTGTGGTGCGCCCCGCTTGGCCAGGGCCCGGAGGTCAGCCAACAACTGTTCGCGGTCCAGGGGGTTGCGTTCGCTCATACCTCAGCTTGCTCCAGCTCGGCCATATAGCGCTCTCGCAGACGCTCCAACTGTCCAGCCAGGCTGCCGTCGATCACGAGGTCACCAAAGCGCAGCGTGGCCCCGGCGACCAGGGAGGGGTCGACCCGGTACGCGATCTCGATCGGTTGCCCGGCGAGTTCTTTCACCTGGGCCTCGATCCGGGCTCGGCGCCCGGGCTCCATCTCGTGCGCGCTAACCAGTTCCACGCGCACCTCGTCCTCTGTGCCTAGTTGTTTGGCCTGGCGATACTCCTCTTCCGGGAGCGCAGCCAGCCGCTTGATGAATTGCTCGAGGGCGCCTTCCTGAAAGCCGTCGGACGTCGCCTCGCGGATCATCCGTGCACTCAGGCTCGTGATCAGCTGCCCCAGCGCCTGGCGATGCTGGAACACGGCTTGCTGGCGCGCCTCGCGGATCTCGTTGTCTGCATTGCCGCGCATCGCCGTGAGCTCTTGCCGCGTCTCATCGAGCACCTCGCGCCTTGCACGTGCCAGTTCCTCCTGCCCCTGCTGTTGCATGACGACCACCTGTTCCTCTGCCTCCGCCAGCTTGCTTTCATACTCGGTACGCATCGCCTCAGCCGCTTGCTGCTTTTGCTCTGCGTCGGTCAGCGCGCTGGTCACCCGGGCAGAACGTTGGTCGAGGATCCGGACCACAGGCTTGAACAGGAAACGCCAGAGGACAAAGGCCATGATCACAAAGTCGAGGATCTGCAGGAGCACGGTGCTCCAGTTCAGCTGTAGCATACCTCACCTCGTCCCTGTCGAGGGAAACGTGTACCTCACACGCACGGGATCATCCACCCAAGATGAACTGCCGGAGCGGGTTGGCGAACAGCAGGATCAAGATGACGGCGAGGATATAGATCGCCAGCGATTCGAGCATCGCCAGACACAAGATCAGCGCGCGGTTTACAGCGTCGCTGGCCTCGGGTTGGCGGGCAATCGCGTTCATGGCGCTCCGGGCTACGACCATCTGCCCGATAGCGGGCACGATCACGCCGACCACAATGCCGGCTCCCGAGAGCAGCACGGTGATGATGATGAACAGATCGCTTGCGGGAAGATCTCCCATGTGTGCCTCCTCAACTGGTTTGTGCGTGCAAGGGCTGTTCGTCCTGGAGAGAGCCACAGGCGATCCGTCCTTGCGCGTTCCTGGATCACTCGTAAGCGCGTACTGCGCCCGAGATATAGACGACGGTGAGCATACCAAAGACGTAAGCCTGGATCACCGATGTAAAGATGCTAAAGAGCATCATGGGCACCGGTACGAAATAGGGCAAGATCAAAAAGAGCACGGCGATCACAATCTCTTCGCCCAGGATGTTGCCGAACAGACGGAAAGTGAGTGAAAGCGTGCGTGCCAACTCGCTCGCCAGCTCGATCGGCAGCAGGATAAAGATCGGCTCGACATAGTGCTTGAGATGCCCGAGCAGTCCCTTTTCGTGGATCCCGTAATAGTGCACCGAGAAAAAGACGACGATCGCCATGGCCAAGGGCGTATTGATGTCTGAAGTAGGCGAACTGAGGCCTGGGATGAGCCCACCCAGGTTTGCCGCGGTGATGAACACCATCAGGGTACCGACGATGGGCAGAAAGAGGCGCGGATTCTCCGGGATCATGTCCCGGATCACCCCGTCGATCGCCTCCACGACCCACTCCAAGGCGTTCTGCCAACGCGCCGGCTTGATTTGCAGGCGTTTCCCCAGCACGATCACAGCCACCGAGACGATGGCCATGATGATCCAGGTGTCGACTATCGTGCTGGTGACCTGCAGTGGTCCGATATGGAAGAGCACGACTGGAATGAACTCTTGCTCTAGTTCCATGGCTTCCTTGCCTCAACCTACTTGTCCGACTGTCTGAACAGGATATAGTACAGGTTGTAGAAGGCCAATGCGACTCCAAGAAAGAGCAGGCCAACGGTCCATTTTACGCCCTGGTCGGTGATCTGATCCAGATAGTGTCCTAGCAACGCCCCGCCGACGATCGGCAGGACCAGGCTCCAGCCCAGCGAAGCCATCGTCATCGCCAGCTGCCAGAACTTGGACCGTTCCTTCCTGTCGTCTCGCTCTGGTTTGCTCACCGGATCGCCCCTGACGCCGCAGGCAGGTCGGTCAAAGCCCTGATCAGAGCCGCGCGTGCTTTTGTGAATTCGATGTGTGCTTCCATCGCCACGGCCTCGGCCTCAGCGTGGCGCGCCTCGATCGCCTGGGCCAGCACCGCTGGGTCTTCGCCGTGCCTGGCCGCTGCGGTCAGCACGACGATCATGTTGTCCTGCACTTCCAGCGTACCACCATACAAGGCCAGGTAATGTGGCTTATCCTCATCTGGGAAGCGATACATCATGACCCCGTTCACCAGCTGGGTGATATAGGGCGCGTGATGGGCCAGGATGCCCCGCCAACCATCCGGTTCCTGGAGCCGGATCGAGACGACCTGTTGATCGATGACCACGTCATCTGGCGTGACGACCAGAAGCCGGATCTTGGGCTGCTCGGACACGATTCCCTCGCTATGCCATCTCCCGCGCTTTGCGGATCACGTCCTCGATAGTGCCAGCCATATAAAACGCGCTCTCTGGCAGGTCGTCGTGCTTGCCGTCGATGATCTCGGCAAAGCCGTGCACCGTTTCCTCCAGCAGCACGAACTTGCCGGGAATGCCTGTGAACTCTTCACCGACAAAGAACGGCTGCGTCAAAAAGCGCTGCAGCTTGCGCGCCCGCTCGACCAAGAGCCGGTCCTCCTCGGCGAGCTCCTCTATGCCGAGGATGGCGATCACGTCGCGCAGCTCGCGATAGCGGGCCAGGATCTCCTTGACCCGCATCGCCACGCGGTAATGCTCCTCCCCGACAATGCTCGCGTCGAGGATCCGCGACATCGACTCGAGCGGCTCGACCGCCGGGTAAAATCCCTGGCTCGACAGCGTACGGGAAAGGACGATGGTCGCGTCCAGGTGCGTAAAGGTTGCCGCTGGAGCGGGGTCGGTGAGGTCGTCGGCTGGCACATAGATCGCTTGCACCGAGGTAATCGCACCCTTGTGGGTCGAGACGATCCGCTCCTCCAGGGTCCCCATCTCACTGCTCAGCGTGGGCTGGTAACCGACCGCGCTCGGTAGGCGGCCCAACAGGGCCGAGACCTCGGCGCCGGCCTGCACGTAGCGGAACACATTGTCGATGAAGAGCAGGACGTCCTGTCCCTCCACATCGCGAAAGTATTCTGCCTGGGTCAATGCGGAAAGCCCTACCCGGAAGCGTGCCCCTGGAGGCTCGTTCATCTGCCCAAAGACCAGCACCGCGTCGTCGAGCACCCCGGCGCGCTTCATGTCGAGATACAGCTCGTTTCCCTCTCGTGTACGTTCGCCAACGCCGGCGAACACAGAGATCCCCTGATGCTCGGTCGACGTATGCCGGATCAGTTCCATGATCAGAAAGGTCTTGCCGACGCCAGCACCGCCCAAGAGGCCTATCTTGCCGCCCCGCACGTAGGGCGCAAGCAGATCGATGACCTTCAGTCCCGTGACAAAGATCTTGATCGAGGGGTCTTGCTCGGTGAAAGAAGGAGGCTCGCGGTGGATCGGCATCATCGTCACATCCGTGACCTCGCCCTTTCCGTCGATCGGGTGTCCTAGCACATCGAACATGCGGCCCCGCGTGCCATGCCCGACAGGAACCATGATCTGCTCCCCTGTATTCACCACCGTCGTTCCTCGCGTCAAGCCCGATGTCGAGCTCATGGCGATCCCGCGGATGGTCGTCTGATCGAGGTGTCCGTGGACCTCCATGACCCGGTCCCCCTGAGGGGCCTTGATCAGGAGCGACTCAAAGACCGGCGGCAGGTGCCCGGGTGCGAACCGGACATCGATCACCGGTC
>Ga0307426_1000459_pt1 | contig 28071 bp, 28 predicted proteins | sample SalMarWE160340MG_FD_202165 | JGI IMG/M metagenome (GOLD analysis project Ga0307426, IMG submission 202165) | Salt marsh sediment microbial communities from the Plum Island Ecosystem LTER, Massachusetts, United States - WE1603-40 | ecosystem: Environmental > Aquatic > Marine > Intertidal zone >...
ATTTCTATATCAACCGCGCAGGCCGCAACCTATCGGCGGCCGAACGCAGCGCCCTCGAAAAGGCCAAGTCGGCGCTGCGCAAACGCTTCGGCAAGGAGGCGGATTAGCCGTGCCGACGCTCTAGGCCGGCGGCCGCACTGCGACATTGACCGTTTGCGGCGCCCCCGAGTCGGCACCGGCGCCGTCGACCACGACGACGTCGAAGCTGGCCTGGGACGCATCCGTACCGTCGTGACAGAAGAGCACGCTGCCGCGGTCGAGATCGGCCTGCGTGAAGCTCTCGACCGCCCGTGCCGGATCGCTCGACAGCGTGACGAAGCCGTTTCGGGCCTGCGACACCGTGAACGTCAGCTCGTGCGCCTCGTCGTCGGGATCGAGCGCGGCGAGATCGCGCGCGGTGATGCGCACGGCCCTGCCGCGGTCGACCGCCAGATCGAGATCACCGGAGATCGAAGGCGGCACGTTGCGCATCTCGGCGTCCAAGTCGGCGCCCGCCTCCATGGCGAGCCGGCCATACCTGACGTTGCCCGAAACCGAGCCGGTGCTGCGGATGGTAATCAACTGCCTCACCGAGATGTCACCCTGCACGATGCCGCGCACGTCGGCCTCCTCGACCTTGACCGTGCCGTAGCAGCGCCCGCCCGGATGCACGATCAGCTTGTCGCCGCCGACTTGACCTTCCATGTAGCCGAATATCTCGATCAGGCCGCCGTTGCGGACCTCACCGGTGAAAGAGGTGTCCTCACTGATAACGAGTACGCGGGAACGATCGGTCACAGCACTGCCCCTTCTGCCCAGCCCCCGTCGAAATCAGGACCGGGCCACGAATAACCTAACTTTTCCGCGCCGCAAACCGCTCCCGCGCTACCTGGCGGACACACCGGACCGCCAATCCACCGGTCAACGGCCCGACCCGCTTGTGGTCCTTTGGAAGCAGGGGCAGCTTATGCGCACTTACCACGAGCCATGGCCTTTCCAGGAGGTTGAGATGTCCAAATTCGTGCGATCCGGCGTCGCGGCGGCTGCGGCCACCTGCCTCGCCCTTCTGATCCCGACCGTATCCCAAGCCGAGGAATGCAGGGATTTCGCCGCCGTCGGCAGCGGCCTCAACGAGAGCATCGCCACGCTCATGGCCAAGCAGGGCGCGGTGAACGTCGCCGAAGGGCGCGGCTACGAGGTCAAAGGCGAGGCCAAGCTGGTCTCGTGCGCGGAGTCGGGAATCTTCGGGACCGAGTGCACCGCACGCACGCACGCCTGCAAGCGCATCAACTGACGCGCGTCCGCGCCGGCCGCGTGCCGATGTTTGGACCGTGGCGCGCGTGCATGCGGCGCGTCGTGCCGGGCTCGCGTGGGTAAGGTGTGCACTGTACCCGGCTTGCTGCGCCTCCCGCCCCGAGTTGCGGCAACATCGTTCATGTCCAGCAAAAAATTCGATTGCCCACAAAAATTCTCTTGATCGTGTCGAGGTCGCCACATATTGTGCGCGCCAACTCGCTCGGTTTGTCCCGCGTATCGAGTCCCCTAAGTCCCAAGTATCGAGTCGTTCACCGTGCTCACACTCGTAGAGTCGCAGCGCCCTGTTGTTGCCGGCACGACCGCCAAAGCGGCCGGCGTTTCTGGTTGTGTCGATGCTGCCGGCAAGGTGCTCACGCTGGCGACAGGGGACGTGCTCTTCCGCGAAGGCGAGCCCCGCGACCAGGTATTTCGCGTGGAGACGGGTGCCCTCTGCCTGTTCCGCACCCGCCCCGACGGCGCCCAAGAAATTCTTGAGTTCGCCTTCCCAGGGGATCTGGTCGGGATCGGCCGTCTCGACAGCCACGCAGCCAGCGCGCAGGCCGCGATGGATACCTCGCTGAGCTGCGTTCCGCGCCCAACCATCGATTCCGTGCTCGATACGCGAGCAGCCGAGCCCTCTGCGGGCGACGAGGAGAGCACGCGCGCGGAAACCTCCCTGGTGCGCCTGGACGCTTTCGACCCAGTCCAGCGGCTCGCCGCCCTGTTCGTCACCCTGTCACGCTACAACGCCTACGAGGGGCGCGAGCCGAGCATTATCACCGACTCGCTCAAGTGCGGGGCGGTGGCGGGGCATCTGGATATGAGCGTCGACGCGCTGGCCGCCCAGCTCGCCGAGCTGGAGGCACGCGGGCTCATCGAGCCGTGCGACGCCGGCCTGCGCCTGCTGGACATCGAGGAGCTGGAAAGGCTCGCCGACAGTCCCGACGCCTGATCTCCTTTGCCACCACTAAAGATGCCGTCGTCGGGGGCGCACTTGCGCGCAAGCCCCGCCGCCTGCAGGAGTCCTCCGGTCCCATGACACTCCTTTGCCGGCAACCTGCGGAGCCGACCCCATGACCCTGATGCCCGGCCTTGTCGGCACGGCCGAGCTGGTCGTGGCCGAAGCGCATACCGCCCCGCAACTGGGCAGCGGCCGCGCGCCCGTCCTCGCGACCCCGATGATGATCGCGCTGATGGAGGCGGCCGCCGTCGCCTGCGTCGAGGCACGCCTCGCCGAGGGTCAGGAGAGCTTGGGCGTGCGCATTGAGGTCGAGCACACCGCCGCCACGCCCGTCGGGCTCAAGGTGACGGCGCGTGCAGAGCTCACGGAGGTGAGCGGGCGCACGCTCACGTTCGCCGTGGAGGCCCGCGACAGCAATGAGATCATCGGCAAGGGACGTCACACGCGCATCATCGTCGACGCCGCACGCTTTCGCGCCAAGGTGCGCGCCAAACAGCCGCCTGCCCCGTAGAACGGCCGCGGAGCTGGGCACACCGTTGGCAAAAAACGGAGTTTTGCGGCCAAAGCGCTTGCGCGCTGGTGGTAAAACTCCGCACAATGTCGGAGAATCGAGCAATAACCTGCCTAGGCAGCCTCTGGGAGGTCCACCATGCGCGCGAACCAGGCAACGTTCATACTCACGATAACCGCCGCACTTATCTGCGGCCCGCAAGCACTCAACGCAGCACCGCCGGCCGAAGAGCCCGGGCAGGAGCAAGAGCAATCCCTGGGTCCGGTGGCGCCGCCGACCCAGCAGAAGGAATGTCCCGGCAACCCCGACCCGCTCGGCGTGTCCCGCGTGGTCGAGATCGACACCACGGGTGGCCCCGGCTTCGGTTTCCAGCACTACAAGCTCTACGACTTCTTGAACCCCAAGGAGGTGGTGCTGACGTTCGACGACGGGCCGCTACCCAACCGCACCACCGCCGTTCTGGCCGCGCTCGACGCAGAGTGCACTAAGGCAACCTTCTTCTCCGTCGGCAAGGTCGCCGCCGGCTATCCCGAGATCCTGCGTGAGGTCGCCAAGTCGGGGCACACGATCGGCGCGCACACCGTCAACCACAAAGATCTCTCCAAGATGCCGATCGACAAGGCCAAGGACGAGATCGAAAGGTCGATCAGCATCATCCATCGCGCGGTCGGGGGCCCGACGGCACCGTTCTTCCGCTTCCCGTTCCTGAGGGCGTCGCCGGAAACGCTCAAGTACCTCGCCGGACGCAACATCGCCGTTTTCTCGACCGACATCGACAGCTTCGATTTCAAGCGCTGGAGCCCCAGCAAGCTGGTGGCCCACATCATGGCGTTGCTGGACAAGCGCGGCAAAGGCATCATCCTGATGCACGACATCCAGCCGCATACCGCCAAGGCGCTGCCGGCGCTCTTGAGGGAGCTCAAGGCTAAGGGCTACAAAATCGTGCAGCTGACCGCCAAGAACCCGGTCACGACCCTGCCCGAGTACGACGAGCTAATCATCAAGGAAATGAGCGGCATGCCAACCGCCCTGAGTGACCGACCGATGAGCAGCGTCGTGCGCACCATCAGCGGGCAATGAGCGAGCGGCGGCATTGCCGCCGAAATCGCCCCCCTGGGCGGCGGATGATCAGGGCTGGCCAACCGGCAAAAGGTTGAAGTCGCGTCCATGTACCGAACGATTTGGCTCGGGTTGCTCGCAGCAGCAATCCTGGGGTTTTGCGCAGGCGCCGGCGTGAGAGCAGCGACGTGCACGGCGGACGATTTTGCCGCCGCCGTCGACCGCTCGGGCAATGCACTGCGCGCGTTCAATGCCGAGGCGTTGCCCAAGCTCAAAGACAAGCTTGCCGAGCTCAAGAGCAAGAAGGGCTGGATGGAGCCCGGCTACGAGGAACGGGCGCTCACGCAAATCCGCGACAAGCACACGGCCAAGCTCGACGCCGACGCCGAGGATCTGATCCTCAAGATCGATACGCTGGGGCGCACGGTCCCCAAGGACGAATCTGACTGCGCCAAGCTGACGGAGCTCGAGGCCGCGGGTCTGGAGTTGCTGGCAGTCATGAAGGCGAAATCCGCCTATACGCTGTCGAAGCTCGACGCCGCAATCGCCGAGACGACGAAGCCGACCGCCGCGCCAACGGAAAAGCCCTCGCAGCCGACCGCCGCCGAGCCGCAGGTCGCGGCAAAGCCTCCGCCTGCCGCACCTCCACCGCCCCCCGCCCCGAAATCCAAGCTCGAGAACTGGAGCACGCAGACGCAGCCGCAAGCCGAACCCCCTGTCGTGGCCATGCCGCTCCCTGTGGTTCCGGCCGCGCCGGAGCAAGGCTACATGATCGACGAGATCCGCGAGATCACACGCGGGTTCTTCGGCACCATCTCGACCAACCTTGCCAGCGTCATCGAGTACGCCTTCAGCAAGTCGGGACGCCCGTCTGGCTATGTGCTGGGCAACGAAGGCGGCGGGGCATTCCTTGCCGGCGTGCGCTACGGCAAGGGCAGGCTCTATCTGCGCGACGGCGGTACGCAGGAGGTCTACTGGCACGGGCCTTCGATCGGCACCGATTTCGGCGCCGCCGGCTCGCGCACCATGTTCCTGATCTATGACCTCAAGGAGCCGGCCGGCCTGTTCCGCCAGTTCACCGGCGTCGACGGCTCGGCCTACTTCGTGGGCGGCGTGGGGATCACCTTCCTGAAGGGCGGCGACGTGATCATGGCGCCAATCCGTTCAGGGCTTGGGTTCCGGCTCGGCGCGAACCTCGGCTATATCCGCTTCACGCCGCAGCCGACCTGGAATCCGTTCTAGGTCTACCAGTTGCCGTAGTAGCCGCCGCCGTACTGCTGGCGCCGGTAGCGGCGCTTGCGCGGCTGGTAAACCGGCGGCTGGGCGGCAAAGAAGCCGAACGGCTGGAAGCTGGGCTCCCGGTAACGCCGGCGACGGCGCTCGCTCACCACCGGCGTGTAAGGCGGGGTGCCGTGCACTACGATCTTCGTGAGCTTGTAGCCATGCTTCTGCACCAAGTTGTAGAACTTCTTCGCATCTTTGGGGTGCGCACGCACGCATCCGTGCGAAGCGGGACGTCCGAGGTTGCCAATGGCATTGGTGCCGTGCACGGCAACGCCGCGGTTGAAGAAGACCGAGTAGGGCATCGGCGACCAGTGATACTGACGCGAGTAGTGCATCCGCGACGTCCAGTTGACCGAATAGGTGCCCGTCGGCGTCTCGTAGCCGCCACGGGCCGATGAGATCTTCCAGGAGCCGAGCTCGCCCGTTGCGTCCGAGACCGTCATCCTCTGGTTGGTCAGATCGATATCGGCGAACAGCGTCGGCTCGGGCCGCTCCAGCGGCTCGGCCTGGACCATCTCCTCGGGAAGCTCCTCGACCAATGCCGCCGGCAATGCCGCGTCCGAAGCTTGATGCCCGCGCGCCCGGAACATCTCGCTATCGACGGGAACCGTCACGGCGACGTCCGTCGACTCGGCCGACGGCTGCGCCGGCTGCTGCGAATGCATCGCCGGTTCGCCAGGCTCGGTTGCAGCTAGTACAGCCGGCGTCTGCGCCGATGCCGTGCAGATGAGGAAGGCAGTTGCGGCGGCCACGCTCGCGAAACGGACAAAACCCATCGTTCTAAAACTCCACTCCTTGGCCGGGTCGATCTGTTGACGGCACACTACACTCGCGGAAGATGCCGAAAGCTTAACGGCGGTGCTGATTTAGCCCATTCGATGACGAGCCCATCGCAGCTCGGCTGCACCTTCCCATGCTCGCGGCGCGGCTGCAACTCGCAATCGACCCGCATCGCCTAGCGGGCGCAAAGCTTTGCGCGGCATCTGTCGCCTATCTGCAGCACGCGTCCCCGGCCAAGCCTGCATCGAACGGCAAACGCGCGCCGGACGCGACGCGTTCCCGGTATGAAACCTTCGGGTAAACCCCGAGGCGCACATGCGGACGCCGGAGGCGCCGACCGCCCCGCCAAGCGGCCGCGATGCGACCATCAATTGCCGAACAGAAACTGGAAGAGCGACTTGGATTTCGAGCGCCGGCGCGGACGCCGATCGTATTGGCCCGGCGGCGAGTTGAGCTGATCCCAGGGCGACCACCCGTAGCCCTCGCTGGTCGTGTAGCGCGGCTGCTGCCGCGGCTGGTTGGTGCGCAGCACGAACTCGTCGGTTGCCCCATCGACGCTTGCCACCACCACGCGGTCGTCCTGCCAGGTCCAGTTCGCGACCTTCTTGCCCTGGCGATGCGGCTCTATCGCCACCACCGTGTTGGCGTTGAGGTCGAGGATCGCCACTTGCTCAAACTCCTCGGGGCCCATGCGGCCGGCCACGATCCCGGCCTTGAAGCGCAAAGTGGCGATGCCGTTCAGCGGTGCCGGCTTGAGCTCCCATTCCAACAGCTGCGGACGTCCCTCGCCGGCCATCTCCAGCGGCACCCGCAGCCTGCGATACTGATCGTTGACGGCAAAGTAGCGCCCGGCGCGCGACACGACGCGCCATCCGTCGATGCCAAGGCCCGCAACCTCCTGATCCTCCTCGTCGCCGAGATCCGCGCCAAGCCGCTGCAAGCCATCCGCGGCGAGCTTAAAGCCGGGCTTTGCCGCGAGCGCACGCTTGAAGTCGGCCACCGCCTGTTCGGCGTTGCCCTGCGCCTCCTCGATCTCGGCTTTGGCCCACAGCGCCTCGACACCCTCCGGATCGAGCTTCAAGGCGGTTTCCGCGTCCTTGAGGCCGACGTCGGTCTGCCCGCTCAGCTTGTAGACGACGGCGCGGTAGGCGAAGGCGACGCCGGAGCGCGGATCGAGCTCGATGGCACGGTTCAGATCGGCGAAGGCCTCCTCATAAGATTGCGCAAGTCCGGCCGCGAGGCCGCGCGCGGCGTACCCGCGGGCCGAGCCGGGATTGAGCTCGACCACGCGCGAGAAGTCTTTGAGCGCCGCGCTTGCGTTGTCTGTCGCCATATAGGCCTCGCCGCGCAGCAGATAGAGCTCGGCATTGCTAACGTCGAAGGCGATCGCCCGCGACAGGTCCTCAATGGCGTCTTTGTGGTGCCCGATGTCGAGATTGGCCTCGGCCCGGTTGCGATAGGCGTCAGCGAAGCGCGGATCGGCGGTGACCGCGCGGGTAAAATCGCGGATGGCGGCGTGCGGGCGTCCCACTGCCAGGTGGACCCGGCCGCGCCCCGCCAGCGGCGCCGCCGTCTGCGGCATCAGCCGGATGGCGCGCGTGTAGTCGCGGATGGCCTGGTCGTTGTGCCCCACCTGCGCATAAGCGCCCGCGCGATTGCCCAGCGCCGCCGCATAGCCCGGCGCCAGCACGATCGCCCTGTTAAAGTCCTTGATGGCTTCCTCGGGATAGCCGAGGGCAAGCAGCAGGCTGCCGCGATTGTTGTAGATGGCCGCGTACTCGGGAAAAAGCTCGGCGGCACGATTGAAGTCGTCGAGGGCGAGCTTGGTCTGGCCCAGGCGGGCGTAGGCGACCGCGCGATCGTTGAGAATGGTGGCGCGGCGGTCGTTGGTGAGCGCGTTGTCGCCCAGCGCCGCGCTATAGTCCTCAACGGCGCGCGCGGTATCCCCGCGCACCAGCGCCGCCGCCGCATCCTGCGCCTTGAGAGCGGAAGCCGCGTCGGCCAGCGCCTCGCTCCCGGCTGCCGCGCACGATACCAGCGCCACGGCGAGCGCCAGGCATGGCAGCGTTCTTGTTCCGGTCTTTCTCGTCTCGCCCATTGCGTCCTTCAACGGCTCATGGATTCGCAGCACCATAGTGCATTACCCGGCTTTTGTGGCCCCCGTCGGTCCATCCTGCCCAGATCCGCCCGGCGCCCTCGCTGCCTAGCCCGCATCATCGGCGCCGCGATGCAGCGCGCTCAAGACCTCCGGCAAGCGCTCGGGAAGATCCTCGGCGATCAAACCCGGACCGACCAGGGTGGCCGTCGCGCCGTGCAGCCAGACGGCCGCGCAGGCCGCCAAGAACGCAGGCATACGCTGCGCCAGCAGCCCCGCAACGAAGCCGCCGAGCACATCGCCCGCGCCGGCGGTGGCGAGCCAGGGCGGCGCATCCTCGTTGATCACCGCGTGCCCTTCGGGCGTGGCAATGACCGTGTCGGCGCCCTTGAGCAGCACGATCGCGCCGCTCCGGGCCGCCGCGGTGCGGGCCCGGTCGAGCTTGGACCCTTCCGTCAGGTCCGGGAACAAGCGATGGAACTCGCCCTCGTGCGGCGTCAACACCACGGGACGATGCGGCTGCGCGGTGATGGCATCCGCCAGCGCCTCGGGCTCGGAGGCAAACGAGGTGATGGCGTCGGCGTCGATGACCGTTGCCGCGCCCGAGCCCAATGCGGCGACGACCAGGTCGCACGTCACTTGATCGACGCCCAGTGCCGGCCCCAGCAGAACCGCGTTCTTGCGGCGGTCCGCCAGGATGCCGAATAGGCCGTCCGCGCTCTCGAAAGGCATGAGCATGATGGCTGTCAGGTGCACTGCATTGACAAGCAGCGACTCCGGCGGGCTCGCCATGGTGACCAGCCCGGCCCCGACGCGCAGCGCCCCGCGCGCCGCCATGCGCGCCGCCCCGGTGTGCGTGGCCGGCCCCGACACGACGAGCGCGTGGCCGCGGTCGTACTTGTGCCCATCGCGCTTCGGCCAAGGAAAGGAGGATCGCCACAGGCCGGGCCCGTTGACCCAGGTCTTCGGCCTGATCTCGGCGAGGACCTTGGCAGGGATCCCGATGTCGGCCACGCGCACCCGCCCGCACAGCTCGCGGCCGGGGGCCAGCAGGTGCCCGGGCTTGCGCCGAAAAAACGTGACGGTGCGGTTCGCACGCACCACCGGCCCCGTCGCAAGGCCCGTGATCCCGTCAAGGCCGCTGGGCACGTCGACCGCCAGGACCGGGGCGTCCATGGCATTCATGGCCTCCACCACGGTGGCCGCGGTACCGTCGAGCGGGCGGGCGAGACCGGCCCCGAACAGCGCATCGACGATCAGCTGCGCCCCGTCGAGCGAGGCGAAGGCGAGGGGCTCCACGCGCCCGGTCCAGAGCCGCGCCATGGCCGCAGCGTCGCCCGTCAGCGCATCGCGCGGTCCCAGCAGCGCCACCCCGGTGGGAAAGCCGGCCTCCTGCAGATGCCGGGCGGCGACAAACCCATCCCCGCCGTTGTTGCCGGGACCGCACAGGACCGCCACGCGGGCGCCGTGGGCGACCATGCGGGCCGCCTCGGCCGCCACCGCGGCGCCGGCATTCTCCATCAAGGTCTGGCTTGCCACCCCCGCCGCGACCGCCAAGCGGTCGGCCTGTGCCATCTCCTCGGTCGTCAGAAGCTCAAGTCCGGACACGCGCTCTGCCTGCTCTCACGATGTGTGTATTCAGCACCGAGTGCCGGATTTGCACAATAGTTCGCCTGTTCAGCGCACAGCCCATTCTCGAAGCACGTTGCCCAATTATTAGGCACGAAACGCTTGATAAATGTCCCATTGCGCTCAAGTTTTGTTTCCAATGCATTGGATTCGCGTTCGATTATTTGTACAGAGTAGTTGGCATGGGCCGTGCTAACCCTGTGCCCGTCCGGACAATCCACCCTTGCAGAAACGCAATAAAGGTAGAGGACCCAAGGGGCCATGAAGAAGATTGAGGCCATCATCAAGCCATTCAAACTCGACGAGGTGAAGGAAGCCCTGCAGGAGATTGGTCTACAAGGCATCACCGTGCTCGAGGCGAAGGGCTTCGGCCGCCAGAAAGGGCATACGGAGCTCTATCGGGGGGCCGAGTACGTGGTGGACTTTTTGCCAAAGGTGAAGATCGAGGTGGTGCTGGCCGACGACATGCTCGAGAAGGCGGTCGAAGCCATCCAGAAAGCCGCCAAGACCGGCCGCATCGGCGACGGCAAGATCTTCATTTCAGCGATCGACGACGCAATCCGCATTCGTACCGGCGAGACCGGAACGAATGCCATCTAGGGGTGGGATGCTGGACGACGGGGATTTAGCGGCCCCCTCTTCGGATTTACGGCGAGCGGGCAAGACCACGTAACAGGGGAGTCTCATGACAAACGCTAGCGATGTCCTCAAGACGATCAAGGACAAGGACGTCAAGTTCGTGGATCTCAGGTTCACGGACACCAAAGGCAAGATGCAGCACGTAACGGCTGACGCCGGCTGCGTCGACGAGGGGACCTTCGCGGACGGATATGCCTTCGATGGCTCTTCCATCGCAGGTTGGAAGGGGATCGAAGCTTCCGACATGCTGTTGGTGCCGGATCCGGATTCCGCGCACCTCGACCCGTTCTTCGCGCAATCGACGGTCGCGATGTTCTGCGACGTGCGCGAGCCGACAACCGGTCACCCCTACGAGCGCGACCCGCGCGGCATTGCCAAGAAGTCGCTCGCCTACATGGCGTCGCTGGGCATCGGGGACGAGGTCTACTTCGGTCCGGAGGCCGAGTTCTTCATCTTCGACGACGTGCGCTTCACCACCGAGCCCACCGAATGCGGGTACAGGATCGACTCCATGGAGTTCCCTTCGAACTCCGGCACCGAGTACGAGATGGGCAACCTCGGGCATCGTCCGCGCACCAAAGGCGGGTACTTCCCGGTGCCGCCCGTCGACAGCTGCCAGGACATCCGCTCGGAGATGCTCTCGGTGATGACCGAGATGGGCGTCACGACGGAGAAGCACCACCACGAGGTGGGCGCCGCCCAGCACGAGCTCGGCATCAAGTTCGGACCCATGGTGCGGATGGCCGACAACCTGCAGATCTACAAGTACGTCGTGCACATGGTCTCGCAGGCTTACGGCAAGACGGCGTGCTTCATGCCCAAGCCCCTCTTTGAGGACAACGGCTCGGGCATGCACGTCCACCAGTCGATTTGGAAGGGCGGCCAGCCGACCTTCGGCGGCAATAAGTACGCCGACCTTTCCGACAACTGCCTGCACTACATCGCCGGCATCTTGAAGCACGCCAAGGCAATCAACGCCTTCACCAACCCGACGACGAACTCCTACAAGCGTCTCGTCCCGGGCTACGAGGCGCCCGTCCTGCTCGCCTACTCGGTGCGCAACCGTTCGGCGTCCTGCCGCATCCCGCACGCGACGAGCCCCAAGGCCAAACGCGTCGAGGTGCGCTTCCCCGATCCGGCCGCCAATCCCTATTTGGGGTTCACCGCGATGCTGATGGCGGGCCTTGACGGGATTACCAACAAGATCGATCCGGGCAGTGCGGTCGACAAGAACCTCTATGATCTGCCGCCGGCCGAGCTTGAGAACATTCCCACGGTCTGCGGATCCTTGCGCGAGGCGCTGGAGAACCTCGACAAGGACCGCGCCTTCCTCAAGATGGGCGGCGTGATGAGCGACGACATGATCGACGCCTACATCGAGCTCAAGATGGCCGAGGTCACGCGCTTCGAGATAACGCCGCATCCCGTCGAGTTCGACATGTACTATTCCGTCTAGGCACGTCGACGGCGCCAAGACATACGGCCCGGGAGCGATCCCGGGCCGTTTCTCGTCAGGGCGCCTCTGTGAGTGCGGCCTTCGTTCAGAAATAGATGAGGACTGCAACGAACAACGCCGCCCAGCCCAGCAGACGCACCCGGCGCGCGTGCGGCAGCAGCGCTTGGGCGAAACGGTGCGGCAGCTCCGACCAGGAAATCTGACCGAAGATCGCAATCACCAGTCCGATGCCGAGGCCGACCACCACAGAGACGTAGTCCAGGAACGGACCCGAGGCCTGCAGGCGCGCCGGACCGTTCGCAATTCCCGTCGCCCCGACCACCAGGATGGCGGCGATCATCAGCCCGAGCGCCAGCATCGAGAAGAAGCCAAGAACAGCCCTCATCACGCACCTCGAGGATTGCCTGTTTGCTGCGAATTTAGCCCTGCCGCCTCAATAACCCGTTAACCACTCCGATCGGCGCATCCAAGCAGGGAACCCGCCGAGTGCCGACCGAATGCGTGGCAGCCGTTCGTAGAAAATTCACCAAGCGCGTGTCACGGTCGAATTGGCTAGGGCCGAATTGGCTCTTGTTTCAAAGTGGTGCGCTTTCGGCTTCACACCTGCCTGCACTCGTATCCGCGTATGGCCCAGGCGCAGAGCGCACCGTCCGCACTGGCTTCTCACGGAAGCTGCGGCGCAGGGACTTCTTGCGCATGGGGCCACACCGGCCGCCGTGCGATCCCCGAACGCCCCCTGCCGTGGAGGAGAGCAAAGAGTTGGAGTCGCGCAATGCGCGTTGTTGAGTTGCTGTCTGGGGCAGACCAGCATCCCCAAGGATCGAGCCCGCGATTGGACGGCTTTGCCGGGCTGCGCGCCGCTGGCTTCGCCGAGACGCCGATCGGCGGCTATCTCGTCCTGCCGCCGCGCCACGTCCGCCGCCCGCACGCTGGCACCCCCGAGGTCTCGATGCACCCACAGGTGCCGGCCCAGCTGCCGGGTGTCCTTTCCGTGGTGCTCGCCGGCGCCCTTGCCCTCTTTGCGCTCGGCGGCCCGGCAAGCTGCCTTTGTGACACCAAGCCGGGCGTCGACCGCTTCGCCTATACCAAGACGTCGGCCATGGTCGTTGCCAGCGGCGTGCACCCCAGCACGGCGCCGGTTGCTGCGCAGACCGCCGCCCCCAGCGAGCCAGCCCAACAGCTGGAAGCGCGCCCCGCCGTGCCGCAAGGGGCTGCGGGCATGTCAGCCATCTCCACCTCGGCCATCGAAGGGCCCGCATATCTGCGGCCCGCGTTCGCACGGCGCGCCGGCACCCTGCCGCCCAGGATGTTGGCACTCGCCGCAACCGCGCCGGAGCCGATCAAGCTTGTCGCCGCCCCGATGGCCGGCGGCGCGGACGCCGCAAGCCCCCCCGTCCTCGCAGTCACGACACCGTCCACGCCCGCTATCATTGCAGCGGACGTGGAGCCCGAGCCCGACGCGAAGGCACATAGGGCCACAAGCCGCGCAGCGACGGCGCACAGCGCACGCCGGCGCGCCTCGTCGGCACGCCACAGCAACGCGCGCTCAGCCGGCGTGAAAAAGATCAAGCGGGCTCCCCGCTGGGCGCAGCAGATGTTCGAGAACCCGTGGCAGAACACGGCCTTCTCTTACGTCCGCTGACCGCGCCACGCGCCTGACACAACTGCGGGCGAGCCTTGTGCGCATGAGAGCGCCGCCTTCTCGCCGCTTCACGATCGCCGTCGCGCTTCTGCTCGTCACCGCTCACGCCGCAGCCGCAGCCCCCGCCTACCCATGGCGCGCTGAGCAGACGCCGCAGGCCAACACCCTGGAAGCGCGCATCGCGCCGCCGCCGGGCTTTGAGCGCGTCGAGGCCGCACCTGAAAGCTGGGCCGCCTGGCTGCGCGGGCTGCCCATGAAGCCTGAGGGCGCGCCCGTTCTGCTGTTCACCGGCCACGAGAAAGCGCGCCAGGACGTGCATGTCGCCGTGGTCGACATCGATGTCGGCACCAGAGACCTGCAGCAGTGTGCCGACGCGATCATGCGGCTGCGGGCCGAGTGGCTGTTCGCCGCCGGGCGCACGCGCGAGATCGGCTTCGACTACACCGACGGCAAGCGCCGGTCTTTCTCCGCCCGGCGCGGAAGCGACTACGCGGCGTTTCGCAAGTACATGACGCTGGTGTTCGCCTACGCAAACACCTACTCGCTCGAGCGCGAGCTGGTGAGCGTCCCGCGCGCCGCAATCAAAATCGGCGACGTGTTCATCAAAGGCGGCTTTCCCGGCCATGCCGTGCTCGTCGCCGACATGGCGGTGAGCAGGAAGACCGGCGAGAAACGCTTCCTGCTCATCCAGAGCTACATGCCGGCCCAGGAGATGCACGTCCTCAAGAACCCGGCTGCGCCCGACGGCTCGCCGTGGTACCCGGCCGCATTCACAGGTCCGCTCGTCACGCCGGAGTGGACATTTGCCGAGGGCGCGCTGCGGCGCTGGCCGTGAGTCGTGCAGGTGCCCGCGACGGCTAGCGCGCCACCACCAGCAGCAACAGGCACACGCCGAGAAAGACGCCGAGCCCGCTGATCGATATGAGTGCACCGTGCGGATCGGCGTGGGTCATCATCTGGGCGAGTGCGACACCCAATCCCGCAAGTCCCAGCGCCATGATGACGACGCCGATAAGTATTCCGATTGTTCCGCGCATGGCTTAGTTTCCCTCCCGGTCGCGCCCCTTCTCGTGCTCTTTGAGGCACGCACACACCTGCGAGGTCAAGCCCCGTAGAGCAAACAGCCCGGATTCACGGCTGAGGGGCCGTCGTCTCGCCTTGCGTATTTAGGGCGCTAGGGCCAGCGGGCATGGAATCGAACGGCCGCACGGCAATGTAGAATGCCGTGGAGGCGACCAGCAGCACCACAACCGAGATGGCGATGATGGTGCCGCGGCGGCGCGCCAGCACCCAGGAGGGCTGAATGAGCCCGATGACGAGATAGAGAACCGCCAGAATGACGATGAGCTGGAATGACCAGGACGAGTAGTCGAGAAGCGCGGTATTGGACATCGGGTTCTTGCCTCGCGGCTCTTTGAATATGGCGAGCGACGGGACGCATAGTGGCGGGCGCCACTTAACGAGATGCCAATTCCGCCGCTGCCTTTTGAGCGATCCTGGCCGGCGACTTCAGCGCCTTGCGGCTGCAAGGGCGCCCGTCAGCGCCACAGCGAAAAGGCCGAGGTCCGCATCAGCGCCGCAGCTCACGCGGATGCAGCGATCGAGCGGGGCGACGCTTGGCATGCGCACGAACACGTCGCGCGCGACGAGCCCATCGAGCACGCGTCTGGCGAACGCACCGTCCCTCCCGCAATCGATGGTCACGAAATTGGCCGCCGACGGCAAAGGCTCAAGGCCGTGGGCGACGGCGATCTCGCCGATCGTCCGCCGCGCGCGGGCAATCTGCGCGATCGCCGAGGCGAGAAAGGTCTGATCCTCGAGCGCTGCGAGCGCGCCGATCTGGCCGACGCAGTTGATGCCGTAGTGATTGCGGATCTTCTCGAACATGGCGACGAGCCCCGCCTCGCCGAGGCAATATCCGATGCGCGCGCCGGCAAGCCCGTAGGCTTTGGAGAACGTGCGAAAGCGCAGCACCTGCGGGTTTTCCACATCGACGGGGAGGAGCTCGTCCGCGGGTGCGGTGTCGCAATAGGCCTCGTCCAGGCAGAGCAGCACGCCGTCGGGCAGCTCGGCGACCAGCTCCTGCAAAGCCCCCGCCGGCCAGAACGAGCCCATCGGGTTGTCCGGATTGCAGACGTAGAGGATGCGGGCATCATCGCGCACGGCCGCCGCGACCAGCGCGTCGAGATCCTCTCTATCGTCGCGGTAGGGCACGCGCACCAGCCGGCCGCCGCCGCCGGCAACATGAAAGTTGAAGGTGGGATAGGCCCCGTCCGACGTGACGACGGCGGCGCCCGGCGCCACCGCAAGCTTGACCGCCAGCCCGAGGAGCCCGTCGATGCCCTCGCCGATCACCACGTTGCCGATGCCGACGCCGTGGAAACGCGCGATCGCCGCGCGCAACTCGTGGCTCTCCGGGTCGGCGTACATCCAGCTGCCGGCGGCAGCCGCCTGCATGGCCGCGATGGCTTTGGGCGAGGCACCGAACACGCTCTCGTTGGCGCCGAGGCGCGCGCGAAAGAGCCGGCCGCGCGCCCGCTCCTGTGCCTCAGGTCCCACGAACGGCACGAATGGCGGCAGACTTTCGACAAGCGGGTTGAGGCGCGGGCGCGGCATGTGATTTCCGTTGAACGAGGCGTCCGACCGTCCGGGTCCGACACCGGAGCGACAGCTTACAGCAGCCCAAGCTCGGCAAGGTCGCGGCGCAACTTGGGCGGCATGGCCACAAGGTCCTTGGCCGTACGGCCGAAATCTGCGGGCGCATCGGCCGCTTCGAGATAGCGCCAGCCCTGAAAAGCGCGGCGCGGCGTCGGCCGTGCCGGCACCAGAGTCTCATCGAGAAGGATCAGACAGCAGCGCGCGCCGTCGGACCTCGTCCCCTCCTCGAAACCGACCAGTCGCTGGCGCACCTGGATCAGCCCCTTGATCACCCAGTAGAGCGAGCCGCCGTCGAGCAGCTCAGCCTCGCGCTTAGGCGTTTGGAAGGTCGCATGGAAGAGGCGCGGCGCCTCGCCGGCCTTGCGCTGCGCGGCAAGTCGCCCCTGCTGCCAGTCGCCGAGATCCTCGATCGATGCGGCCCCGACACACAGCTTGACGAGGTGAAGCGTCATGTCCCCTCCTTAAGCCACGAAGCGCGAGCATCGACCATTGCGCCCGTTCCCCGCGAGGGCAAACGGCGGCCATCCACAGAGTTGTGGCGCGCAGGACTACTTTGCCGTGCAGAACCCGGCGTACTGGGCGAACACCGGCTGGCCGAAAAGACCGAAGTGGCGCGAGTGCACGGCCGGATATTTGCCGCTCACGGCGTCCTTGTCGTAAATGGTGGTGATATTGAGGAAGCCCTCGTTGACGACCTCCAGGAAATGATTGGCATTGATGGCGCGCACGATCCTCAGCGAGCCGGGCTTGTCGCTCTCCTCGGTCAGCAGGCGCGCCGACTGCCCGTCAAGATCGATGCCGGCGATCTCGAACCTGAGCGGCGCGGGGGCCTTCCTGTTGAAGGACTGCTTGTCGTAGCTCCACGACGTGCCTGCCTCGAACGTGCAAGCGAAGCCATCGGGCTCATCATCGGCATTGGCGGAGCCGGCGACCAAGAGCACCGCCAGCATCAGGCCGGAGCAGACCACCATCGCAATCCGCATGTCTCTCCCCGTTATTTGCGGGCACTGAAGCGCCCGTACGTTCTAGGCGCACATTGAACCTTGGGCGACAGCACGGCGCAACTGGGCCAGCTTTGGCCCGCCGCGGCCCAGCGTCGCGAGCGCGCCTTCAATCCGCCCCCTTTGGCGGCTCGATAGCCCTGGAAGGTGAGCGGGAGAAACGCCATGGGCCGGCTGGGCGCCTTATTTCTGGTGCTGTTGGCCGGCGCACTCGTTGGCGGGTGCGCGGGATCGACGGTCGAGAAGCCGCCCTCCCTGTTAACCGTCTCCCCGCCGACCAGCGAGGCGGCCGCACACGGCTACGAGCTGTCCAAAAAAGAGTTGGGCTACGGCTGCAAGAAGCTCGCCGGTGTGATGCAGGTGCGCATCCTGCAGATCCGCGGCTACGACACGCGCAAGAAAGCCTCGATGGCCGCGCGCGGCATGCAGGGCGTCGCCACCCCCATCTTCGGGGGAACGACCGAGGGCCTCGATCCCGACGGCCAGTACCGAAGGGATCTCGCCATGCTCGATGCCTACAATCGCCGGCTCGCCGAGAAGAACTGCAACACCTTCGACCTTGCAGCCGAGCTCAGGGGAACAGACCTCTACGACACGCCGCGACCCAAGGGCGCCAAAAAGAGCAACTGACCCGCACCGCGCGACTTGTGCATCGTTATCGGCGCGGCGGCATTCTGGTGTAAATGTCGAGACTCGTTCAAACGGAATCGAGTCGATGCCCAGCACCAACCCCGACAGTGCCGATCGTCCCACCCGCATTCCCTGGCCGCCGCTGCTGCTCTTCGGCGTGCTCGCAGGCGCGGTGCTGCTGGGGCGCACGTGGCCGCTGCCGTGGCCGGGCCTCGACGACACGGCAGCGCGCGTTGTCGGTCTCGGACTGGGTCTTTCCGGCGTCGCGCTGCTAATCGCGTCGCTCGTCACCCTGCGCCGGCACGGCACCACCGTGCTGCCCGACGTCGGCGCCACCGCGCTGGTCATGAGCGGTCCCTTCTGGCGCTTCCGCAACCCGATCTACCTTGCAGACTGCCTGATCCTGCTGGGGCTCGCCGAGATCACCAAGAACATCTGGTTCGTCGCCGCCGCCGTCGCCTTCGCCGCGCTCGTCACCTGGCTGGCGATCCTGCCCGAGGAGCGTCATCTCGAACGACGCTTCGGCGATGCCTACCTCGACTACAAGGCAAAGACGCGCCGTTGGCTGTAGAGGGAGCGAGATGGCCACCGACTACGGCGAGAAGGAACGCATTTTTCTCGACGGGCTCAAGGAGAGCTCCGGCCGCGACCTCGAGGAATGGATGGCTGCGATCAGCGCACAGGACCTTCCCCATCGCAACGACGTCATCGACTGGCTGCGCCAACAGGGCTTCATGTTCTCCAAGGCGTCGTGGCTGGAGCGCATCCATCACAACGGCGGCCGCCCGATCTATGCTGATGTCGCCAAGGGAACGCCGCGGTCGCGCGTTGCACGCCGCGAGAAGCACGCAAGCGTCGCGACCCCCGCTGCTCCCATTGCCGAGCCCGAGCCGGCGCCGGCCCCACAGCCCGCAGCCGCAACGCCGGCTGCAGCGGCGGACGACCTTGCTCCATTGCTGGCCAAGGCCAAGGCCTACCGTCCGCTGGCGCAACTCGTGATCGCACAGATCCGCACGGTCCGCCCCGGCGCGCGCTTCCTTGCGCACGACAGCTTCGTGGCCATCGCCGACCCGAAGGCGTTCGCGCATCTGGGCATCGGCTCCAAGGAGCTGCGCCTGCACCTGGCGCTCGGCGATCACGCCACCGACGAGGCGGTAAAAAAGGGCGTGCCCGGCGGCGGCCTTGGCAAGTCGGACGCGCTCTCCCACATGATTATTCTGACGGATGCGCGCCAGGTCGATCAGCGCCTGCTCGGCCTCGTTCAGCGTGCCGCCGCCAACGTAAACGGCTGACTTCAAGCGGACTTGGGGACCATCGAATAGCCGGAATCCTGGCGCTTCGTGCGCGCGAAGTTGGAGGTCTTGTCATGGCTGCCGCGTTTCGTGGGCCCAGCGCCGTTCTTGTGCTCGCCGCCGCAGCGGGCGTGCTTGCCTTACCTGCCCTCGCCCAGACGGCACAGCGTGACGGCATCGCCGAATTGCTGTCCAAGTCAGCGCAACCGATAAAGGTTGCAGAGACCGCCGAGCCGGGTGCTCCGGCTGCCGCCGCGCAGCCTGCAGCGCCGGTGCCCAAGGATCCGCGCGAAGGCGAGGAGGCCTACGAGCAGGCGCGGGCCCTGATGCGCGCCATCGACGCCGTGCTGCGGGACGCCGCCGAGCAGCGCTCCCAAGCGCAGAAGCTGCCCGGCCGCGACGAGTTCATTCTCACGCCCTTGTGGACGGAGACGCGCGAGGACCGCGAGCGACGCATCCGCGATCTGCTCGATTCGGCGCTCGGCATCGTCACCGACGTGCCCATCGTCGACATGCAGAAGCAGGTGGAGCGTCTGCGCGGCAACATCCGCGACATCGAGGCCGACATTGCCGCGCTCAAGGAGCGGCAGCTTACGGCCCCCAAGGACGGCATGCTGCCCGGCATGCTGACCGACACCGTCGACAGCCTCGGCGGCGAGATCGCCGATGCGGAGAAGCGCATCGCCAACAACGAGGCGGAGATCGCCAAGACCAAGGCGGAGATCGCCGCCGCACTTTCCAAGGCCGGCGTGGAGCTGACGCCCGAGCAGGTCGACCTGCTGCTCGACAGCGTGCTGTCGGGCGACCTCATACGCCTCGTCGCCGTGTTCAACGCAGCCAAGGCCATCGATGCGCAGCTCGGCAAGCTGCTGACCGCGGCCGGCGACAACATGAACGCGGCGCGCAAGTACTTCGCCATGCATGCCGCGCTGTTCGCCATGCTGGTGCACGCGCAGGATTCCACCATCGCCAAGATCGACACCAACTACATGCCCAAGCTCGACGCCATCCTGAAGGACATTGCCGCGGCACAGGCGAGGACCACGAAGTTGTTGCGCGCCGAGAACCGTCCCGACCAGCGCCGTGCGCTCGAGGCAAACCGCGAGGCGCAGAAGGTGGCGGCCGAGGCCGCCAAGGGCTACCGCCGCTATCTGGCGCAGCAGCGCGAGCAGATCGCACGCGCCCGCACGCGCGCCACGCACGACCTGCACATCGCCGACAACACCTACGAGACGGTGGAGGCGAGCTTCCAGCTCAAGAACCTGATGCGCGACAGCGCCGCCTCGTTCGAGGCGATCCAGAGGCTCGAGGCGCCGACGTTCGACCAGATCTTCAAGAACGAGGAGCTGCGGCGCGAGTTCGAGAACCTGACGCGCCGCCTCGACGCGCCCTCGAGCTGAACCCGACCGCCAATCGTGTCGGATCCTCCCGGGCCGGCACCGGTCCGGTCGCAACGGTCCAGACCGCTCCTTAGCCAGGCTGGCGCAAGTGCGCACAGATGCCCAACACGTAGACCTCGCGCGCGACCGCGGCTGACATCGGCGGACATAGCCGTCCGGCCGTGCTCACGTACCTCTTTCGATGGTGCACCCTCGTGCGAATGGCAAGGCTTTAGGCGCCGGGCTCAGCCTAGCGTTGCGACCGACCCTGAACTAGCATCCACGCAGACCACTCAGCGAGGCCGATAGAGTTGCCGGCCGCAAAGTGATGCCTCGACCCCAAATGCGCAAAGAAATAAAGCCGCTGACTGGACTGCGAGGCGTAGCAGCCTTGATCGTGATGCTTTATCATTTTTTCCACCACGACGCCTACTTTCAAGCCTATGTACCGCGCCTCATTACAAGAGGGTATCTCGGAGTCGATGTCTTCTTTGTTCTTAGCGGGTTTGTGCTGGCGCTCAACTACGCGCACCATTTCAAGTCCGATATTTCATTTGCCCGCTGCAAGGATTTCATTATCAAACGGATTGCGCGCATTTATCCGCTGTATATCGTCATCACAATTCTCTTCTCGCTCAAATATATGTATAATTTCAGCGGGCAGGAGCTCAACAACTACAAGCTGGACGATTTCGCCGCTTGCGCGTTGATGATTCAGTCGTGGGGCTTTGGCTTCAATAGCGTTGCCGGGGCCACGTGGTCGCTGAGCACCGAGTTTTTTGCCTACCTCGTCTTCCCGGTGCTTATCTTGTTTGTTGGCTTCGCGCGCCCGATCTATGCGGTTGCGATGGTGGGCGTGTGCACCATCTTTCTTTATCTCGTGGTTTCCTCCAATCTGGGCGTCAGCGGGCCGCTGGATGTTGTCTCATCGTCCAGCGTGACACCGATCTTGCGCTGCTTGGCCGGTTTCTGTCTTGGGCTTGTCGCCTATAGGCTGACGCAGATGGACGTTTCCATCGTGAAATGGCTATCGTCCCCGGCCCTGATCGGAGGACTGATAATTGCATTGCTCGTGGCTGTGTATTTTGATGCCCACGACCTGATCGTATTCGCTTTGTTTCCCCCGATCGTTTTGGGCCTTTACTACGATTCATCGATTGCGAGGTTGATCTTCGCCAACAGGGTCGTGTTTCACTTGGGCGTGGTGTCGTACTCGCTGTACTTGATCCATCCCTTTTTCGCCCCGGTAAAAACCCACTTGGGGCCGCTTGTTCAGCAGTACGTCGGTGAGGCCGGGCACTTTCTAACTCTTGGCCTCGTTATCCTCTTGAGTTGGGGTTTTGCCTGCCTGCTCTATCGGCTCATAGAGGTGCCGGGGCGGCGGTATCTGCAAGGTCTCCTGCTGGAGCGCCGTACCCAACAGCATCCTGTAGTGCCGGACGCTTCCAGTTCCGGTGCGAAGAGCACTTGATGGTCGGCGCGCGATAGCGTTGAGCCGGAACCGGAAGCATTGACCGGATCTAAGCCCTGCGCCGCGTTCCTCTCCGGACCCTCGAGTGCCATGCATCGCGCGGCTAAAGGTGCGACCGACGGGTTTCCCCCTTCCGGGTCCCACTCCCGCTTACGTGCCGGCACCCGAATCACACCCGACATTTTCGTCCCTGAACGGCGAAAATTAATCATCCCGCGCGATCGCGCGGCGGCGTGCACCCGCGTGTTCTGCGGCTCAGCCCGGCGACATTTGCCATGACTCCGCCAATGCTGTCACAATGCGGCCTATTCGGTCGAGGAAGCACCCCGGGGGCTCGATTGTCTTCTGCGCGCCAATTTGCCGTCGCTGCGACAGCCTGGTTGCTGCTCGCCGGAGCACTTTTTGTCTCGAGCGCCGTGGCGCAGACCAAAGCTCAGTCCGCCACTTGCGAGCAGGCGATCGATCTCGCGGTCCTGACCTCGCCGATCGCACCGTGGAAAGGCGCGCCTTTGCGCGTCGTCTTCGCCGCGGAGAAGCCCATTGAGGGCGAGCTTGCGCTGATCGCACCCAATGGAAACGTCGCGGCCAAATCGGCCGACCGGCACGGTGGCCCACCCTATTTCTGGCTCGTCGAGGTCGCATCGCCGGCCAGCGGCACGTGGCGCGCGAAGCTTACGCGCGACGGCACGCCGGCAGAGTGCGCCGAGATCACGCGCGAGATCGCCGTGCAGCGCAAGCGGCCGGCGGGGCTGCGTGCGACGAGGTCGAGCGTCTGGCCCATCCGCGATAGCTGGAGCCGCGCCACGGAAAACCTCTACTCGGCATGGATCGAGAAGCTCTTCGACGCACCGCTCGAGGAGTCGCTGTCGTGGAAGGCGCTGCATGAAGGGCTGCGCGATTCCTCGCGCAACATCCTGTTCAACCACCTGGGCCTGCGCGAGGACCAGAACGGCCTCGTCATTCGCCCCGACTGCGCCGACCTTCCCTACTTCCTGCGCGCCTATTTCGCCTTCAAGATGGGCCTGCCTTTCGGATACTCGAAGTGCACGCGCGGCGGCGGCGGCAAGCCGCCCAATTGCTATCAGTGGTGGAACATCAAGAAGGAGGAACCGCCCCCGGCCCCGCCTCAGCAGGAAACCGCGTCGGGCGGTCTGTTCGGGGTGTTCGGCGCACCGGCCGCGCCGCCTCCGGCCCGAAGATTTCCCACGCGGCCGCCCGGGCTCGTGCCGGGGTTCGGATTCTACGTGCGCACAACCGTCGCCAACGGCGTCCATTCGGGCGCGGGGCGCACGGCCGCGAGCGACGAAGATTCGGACTATTACCTGGTGCCGCTCAATCACGAGGCGCTGCGTCCAGGCACGGTGTTCGCCGATCCCTACGGGCATACCTTGGTGATCGCCAAGCGCATTCCCCAGTCCGACGGCGCGGCGGGCGTCCTGCTCGCCGTCGACGCGCAGCCCGACGGGACGGTGGCGCGCAAGCGCTTCTGGCGCGGCAATTTCCTGTTCGCGCAGGACCCCGCGCTCGGCAGCCCGGGGTTCAAGCGCTTCCGGCCGGTCGTCTCTGTGAACGGCACCTTGCGGCGGCTGACCAACGCCGAGATCGCGAAGCATCCGCAGTACGGCGACTTTTCCCTCGATCAGTCCCAGCTCGGCATCGAGGACTTCTACGATCGCATGGACGACGTGATGTCGCCGGCGCCGCTCGATCCCCTGCGCGCCATGCAGGAGGCGATCACGGCGCTCGAGGAGCAGGTGCAGGCCCGCGTCACGTCGGTCGAGAACGGGCGAAAGTATCAGGCGCGCGGCCAGGGCGACGCGGACATGCCGGACGGCGCCTCGATCTTCGAGACGACCGGCGCCTGGGAGGATTTCGCCACGCCGGCGCGCGATTTGCGTTTGCTGATCGCGATCGACGTGGTGCGGCACTTTCCCGATCGCGTCGCGCGGCGTCCGGAGCGTTATGCCATGCCCCAGGGCAAGAGCGTCGCGGAGGTCAAGGCCGAGCTGGAGGGCCTGCTCGCCTCGGAGCTTGCGGCGCGCAAGTTCTCCTACACGCGCAGCGACGGCTCCGCCTGGCAACTCACGCTCAAGGACGTGCTCGACCGCATAACGGAGCTCGAGATGGCTTACAACGTCAACGACTGCGTCGAGCTCCGCTGGGGCGCGCCCGAGAACAGCAAGGAGGCGGCGACGTGCAAGCGGCACGCGCCGGCCGCGCAGCGCGCCAAGATGGCCCAGTACCGCCCATGGTTTACCGAGCGGCGGCGCCCACCGCGCTAATCGCTGTCCGCGCGGCCGAGACCGGCCTCAAACCGCGGGCTTGGCTTCCTTGAAGTCGCCGCTCACCTCGCCCATCAGCTCGGGATCGAAGATCGGCAGCTTGCGCGAAGCCGCGCCGGGCTTCAGATCGAGCTTGTCCATCTCCACCCAGAACGTGTTGGGCGTGATCGTCGTCTGCACATAGTAGAGACGCGAATCGGGATCGATGATCGAGCGGTACCAGGTTGGGTAGGTGCCCGAGACGCCCGAGTAGGGGCTTCCGAAAGGCACCGAGACGTTGTTGACGAGACTCATCATGTTGGCCGCGGCCTGCTTCGCGTCGCCGGTCTTGGGCAGAAATTTCAGCGTGTAGGCGGCACGCACGAAGCGATCCTCGGCCTGGATGCCGCCGGGCAGCTCCGTGACCGTGCCGCCGAAGGTCTTGTAGCGCAGCATGTTGGCGATCTGCTCGTCGTAGGCCGGCTCGTTGGTCATCACCTGGTAGTGCCGGCCGAGATGGATGGTCGGCGCGCCCTCGATGAACTCGATGATGGCCGATTGGCCGCTTGCGTCGGCGATGGCGACATGCAGCGGCAGTCCTTCCGGGTACTCCTCGCCGAAGGCCGTGTTGACCACCTGCACCTGGTCGAGGTTGGCGATCACCTCGTTCACGGTGGCATAGTTGTCGAGATAGTACTGCGGCCACTGGTAGAACGCGATGCCGGGCCGGCTCACGTCGCGCTTTTCGTATTTCGAGCCATCGAGGAAAAGCATGCTGACTATGAGGCCTTTGTCGTTGATGCCCTCCTCGGTGGCGAGGTCGAGCGCGGTGATGATCAGGCTCGCGTACCTCGACGTCCACTCCGCGGGGTTGTCGTCAACCCGGCCTTTGCGCGCCATGCCGGGCGGCAGCGCCCACAACGCCTCGTCGAAGTGATGGCTCCAGTCCATCGTGCGCCCGACGAGCTTCACGGGGTTGTCGTTCCAGAAGATGCGGCTGCAGGCATGGGCCGCGCCGGGCAGTGCGGCAACGATGCCGGCGCCGGCGAACGCGGCAAGGGCCTGACGGCGGGAAAGGCGATTTGGCATGGGGGTGATCCGACCTACGTTGCGACGCAGGCAGATTGTCCGAAGGCTATTGGTGCGGGATTATCGGAACGCCTAAAATGCGATGGATATGCAGAGGTTCCGCATCTAACCGCAGTTCTGACCGCCGCCGGGGCTTCCCGGATTTGACCCTTTTCGCCCCTCCGTCGGAGATCGACCGCGGCTCGCGCATAAGCGGACCTGCCGCGGACCTCCGCCGCAGAGCTGGTCACCCGCCGCGCTCCGAAGCAACCTTGCCACTCGGGCCTCTGCTGCAAGCAGACTCGATGAAGTCGGCAACATGATCGGCAAACTTCGCGGAGCCCCTCGCAGAAAAATGCCCCAACGTATCCACGTAATCCTCGGGGCTAAGCCAGCTCTGACGCGGCTCGAGATACGGCACCCCGTTTCGGCCTGCGACTGCGCGCAGCACCTCGTTGAAGTGGTCCATGGCCTTAGGCACGCCGCGATCCTCAAGAATTGGCATCCAACCGCCGTCTCTACGACCCGGTGGGGCGCCACGCAGCGCATGGTAGTTCATCAACTGCCCGATGAACGCAGTTCGTATGCCGTGCTGCTTGTTCAAAGCTATGATCGAGCGGATGTTGCGTGCGTAAATCTTCTCCAATTCGGGATCCACACCGCTTCGCGGCAAGGTCGTCTTATCGTACGCAGGCGGCATTGGGGAAACGTCGACGAACGACATTAGCAACTTCATAAGCTTGAAGGTTGCGATAAACGACCGATCGTTCTCCGTGCGGGAATATTTCGCCATGCTCAATAAATGGAAATCTGCATAGCCGGGGTCGAGATTGGGGATGAAAGAGTTCCGCAGGTCATTCCAACCTACAAAGTAGACGGCGCATTTGATGCCGCGCGCCGGCAAATACAGAGCTGTTTGAATTACGTGCTCCGCAGTCGTGAACCCCGGGACACCGTAGTTTAGCACGCGGTGTTTTTTGCACAGCTTCCCCTGCACAAAGTCGGCCCAGGTTTGCCCCTGCGCCAGAGGGAAGCCATAGGTCGACGAGCCGCCGACAAGGGCGATGCTGGAATTTGGCGCGCACGATTCGCGACCAGATTCGACGGCGCGCGTTCCTGCCAACGTGTGGGTATATTTCTCGTCGCTGTAGCCGGGCCTCGGAGCCCTCTGCAAAAGAGGGTGAAAGACGAAGGCAGCCTCGCTGAAGATGCTTGGGGATTTCTTTGGCTTGAGCGATGTCCCATAGCTGAATTTTTCCAGCGTCGGCGAGATGAGAGCCAGAGAAACGTCAAAGAAAAGAAAATACAAAATGATTAGTGCAGCCGTCGGTTTGTTGCGGAAATCGAGCGCCATGGCACACAGAGCCAGCGCACATATCACGGCGCCGTAAACCCAGCGAGGGCTGAATAATACGGTGTCCTCGGTAAATATCGGCCTGGCCAGATACCAAAGACCCAACACTAAGAAAGCAGAAAAAATGACAAGCCGAATTTTCTTGGGGTCTGGGTGAGACGGCCTTTCCATTGACAACCTCCCCCGCTCCACGGCCCGGCCGATCCGATCGATCTACGGGATGGGGCGTAGGATTTCAACCACTCCTTCGAGCGGGATTGGTCATATTTGACATTATAGTAACGGCCTATAGTAACGGCCTCGCCTGCCCCTGCGCTGATTGGAGCCCAGCCCAACCGCAGGCCAGCTTAGTGCTGAGCTCAGTAGTCTTAACCCCGACTTCGCCCGCGCCCGCCCCAACGACCGCGGGCCCAGACCTGCGCTGGCGGATTTAGCGCGGAACAGGCCGGTGCACCTACTGCCCAACCGCCTTCAGCGCCGGTACTGCACGAACCCGCTCAGCTTGGCGAGCCGGTCATATAGACGGCGCGAGGTGGCGTTGTCGGCGAGCGTCGCCCAGTATGTGCGCGTGGCGCCGCGCTTGTCCGCCTCGCGGTAGGTGGCCTCGATCAGCGCGCGCCCGACACCCCGGCGGCGCGTGTCGATGTCGACAAACAGATCCTCAAGGTAGCAGTAGACCGTCGGCGACCACGACGAGCGATGGAACAGCATGTGTGCAAGCCCGACCAGCCGCCCGCCCTCCTCCGTGGCGACGAGCCCCAGAAAGCCGTCCTCCTGACCCAGCATGCGTTGCCAGGTGAGCGCGATGACGTCGTCGGGGACCTTCGCGGAATAAAAGCGGATGTAGGCTTTGAACAGCGCCTCCCATTGGGCGCGATCGTCGGTCTCCAGGGGGCGAATGGCAATGCTCATGCGTGCGACCTCTACATGAGCCACAGTGTAGCAAGCCCGAGGACTGAGAGGCAGTCCTTAACGCCGGTCGGCGCCGCTCCTGGGAGCATGTCTGTGCCGCTGCGGCACACGAACGGGCCAAGCTCGGCGCACCGGGCGACTTCTACGAGACAGGGTCTGAGGCGCCGATCACGATGCCTGCGCCGTCGCCGACGCAGACGCGCCAACGCTCATCAGCGTTTGCCAATGCTGCAGGGCCGCCGCGAACGTGCCATGCCCGATGTTGGGAACGAGGTCTCTGTCCTCGCGGATCGCCTGATTGGACACCTGGCTGGTGATCCACGCATTGGCGAGCTTGGTCAGCAGCGCTATCTCCTCCGCCGTCGTGGCATCGAGATCAAGATCGACGAGCCTCAGGAACTCCTCCTTCGTGAACCCCTCAGGAACTGTCCAGTGCTGGTCCGGGCCGGCGCGCTTGGGTCTGACAACCGGCGCCATGCGGACAACGGGGTTCTCCATCGCATTGGTCGACATCGTCACGAGCCCCTTCGGACTCAAGATGACGTGCGACACGAAGGTCGCCGTGTCGGGCGGGTCGTCGAGAATGCTCGTGGAAAGCTGCGCGACATCGCCGAAAAGCGTCGAGATACGCGATTGCTGCAGTAGGTCGGGGTCGTCCCCGGATATGCTCATGTTTCTGGGCGGGAGCGCCACGGTCCCGGTGCCGAGCGAAAG
>Ga0307426_1000462_pt1 | contig 28049 bp, 37 predicted proteins | sample SalMarWE160340MG_FD_202165 | JGI IMG/M metagenome (GOLD analysis project Ga0307426, IMG submission 202165) | Salt marsh sediment microbial communities from the Plum Island Ecosystem LTER, Massachusetts, United States - WE1603-40 | ecosystem: Environmental > Aquatic > Marine > Intertidal zone >...
AGATAATAACTCTGATTCTACAGGTGATAAGTGTCTGTGGTGGGCCGAGCCGGACTTGAACCGGCGACCTTTGGCTCGTAAAGCCAATTCGAACTAATAAACGAAAGAATCCACGAAGTATTTCGCTTCGCTCCCTAGAAGAAAACTATCTCTTTATGCTGTACTATATTATCTTATACTATTTTTAAATATTAGAGTGCATATGCATACTTCGGCATATCAGCTGTTTCGTAAAGCCAAAAAAATGTTGGGTTTGCGGGTGATATCGCCATTTGTTACCGCTTCACACTCGACTTGTGGCTTAGTTGCCTCTTAGTGTTTTTAGTTCTGAACCCTTATGAGTCTGGGCCCCGTCGGACCAACTATTGGCAATTAACTCGTATAGCTATGAGTTTTCTCGAGGTCAGTTGTCTAAAAAACAAGGTCTAAGCTCTTGGGTTGTTGAGGTTCTGAGCGCTTTTTGGGTTAATCAGGGCTAACACTTTGATGGTGTCGTTTTTCAGGAGTTTTTCCAGCCTCTTTTTTGTTCCCATGCTTGTGTAGCCTATGGTTTTGGCCAGGTCCTGCAGTGTGGTTCTTCCGTCTTGTTGAAGCTTTGAGATTATTTTTCTGTCTATTTCATCCAAGCAGTTAACGCCTCAGTTTAGTTTATAAACAGAAACTATTAATAATGTTTACGTATTAAACTAATAGTGCGCGTTAGATGTTGAGGTGGAGAGGAGTTGTGAAAAGATTAAAAGTCTTCAGAATTGATTCTCTCGATGGCGAAATACATCTTGTTCTGAAAGAACCTCAGACTTCTGAGAATTGTGAATGCTTCACTGAGGCGGCTGAAATTAAGAAAATTTCGAAAAAAGAAGCGACTAAACCACTTGTTCTATTCCGTGGAGAATGAAAAATCGCGTGAAGTTGGAGGCGGTTGCAAGTAATGCCGAAGGTTAAGGTTGACTGGATCCAGTGAAATGGATGTGGGATGTGCGTTGACAATTGTCCTGCTCTGGTCTTTGAGCTTCAAGATCTTACGGACAATCCGAACTCAAAGAAATCCGTGCCCGTAAGACCAGACGACTGCCTTCTCTGCATGACATGCGTGACTTCATGCCCTACTGGCGCTTTAACGGTGGAGGAATAATGTATGCTGCCGTTGGCAACATTCACTTCAAAGTACGCGCGCTAAAATAGTGGGGGTCGTGTGTATGGATAAGAGTAGTAATGAGGAAAAAGAACCCTTGCGTGTTGTGCCACAAGCGCAGGGTTTTCACTTTTATAGGGCCATTGGATGTTGCATTGGTGTAACTAGTTGCAGCTTGGAGGAACTCGCTGATGCTATTCAAAAAGTGTGTTCTGAAGCCGTCATTTTTCATTTTGAGCGGGGCGATTTTCAGAATTGGATAAAGGACATAATAGGTGACGCTGAACTAGCCCAAAGTATAGATGATATAAAAATGTGTGAGCGGCATTTGGCGGCCGATTCTTGCAGAAAAGAACTTGTGGAGAGAATAAATGTTCGCATTCTTCAGTTGGAAGTGGCTAAAGGTCCTCGTGTCTTTGGGGAGAGGAGAAGGAAAGAGACGCACGTTAATCCCGTGCACGACAACGGAGTACATGGGATTGAAAAAGCTCATAATTGAGAAGTATGGACAAATAAGCCGCGTCTACTTGCGTCTCTCATTTCAGAGGTGAGGTTGGTAGCTTGGCAAAAACAGATGATGTTTTGCTGGAGTTAAGTAGAACATTTGCTGCATATCTGCAGAGTGTTTTCCCGTTTCAATACAGGAACAAGACCTACCGCTTAATCAACAATTACGTTGCATCTCCTTACGCGCGATGCGGTGTGTGCGGAAACCATCCCATAATTGAGGTTTCGGTTATAAGAAGCGAAGACGGTCAGCAACTACGTGTGGGAAATGACTGCATAGATAGCATAACAAATCGAAGAGTTTCTAGATGGTTCAAAAACTACAGAAGAAAGCGCGAAAACGTCATGAGAAACAGAAAATACATCGACGGGATATCACTGGTACTTAACGCTTATGAAAGGAATAAACTTGCCTTTCAGATAACAGACTGTGACGTTGAAAAGCTAAGTATGGTGCTGGAGCGAATGATTAACGGGTTAAATCCCGATAGAAGAGAGGAACAAATAGCTGAATGTTACATAAGCAAAGAAGCCAAGGCGTAAACCAAAAAACGCGTGTTAATGGCTGTGAACATGCTATAATTGTGAGTAGGCTAAAACGTGATTTCGTGTTCTCTTTCGTTCGTAAAATGAACTGTTCGTGCGATGTTTTCGGGTGAGATTTCATGATTTGCAAATTGTTAGTTTTCAGACATGCTGAGACGTTTGATAATAGTCGTGGCGTATTCTCGGGCTAGCGTGATTCAGAACTTACTTTGAAGGGACTTGCGCAGGCGCAGAAGCTAGCTGAGCAGCTTAAGCTGTACCGCATCGATTTTGCTTTCACCTCGCATCTTAAGCGAGCCCGAAGAACCCTTGAAATCGCGCTTGAACCTCATCCTTCCGTTCCGGTTTTTGTCGATGATCGACTTATTGAGCGGTGTTATGGCTTGCTCCAAGGCAAAAGCAAGAGAAAAGTTGTACGTGAAAATCCTGAGTGGCATGCTCAGATTCACAGAGGCTACGAGTTACCTCCACCCAGGGGAGAAAGCTTAAGAATGGTTGAAAAAAGGGTGCTTTCGTTTCTGTCGCAACTATTCGGTTGGGTTGGCCAGACTCCAGGAAATGTGGCTGTTTCGTGTCATGGTAACTCTATACGCCCAATAAGGAGAGTCTTTGAAAATCTGAGTTTAGAGCAGATGCTTCAGCTTGAGAATCCACAGGACAGCGCACTATTCTATGAGCTTCGACTGCGCAATTCGCGTAGTGACAGCCGAAGAGGAAGGGTAAGCATACAAAATTGGAAAGGCGTGCTTGTTCCACGTAAAGTGAAATTAGCAACAGATCTCTTGAACCCACTGAAAATAATTATTAGCTGGTTATTAGTTTATTTTATAAACACAAACTATTAATATAGTTTACGTATTAAACTACTTCTTCATGAAACGGTGAAGCCATTGACAAGCGCCGAGAAAAAATTAGAAAAAAACGAAAAATGTGATCTAAAACCAAAATCTAGCTCTAAATCCAATGAGTATAAAGATTCGAACAGATCAGCGTCGGAACAAGAGCAGAGGCTAAGGCTGAAAATGAGCAAGATTAGTCACAAGATAGCAATTGTAAGCGGTAAGGGCGGAGTTGGCAAGAGCACCATTACTGTGAACTTGGCTATGGCATTCGCAATGCACGGACATACAAACAAAGTTGGTGTTATTGACGCGGATATCCATGGTCCATGTGTACCAAAAATGCTGGGTCTGAAAGAGCAGAGGCTTATAGGAGGACCAGCAGGAATGCTTTTCCCCGTTACAGGTCCACTGGGAATCAAAGTGGTATCCATGGGCTTTTTGCTTCCAAGTGATGAGGCGCCAGTAATTTGGCGTGGGCCATTAAAAATGAGAGTTATCCAACAATTCCTATCGGATATAATGTGGGGGGACCTTGATTTTTTATTTATAGACCTTCCACCAGGGACTGGTGATGAACCACTAAGCGTCATGCAGTTGATTCCAGACATGGACGGCGTGATAATAGTGACCATACCTTCAGAAGTCTCGCAAATCGTTGTCAAGAAGGCCATCACGTTCGCGAGGCAGCTGGACGTTCCCATAATTGGCGTAATCGAGAACATGAGCGGGTTTATCTGTCCCGAGTGTGGAGCCAAAATTGACATTTTCAAAGCTGGAGGTGGGCAGAAAATCGCGGAAGATTTGTCTGTTCCCTTTTTGGGAAGTATTCCAATAGATCCAGAAATCTGCCGTGACTCTGACAACGGAATTCCCTTCATAATTGAACACGGTGACTCCCCAGCGGCAAAAGCGTTTTCAGAAATAGTTAAGAAAGTTAAGCATTTTGTGGAGCAAAATGAGCAATTACGAAGAATACCTGAGCAGCGTCAGCTTGAAGGCTGAGCCAGGAAATGAACACAAAAACAACAACGAGAAGATGAGAACAATCAAATTAACCAACTCGAGAGATTTGCACAACCTACTTCCAATTGCCTTGTATTACACTTTGAGGAGACAACAAAAATGAAAATATGTGTAAGCGCAACAGCAAACAATCTGGAAGCGCAGTTAGATCCGCGCTTCGGTAGATGCCTCTACCTTGTAATTGTTGACTCTGAAACAATGCAGTTTGAAGCCATTCCGAACATGGCTTCGGGCGCAACAGGCGGCGCAGGAATACAAGCCGCTCAAACCACGGCGAACAATGGAGCCAAGGTGGTCATAACAGGAAATGTTGGACCCAATGCTTTCGGGGCGCTATCTGCGGCTGGCATAGAAATTGTGACAGGAGCATTCGGAACCGTCAGAGAAGTTGTAGAGAAATCCAAAAGAGGCGAACTGCAGAGAGCTGGCGCACCTAACGTTGGCGGACACTTCGGAATGGGTCGGGGACGAAGCAGAGGAGCGTGGATACCTTAAACAGAACAATGAAAAGTCTGAAAAATCAAGCAAGCCATTCAAACTTTTAGCGCAGAAAAACGAGGTGAAAGCAGTTGACAGACAGAATAGTAATTCCTACAGAAAACCAACAAGGCTTGAACGCTCGATTAGCCGAGCACTTCGAAAGAGCACCCTACTATACCGTTCTCGAACTTGATGGAAACGAGGTCTCAAACGTTAAAACTGTTCCAAACGTCGGCGAACACGCTGGTGGAAGGGGCTATTCCCACGACCACATTTTGGAGTTACAACCCAACGCTATTATAGTCTACGGTATGGGACCGAGAGGATTAGACACTTTCCAAAGCTCTGGAGTAGTAGTGTTAAGAGCCAACGCAAACACAATCAACGAAGTAATGGTAGCGTACAAAAACGATAAGCTTCAAGAGCTTACGGAAGGCTTCGAACATGCCCATCACCATTAACACGGAAGCTGAACGCTTAGACTGCGGTTCTGGAGGTGAAAAAACGTCAAGGAAACTTTCGGATGAAGAACTGAAGTTGATGGTGGAGTCAGGTTATTCCAGCAAAGCCATCGAGCTTTACGTGAACAACGTTAACGTAGGAAAACTGGAGGACGCCGCTGTGGTCACAACCTTTCTCGGCTCATGCGGCGACCTCATAAAATTGTACTTGAAAATTAACGAAAAAAACGTAGTAGAAGACGCCAAATTCTACTATTTGGGTTGCCCAGGCTCCGCCTCTTCAGCGTCTGCGATGACCACGCTCTTGAAGGGTAAAACAATCAACCAGGCGAAAAAGATGACAGGAGAAGACATATTGACGGAGCTGGGAGGTTTACCAAAATCAAAGCTTGACTGCACCAAACTTTCAATAAAAACGCTGCGAAAGGCTATCGCCGAATACGAGAGACGGCAGGGCCGCTTAGAGATATAGCGGGTGGGCCTCCAATTTTAGACTTTTCCATAAAATTTCATGAGGTACTCAAATGATTGTTTCTGTTGCTAGTGGAAAAGGGGGAACTGGAAAAACATCAGTAGCCGTGAACATGGCGCTTTCAGTAGGCAAGGTTCAACTTCTCGACTGCGATGTGGAAGAGCCAAATGCGTATCTGCTCTTGCATCCTGAAATGCATAAGAACGAACCGGTTTATGCTTCAATCCCTCTCGTAGATAGAGCACTGTGCAACAATTGTGGAGAATGCACCAAATTCTGCCAGTTCAACGCTATATTCGTAGCCTCCGAGAAAATCCTTGTCTTCCCGGAGCTTTGCCACAGCTGCGGCGGATGCGCTCTGGTCTGTCCAAGAAAAGTAATCAGCTGGAAAAATCACAAAATAGGCACACTGAATTTTGGCTCGGACGGAAACGTGGCTCTTGTTTATGGAGAGCTTGAAGTAAGCGAGCCTATGGCGGTTCCAGTCATAAAAGCGGTTAAAAAGCAGATTAAAGAGGGCGAACATGTAATTCTTGATTCTCCTCCTGGAACCTCATGTCCTTTCGTAGAAACGGTGAGGGGCAGTGATTTCTGCGTTCTAGTCAGTGAGCCTACTCCTTTTGGCTTGCATGACTTAAAGATAGCTGTTGAAGTTTTGAGAAAAATCGCCGTTCCCTTCGGCGTCGTCGTTAACCGTTCAGGCATAGGCGACAAAAGCCTATATGAGTACTGCACCGAAGAGAATATCCGCGTACTGTTGGAAATTCCATATCGAAGAAGAATAGCCGAGCTTTATTCTAAGGGTATTCCGTTCAGTTTGGAAATGCCTGAATGGGAAGAGAAGTTTCAAGCACTCCATAACGAAATCGCGGGGTTGGTCAGAAAATGAAGCTGGTGACGATTTTAAGCGGCAAAGGGGGCACAGGCAAAACATCAGTAACCGCCTCCTTTGCTGTTCTGGCAAAAAACGCTGTCATGGCTGACTGTGACGTGGATGCCCCTGATCTTCACATGCTTCTGCATCCTGAGGTAATTAAAGCGCAAGAGTTCGCAGGTTCAAAATTGGCTGTCATCGACGAAGCAAAATGCATCAAGTGTGGTTTTTGCAGAGAAACATGCAATTTCGACGCCATAACCAGCGATTTGAAAATTGACGCGATTGCTTGCGAGGGATGCGGCGTCTGTAAAGTATGTTGTCCAGTTGGTGCTATAGCGTTGGCTCCGAGAGTCTCTGGGAACGCCTACGTTTCGAAGACGAAATACGGCTTCATGTCGCATGCCCTGCTTTATCCTGGTGAGTCCAATTCTGGGAAACTCGTCACTTTAGTTAGACAGAACGCCAAAATTTTGGCTGAAGAAGAAAAATGTAATCTGATTATTATTGATGCTTCGCCAGGAATCGGCTGCCCCGTCATAGCTTCAATCACAGGGGTAGATGCTGCGCTAGTGGTCACAGAGCCCACCATGTCAGGAATCCATGATCTTGAAAGGGTTCTCAATCTATTGGACCACTTCAATGTTGCTCCCGCTGTTTGCATAAACATGTACGATGTAAATGTGAACAACACTAACAAAATCTTAAGTTTCTGCAGAGAAAATCGAACCGATGTGGTTGGCATCATTCCCTTTAGCCCTGAAGTCACCAAGGCGATGGTTAAAGGAAAAACTGTTGTTGAATACTCTCCAGAAAGCAGCGTAGCAGAAGAAATAACGAATACGTGGAAAAAGATGTGTTTATCCTTGAAGTATATTGATGGCTAAGTTGCGTGATCTATTTTGGAGTTTGTTCAATCGAAAGCTAATGCGATAAAAACAGAAAGCCTGTGTCCTGTGTGCAAAAAAAATCAATGCAGAACTAACCGAAGTGGAAGGCAAAATTGTCATAACAAAAACGTGCTTAGAGCACGGAACTTTTTCCACCACACATTGGCAAAGCTCATCTGTGTTTAAGTTCGCAGAAGATTACGTTTTTTTTAAGCATTTTGAAGAGTCTAAAGTTTCTGCAAGAGTTGACGGTTGCCCTTACACTTGCGAAAAATGCAATGGTCACGTTTCAGACACTGTGATTGGAGTTATTGATGTTACAAAAAAATGTGATTTGCGATGTGCCGTTTGCTTCTCCACTTTTTCTGACCATATGGTGGATTACGAACCCAGCAAAGACGAGCTTGTAAATATGTTAGTCTTTCTTAGTCAACGGAATCCCAAACCGCCAGCAATTCTGTTCTCAGGCGGCGAACCCTTAGAGCGCGAAGACATGCACGAAATAATCTCTGAGGCTCATAAGTTGCGGTTCATGACTATTTTGGCAACCAACGGAATCCATTTGGCGGAATTTCCTGAGCGTGCTGGCGAACTGAAGCGAAAAGGCTTGAACATCGTTTATTTGCAGTTTGACAGCTTCCGCGACGAGTTCTACGAGAAGGTTCGTGGGCGCGCGCGCTTTACGGGTCGCGCAACGGATAATCCTTTCAAAGATGCTTGGCGGGATTGGCGCTTCTATGAACAGGTGGAAGCTCAAACAGGCGGCGAAATCAAAACGTCAGACCTGTTTCCATTGTCAGTGATGAGTTCTCCAATAAAGATTATACAGAAGTTCATGAGCAAGCCTTGGCCACTTTTCTCATGCAGTCCACATTGCGGCATCGTGAACTGGATGTACGTTTCCAAAAGCGGAAAAATTATCCCCATTAATCACTTCGTGAACTTCGACAGGTTCTTTGGCAGCATTTTGAAGACTGCTCAGAATGTCGAGTCTAGAAGTAAGTTTTCTCTGCTTGCGTCGTTGTTCATGGCTTCTATGCGTTCGCTGAACATGTTGCTGGTGACCAAGGAAGTTGGAATCCTCACTCTGCCGAAGGCCATTTTGAAGATGCACATTTCGCCCAGTTACCAATCGCTTGGTTCCATACGAAGGCGAATCTTCCTGCTGGGCTGCATGGCTTTAATGGATCAGTACAATTTCGATGTCAACAGAACCAAACGATGTGTAATACACTATACTACACCAGACTTGAAAATCATACCCTTCTGTGCATACAACAATATCCACAGGATAAGAACAGAAGAAAAATATGCTCTTAGAGCAGAACAATCAACAGTGCTTGGGAATTAATTTGTGCTTTTACATCATGAACGGCTCTTTCTCCAAAATTTATGACAGCTCAAATGCGCGAATCATTCTTCAAACATTTTTCATACGAACAAGACCTTTGTTTCGTTTCTAATTATTCGTGTTGGTTGATACTTAATTCACATGTTTAAAAAACTCAGTTCTGATGCCTAAAAAGAGACGGATTGCAAAACTTAATAGGTGCATTTTGCTAATTCTTAGTCGGTAAATCTGATGATACCCAAATACTTTTTCCTAACCAAGGGCGTCGGCAAACACAAAGAACAGCTTCAATCTTTTGAGTTGGCGCTACGAGATGCTGGTATCCAGCACTGCAACTTGGTAAACGTCTCAAGCATCGTTCCCCCAGGATGCAAACTGGTTTCAAGAGAACAGGGCTTAAAAATGGTACAACCAGGCGAAATCACCTTCGTGGTTCAAGCTAGAAACGCAACTAACGAGCCGCACAGACTGCTTGCATCATCAATAGGCGTGGCCATTCCATCAGGCAAGAACCACTATGGCTACCTGTCTGAGCACCATTCGTTTGGGCAAACAGACGAGGCAGCTGGAGACTACGCTGAAGACTTGGCTGCAACGATGCTTGCAACCACTATGGGCATTCAGTTCGACCCTGAAACAGCGTGGGATGAACGAAAACAGCTTTTCAAAACCAGCGGAATGATTATTAAAACAACTAATATTACGCAGTCGGCGACGGGAGACAAGAACGGCTTGTGGACAACAACTGTAGCCACAGGTGTTTTTGTATCTGCAAAGAATGGAAGACCTGCGCAGTCAAAAGTAAAATCATAGTTTTTGCACCTTTTTATCTCATTAGGGCGGTTTACTTCGGACAGCTTTTGAAGTCCTGCTGCTCGAATTTATACTAGGTCAAAGATAGCGAATATTTAGGCGCCTATTTATTGATCATGGGTGGGATTTCTTAGGCGATGTTATCCTTTCCTTCCAAACTTCGCTATGAACGTTTTTGCTTATTGTTAGAGCTCTTTGAGCGCGCGCGCTTGAGTCTGGATTGAAATTCAAGAAAGCTTTTCACTCAATGTACCATTGATAGATATTGAAAAATCCCTCAGTTAAGTGGGAATATGATTTTCTTTAATGTTTTTTCCTGAGATGTAAACATATACGGTTTTTGGAAAACGTCAGGTTTCTCTTTTTGGTTCAATTTCTCTTGTTTGCATCATAACAAAGTTTTTTCTAACCGTTTATTACCGGTTTGATCTTTCTGATCACGCTTGATGCGAAAACTCCAGCTATACCTCCTAAAATCATATGTATCATCAGGAAACCATAAAGAAAGAAGAAGAGCGAGTATTCCCACCCTAAAAACGCGACAAAGCTCCAGTATAGAAGAAAGTCCCCTGGAACGTTATAGACAAGCCCAACCGTAGTTGTGAGCAGTCTTGACTCGCTTGGCTTTTTCTTTGATAGATACACGATTGAGTCTACGAGTAAGCCGCTGATGCACCATCCAGGAATTATGATCCAAACCACTGGAGGGCCGCCTGGAAGAAGCATGGATACGGCTCCGCTTACAAGCTGAGTGAAAGTTGCTGCGCCGAATTTCCCAACTATCTCTACTACCGTTAAAACAAGAACTGTGCTTACGGGAATAGCTATTATGGCATATAGGCCTGGAAGCGGCGCCGGAATAAAAGCTGTTGTTAACGTTGCTAACGAAGAGGCACAACCGAAAACAGCCATTAGGGCTATGTCTTTTACTGAGAAATACTTGTTTTTCATTGGGTTTCAGCCTTAGATTTTCAACTTGTGTGGTTTTGCTGGATTCCTTTGCCGTTTAGAACGTAGTGGTTGGCTTCAGCGCAGTCTTTGCATAGAATTTTTCCGTTGCGCGTTGCGGGTTTGTATGTTTTCTCTCCGCAAACTGGGCATATAACCGAGTTAAATATAGGAGCATACAAAGGTGTGGCAATTTTCGTTCGGGTTATCCTAAACATTTTATCAGCAGGTTTTTTTAATTCTTTGAAAGCTTGTTCTGCGAAAAGTTCCATCAGTCTACTCTCCTCTTGTGGTGTTGCTTCTTCTCTTTTAACAACTATTTTATTCCAAAGTTCATTGGCTTCAGGATACTCCGTTTCAATGGATACCTCATAAATTGGGTCTAAAACGATTCTTACGGCGCTTCCATCTCTTTTAGCCAGTGTTACTGCGGTTTTGCCAACATCCTTGTAAATTAACGCGTTATTTCCAAATGTGCAGCCAGTTATTATTTGAATGCCGTCGCTAAAGCAATTGTTAGTTTCAACTATGGCTACAGTTTCCTCCATGCCAACATTTTTTGATCCGATTTCTTTGACCGCGATATAGCCTGCTTTGACGCCGTAGGCTAGATAACTGCAGAAATGGCCGTGAAGTTCTGCGGCCTTTCTGAGAAGAGATTCTATGTCGCCTTTTTGGATGAGTTGTTCTATTTCTTCTCTTGGATTTTCTTTCATGTTGTCACCTCTCTGCAATTATGGTAACACTATTTAGTAAAAAAGTAATACTAATACTTTTCCATGCTTTAGGAGAAGGCGTTGCTCAATTGAATTGAACTTAATTCAGCCGCTTAATTCTACTTCTGAGAATTTAAACTTCAATAAATATCGAAGCGCTTCGGATTTTGAAGGGAAGAATTTTCAGAGGCTCATCTGTGGCGGGTCCTATTGATTTTCCAGTTCTAGCGCGCGCTAGTTTATTTTCTAAACTCCCTGGTAAAAAACTTTTTGTTAGACATAAAGTCTATTTTTCCCCAGTTATTTTTGAAAAGAACAGGTGAAAACAAAATGTCAGAAGTTCAAAAACAAGAAATTGTCTTTCCAGTGTTGGGTCAAAAAGCTCCCGACTTTGAGGCACTGACAACCCAGGGAACATTGCGGCTATCAGACTACAAAGGCACATGGCTGGTGCTGTTCTCTCACCCCGCTGACTTCACGCCGGTTTGCACCACAGAGTTCATGGCGTTTTCTAAAATCTACGATGAATTGAAGAAAAGGAACGTGGAACTGTTAGGCTTAAGCGTTGACAGTGTTTCTCCTTATATAGCGCGCGCGTTCTACTAGATTACTGGAGTCACACTCCAAAAATTTATTAATTCAGCCCTTAATTGCTAAGGTTAAAGGCGGTCAAAAAGTGTCATTCATGTCCAAACTCAAAACTGTAGGTATCCAAACGTTAGCGCCAACTGTTTTTTACGGCGCAGTTGGCATAATCTTTCTAGCGCTGCTGCCTTTAGCCAATTTTCCGCCTCACATCGGCTTGACCGGAATACTCAGCCTCGTAACAGCGTATGGCGTTCTCAAGAAAAGATTCTGGGCTTTATGGCTGGTTGTCGCCCTGTTCGCTGTTGCCACAGTATTCTCCCTCTACACGCTTGACGTAATCGCCTTCACAAACGTTATCGCAGGCGTAAGCCTGATTATTTACGCCGTTCTAACATGGCTTGTTACGCTCTACATCGTGCTAAAAAGAAAACCAACAGAAACCTAAACCCTAGCGCACACGGCGGACTTCAGAAGCCCAACATCAACCATTTCACCCGCATCAACAAACTGCTGGTTCGCTGGAACCTCAACGAAACCATCAGCCTTCGCCAAAGTTGTAATGGCTCCCGAAGCCCCAGTTTCAACAGGCTCAGCCAAAAGCATCTTCAACCGGTCACGTTTCAGCTTCACCATGACAAACGTTCGCCTGCCTTTAGCCGAAAACATCCGCGCAGCCGCCAAAGCCTTCACAGTCTTCACTTCAGTTTCGGTTCTGCCTGACATACGCTGAAGGACAGGACGAGCAAGCAAATGAAACAACAACAAAGCAGAAGTCGGATGACCAGGAAGCGAAAAAACCGGTTTCCCGCCAACAAGCGCCACTGTGGTGGGTTTCCCAGGCTTAACCGCGATTCCGCTGACAAACACGCCTGGTTCACCGAGAGAATCCACAATTTGCGGCGTAAGGTCGTGTGGACCCACGGAAACTCCACCAGAAGTCAACATCATGTCCGCTGACGCCAACGCATGCTCCAAAGCCTTCCGCAACTCAACCTTATCGTCAGGAACCACACCCAAATACACCGGTTTCCCACCGCTTTCCCGCACTGCCGTGCTCAGGCTGTACGCGTTTATGTCGTAAATCTTCCCAGCAGGCAACTCTCTGCCAGGTTCAGTCACTTCTCCTCCTGTCGAAAGAACCGCAACCACAGGCACCTTAAACACTTTCGCAACGGTTAAGCCTAAAGCAGCTAAAACACCAACTTCGGAAGCACCCAAAACCTGACCAGCCTGAAGCACCGTTTCGCCCTTCTTTATGTCCGTTCCCTTCTTCATCACGTTTCCGTCTTTAGTCACAGCTCTAAAAACACGCAGCTCACCTTTTTCTCTATCAGTGTCTTCAACCATGACAATAGCGTCAGCGCCATCTGGAACAGGAGCACCTGTAACGATTTCCGCAGCTTCGCCTTTCCCGATGCGGATTTTCGGCTGCTCACCCACATTCACCACGCCGCGCACACGCAGCTTTACAGGCTGATTTTCCTCCGCGCCGAAAGTGTCCTCAGCTTTCACCGCAAAGCCATCAACGGTTGACCTGTTAAACGGCGGAATATCCAAAGCGGAAACCACGTTTTCCCTGAGAACACGGTTGTAAGAGTCCAACAGCGAAATTTCTTCTGCGCCTAGCGCTTCAGGCTTCAGCCGTTCCGCAATCACCTTTTTCGCTTCGTCAAACGACATCAGCCGCCTAAACATTTAGTCCACAACCTCCAAGTTTCCAAACAAGCGCACAGCCACAACTTCACCTTCTCTCACACCTTCCCTGTTCTCAGGAACCATTACGAAACCGTTTCCCCGCGTCATGGTGGAGATTGCGCTAGAACCCCTTGCGCTAACAGGCTCAGCACGGAACTCACCGTTTTTCTGGGTCACTCGGACGCGAACAAAAGTTTTCCTGCCAAGCGCCGTAGCCACTTTTCGCGTTAAAACAGCGCTAACGGTTGGTCGCGGTTCCACATGTTTCATGCCCAGCATCAGGCAGATTAACGGTCTGGCGAACACTTCGAAGCCGATTACGGCGGCTACGGGGTTGCCTGAAAGAACCATCACCGCTTTTCCATCCAGCGCTGCGAGCGCGGTTGGCATTGCGGGTCTCAAAGCCATTCCATGCACGATTACGCCTGGTTTCCCCGAATTGTTGACTGCGTCAGGAACAAGGTCTAGTCTTCCAACGCTGGTTCCGCCGGAAGTGATTACCGCGTCGCATTTGCGCAGTCCAGTGGTAAGTTTTTCGGCGATTTCCGCTACGTCGTCTTTGGCTATGCCTAAATCCATGGGTTCTGCGCCGAGTTCGCGGCACATGGCTGAGAGCATGATGCGGTTTGACTCGAAAATCTGGTTTCCAGAGGGTTGGCTGCCAACCTCAACAAGCTCGTTTCCTGTTGCCAGTATGGCGATTCGCGGTTTTTCCGCGACTTCGGCTTCGGTTTTGCCCATGGCAGCAAGCAGCGCTATATGGTAGGATTTCAGGCGTGTGCCTGCTTTCAGGACGGTTTCGCCTTTTTTGACGTCTTCGCCTTTCTTGGACACGTTTCCGCCACGTGCCAGTTGCACCCAAACCTCCAGTTCGCCATCAGCTTTCTTAGTGTTCTCTATCATTACCACTGCGTCTGCGCCTTTCGGGATGGGGTTTCCAGTCCAGATTTGTCGGGCTTGTTTTGCGCCGACTTGTTCGGCTTCTGTTAGGTGGAATGTGACTGATTTAAACTGTGTTGCGCCTGTGGTGTCTCCAGCTCTGAGTGCGTAACCGTCAACGGCTGACTTGTCAAACCTTGGCAAATCTTCTTCGGCAGTTAGGTCTGTTGCTAAAACGCGGTTCAAAGCCTTGTCAAGCGGCACTAAGACTTCCCTGCACTTCTTAACCTTTAAAACATCAAGCCACGTTTGCAACGCTTCATCTACACGCGTCAGTTTTTGGAAACCTTTCAACCTCGCCAACGTGCATCCTCAACTAAGAGGGATTGCGACTTACAGTAAAAAACATATCGCAGAGGACATGCACTGTCGGATTGTCGTGCACTCTGGCGCGTGAAAAAACATTATACCCCCTCTATAAATAACTTCAACCGATGCTTAGACTGGCGTTTGGCTAGCTGCTCGGAACAGACTATAGCCCCCTACATAAATAAACCTGCATAAAGACTGGACACTACCACTCGGTTTCAGATGTTTTTGCCTCTGTGTTTGACAGAGGGTAACTCAATTTCCGCAGGATTTGGATTTTACCACGGAGGGTTTCCCGTTTGGATAAGGCGTCTGTTGTATTCGTTGCAGAGGTTGTAGGCGTCGAATATGTTCCAAAGCCAGAAGGCTAAAGGCAGGAACAGGGGAAGTATCAGCCAGAAGAAAAACAAGGCGATTATCGCCGTCAAGGGAATTCCTATGAAAAGAAACAGCAAGCCTCTGCCAATTTGCCCCGAGTACATCTGTCCTAAGCCTGGAAGTATGAGCGAAAGAACAGCGGCTAAACCTGAATTCTTGGTTCCCACGGTCACCCTTTGAGATGGTGCTTCCCTGTAAGTAGGCGCGCGCGACCTTCAACGGGTTCCCACAGTACGGACAAACATTCATCTCTTCAGTTACTTCTTTTCCACATTTAGGACAAAACGGTAACTTGATTCCCCTTCCGCTCTCCTATTTACAGCCAACAGCATAAAAGATTTTTGAAAAATGAACGTTATCAAATAAGCCAGTGGTTGCGTCTTTAGCCTGTTCATTTCACATAATCTGGGTGAAATCAGCGTTAGCGGCGTTTCACTAGAAGTGTTTCTCGTACCACTCCGCAGTTTGGACAGCAGTGCTCTTCGCTTTGTTCGCATAAAATCATTCTGACAAATCGTCTCTCTTTCTTCAAGCATTCCAGGCAGTACGGTTCTTGGTTGTGCAGCTTGAAAACCTCCAATGGAACCTCGGTCATTTCAAGCTCCTCCAAGACCTCGATAAGGTCTAAGTTGGGGTCGACAAGCAAGTCTTTAAGCAGCTTCCGGAACCGCGTGTTAAGCTTCTCTTCAGGGTCGCCTTCCTCCACCTTCCTGTTGACCACGTTTTTCCATGGAGTTTTCCAGTCGTCAGCGCTCATCATTAAATCAAGCCATGGAAGGTTCCAGCCGTATCTTAGAGGTTGAGTTCTCACCATCCTGAACGTTTCTCGGTTGGTAAAGTTGTAGCTGACGATCATGCCTTTCTCTTTGAGAAAACGAAGCGCAGAACCAAGAGTGGCTTCATCAACACCAGTTATGTCCACCAAATCTTCAAAACTGCGTGGTTTTCTAACTAGGGCAACGTAAATCCGTTTTATTGTGGCAGGAACCGGCTTTTCAGGGCTGGACATTGCAAGACAACTAGAAAAGTATGTTTCTAATATTTTTAGCTGTAAAAACTCGGCTTATGCTAATGAATGGGAGAACTCAATTTCTTGTACTGGTCATTTGAATTCTCCACTGTGTACCGGGCATCTCAGAGTAGTTCAAGGACCTTCTTTGGAATAATGTAGTTCTTTTTGCAATGCTTGCATGTTACCTCATTGTTTTTTGAAGAGAGCGGTTGAGATGCGCCACAATGAGGGCACTCCATGCTGATTGTGCTGACTTTTCCCATGTTGAGTTTTCGGATTTCTTTAGCCTTGTCCCACATTTCAAGCTCTTCATACTTCAGAGCTGCTTCTTCGTACTTTCCAGCTTTCTTCAACTTTTTAATTTCTGCGAGAATAGTTGGAATCTCATCTTTCTTGGAAATTAGGTTTGTACTTCCACAATAGGGACATTTCTCTGGGTTTTTCTGCAAGATTTCTTCGCGACAGTCAGCACACTTCATTCTTTACATGTGACTCCTAATTTTAGCCATACTCTTAATTTGGGCTAATTCCTTATTGTTCAGCTATAATTACTTTTGCATTCTCGCTTGAAAGTTAATATAGAAACGCCATGGCTTCTGTTACTAAACGCGGGTAGTTTTAGCTGAAAAATCTTTATCAAGTAGAATGAAAACTCAGGTAGTAGCTGTTAGCCTTAAAGATGGCATTGACAAACTGGAAAACAGCTTGTGCCGGGGTAGCCTAGCCTGGCTAGGGCGCCAGACTCATAATCTGGCTAAAGACACAAACCAGATGAGAAATCTGGAGACAAATGGGGCTAACCGCCCAATGCCAGAAGTCGCGGGCTCGAATCCCGCCCCCGGCACCACGCACGCAACTCTTTTTTGCAGATTTACATGAAAAGTGCCAACGCCGATGACCCCCTCTAAAGTTTTGTGCATTGATTGGTTATTAAGCGACAAATACACGTTTTCAACATGCTATTGACGGTGAAAAACGCCAATATGGGACCTACCCCCTATAGTTTTCTGCAATCAACCACTATTAGGAACCAAATATGAAGGGTTTTTTCGGTGCTTACTGTATTTTCAGCCAGCTTTAGAGCTTACCGTGTCGATTACATGGGGACTATACGTTTGGGTGAAGTAGACGTTTGGCTTTTTGTTTGGAAAATGCTTAATTAAGGGCTGTGCTTATTGCTGTGCAGACGGAAGGATACAAGATGAGTGATGAAATTTCAAAGTTACCGCCTCAAGTTCAAGAACGCTTGCTGAGGCTGCAACAGCTGCAGCAAACCTTGCAGTCGGTTTTGGCGCAGAAACAGCAGGTGGAGATGGAGAAAACTGAAGTGGAGCAAACCGTGGCTGAGTTGCAGAAGACAGCGGATGACGCTGTGATTTACAAGGCTGCTGGTTCTCTTTTGATAAAAGCGGAGAAAGCGAAGATAACTGAAGATCTTGTTGAACGTAAAGAGTTGCTGGAAACGCGGAGCACTGTTCTTGCTCGCCAAGAAGAAAGGTTACGCAGCCAAGTGAAAGAGGCTCAAATGAAGCTTCAAGAGGACCTCAGGCCCGTTTCACCATCTTCCAAGTAGCTTTAGGGTGAAACGCGTGGAAGAGCTGGGGTTCCCCGACTTAACCACCGAGCAAACTGAAACTTTATGCTCAACTGCGGAAGACGCCGCCAGAAAACATATTCTCTCGAAAGTTCCCTTCAAAATGGTGGAGAAACTGGATATAAGCGTGGAAGCTGAAGGAACAAAACCCGTGAACATAACGGTTGAAATAGACTTGGTGCTGTCACCGAAAATGAGAGGCTTTGACGCTGAAGCGCTGGTGAGCGAGGCGGTTAAAGAGGCTCATGAAGCAAGTGAAAATTACCTGAGAAAATTAAAATGACGTTCACAGACATAACTGGGATTCTGGATGAGACACACGCCAGCCATGTTCTTTTGTTATGCCACCACAACGCAGACCCAGACGCGGTTTGCTCAGCCTACGCTTTTCAAAGCTTACTTGCAAAGCGCATGCCGGGCATGACTGTGGAAATCGGAGCAGGGCAGGGAATCAGCAGGCTTTCGAAGCACATTTTGAAACATATCCCCATAGCTGTGAACATGGAACCTGATGTGGAAAAAGCCGACGCTATAGTGCTGCTGGACACTAACACTACGCAGCAGTTGGGGCGGTTAGCTGAAAAAGTGGTAAAAACTGAGGCGCCGATAATAGTTATTGACCATCACGCGGCTCACCCGCAAACAGAGCAGATAGCCAAACTTTGCATAACAAACGAGGAAGCCTCATCCACCTGCGAAATGGTCTACAACTTCTACCGGCAGCTTAACATAAAACTAGGCTTAAATGAGGCTAAAGCCCTGTTTCTGGGCATAACCTTTGACACACGCCACTTCGTTTTGGCTAACTCCTCAACGTTCAAAACCATATCTGAACTCAGCGACATAGGCGTGAACCCCCAAAAAGAATTGTCCGCGCTTGCGTTGCCCATGGACTTTTCTGAACGTGTCGCGAGAATGAAAGCTTGCCGAAGAGCCAAACTGATCAAGATCGACAACTGGATTATTGCCCTTTCCCACGTTAGCGCTTACCAAGCCTCCGCGGCAAGGGCGCTGGTTGACTTGGGTACGCACATGGCGGCGGTGGCTGGGCAGAAGAACGAGAAAGTTGAGATTAGCATGCGCTGCACTCGCGATTTCAATCAGGTAACGGGTATTCACTTGGGAAGGGACATCGCTAAACCTTTAGGCGAATACCTTCAGGGGATGGGGGGCGGACATGCCGCAGCCGCGGGAGTTAACGGCATAGGACAAGTTGAGAAAGGTCTGAAACGTTGCCTACGGCTGGTGAAAGAGAAATTATCTAATCATATATGAGTAGCTACTCTTAAATGGGAAAACAAAACGTATCTTAGGCAGGCACAGCAACCATGGCGATAATAGAAACGAAAAATCTCACATACACTTACCCAGGCGTAACAAAACCATCAATCAACGACATCTCCATGAAGGTGGAAAAGGGAGAATTCGTTCTAATCACGGGTCCAAGCGGATGCGGAAAGACAACCTTGTGCCGATGCTTCAACGGGCTGATTCCCCACTTTTACCAAGGCGAATTGAAAGGCGAAATCACCGTAGCAGATATGGATACCACCAAACACCAAACCCACGAGATGGCAAAAAGCGTAGGCTTAGTTTTTCAAAACCCAGAAAACCAGCTGTTCGCCCTATCCATAGAAAAGGATGTAGCCTTCGGACTGGAAAACCTTGGCATGCCCAGAGAAGAAATGCGCGAAAGAGTGGAGTGGGCACTAAAACTAACGGGCATTAGCGACTTGCGGGAAAGGTCACCTCATGAAGTTTCAGGAGGTCAGCAGCAACGCGTTGCGATAGCGGCTGTCCTCGCCATGCAGCCGGAAATAATAGTTTTGGACGAGCCCACATCGTTTCTTGACCCGTTAAGCGCAGAGAAAATATTCGAAGTAATCCATGAACTCAACAAGAAACTCGGGATAACGGTCGTGCTGGTGGAGCACAGGCTGGATTTAACCGCGAAATACGCCGACCACATAATAATAATGGCTGAAGGCAACGTGTGTTTTGACGGGAAACCCCGCGTAATCCTAAACACCGAAGAAACTCGCCTAATCGGTGTCGGAATCCCAAAAGCCACGCTTCTTTACCACGTTCTCCGAAAGGAGGGCGTAAATCTGGGCAACGTTACCCCACTGTCCTCGGAAGAACTGGCAAAACTGCTACTGGAGGCTCTCGAAACCAAATGATTGAAGTGGAAAACGTTCACTTCAGCTATCCCAACGGCGTAGAAGCGCTGAAAGGCGTCTCACTGGTCATCAAGGACGGCGAATTCGTGGCGATAATGGGGCAAAACGGAGCGGGAAAAACCACCCTTGTCAAACACTTCAACGGGCTGCTGAAGCCTTCTGAAGGAACCGTGCACGTGGACGGCGTGGAAACCACAAAAACCAGTGTTGCAACCCTATCGAGAAACGCGGGCTTCGTTTTTCAAAATCCAGACCATCAGCTTTTCAGCGAAACAGTTGAAGAGGAAATAGGGTTTGCATTGAAAAACTTCGGGTTTGAAGCCGAAGTCATAGAGAAGCGAGTCAGCTGGGCTTTGAACCTGTTGGGATTAGCGCAGTACAGAAAAACCTCGCCTTTCCTGCTCAGCGGAGGCGAGCGAAAACGTGTTGCTTTGGCGTCTGTCTTGGCGTGGAACCCTAATATGCTGATATTGGATGAACCCACAATAGGCCAGGACCATCAGCAAAAAGAAAAACTGCGGCAGTTCATTGTCCAGATGCAGGCTCAAGGTAAAACCGTTGTTATAGTCACCCATGATGTGGAGTTTGTGGCTGAATGCAACCCCCGAGTCGTGTTGATGAAGGAAGGAAACGTGGTCGCTGACGGCGAAGGAAGAGAAATCCTCACCACCCCAAAAGTTTTGGCTCAGTCATCCATCGTCCTGCCGCAAATAGCTCAAATCTTCATGAAACTGACGCCGCTGGGGCTCCCGAAAAACGTCATCGACGTCTACGAAGCGAAAGAAATTGTGCTTAAAGCACTGGAGAAAAGGCGAAAATGAGCGTTTTTGACGGCTTAAAATTCCGCAGAGTCAAATCGCCAATTCACAACTTAGACCCGAGAATGAAATTCGTCTATGTCTGCGCGGTGTTTGTGGCGGCGATTCTTTTCGGCGAAATCATCCCGTTAATCGCCCTTTTCCTGTTACCAATTCCCTTTGTCTTGTTGGCGGGCGTTCAAAAAGAATGGCTGCGTTCGCTTCGTGGCGCCGCCTTTCTAGCCGGCTTCATTTTCGGCATCAACATACTTACCAACTTTTTCACTTCAGGCTACGTGCTGACAGCGGAAGCCTTGGAAACCGCGGCTGCCATGACGCTGCGCTTCGTTGTGCTCGTTGAGTCTTTCTCGGTTTTCTTTTTGACCACGTCTCCAGACCATCTGGGCTTGGCTTTGGAGCAGAGCCGCGTGCCTTACGAGTTCGCTTTTGCTTTTACGACCGCGGTGCGGTTTGTCCCTGTTTTGGCAGAAGAAGCACAGACGATAATGGATGCTCAGAAGGCTAGAGGATTGGAGCTTGAGAAAGGCGGCTTTCTCAAGAGGATCAGGAATTACGTGCCTGTTCTTATTCCGTTGATAGTTAGTGCTATTCGCCGAAGCTTGGAGCTGGCTGAGGCTATGGAGTCTCGCGCTTGGGGCGCCACAAAAAACCGCACTAACCTGTACGCGCTGAAGCTTCATCGGGGTGATTTTGCGCTGTTGGCGATAACCATTGGAGTTTTGGCGGTGGCGGTTTTCGTTCGTGTTTACGTGCCTATGCCGACGATAACTCAGCTTTTGTATGGCTTTTTAGGTGTCGGGGTTGGTGGGGTTGGGGTGGGTGTGTTTGATTTTGGGTGTTTCTGGTGTGAAGTTTAGTAAAGATTGGCTGTACATATAACTTATTAAGACTTGCGACACACTATAATTTCTGAAAGCCATGCAAAAACCTAGTACACACAAGGAGGGACACCAACGAGAAAAAAGCAGGACACAAAAACACTAGAGACACTGGAACACCCCCCAGCGCCAGCCATAATAAGTAGCGCCACTAAAAAACCAGCCGCTTTCCAAGAAGTCTACGCCCTCCAAGAACCATACGTCTACGCAGCCATAGTCAAAGACAAAGAAACCCAAAAAATACGCTACGAAATCATAGAACCCACCCTCCAAAAAGACGGGGAAAAATACCTTCACGAAATAAAGAGTTTCTTAATGGATGAACTCGACGTAAACCTGAAAGATATAGAGAACAAGGAAAAAGCAGAAAAATACCTAAAACGAAAAATCAAGGAACTGATAAAAAAGTACCGCCTAAAAATCCCCAAAGAAGCAGTTGACAAGCTCACCTACTACATAATAAGGGATTTCATAGGCTACGGAAAAATCGACCCGTTAATGCGAGACCCGTTAATTGAAGACATCTCCACAGACGGCGTAAGCATCCCAATCTACGTGTGGCACCGACTCTACGAGTCCCTACCCACAAACATCATGTTCACGGACACGGCTGAGCTAGACTCCTTCGTTGTTCGCTTGGCATATCTCGCTGGAAAAAACATTTCCATAGCCGCGCCAATCCTCGACGCGTCGCTTCCAGAAGGAAGCCGCATCCAACTAACCTACGGCCGCGAAGTCACCCGAAGAGGTTCCACCTTCACCATCCGCCGTTTCAGAGTTGACCCCTTGACAATCTCAGACATGATAGCCTTCAACACGGTCTCCTCAGGGATGGCGGCTTACCTGTGGTACCTCATAGAGCACCGAGCGTCAGTGCTGGTGGCGGGAGGCGTAGCCAGCGGAAAAACAACCATGCTGAACTGCCTGTCAATGTTCATAAAACCCGAAATGAAGATTGTAAGCGTTGAAGACACACAGGAGATTAATCTCCCACACGAAAACTGGATACCTTCGGTTGTAAGGGCAAGCTTCAAAGGCGATGACAAGCAAAGCGGCACCATAACCCTGTTTGACCTGCTGAAAGCCGCGGTGAGACAGCGCCCCGACTACATCATTGTAGGCGAAGTCCGAGGCGAAGAAGCCTACACGCTGTTCCAAGCCATGGCCACTGGGCACTTGGGGATGTGCACAATCCACGCTGAATCTGCCGAGGCGGTTATAAACAGGCTGGAATCTGAACCCATGAACATTCCGAAGACGCTGGTCGCCATGACCGACATCATTTTGGTTATGGAGCGAACCGAGGTTGGCGGGAAACCTGCAAGGCGCGTAAGCGTCACCACCGAAGTTAAAGGACTCGACACAAAAATAAACGGAATTTTAACTGAAGAGGTTTTCAGCTGGAACCCCAAATCCGACAAATTCGCCTCTTTGGGCAACAGCACTCTCTTGGAGAAGCACATGAAGAAGACTGGGCTAACGGAAGAGCACATAAAACATGAATTGCGCGCCAGAAAGACGGTGCTGGAGTGGATGGTGAAACATGGTATTCGCCACCATGATGAGGTAGCTAAAGTCATCAGAGAATACTACGCCAATCCTAATCGTATCTACCAAAAGGCCAGAGTGGGGTTGAAATGAGAAAACAGCGCAGGGAAAAGCTCAAGAAACGTTTGGCAACCAAGCTTCAGAAGTCGTCTGCAAACTCTTCAACGCCAGAGCCTGAAGAGGCTGATAAAGAGCCGAAAATGGACCTTGAAAAACCGTTGTCGGTGGCGTATCAGTTAATGGGCGACAAAACTGGGCGTTTTATGCCTCTGTTCAAGGATTTAGACCAGACTCTGCAAAAATCGGGTTTAAAAATTAATTTCAAAGCCTACATAAGCCTAACAATTCTCACCTCGCTTTTGCTTACTTTCTCAGTTGCGGTGGTGGTGCCTGTGTTGCTGGTTTTTGTTTCCAATGTGTCTCTTGGGTCGGCGTTTCTGTTCGGCTTCGGCGGTGCCTTGTTTACTTTAGCGTTTACGGTTATCGGGTTTTACTTGTACCCTGTTTACTGCGCGGATAAGCATAAGCAGGAGTTAGATGATGAACTGCCCTTCATGTCGGGTTATATGGCTATTCTGGCGAGCGCGGGTGTTTCTCCCGAAAAAATCTTCCATTCCCTCTCAAACTTGGATGTGCCCTTGGCGGCTTCCACCGAGGCTAAAGAGGTCATCAAGAACATCAACCTGTTCGGGTTAGACGTGATCTCAGCCTTAGAAAAGGCGTCAAGCCGCACGCCTTCCAAAAAATTTCGGGACACCATAGAGGGCATCATATCCACAATCCACACTGGCGGCAATCTGGGAGCCTTTCTGAGAGAAAAATTTAGGACAGCTATGAAACTTAAAAAGCTGAGTCTTAAAAAATACTCCGACAATTTGTCGGTGTTATCTGAGGTTTATGTGGCTTTGCTGTTGACTGGCCCGCTGCTTCTGGTCATTATGATGTCGGTTATGTCGGTGCTGGGCGGCGGAGGATTAGGTCTTCTTAGCCCTGATCTGCTGTTGAGTCTCCTAACGTACATGTTGATTCCAGTTTGCGCCGTGATATTCCTCATAATCTTGGATTCAACTTCGCCGAAATGGTAGAGAAAATGCCGAAAATAGAGCGCAGAACCAAAAAAGTCGTAATCGTCGTTTCCGTTTTGGTAGCCGTCGCCATAGCGCTCTTCGGCTATTTCACGGTAGGCGTCAGCGCAGAGTTAGACGACTTTGTGTTCTTCGGTTTTCTAGCCGTGGTTTCGCCGATAGCACTCGTGAATTACGTTGATTACAGGTGGAGAAAAACGGTTGATGAGCACTTGCCGGACCTTTTCAGGAGCATAGTGCAGGCTCAAGAGACGGGGATGACGCTTCCTAAAGCCTTGGAAGAGGCGGCGGAAAGAGATTATGGTCCGTTGACTCCTGAACTGAAGAAGATGACGGTGCAGATTTCTTGGGGCGCAAGCTTCGAAGAGGCTCTTTTGGCGTTTGGAAGACGCGTTGGCACTGTGCTGACGCTGAGGACCGTGCCCATGATAATTGAAGCCAGCCGTTCAGGAGGCCACGTAGAAAAAGTCTTCAACCCCATGGGCAAGTTCATACAAACCACCATCCTGCTTGAGAAAGAACGCAAAACGCAGACACGACCATACATAGCCATAATCTACGTGGCCCTTTTCGTGTTCCTGTTCACGATAGTGATACTTTTCAAAACGTTCTTCACAGGCGTAGACGGCATGGCTCTGTTTTCGATGCCGACATCATCACCTGAAGATCTGAGGCGAATCTTTTTGCATTTAACACTCGTTCAAGGCTTCTTCAGCGGTCTCGTTGCGGGAAAAATGGGCGAAGGCTCCATAAGCGCTGGCTTAAAGCACAGCTTAATTATGATGCTGCTGGGCTATGTGGCTCTAAAATTCTTGCTGTGAGGTGTAGAAAAGACGAAAAAATTTGTCAAAAAATTTTTGCGCGATAAACGGGCTATAACGCCGGTTCTCAGTCATCTTTTGCTCACCGTCGTCGCGGTTGCGATTATGTCGCTTGCCACTTCAGCCACGTTCGTGATAACCACCAATCTCAGGCAGACAATGGGTGAACGCGTTGTCGTCGAGGACGTTTGGTTTAACAATGCGACTGGCACGGTGAACGTTTACGTGCGTAACGTGGGAAAAGCCGACATCCAAGTTTCCAGCGTTTACGTTAACCATGTGAGTCAGTCTTTCAACGGGGTTTCCAGTCTGCAAGTAAACAAGCAAGATTGGCTTCGAATTGCCTTCAGCTGGAATTCGGGAGAGGCTTACTACATAGATATCGTCACAAAAAGGGGGACGCATATTGCAGACTATTACAAGGCTCCTTAAACGCGAAAAACGCGGCATAAGCACCGTCATAGTGGTGATGCTAAGCCTAATTCTACTGGTGATGATAGTGGGCAACGTGGTGCTGTGGAGCTACCAGATGAATCAGATTGACCTTGAAAGAACAAAAGAAACTTTGACGATAGCAAACGTGACAAAAACGAAGCCAGATGGCATCAGCATGGACATAAAAAACACAGGTGCAATTAGCTTACACATAGTGGCTGTCTGGGTCTCGAACTCAACTCTACATCAGCGCTACGGCGCGGATGTGTTCCTGAATGCTGGAGAATCAGCAACGTACAATCGCACGGACATAATCGTGCCTCAAGGGATTCTCTTAACAAAGGTCGTTACAGAAAGGGGCAACATAGCCGTTTTTTCAGAAGACTAACCTACCTTAAGGCTTTCTTTTAACGCTGTCACTGCCTCTTCCTGGTTTTTAGCCTCTATTGCCTGGATTTTGTATAATTCTGCCATTTTCTTTCCATTCTCGCTGAGCTTTGGAATCGCAATCAAAAAGGCTCTTTCAGGTCCAACATCGAATATCTTTGCGAATAAGGCAATAACGGGCTGTTCGGACACGGTGTTTCCAGTCGACATTGCCAAATCAACCACTATCACTCGTTGCAATTTATCTTTTTGGAAGGCCACGATGTCAAAGGAGTGATTGGCGCCAGATTTGCCTTTTATCAGTCCGGGGCTTTCAACCATTAGCCCCTCCGCTCTCAGAATTTCCCGTAAGGCAGCGACTAAAAACCAGTTTAAGGAGGATTCGGCTGTAACATTCTCCTTTAAAGTGTAGGAGTAAACGTCTTTGATGACTACTTCTTCAAAGGTGGAAGTTTCACGGCAGTTTCTGCAGAAATGCGTCGTCACAGGTATATCGAAGCTTTTTTCGCAGTTTTCGCAGGTGCACCAGATTCCAGCTTTATAGTAGTCCACATCGATTTTCTTCAGTTCTTCGTGGCATTTTGGGCAGACGCACTTGTCTCCATCATAGAACTTTTCTTCTACATCCATGTAGCCACATTTTATGTGCTCAATCAACGAGCTTTTTTGAATGTTGAAAGATTTGCAGGAGGGGCAACAGTAACGAGTAGAGACGTCGGCGGAACCGCATTTTGGGCAAAAAATAATCTTATCGTAGAGTTTCTTTTCTAAGATTCCTGCTGCATACAGTTTGTTTAAGAAAGACTCAACCTGTGATGCATCTCCAATGATGGTTTCCACGGCGGGATAACGGTACCCAACCGTTGAATCGTAAACTGGTTCAAGCGTTTTAATTTTGCCGCTTAGAAATTTGCTTAGCAACATCTGCACGTTGCGGTCTCTGTAGAGTTCAAGCGTTTCTTTTTCTTCTATCTGTTGCATCTTTTTCTTGAACCAGCTCTTTTGTTACGTATTCCTCATTTGGCGCAGTTAACTAATTAGTAATTACTAATTTAACTAGACATGTTTAAGCATTTCGAGACAGCTTATTCTGCAAATCTTCACTTTAACATGTCACGTTCCACCGATTGGCTTCACATGCATAACGCCATGCTAGCTTTGAATGAATAATCAGCAAAAATAAAGCTGTTAGGGCTTAAAGATTCAGATAATCAATTCGCATTCAGCATATAGAGCTAAACTTTAAATGAGGAAAACGCATTCTCACACCTAACCTAAAATTTAAAAAAGTGAATTAGATGACAGACCACCCTCGTTTTGGCCCAGCCGGAGTCCCGCCAATTTTCAGAATGCTCGGCGCACAATCGTTCGATGCCCCCAGACTCCTACGGGAGGAAGAGTTGGACGCCTTCGAGTACCAAGCCGTCAGGTGGGGTCAGAAACCGCAGATGAAGCAGGAAGACGCTGAACGCTTAGGTGCTGAAGCCCGAAAAAACGACGTTCTGGTAAGCATGCATGGCTCTTACTACGTGAATCTCAGCGGCAAAAAAGAGGTAGTGGAAGCCAGCAAAAGGCGAATTGTGGCGTGCGCCAGGGCAGCGCAGTGGATGGGCGCTTACGTGGTGGTTTTCCACATGGGATTTTACGGACGCTTCGAGAAAAGCTACGCGTTCAAAAACTGCGTAGACGCTTTGAAAGACATAGCCGCAACCATGAACAGCTTGGGAATCCAAAACGTGAAGCTGGGTCCTGAAACAATGGGCAGAGTCTACCAAGTCGGCACTCTGGACGAGATTCTAACCATCTGCGAGGAGGTTGAGCAGACCCAGCTCGTCATCGACTGGTCGCACATGCACGCCCGACGCAAAGGGCGATTCAGGAAAGTGGAGGATTTCCGTACGGTAGTGGAAGAGGTTGAGAGAAGGCTTGGAACCGAAGCCGCCAGAAACATGCACTGCCACTTCAGCAAGATTGAGTACACGGACAAGGGTGAAAGACGCCACCACGTCTTAGACGAAGCACGGTACGGTCCAGACTTCGAAATGCTGGCGGAAGTCATCGCCGAGTTCAAAATGCTCTCTGTGATGATATGCGAAACGCCTCTTTTGGACGCGGACGCCATGAAAATGCGAGACACTTACCGAAAAATCACGGAAAAATAAGCAAATACGCTTCAGTTTGGAGCGTGTTTAAGTTGTTCTGTTCTCAACGGTTTTTGCACTTGTGCCTTTTTCACGAACGTTTACTATAAATCACGTTTTAGGTTTGTACGTTAAGTTTATGTTGTTTATGTTAAACATTATTTCAGTTTTTCATAAAAATTATGA
>Ga0307426_1000465_pt1 | contig 27975 bp, 35 predicted proteins | sample SalMarWE160340MG_FD_202165 | JGI IMG/M metagenome (GOLD analysis project Ga0307426, IMG submission 202165) | Salt marsh sediment microbial communities from the Plum Island Ecosystem LTER, Massachusetts, United States - WE1603-40 | ecosystem: Environmental > Aquatic > Marine > Intertidal zone >...
GGTTTCAATAAACAGTGGAGCTCTCGCTGGTTTGCAAAAGGAAAGGATTACAGTCGGCTGATTCACGAGGATCTACGGATGAAAAAGATCGTGAAGGAACGTTACAAACATGCTGGAATCTCTGAAGTGGATGTAGAGAGAGTTGGCCCCAAGATCAGGATCATCATACACACGGCGCGGCCGGGTATTGTGATCGGGCGCGGTGGCAAGGAGATCGAAAGCCTCAAGAATATCCTTCAGGAGATTGCCGAAAAGGATATCTATATTGATATACGCGAAGTGGACAAACCGGAAACCAATGCGCTGCTTGTCGCTATGGGTATTGCCATCCAATTGGAGAAAAGAATCGCCTACAGGAGGGCGATGAGACGCGCTGTCGAGATGGCCATGAAAATGGGAGCTAAAGGAATCAAAGTGATGTGTTCTGGCCGATTGGGCGGCGTGGAGATCGCAAGGTCGGAATGGTATCTAAGAGGACAACTCCCCTTGCAGACCCTGAGGGCGGATATCGATTATGGTTTTACCGAAGCGTTCACAACATACGGACAGATCGGCATTAAAGTTTGGGTGTATAGCTCGGACAAGGAAAAAGAGAAAATGACGGTGCAGACAACTGAGGTTGAGGAGATTTAGCTATGCTTATGCCAAAAAAGGTCAAACACCGCAAACAACAAAGGGGCCGGATGAAAGGGAAACCCATTCGTGGAGCAGTCCTTTCCTTCGGTGAATATGGCCTACAGGCTCTTGAGCCATGCTGGATTACAGCCCGTCAGATCGAAGCCGGCAGGATTGCCATTACCCGCCATGTCAAGAGAAAAGGAAAATTGTGGGTCCGCGTCTTCCCGTGGAAGCCCGTCACCAAAAAGCCCACAGAAGTCAGGATGGGGAAGGGAAAAGGAGACCCGGAGTTCTGGGTCGATGTCGTTAAGCCAGGGAAGATCCTGTATGAATTGGAGGGTGTTCCCGAAGCGATTGCCAAGGAAGCCATGCGTTTGGCCTCTAACAAACTAACGGTCAAAACAAGGTTTATCACCAGGAGTATTAAGGAACTGCGATGAAAGCAAGAGAATTTAGAGAACTGACGGACGATGAGCTCCACAGCAAGGAAGAAGAGCTGAAAGACCAGCTTTTCAAGCTGAAATTCCAGCATGCGCTGGGACAGCTTGAGAATGCCTTGAAGCTTAAAAATATAAAAAAAGATCTTGCGCGGATTAAAACCATACTCAATGAAAAAAAATAAAGGGATGGAATAAAGAATGGACACTATTCAAGGGAGAAAGACCACAAAAGTTGGCGTTGTTATCGGGAGCAAGATGAAAAAGACAGTGACGGTTCTTGTCGAACGTCAAGTGAGGCATCCGCTGTACAAAAAGATCATAAAAAGGCAAAAAAAGTTTCTCGTTCATGACGAGTACGAGAAATGCAAGATCGGTGATGTGGTGAAAATCGTCGAGACACGCCCCATCAGCAAGAGAAAAAGATGGCGTGTCCATGAGATCGTTGGCCTAGCTCCTTCCGAAATCGAGAAAGAAAACGAGGATAAAAAATAATGATACGACAAGAGACTATGCTCAAAGTCGCCGACAATTCAGGAGCGCGGAAGATTTTGTGCATAACTCCACTCGGTGGAGGTGTGGGCAAAACGGCGACTGTCGGAGATGTCATCTCAGCATCGGTAAAGGAAGCAGAGCCGGAGAGCAAAATTCCCAAAGGAAAAGTCATCCGTGCCGTAGTCGTTCGGACGAGGAAAGAAATCCGGAGAAAAGATGGTTCCTACATTCGCTTTGATGACAATGCTGCCGTGATCATCGACCGCCAAGGAGAACCTATCGGAACCCGTGTTTTTGGTCCGGTAGGAAGGGAATTGCGTGAGAGAAAATTCATGAAGATAGTATCGCTTGCTCCGGAGGTCCTCTGATGAACAAGATAAAGATCCGAAAGAATGACGAGGTCATCGTGCTCAAAGGCAAAGACAGAGGGAAAACTGGCAAAGTTCTCAAAGTGAATCCAGAAAAACAAACTGTGATCGTCGAGAAGATCAAGTTTGCCAAGGAGTTTATCCGACGGGATCAGAGTAAAAACATCCAGGGAGGAATCATGGAAAAAGAGGCTCCTATCCATGTGTCCAACTTGATGCTCTACTGCTCCGAGTGCGCGCAGGGTGTACGTGCGAGGACAAAACGGCTCGAGGACGGGAGTAGTATCAGGGTTTGTGCCAAATGCGACATAAGTTTGGAAAAGCATTGATGAGGAAGAAAAAATGAATCGCCTCCAGGAAAAGTACAAAAAAGAGATCATTTCAGAACTCCAAAAGGAGTTGTCCTTAGACAATAAGATGGCCGTCCCCAGACTCGAAAAGATCGTCATCAACATCGGTGTCGGAGAAGCCATCCAGAACATCAAAACCTTGGACACCGCTAAAAAGGAGTTGAGTCTGATCACAGGACAATGGCCGGCTGTTGGGAGAGCGAAGAAATCCATCTCTTCATTCAAGCTGCGGCAGGGGCATGCCATTGCCTGTTATGTCACTCTTCGTGGGAAAATGATGTATGAGTTCTATGACCGGCTAGTCAACATCGTCCTTCCCCGCGTGAGAGATTTCAGAGGAGTTCCCTCGCAGTCTTTTGACAAAAGAGGAAACTATACTCTAGGTTTGAGAGATCAGCTCGTTTTTCCTGAGATCGATTACACGAAGGTGGAAAAATCACGCGGCATGAATATCACTATTGTCACTTCGGCAAAAAATGACAAAGAAGCGTATGTTTTGCTTCAAAAACTAGGGATGCCCTTCAGTGGGGCGTTGTAAGGAAGGCGAAAGTGTCTAAAAAGTCAAGTATGGCCAAATATCTGAGAGAGCCAAAATATTCTGTGAGAAAAAAAAGCCGGTGCCGGATATGCGGACGTTCCAAAGGATATTACCGGAAGTTCGATATGTGTCGTCTCTGTTTTCGTGAGTTGGCTCTTAAGGGGGAGATTCCAGGGATCATAAAGGCATCCTGGTAAACGAAAGAGAGAGGTTCAATTATGACTATGACTGACCCTATTGCTGACATGCTTACAAGAATCAGAAATGCTGTAATGGCGAAGAAAAAAGAGGTGCGGATTCCTTCATCTAGAATGAATATCGAGATCGCAAAGATTCTCAAAGACGAGGGATACATCAAAAGCTTCAAAGCTATGGAAGGGAATATCCAGAGTGTGTTGAATATATTGCTCAAATACACAGAAGATAATGAACCCGTCATTTCCGGGCTGAGCCGTATGAGCTCGCCGGGATGCCGGATCTATTGCAAATCGGATTCGATCCCTAAGGTGCTCGATGGGCTGGGGATTGTGATCTTATCGACCTCCAGAGGTGTCATGACAGGGAAAAAATGTGAAGACATCGGGATTGGAGGGGAGGTTTTGTGTCAAGTATGGTAAATTTTTTTTGAGAGGAATTTGAGCCATGTCCAGAGTTGGAAAAGAACCGATCGTTGTTCCAGAAGGAGTGAAGGTGATCATTCTCACCGAAAGCATTGAATTTGAGGGCCCGAAAGGGAAATTGGTCTCTCCTCTGCTTCCGGGAATCAAAGCTGAGCTTATCGATAATCAGCTGATCATCACAAGAGAAAGTGACTCCGAGAACCTACCTGCATTTCATGGTTTGTGCAGGACTCTAGCCTCCAATTCTGCCAAGGGAGTTTCGACAGGATTTTCCAAACAGCTTGAGATCGTGGGAGTGGGCTACAGAGCGCGGCTCGACAATGATAAATTGGAGCTCAATCTGGGATATTCAAAGCCTATTTTATACACAATCCCCGAAGATATTGAGATTGTTTTGGAAAAGCCAACTCTGATCACCGTCATTGGGATCGATAAACAGCGCGTTGGTCAGGAAGCACACAGAATACGGAGCTTTCGCAAGCCCGATCCTTATAAATTGAAAGGTGTCCGTTATGTAGGAGAGCGATTGATCAAGAAAGAACGAAAAGCGGGAGCGACCGGTGTATAAAGATAAGGTGGAGTTAAAGAAAAAGGCGAAGTCCCGGATCAGAAAAAGAATCCGGAAGAAGATATTGGGGACACCAGAGCGACCTAGGGCTTATGTGTTCAAGAGCAACAAACACATCTATATCCAGGTGATCGATGATGAGCATGGTAAGGTGCTCGTGTCTGCTTCGACGCTGGAAAAAGACTTTGTTGCAAAGACCAAGAATACCAAAAACATAGATGCAGCGAAAAAAACAGGTGAGATGATCGCAAAAAAAGCAGCAAGCCAAAAAATCAAAACGATTATTTTTGATAGAGGCAAATATCCCTACCACGGCCGAGTGAAAACCTTGGCAGAAGCCATGAGAAAAGGAGGGCTGAATTTCTAGCCCTGATGTTCGAGACAGGAGGCAAAGAGTGGCCGAAAAAAGAGTGATCAAAGAGGAAATCGAAGAACAAGAGCTAGAGCTTAAGGATCAGGTTATTTCTATCCGGCGAACAACCAAAGTCGTCAAGGGTGGAAAAAACCTGAGCTTTTCTGCTCTTGTTGCAGTGGGAAACGAGAACGGTTTGGTGGGGATTGGCATGGGCAAAGCGCGAGAGGTTCCTCCTGCCATTGCCAAAGCTGTCCAGGATGCCAAAAAGAGCATGATTAAAATCTCTTTTAAAGATACGACAATTCCCCATTTTGTCAAAGGCGTACATGGAGGTGGAACGGTCGTTCTCCGGCCGGCTTCCGAAGGAACTGGCGTTATCGCAGGCGGAGCTGTGCGTGTGATCATGCAGTTGGCTGGGATCAAAGACATTCTGACTAAATCTTTGCGCAGCAACAATCCCATCAGTGTGGCCCATGCCACCATGGAAGCGTTGAAAAAACTTAAAAATCCAAAAAATGTCTCGGCAATCAGACACAAAGATGAGGAGACAATATGGCAGTGAAGGAGGACGCACCGCTTGGAAAAACTGAAAAAGTGAAAAACGGGCAAAAAAAGGCGGCTAAACCTGTTGAGGACAAGAGATTGAAGATAAGATTAGTCAGAAGTCTCATCGGACGCCCTCGGAAACAGCACGAAGTCGTCAAAGGATTAGGCCTGCGGCGAATCAACTCAGAGGTCATTCGCAAGGATTGTCCGGAGATTTGGGGAATGATCAGAAAAGTCCCGCATTTAGTGATAGTCGAGGAGTTGGATACAAAATGAATCTGAGCAATCTTAAGCCTGCAAAGAACTCTAGAAAAACGCGAAAAAGAGTCGGGAGAGGCCCTGGCTCGGGCAAGGGAAAAACAGCTGGACGGGGGACCAAAGGTCAAAAATCCATATCCGGATATTCTCGGAAGCGGGGATTTGAGGGAGGTCAGATGCCCCTCAATCGTCGAGTCCCAAAGAGAGGTTTTACAAATATCTTTCGAAGCGAATACAGCGAAGTCAATCTGTCACGATTGGCGAAGCTCAAAAAAGATGAGATCAAACCCGAAGATATGGTCAAAGCCGGCATCATTAAGAAGGACGGAGAGAGAGTGAAGATTCTGGGACATGGTGACATAACCTCTTCCATGACCATCCATGCCCATAAATTCTCTCTATCCGCACAGAAAAAAATAGAGGATGCGGGCGGAAAAGCAGTCCTGATCGGGAGTTCATGATGCTCGACAGCATAAAAAACATTTTCAGTATTCCTGACCTGAGAAAGCGGGTTATCTTTACCCTGCTTATCTTGGCTGTCTACAGAATCGGCGCGCAAATTCCAAATCCGGGGATCAGCGCGGCCGCTCTAGCGGAGTTCTGGGAAGCGCAGAAGGGCACGATATTCGGATTCATCGATCTTTTTTCGGGAAGGAACATGTCGCGCATGACAATTTTCGCTCTGGGTATCATGCCTTACATAAGCTCCTCGATCATCCTGCAGTTGCTTCAGGTCGTTTGGCCCTACTTGGAAAGATTGTCCAAAGAAGGAGAGCTGGGCAGGAAGAAGATCACACAGTACACCCGCTATGGGACTCTGGTCATCTGTATCATCCAGTCTTCGGCTATTGCCATGCTCTTGGAATCCTTGCGTAGTCCTGGAGGCGCGGCCATCGTTCCCAATCCTGGAATTGGTTTCAAGGTTCTCACTGTTCTCACCTTGACAACAGGAACCGTCTTCATCATGTGGCTGGGAGAACAGATCTCGGAGCGAGGAATCGGCAACGGGATCTCTTTGATTATATTTGCTGGCATTGTGGTGGATTTTCCCCGGGCCATGGGGCGTGTGGTTTCCCAGATCAGGAGTGGGGATATGGGACCGCTGAAGTTGATATTTATTCTTGCAATCATGATAGGAGTTTGTGGAATCATTGTTTTTGTGGAAAGGGGTCAAAGACGGATTCCTGTCTCTTATGCCAAGAGGGTTGTTGGGAGAAAGATTTATGGGGGACAGAGCACGCATCTGCCTCTGCGCGTGAACACAGGTGGTGTTATCCCCATTATCTTTGCCGCTTCTGTCATCACGATCCCCTCAACCTTGGCTCAAATGATCAAGATCCCCGTCATTCAGAACATGGCACAGCAGTTCGGAATGGGGATGCCGCTCTATGTTCTGCTCTACATTACAGCGATCATATTTTTTACGTATTTTTATGTATCTATCATATTTAATCCGTCGGATGTGGCGGACAATCTGAGAAAGTATGGCGGATTCATTCCCGGAATAAGGCCTGGAAAGAATACGTCCGACTATATCGACGGCGTCCTCTCACGGTTAACATTGGTTGGGGCTCTTTACCTTGCGGCTGTCGCGACTATACCCGAGTTCATGATGACCGGGATCCGTGTACAGAACCTCCCCTTTATCGGAGCTTTCCTGGATCAAAACCTTCCCCAATGGTTCACGCAGGGAGCCAACGTTGATTTTTATTTTGGCGGCACATCCATTCTAATTGTCGTAGGTGTGGCTATGGATACTCTCCAACAGATAGAAGCACAGCTAGTCATGCGCCATTATGATGGCTTTATGCGTCGAGGGAGAGTAAGAGGTCGGCGAGGATGAAGATCATTCTGCTTGGCGCTCCTGGAAGCGGGAAAGGGACTCAGGGTGATCTGGTGACGAAGAAGTACGGATTTCCCAGGATATCTACGGGTGACCTTCTGCGTGAAGCTGTGGTGTTGAACACTCCTTTGGGTCAAATGGCCAAGGCGATCATGGATCGGGGCGAGCTCGTCGAGGATGACTTGGTGGTGCAAATGGTCGAAGAGAGGATCGCAAAGCCCGATTGTGATAAGGGATATCTACTGGACGGATTTCCGCGAACAATATACCAAGCCCAAAAACTGGAAAACATCGATCAGCATCACCGGAATGTGGTGATTGAGATATTTTTGCCGGACGAGGTTGTTATCGATAGGCTGAGCGCACGAAGGCTCTGTTCGGGCTGCGGCGCAATCTACAACCTTCTTGCTCAAACACCTGACAAGGAGAATGTCTGCGATGTTTGTTCTGGAAAGCTGATACAGAGGGATGATGATCCCCCAGAAGTGATCCGGAACAGACTGGAGGTCTACCATAAACAGACGGAACCTCTTGTCCAATACTATAAGGAGAAAGAGTGCTATTTTAGAGTCAACGGCGAGGGAACCATAGAGGAAGTTTTTACTCGCGTATGTGGAGTCCTCGATAAAGCGATTCATGGGGTAGAGAATTAAGAGTTCACAATGATCATCTACAAAAGCGAAGAAGAGATCCGAGCAATAAAAAAAAGCAATCAGATCGTGGCAAAAGTATTATCGGAACTTGAAAAAATGATTCAGCCAGGAGTCCGGACGAAGGACTTGGACGAGTATGCAGAGAAAAGAACATATGAAATGGGTGCAGTTCCTGCGTTTAAAGGGTATCGCGGATATCCCGCATCTCTGTGCACTTCCATCAATGAGGAGATCGTCCATGGGATTCCCTCCTCCCGGTCTCTCCGTTCCGGGGACATCATCAGCCTGGATTTTGGCGTTGTCTATGATGGCTTTTATGGAGATGCGGCAGTCACATATCCTGTCGGAGAAATCACTCCCCGGGCAGAGAGACTCGTCGCCACGGCTAAAGATGCTTTTGACAAAGGAATGGGAAAGATCAGAGAGGGGAACAGGCTTTCGGATATCTCGTATGCCATACAGAGCCATGTGGAATCACAGGGATTTTCAGTGATTCGCTCATTTGTCGGGCATGGAATCGGGTTTTCACTGCATGAGGAACCCCAGATTCCTAATTTCGGATCTCCCGGTCGGGGGCCAAAACTGAAGCCTGGGATGGTTTTAGCCATAGAGCCAATGATTGCTATGGGAAGCTGGGAAGTAGAGATTCTGTCGGACGACTGGACGGCTGTTACAAAAGATAGAAGTCTTTCGGCCCATTATGAACACACCGTGGCGCTCACCCATGATGGGGTTGAGATTTTGAGCCTTCCAGAAGAGGAAAATAACAGCCGCAATGCAAAGGAGTCTCGGCATGTCTAAAGATGATGTGTTTGAAGCAGAGGGGACCGTGTTGGAAACGCTCCCGAATGCCATGTTTCGCGTGGAATTGTCCAACAAACACAGAATCTTGGCCCACATTTCGGGAAGAATGCGCAAACATTTTATCCGAATTCTGCCAGGGGATAAGGTTCTGGTTGAGCTTTCGCCGTATGATTTGAGCAAAGGAAGGATCACTTATCGATTCAAATAAAGGACAGGACTATGAAAGTTAGAGCCTCAGTCAAAAAGATATGCCGCAATTGTCGGATCATAAAGAGAAAAGGCACCCTCAGGGTCATATGCACGAATCCAAAGCATAAACAAAAACAAGGATAGAAGAGGTAAAAATGGCAAGAATCGCTGGTATCACCCTTCCCTCAGAGAAAAGGATCGAAATTGGTTTGACCTATATCTATGGCATTGGCCACTCGAAGGCGAGTCAGATACTTGAATCCGTAAAAATCGATAAGGATAAAAAAGTTAAAGACTTGAGTGAAGAGGAGATCAACAAGATCCGCCAGATTATTGAAAAGCAGGAGAAGATCGAGGGCGACCTCCGCAAAGAGGTCACCATGGATATAAAACGATTGATGGATATCAGTTCTTACAGGGGCATGCGTCACAAAAGGAGACTTCCTGTGCGTGGGCAGAGAACAAAAACGAATGCACGGACGAGAAAGGGCCCGAAAGGGCATACCATCAAGAAAAAATAGCGGGAGTATCATATGGCCAAACCAAAAAGAAAAGTAAAGAAGAAAAAAGTCAAAAAGGACATAGGATTTGGTGTCGCTTATGTCCAGTCGACTTTTAACAATACAATCATCACCATCACAGACCAGCAGGGAAACACACTCTGCTGGACAAGCTCGGGCACCGCAGGCTTCAAGGGAGCACGGAAAGGAACACCCTTTGCTGCCCAATTGGCGGCCAAAGAAGTGGCTAACAATGCCAAAGAGTTCGGCGTGAGGTATGTCGATGTCAAAGTTAAGGGTCCGGGAGCAGGAAGGGAATCCGCGATAAGGGCTCTCCAAACAGGAGGGTTGGAAATAAAATCTATCAAAGACGTAACACCCATACCTCACAACGGATGCCGTATGAGGAAAAGGCGGAGAGTTTGAAGGATGTTGTCCTAAGGAGTGAATGATGTTAAATGAGAGAAATTCGGTATGTCGTTATTGTCGGGTAGAGAGAACAAAACTGTTTCTGAAGGGGAACAAATGTTTGACGGATAAATGTCCGGTTGAACGCAGGCCTTATCCGCCGGGCGAACATGGAAGAATGAGGCGCAGAATCCTCGGTTACGGCATTCAGCTGAGGGAAAAGCAAAAACTGAAAAGATTTTATGGGATGTCTGAAAAACAATTCAAATTGTTCTTCCAGAGAGCTGAACGAAAAAGAGGAGTCACTGGAGAGATACTCCTGTCTCTGCTGGAGAGAAGGCTGGATAATGTGGTTTATCTCACCGGCTTTTCCCATTCCCGTTTTCACGCACGGCAGTTGATCACTCATGGTCACTTCAGCATCAACGGAAAAAAAGTCACCGCACCTTCCATGTTGGTGAACAAAGGAGATGTTTTAGCTTTCCGGGAGAGATCGGCCGGCCTTGACGAATATAAAGCGATTGTTGATTTCAGCAAAAACAAGACAGTGCCAGGATGGCTGGAAGTGGACAGGGAGAACATGGCGGTAAAGGTTCTCTCTTTTCCCACACGTGAAGACGTGACGATTCCCATTGAGGAGCATCTTGTTGTGGAGCTTTACTCCAGATAATATTCATAAAGACTCGCAAGGGCTTAATGGCCATTTGCCGCTTAAGCTCGATTGCTGAGTCAGGGAAAATGGAACCAGGATTAGGAGGACAAATGATAGAAACAGGTTTTCAGAGACCGAGATATTTGGAATGTGATTATGAAACTTTAACCGAGAAATACGGCAAGTTTACGGCTCAGCCTTTTGAAAGAGGTTTTGGCGTCACCATCGGGAATTCGTTACGGAGAATCCTGCTGTCGTCCATCTCAGGCGCTGCCATCACGAATATCCGTATCCAGAACGTTCTCCATGAATTCTCAACCCTTCCCGGTGTAGTTGAAGATGTGACAGATATTAGCTTGAATCTTAAGACTATCCCTCTGAAACTTCATGGCCAAGAACCGAAAACGATGACCCTGAAGAAAAAAGGGCCTGCTGAAGTCACGGCTTTGGATATCGAGCATGATTCCGATATAGAGATCCTGAATACCGATATTAAAATTGCCACACTGGATAAGGATGGGAACTTGGATATCGAGATGATCGTGAAAAATAACAGGGGATATATCCCTGCTGATCTAAACTATGATGAAAACCTGAGTGTTGATTATATCCCCCTCGATTCTTCTCATTCCCCGGTTCTCAAAGTGAATTATAGAGTCGACCCTGCTCGAGTGGGGAAAAGAATCGATTATGAAAAGCTCACCGTGGAAATCTGGACGACAGGAGCCAAAACCGCTCAAGATGCTCTTGCTCAGGCAGCAAAGATCCTGAGGAACCATTTGGTTATTTTCTTGAACATCGTTGATGAGCCCGCTGAACTGGATGCTGTCCCTGCAAAGAAAGAGATCCCCTATTTTTCTCAGATCGATATCCTTTCAAAGTCGATCGACCATCTTGAGCTATCCGTGCGGTCGAACAACTGCCTCCGGTCAGCTGGGATCGAGAAGATCTATAAGCTCGTACAGAAAACAGAAGATGAGCTGTTGAAGACAAAGAACTTTGGCCGGAAATCGCTCTCTGAGATCAAGGAAACCCTTCAAGAATTGGGATTGGGTTTGAACTTAGAGCTTCATCCCAAATTGATCGAGAAGATCGAGGGAGCTCCAAAGCCCGATGAGGAGAGAGGAGAAGGAGTTCTGGAATGAGACACCGGCTCAGTGGGAAAAAGCTAGGAAGGAACTCCTCGCAGAGAAAGGCCTTGCTTAGAAATCTTGTGACCTCGTTTGTCGAGAAGGAACGGATCAGGACCACGCTCGCTAAAGCCAAAGCGACGAGACCCGTAGCAGAGAAGATGATCACCCTGGCCAAGACAAACACGCTTCACACACGGCGGCAGGCTCTGCAGTATATCTACAAGAGGGATGCGGTCAAAAAGCTCTTCGAGGATATCGGTCCTCGTTTCATGGAGAGGCCTGGGGGTTACACTCGAATTATCAAACTGGGTCCCCGCGCCGGAGACGGCGCCGAGATGGCTATACTCGAGCTCGTGGGCACAGAGTTCAAGAAAAAAGAAAAGAAAAAAGAGAGCCTGAAAGAAAAAGCCAAGGCCTCGGCCGCCAAGAAATAAGAGGGAAATCCGCTGATTTCAGCGGTTCTCCATTATGAATGCAGGGTCCGTCCCCCTGGACCGTTGAGGGAACGATCCCTACATAAAAAGGAGAGTGGTCCTCAAGCCCTCCTAACGATTTATTCCATCACAAATTCTGATCTATCAATAACCCTATTGAGCATTCATGACAGCACGGATTTTTTAAAATACATCCATAATATCTGAAGCGATTGAAAAAAAATCGAGTTCATTCTATACTGAGCTCAAGCGGATGAAGAGAGCGTTAGCTGCCGTCCTTGCCTTTTCACTCCTCGTTGTCTCTTTCCTTCCGTGCTTCGGTCAGGAAGTGGCGCCCGAAGAGAGTCCTCCAGAGAGAACGTTCACTTCCCTTCATAAATCCCTGCTGTTTCCTGGGTGGGGCCAGTTTGCCGAGAAAAGGTATTTCGAAGGCGTTGTGTTTCTATCTGCGGAGATCTTCGCACTCTACAAAGTCTTCTCCTACAACCACAAAGGGAATGATGCCTATGCCCGATACAGAGCTGCAGACAATGTGGCTGATGCGGTCCAGTACAGGGAATGGACTGCAGACTATGATACGAAGAGGAATCAATATTTGTTAGTGGCGGCGGGTGTCTGGGTGGTCAACCTGATCGATATCTATTTCATTATGAAGAGTAAAGACAACAAAAGAAAGAATCTGAGGCTGAAGCTTGAAAGCGGAAAAAACAAAAGTCTGGCTCTCACTGTTAGCTATCAGTTTTAGTTTATCAGTGTTGAATTCATGCCAGGATCGCATCTTTGATAATCCCTTTGACCCCAATGCCGGAGAGGTCGTGTTCGAGGTGATCAACACGATCCCCACTCCAGCCCTGATCCCTCTCGGACTGGCTTGGGATGGCAGCACGATTTGGAATGTGGATGGCTTCAATGAAACACTCTACAGTCTCAACAGATTAAACGGCGTTCAAGTGCGGTCGCTGACGTCCGTCCTCAAGGTGACATCAGGTATTGCCTACGATGGAAATGACCTCTGGGTTTGCAGTGAGGCTCTGGTCGAAGTCTACAAGATCAACCTCCTGACCGGGGACATCCAGAAGCGGCTCAACCTCCAGCGGGGCTCTTTCACGGCCATTGAATACGGCAACGATGGTTTATGGATCGCCGATGCGCTTTCGAACAAAGTTTTGCGTGTCGATCCCGATACCGCAGAGATCATTTCTTCCTTCATGAATCCGGGAACGCGAGTGGATGGTATGGCCTTTGACGGCGCCTATCTCTGGGTGTCTGATATGGCCACTCTTACTATTTTTCAGATGACTTTGGAGGGCGATGTGCTGCGGTCATATCTTTCGCCCGGACAGTCTCCCCGCGGCCTGACCTATGACGGTGCTTTTTTGTGGAATGCTGACGGAAACAGAAGGATTTACCAGCTAAAATTTCAAAATTGAAATCTTTAAAGAGAGCATTTTCCATTTTCACTCTATTGTTGAGTGCGACATTCCATCTTGTTTCAGCAGAGAAGATCCTGATCGAATTTAAGGGATCCTACCTCGCTTACAGCTACGATTTTAGCCAGATTTATGGAGAGGACGTACGCTTTCGCATCCTCACATACGAAGTATCCTGTGATCATCTGAAAATCGACATCTCAGCCCGGCTTTTTTATGCGTATGGCTCTGTGGTCTTGAAGAAGGAGGGGGAACGGCTCGAGGGAGACGAATTCTTTTTCAACCCCGAAGAAAAGAGAGGCACACTCGTGAGCTACAAAGATATAGTTGAGGTGAAACGCTTAGGCTCTCGGGAAGGACTGGGAGCAGCTGAAGCAGAGAAAGAAGAAGACATCGCTTTTCCCACTGATTTGCTCGAGACGCTCACTCTATCCAAGCTCCAGTCTTCATTGTTTTATTTCACGTGTGAGATCATTCAAGTTACGGAAGCGTATGAGGTTCTTGGGGAGAGAGTTATCCTGCATCTTGAGGGGTTAGAGGCGGTCGGATTCAACAAGTTCAAGCTTTCCTCGGGCTTGAAACAGCGGAGCAGTGGTTTCTCTCTGGATAAGATATGGTTCACAAAATCCCAGGGAATCATTGCCCGAGGCAGCTACCGCTACAGGACGCCGGATAGGGTCAACAGCTTGACACAGCTGAATTATGAAGAGCGATCCGTTCTTAAAGATTATGTGGGACCGGACAGACAGGTGGATATCTTGAATTCCACATCGTTCGTGATTGACAAAGATACAAATGCCAGTTTTACCGGCAACTACAATTCCAGCAATCTCTGGAATGCCAGTCTTGTGCTGAACAAAAAGTGGAGTCAGTCATTCTCCACCAACTTTGATATTTCTTACAACAAACCGATCAATTTTAAAGGAGAGACCTGGTTTGGTTTCGACTCCACCTTATACGGAGGCCATTGGGGGGATCTTGCTCTCGCGGGGAGGTATGAGGTCCAGGATCAAGTTTTGGGAAGTCTCACTTATGGCAAAACTTTTCTCGAGCGTTTTAGTCTGCTGCTCAACTCGATGTACTCAAAGATCAAGATCGTTGGGAGTGATGATTATTCAGAGATATTCACGGGAGGTGTGAGCCTCTCTTATGATTCCCGGGTGTTCAACCTCTCCTCCGATTATTATCTCAACCACGATCTTTTTGGGAGTCAGCTCCTCTCTCAACCCCAGCTCCGGGTGGGGATCAATCCTTTTACCTTCTATGGAGGGATTCTTGTAGCGAGTGTTACGAATATCTTTATCTACAGCGATGTGAAACTCGGCGCTGAACACCAGGACTCCTACAGCAACAACACAATTTTTAGCCTGTCTACTCAACCCATGTATATGGTGCCGGGACTTTCTTTGGATATGAGTGTTGCTGTGGAGCAGTTCCTCGAGAAAGAAGACCGGAATTTCACATCCGGCGGGTTCATCGGCCGTGCGACGGCTGAGATAAGAAGAGGATTTTTCTTGGAAGGTTTGTACAATTTTCAATCGCGGCGCCGGACAAGAGATTGGCTCATCGAAGGGACATCCAGCCAGGATTTGAGTGCCATTTTTCGGGCAAATCCATCGAATAGATTGAACAGCTGGGTCTCATTTTCGTATGATCCAAAAAACGGCCGTTGGACACAATCCTTTGCTGATATCTCTTTCGAGGTCATCCGGAAATGGAAGTTCCACACCTTGGTCAACTATGATTTTATCCTGGATAAGCTCAACAATATCGACCTATTCTTGGTGAGAGAGGCAGGCCGTGTGCAATTACGGTTTATGTGGCGCAGCCTGTCCAAACAGTTTTCCGTGGAATTGATTCCAAGATGAAAAATAGATGGATTTTCATTTTTTGTGTGATCACCCTTTTTGTCGGAGAAAGGTGTGTTTCATTCAAGATCGAGCCTCTTCCTGAACCGGAAAAGCTGGTGAAAACGCTTGTTCTGTGCAAAGGCATTATCCCCGATGGTGAGCTTTTGGCTCCTGTGGATGAAACCGCCGATTTTGTGTTGGGCGACTCGGGTGTGATCTGTTTTTTGGAGCTGACCAACGTGAGCCAGGCAATGACTCTCAAGTGGAAGTGGTATGCCCCGGGAGGAGCATTGTTCAAAGAGACGAGTGCCGTTCCTGTGAACGAAAATCGGTTGTATATCGAGACAGTGACCGCCTATGACAAGCTCGATACACAAGACGAGGAAAGGTTTGCGGGCCGCTGGGTGGTCGTTATTTTAATCGACGGAGAATTGGCCGGACGACAGACCTTTTCTATTCACGGGCAGTGAATTGAGATTTGTTGAGTGAATGAATTTTCACTCAGGGAAGGATGCCATTCGAGGTGACCCAGAGCTTTTGTCCGGGATAGATCTTGGACCTAGAGTTGAGCCCGTTGAGTGTAAGGAGGACGCTCAGATTCATCCCAAATTTCCTGGCGATCTCGTAAGGTGTGTCTCCGGATTTTACGGTGTATTGGGTTGCCCCGGTGAGATTACCACTCTGAATGGTAAGTTTCTGTCCCACTTGGAGTGTGTTTCTCTCGAGGTTGTTCTGTCTTTTGATCTCCTGCACCGATGTGTTAAAAGAGTTGGCAATCTGATAGAGGGAGTCTCCTCTTTTAACAACGTAGATGAGCTTTTCTCCTTCGCGGACAAGCTCCCGAGGCGATGCGATGGATGCGCTGCTCCCAGATCGGCCGGGAACCTTAAGCCTCTGTCCCGGGTAGATGGTATATCTCTTGTTTAGACTGTTGAGCCGGGCAATGGCGGAGATGGATGTCCTGTAACGGCGGGCGATTCCCCCGACTGTCTCCCCTTTCTTGACGTAGTGAATAGAATACGTTGCTTCGGGGGGAATCCAGCGCGGTGTCAAATCGATGGCGGCCAATGTTTTCTCACCATACCCTTCGGGGACTTTGAGCATGTATTCTCCCTCGGGTGTGGCATTATGACGGAGTTCTGGATTGAGATTATCCAGTTCAGCGGCGCCTAATCCCAAATTTATAGATAGAGTGGAGAGTTTGACCGGCCGGTAGATCCCGACCGTCTCACACTTGATGGGGGGATCGGGCGTGGGTAGGGTTATGCCGTACTTGTTGGGGTCATTGATGATGAGGAGCGTGGCGATAAAACGGGGGACAAAGCGCGCTGTTTCTCTCGGCAGCTGCTTGTACAAGTCCCAGAAGTTGTCGAGGTAGTTGATCCGCTGGTTCCTGATGAGCCGCTGCACCCTGAATTCGCCACAGTTGTAGGCGGCAAGAGCTGTAATCCAATCGCCAAAGAAAGAATGAAGTTCCTTTAAATACTGGATAGCCGCGCGTGTTGATTTTTCCGGGTCCATCCGCTCATCGATCCAACGGGTGCGTTTGAGGCCGAACCGGTATCCTGTCGATGAGATGAACTGCCAGAGGCCCAGAGCCCGTGCTCTGGAATAGGCGTTGACCTTGAATCCGCTCTCGAAAATGGGCACCCAAGACAATTCTTCGGGCATAGCTTCTGTTCTCAGTTCCTCGAGGATCATCTCCCGGTATCGGCCGCTTCGCCTGTAGGCATTCTCGAAATAGTTTCTCTCGACGGTCTGGAAGCTTTTGATTTCAGCCAAAACGTCCTGGTTCTCTACCAGCGGAATAGACTGGTGGTTCTCTCCGACCGCGATGAGGTGGGAGGCATAGATCTCCTGGATCCTCTGCGCGATCAAGAGCCTCAGGTCGTTTTTTTCTTGGTTCAGAGGCGACTCTTGGGGAAGTTCCAGCTGGAGCAATAAGCCGTAGGCATCGTCCAGTGCGGCGAGTGCCGTGTCTATGTCTGTTCTGTTCCATGCGATTTGGGCGTCTTGGTAAGCGGCGAGCGCATCCTCCAGAATTTCAGATGGCTCTTGTATTCGTTCTGGCTCTTCCGCCTCTTGCACTTCCTGTTCCTCAGTAGCCGGTTCGGTCACCTCCTCTTTTGTCTCTTTTATGAGTTGAGGAGGCTCCTCAGTTTGGATTTCTTTGGGAGTGGTTTCCTCTACGGCATCTTGTGGCATATCGGCTTCAGGAACCTGTTGCACCGGCCGTTGTTTGGACGAACACCCCCAGAAAGAGAGAAGTAAAGCGAAAGCGAAGAGAGCGCACAGCCAATTCTTTGTGTTTTTCAATCGTTTCCTAAAAAGAGGTATTTATAGCATGTCTCCCCTGTAGAGTCAACAAGCATTTTATCTGGAGCTTCTGATCACTCCAATCAGTCCGCTCCATAAGATCATCCATTCTTTCCTGTTCTCTTTCTAATTTAGTCGGGGGAACACGTTTGAGGTCAATTGCTACAATAAAATTTTCACACAAAACGATCTCACTTCTTACAACACTAAAAAACTCTTATGTGTTTCAAACGGGTCTATTACAGACGGACTTTTGCCTCTCTTCTACTTCCCGGACTTTTGTCCGAGAATTTTTTCTGCTATTTTGAGGCCTTCTTCCTTGGTCTCGAATTCGCTATCCAGTTGTTTTTGATACAGTTTGTCCAGGATCTGTCCCATTCCTGGCCCCGGAGAGACACCCATCTCTATCAGGTTACGTCCTAAAATGAGAGGCTTGATGGATTCCTTGGAGACATTCAGCTCCTTAAATTTATCCAGCAACCATCGCGCTTCCTCATCCAGGCCCTTAACAGGCGACTCACTCCTCCCGGCTCGGTCGGCGGCGTCTAGAAGCACAACCAGCTCGATCTCGCCGTTCACATCAGCGGCCAATCTGTTGAGAGCTTTTTTGGTGAGAACATTCCTGTTCTGCCAGAGCTCAGATGCGCGATGGTGACACCTGATCAGGGGAAGGACAGTTTTTCTCAGGTCATATCCCTTCCACGAAAATATCTTAAAGCGGTCAAACACTTGTTCCGTCATCTTTTCGCTGGCAATGTCATGCCCGTAGTTGATGATGACCATCCGTCCCCTTTTGAATTCCCAGCGTGCTGTTGAGGCCTTCCCGATGTCGTGATAGAGAGCGGCCAGAAGGAGAGCAAGCGATTTCTGTGAGCGAAGACCCCGACTTTTGGCCAGGCGTTGGGCTTGATCCACGGTGATCTTCGTGTGTTGCCAGACTGTGTGATGGCCATAGCGGTCTTTTTCCGGGTGAAAGATGGAATCCTGGATGGAGAGGGTCAGGCGGTAAAGCTCGGGAAAGAGTTGGGACAAGGCATCAAGAGTGAACATTTCCTCTAGACCCACCGACGGCTTCGGTGATTCAAGAAGCATCCGGAAGAGCTCTTCATTCACCCGTTCCACACTCAGGCCCGTGAGGCCGATCGTCTTGGAGCTGTCATAAATTTCAGGGTCGATCGAAAAACCCAGTACCGAAGCGAAACGCGCGGCGCGGAGCACACGCAGAGGGTCTTCGGGAAACGCTTCAGGATTGGTCAGGCGAATAACTTTTTTGTCGATGTCTTCAAGGCCTCCCATCGGGTCATAGACTTCTCCGTCGCTCAACCGAAGCGCGATGCTGTTACAGCGGAAATCGCGCCGTTCCAGGTCTTTTTGCAGGGGCAGGTCGGGGTCGGAAGCGATGATAAAATCTTTATGTCCCCTGACCTCCGCTTCTCTGGGGGTGTCTCTTCGGGGAAGGGCGATATCGTAGGTTGTTCCCATGGTGCTGAACTTGATCACGCCAAAACTTTTTCCAACCTGGTCAATTTTTCCATAACCCTTAAGACGGTCGATAATATCTTCTACAGGAAAATGAGTGATCAGAATGTCGATGCCCTCATCCCTGGCATGACCTAGGATCGAATCGCGCACATAGCCACCGACGGTATAGACGTCTTCACCGAAGTTCTGGATGAAAAGTTCCTTGTCTCGAAAATCAACATTGAGTTTCATCGGCCTCTATTATATATCTTCCTGTAACGGGATTGCCAGACACATCCCTTCAGTGCCAGCTTTATCTCCTCATAGAGTTTTTTTCGGCATCCGCCCTAGGGATACGGGTTCGCCCTGGGGAACTTAGCAAGAAGGTCTGCCACGGCGTCTTTGTGGACCATGATGGTGAGCATCTTGAGTTTGACGTAGTCGTCTCTGTACATATAATAGCCGGGGAACTGTCCTTGCTGGGCGCTCCCCCCCGAATCTTTGATCAGAAACCAGGTGTGTTCTCCGGCCTCTTTGATGCCAACAGCGTGGACGGCATGGTCATCCGTGGATGTTTTTATGTAGAACCGGAATTCCCGGCTGTCCTGGTCGATGAGTTTTGGGTGGGTATCAAAAGTGGGAATGATGGCGATATCTTCATCTCCGCTGATTCCGGGTTCTGAGACATCTCCGCCAAAGTCGACTGTGTATCCGTTTTGGAGGGCACTGGTAATGGCTTCGTAAAATTCCTCGAGCGGCACATTGAAATATTCCTCGCTGTGCCACCAATTGTCCGGGACTTTGAACTCTCCCTTTGTGTAGAAAGGAAGGTATTTGAAGCTGATCAAGGAGACATAATCATCCAGAGGCAGTTGGAGAATGTTGTCCAGATATTCCTTGGGAGTCATGGTTTTTCCATTGACTTGGATCGTTTCTGGGGGGGGCCCCAAATACTTATTCAGAATACTCCTTACGTAGGAGACAGTCTTGTCCTCGTCCCAATAGCCGTTTTCTTTACAGAACATCAAATATCTCTCGATCTCTCTCTGGAGCTTGCTGTGGTCGTGTTCTGTCTGTCCGGGGAGCAGCCCAGTATAGTCCGATGCGGGGACCGCACCGTATTCCTTCATTCTGGCGATCACGGCGTTGTGTTCAGACCCGGCAGTGAAACGCAAATCACCCTTTTTCAGAATAAAGCCCCTGGCTTTCTCTAGGAATTCCCAGTAAACCGTGTGGAGCTCGGAGAGCTTGAATTCACCTCTGCCCATCCTTTTTAATTCGGATTCAAAAAAGGACGTGGTCGCAAAACACCAGCATGTGCTGGTTCTGTGTTGCTGGACAGGAGGGAAATGGAAATATTGAGTAAACTCAGCAAGCGCTGCAGGCCTTTCGATGCTAGACAGGTCTGTTGCAAGGACTGTTCTCTCTTCGCCACGAACCTCGTGTGTTTCGTAGACGGCAGTATTTTTTTCTTGGATGTCAGTCTCTCCGATCTGAATCGTTTGTTTCTCGATAATCTTTGGCTCCGGACTGCATGTGTACAAAAAACAGCACAATAAAAGTCCCAATACACAGAAAGCAAGGGATACAGTGGATCTTCTCATTTGCTTCTCCTTGGATGGATTCATCTTATGAGGATGATACTCCAGCCCCTCAAAAACTTCAAACCCTTCACGCGCAAGGCGCTCAATTCCCAATCCGTGATCGCCTGAATGCAATTTGTGCTATCGGACTCGCGGATGTCATTTTCACGGATCCGGAAATGCTCCCCTTTAAGGGCAAAAGGGTTGTTGTTTGGGGGCAATTGGTGTATCCTTAAAAGCTTATAACTGAGGAGAGACAAGAGATGAGGCGATTGTGTGTCCTGTTTACACTGATCTGTGGTCTTTCCGCCGCTGTTTTTTCCTTTTCTTTGAAGGATGATATCACGATCGTATTGAGAGAAAAGCAGGTTCAAAACCTGGACTCCACAGGGTTGAACCTGGTGTTTTATGTCACCATCAAGAATTCCTCCTCAAGAGCATATTATCTGTCCGGCTACTCTTACCGCTTTGTCGTTGATCAAACAGAGTATCTCCGTTTGCAGACTGCCTTGGATTCGAGACTCAAGGTCAATGCATCGGAGGAGACTCTCATCGCATTGCCCATTAAGATCACCTATGATCACCTCTTCCGAACGGTTGATGGAATCGAGGCCAGAGATAAGGCGCTGTGTTACATCATGGGTGAGCTTGCTTTTGCTGATGAGAAAAGAGAGCGTGGCAGTCTTCCATTTTCCTTTTCTGGCGAATTCCCGATTTTTTCTAATCCCCTGATCGAGCTCGTAGCGCTTAACATCAACATGCTGACCATCGGTGGGTCGGACCTGAATCTTGAAATAAAGCTGAAAAACACAAACGGATTTGAACTGCTGGTCGAAAGGGTCAGCTACCGCATAAGCGTGGGGAGCCGGCCTATCGGCAATGGGAATATCAGCGGGGATAAGAGTATCCCAGCCCGCGGTGAGAAGGCTTTTCAACTCCCCATGCTGTTGAATTTTTTCGAGGTGGGCAAGGACGTGTATGCCTTTTTGCAACAGGAAAGAGCTCCCTGCCGGTTCTCCGGTGAGATAGAGATCCATACAGTGTGGGGAAGGATCCAGATTCCTTTTGACCAGACCGAAGAAGTCTCCATACGAAAATCCTCTTCATGATCAGTGTCATCATTCCCACGTTCAACAGAGCCGTTTATTTAAAGGAAGCGATCCACTCTGTTCTGGACCAGGGTTATTTCCGTAAACCGGAGTATTCGAAAGATTTTGAAGTCATCGTGGTGGATGACGGCTCGACGGATGAGACTGGAGAGGTTGTCAATTCCTTCTCCTTTTCTATCCAGTACATCACCCAAGAGAACAAGGGAGTGAGCGCAGCCAGGAATGTGGGACTCGAGCATGCCAGAGGAGATTTTATTGCTTTTCTGGATTCAGACGATCTCTGGAAAAAGGAAAAAATAGGCGTCCAGATGAGTTTGATGCATACGGTATCGCATGTGATGGTCTGCTATACAGAGGAGACCTGGATCAGACATGGTGTTTTTGTAAACCCAAAGACGAGACATCAGAAGCATTCCGGCTGGATCTTTGACAAAGTCCTGCCACTCTGCCTCATCAGTCTATCCTCAGCTCTGTTTCGAAAAGAGGTCTTCGCGAAGATCGGCGTTTTCGATGAGGATTTTCCTGTCTGTGAAGATTATGATTTCGGGATTCGGCTCGCGCATCAATATCCCTTGTATTTCATCACCAGGCCTCTCATCGTCAAAAGGGGAGGACACGCAGACCAGTTATCCAGAAGATATAGGGGAATGGACAAGTTCCGCATAAAAGCACTGGAAAAAGCCCTGTCTCTCGACCTGACCCCTCACCAGAGAGACCTTGTTCAGGGAGAAATCGTCAAGAAAAGTCGGGTATTGATTGGCGGTTTCGTGAAAAGGGGAAAAACTGGCGACGCCGAACACTACCAAAAACTTATCGAAACACATTCCACTGGGAAAAAAAATCCCTGACTCTACAAAAAAGTTCCTCTCAATCCGCAGAGAAGGATTTCTGAGTGTCCCAATTGGTGATTGCGGTTTTCTGCACAACACAATTGAGACACTCAATAACGCCACGTGTGTTCGTACAACTTGGGATTGAGGGATACTTCGCCCTAAAATAACTTTATCTTACCTTTTGTGCGAAAAGGACTATAATAGGAGAAATTTTCATTAGGCCCACGATCCACTCCAGAGGAGGTGTGATGAGCGTATTAGATGTCATCCGGTTGAGGCGGAGCGTCAGAGTTTACAGACCTGACCCCATTCCCGAAGAGGCTTTACAACGAGTTCTCGAGGCCGCTCGTCTTGCACCCTCGGGAAAAAACCTCCAGCCATGGAAATTTGTACTCGTTCAGGATGACCGAATGAAGAAAAAATTGGCCAAAGCGTGTAATCAACAGGCTTTTATCGCCGATGCCCCTCTCATCATCGTGGCTTGCGGCTTTCCCGATGAGTGTTATCGAGCCATGGGCCGCTACATGAGATCGTGGCCAGTGGATGTCACCATCGCTCTTGAACATCTGATCCTGCAAGCGCAGGAGGAAGGCCTGGGGACATGTTGGATAGGCTCCTTCGGGGAAGAGGAGGTCAAATCCCTACTCAATGTTCCCGAACATGTCAAAGTGTTGGCTCTCACTCCTCTCGGATATCCAGGAGAGGATCCCCAGTCCCGTGGACGAAAGCCCCTCGAAAAAATCGTCTCATATGATTCCTTCTGACCGAAGAGACCTTGATCGTAGACGGAGAACGGGAGTGATGTGTGATCGAGTAGCCCCAGCAGGTGGCCAAATCGGGCAAAAACTGATCTGAAATAATCTAGAACCAGTAGTTTATACCGATCGTGATCTGGTAGGCGCTCAGGTCGAAATTTTCAAAATTCTGGAATTCCGGTTCCAGATTTCCGGAAGCATAATTGAATTTAAACTCGCCTTCGACACTGATCCTGTTCGCCACGGGCACCATGATTCCCAAGAAGCCGTGGAAGCCAATGGTGAGCTTGCTCTCATGGCGAATATCGGCAGGGAGGATGGAGTAGCCGGTTACGACTTTATCCAAATCTTGGTCATAAAATTCCTGTGGATTCGCGAAATCGACGGTGTCCCCCTGCATCCTCACGGTCCAGATGTAGAGGCCTACCCCTCCTCCGACATAGGGGATGACGCTCGCTCGTCTTCCCATAGGGGTCAGCTTTATGGACGCTTGGAGGGGTGTGATCGCAACTGTAAAAACATGGGAGATAGGAGAGCCTTCCCCGTAATCGAAGGCATAGTATTGGTCCTCCACAACGTCGCCCACGTAATTCATGTAAGACCCGACCTTCTTTTGGCTGTATCCATCCAGGCCCAAAGTGAGGCTGACCTGGTTCGACAAGAAATACTCGTAAGTGAAGCAAAAAACGGTGTCTTGGAAATCATCCTTTGTGAATGACATTTGATCAAACTCCAGCTTCCACAGATCGCTGTTGGCTCTGGGTAAAAAATATCCCACCTTGAATGTCACGAGGTCAGAAAACACAAATCCAGGGATCATAAGCAAAAGGGCCATAAAAAATAGTAAATATTTCTTCATTTTTTTCTCCTCTGTCGAAATCTTCTGCAAAATCTATGCCAAAAAACGAAACTCCCGATTCCAGGGGAAACCTGATCTCTTTTTGTTCCAAAAATAGGTCAACTGTCCACTTCTTAACATCGTTGACACGATACCTTTTATAGAACAGATGTCTCCTTGAGTCAACACCTTAATATTTTACTATATGTCGGGTGCGACATGCGATATACTAGTTTTGAGAAGTCACATGAAAACCCGAGTTTTCAAGATCGATCCTGAGAGAATCATCCCCACGGATAAAACTAGAGCGATCGTCTCTATTTTACGGAATGATGGCGTTATCGTGTACCCGACAGAAACATTTTATGGGCTGGGGGCCAACTGTTTTTCTGCCAGAGCCATCAAAAAAATATTTGCTCTGAAAAGAAGAAACCCAGAGAAGCCTCTCTCTGTTGTGATCTCTGACAGGCAGATGCTGGACTCTGTGGTTGCCCAAGTCCCTTCTTTTGCTGAGCCGTTCCTTCAGATGTTTTGGCCAGGGCCATTGACCTTGATTTTTCCGGCCAGTCCTCTTCTCCCCGGAGAACTTCTTGGAGCCGCAAAATCCATCGGTATCCGCCTCCCCGCCTATCCGGCATTGAGGGGCCTTGTGAAAAGTGCGGGATTCCCCATTACGGCAACGAGCGCCAACATTTCCGGAGAAGAGGAGCTCTCAAGCTTCGAGAGGGTTATCGACGTCTTTGCGGGCAAAGTTGATTGTATCATCGATGGCGGGATCACAAAGGGCGGCCGTCCGTCAACCGTTCTCGACCTCACTCCCCCAAAACCCAATATTCTCAGAGAAGGGGCGATCCCAGCCGCTGAGCTTCTTGACATTGTGAATGTAAAAAGAAGCTAAAGAGATACTTCCATCCCCTCCTCTGCCAGCCCGAACCCCTCCCCGCGGATGCGTTTTATCGGGTCGCCATCTGGGTCTAAAGCCAGGTTGGAGTGGTTCAGATGGGTGAAGTATATTCTGGTTTTCTCCTTATTTGCGGTCTGTTTGAGTATGTCCAAACTTGTGGTGATAAAGGGATGTCCTATCTGTGCGAGGTCTCTTCCCGGCAGCTCTTCGGGGCTGTAGAATGTTCCGTCAAGCAGAGCAAAATCGACGCTTTCAACCTCTTCTCTTATGGATCGGTCCCATGCATCCCAGCTCTGGATATCAGGGATGTAGAGAAGTGTTTTGCTCCTCCCTGTGATCACAAAACATAGCGTGTCTGAATATTCATCCCTATGAGGTACTTTTAGGGGTGTGACCTTCACGCTCTGGGTCAAGGAAAAAGCTTTATCGGGTTCGAGAAAATGGAGGGCAATATTCTGAAGATTGACAAGTTGACTCCACGGACCATTGTTCGCCAAAAAATCGCCCATCCGCTGAGAACAGTAGACGGGGATTCTGTCTGCGGACATGGCCTCATAGCCATAGTATATCAATCCGGTGTAATGGCCGATGTGGGCGTGTGTCAACAGCATGCCATGCGGCGCGTTTTTTTTACCGCTTCGCGCAAAACCCATTCGCTCATGAGCCATATCGTACTGGCGGCTGATATCTGGGGAGACGTCGATGATGAAGATCTTCTTCTCTATGAAGTCAAGGACGGCCAATGAAGGACGGAGGCGTTCAAAAGGCGGGTCCTGTCTTGCTTTTTTGCAGTTTTTGCAGTAGCAGCCGATCTGGGGGATCCCGCCATCTTGCGCAGTCCCCAAGACCTTGATCAAGACATCTGTTTTCTGGGGGTGTGTGATCAAGTGAGGTTTCGAATGATCCTTAGATTTAGGGGAGGGCCAGAGACTCCCCATTCCAGCAATAGTCAAAAATCCCCTTTGAATAAAATTTCTCCTCTTTATGATGTCCATAGATCCCCTCTTTTTGTTCGTGATATCGGACTTTTCAGGCTCATGAATATTTTTAGATAATGTCGCTCGATCTATCACCTCTGATCCTATCTAATGAAGTCGATAGATTCAGAGGCTCATTCTTATGACGGGCCGAAAGGATGAACCTGATTGCGATCTAAAGGACTTTTGCTCCTGCGGGGATATCCTCTACAAAAAATGGGATGTAGGCTTTCCCTTCCATCTCGGCCGCAAGAAGCATCGCCTGCGATTCTACTCCTCGGATGACGGCAGGCTGGAGATTCACGATCACGATGAGTTTTTTTCCGACCAGGTCTTCGGGGGTATATGTTTCAGCAATACCGGCCACCATCTGTTTGTGTTCAGTTCCAATATTGACATCGATCTTCAGTAGTTTGTTTGTTCCCTCCACGCGTTCTGCTTTCAGGATCTCTCCGACACGCAGGTCCATTTTTTTAAATTCATCGAAGGTGACGATATTCATTTGTTCCTCCTTTACGGTTTTCCCGGATTTGGCTTCCTCTTCTTTCAAAAAATCTTTCAGGCTGACTCTCGGAAAGAGAGGTTCGGGCTTTTGAATCTTTTGGCCGAGCTTAAAATTGTTGAAGGCTAGATCGTTGTAGGTCTCATCCGTTACGGGTCCGGATTCTCCGAGGTATTCCCATATTTTTGCGGCGGAATCGGGCATAACCGGGTAGATAAAATAGGCAATGGCCCTGATCGCCGCAGCAGCCTGGTACAAAACCCTTGCCAGCCTATTTTTTTGGGATGCGTCTTTGGCGAGCTTCCAGGGCTCATTCTCGGCAAGATATTTATTGACTGAATTGAGGTACACCCATACATCCTCCATCGCTCTGTTTATGGCGTAATCCTCAAAGTGGTTGAACACTTTTTCCTTCAGCGACTCCATGTCGGTCCGGAGGACAGTATCCTGGAAGTTTTCCTCATCCATGTGTTCGATCGATTTACCGAAGGAATTGTTGATCATGGTCAGTGTTCGCTGCAAAAGGTTTCCCAGGTCGTTGGCCAGGTCGGAATTGACCCTGTGGACAAATCCTTCATGGGAAAAATTCCCGTCCAAACCGATTGGGATCTCCCTGAGCAAAAAATAGCGGAGAGAGTCGGGCCCAAAAGTTCTGAGGATGGCATGCGGGTCGAGAACGTTTCCCCTGGATTTGGACATCTTTGTCTCGTCTTTGAGCCACCATCCATGGCTAAAAATTCTCTTCGGAAGTGGGAATCCGGCTGCCATGAGAAAAGCGGGCCAGAATACCGCATGGAATCTGAGGATATCTTTTCCGATGAGATGGACGCTCGGTGGCCAAAATTTGTCGTACAGCTCCAGGTTCCAGTCATACCCGATGCCTGTCAGGTAGTTGTGCAGCGCATCGAACCAGACGTAAATGGTGTGTTCAGGATCATCGGCAACAGGGATGGCCCATTTCACTGTGGTCCGGGTTATGCTCAAGTCCTTGAGCCCCTGCCGCACAAAACTGACGATCTCGTTCATCCGGCTTTGCGGACGAACAAACTGAGGATTTTTTGCATAAAACTCGAGGAGAGGTTCCTGATAGGTCGACAGTTTAAAGAAGTAACAGGCCTCGGATACCTTGCCCGCCTTTTTCCCACAGTCCGGACAGACCTTATGTCCGTCGTCCTCCAGCGGGACATCCTCGGAAAGAAAGTTCTCATCGCTCACACAGTAATAACCCTCGTAGATGCCTTTGGTGATGTCTCCTTTGTCCTTCAATCTTTGAAAGATTTTTTGCACGCCTTTTTCATGGAAAGGTTGGGTCGTGCGGATAAAATAATCATAGGCAATATTCAATTCTCTCCACAGATTCTTGAACCGTCCGACCACGCGGTCAGCCAACTCTATGGGTTTGAGGCCTTTTTCTGCGGCAGACTTTTCGATCTTCTGGCCGTGTTCATCCGTCCCGGTGAGAAAGAACACCTCGTTTCCCGAGAGTTTTTTAAATCGGCTGAGGGCATCGGCGATGATGGTGGTGTAGGCATGTCCGATATGGGGCACATCGTTCACATAGTAGATGGGGGTGGTGATGAAAAAAGTCTCTCTAGAGGTCTCTTCCACTGGGGATTCCTCCTTTGATCAAGGTCATCGCTTCGGCTCG